>Ga0136846_1231927_pt1 | contig 25042 bp, 24 predicted proteins | sample HopSoiMetagenom2_FD_96841 | JGI IMG/M metagenome (GOLD analysis project Ga0136846, IMG submission 96841) | Grasslands soil microbial communities from Hopland, California, USA - 2 Assembly 2016 (version 4) | ecosystem: Environmental > Terrestrial > Soil > Grasslands | place: USA: Hopland... | reverse complement strand
GACAACATCCGCGACACCTTCCGCCTGATCCTGCAGATGGCGGTGGTGCTGACCTTCGCCGGCGGCAAGCCGGTGGTGAAGGTGGGGCGCATGGCCGGCCAGTTCGGCAAGCCGCGTTCCTCGGCCGTGGAGCGCATCGGCGACGTCGAGCTGCCCAGCTACCGCGGCGACAACATCAACGGCATGGAGTTCACGCCTGAGTCGCGCACGCCGGATCCGCAGCGCCTGCTGCAGGCCTACGCCCAGTCGTCCTCGACGCTGAACCTGCTGCGGGCCTTCGCGGGCGGCGGCTATGCCGACCTGTACAACATCCACCGCTGGACCCTGGGCTTCGTGAACGACAGCCCGCAGGGCGCGCGATACCGCGAACTTTCCGAGAAGATCTCCGAGAGCCTGACCTTCATGGCGGCGATCGGCGTGACGCCCGAGACCCATCCCGAGATGCACCGGGTGGAGTTCTTCACCTCCCACGAGGGCCTGCTGCTGGGCTTCGAGGAGGCGATGACCCGCGTCGATAGCACCTCGGGCGAGTGGTACGACACCTCGGCGCACCTTCTGTGGATCGGCGAGCGCACCCGCCAGCTGGACGGGGCGCACGTGGAGTTCTTCCGCGGGATCAAGAACCCGATCGGCGTGAAGGTGGGCCCGACGCTGGAGCCTGACGAGCTGCTGCGCCTGATCGACGCCCTGAACCCCAAGGACGAGCCCGGCCGCCTGACGCTCTACGGCCGGTTCGGCTACGACAAGATCGAGGGCCGGTTGCCGCGCCTCTTGCAGGCGACCAAGGCCGCCGGCCGCCAGGTGGTCTGGGCGATCGACCCGATGCACGGCAACACGCTCACCGCCAACACCGGCTACAAGACCCGGCCCTTCGACCGGATCCTGTCCGAGGTGAAGTCCTTCGTGGACATCTGCAAGGCCGAGGGCGTGCACCCCGGCGGCGTCCACCTGGAGATGACCGGCCAGAACGTCACCGAGTGCCTGGGCGGCGCGCGGGCGGTGGGGGAGGGCGACCTCGCTGACCGCTACCACACCCACTGCGACCCGCGCCTCAACGGCGAGCAGGCGCTGGAGCTGGCGTTCCTGGTGGCCGAGAAGCTGAAGGACGACCGGGTGGACCTCTCGCAGCGGGTGGCCGCCTCGATCTGACCGGATATCCATCCGGTCAGATCTTCGCCTGTGGTCAATGGGCCACGCTTGGCTGGGAAGCTGTGTCCCGGCCAAGCGTGGCTTGCCCAATTTTGACGGCGGCGCCAGTGTCCGCGCCTCTTTGAAAACCAGGATCTCCCGCCATGGACCGCTCCGCGGCCCAGGCGCCCGCCGTTGACGGAGGGCGCCGGGGCGCCGTTCGCGCCGATCTTCTCCAGCTGCTGACCCTCTCGGGGCCGGTGGTGATGTCGCGCCTGGGCATCATGGCCATGGGCCTGTGCGACGCCCTTGTGGTGGGCAACTATTCGGCCAAACAGCTGGGCTACCACGCCCTCGCCTGGGCCCCGACCAGCGTGATCCTGACCATGGCGGTGGGGGCCCTGACCGGCGTCCAGGTGATGACCGCCCGGCGGATCGGGGAGGGGCGGCGCGACCTCACCGGGGCGGTGCTGCGCCGTGGCCTGGTCTACGGCTTCTGGCTGGGTTTTGCGTCGATGGCGATCCTGGTGCTGGGCGGCCCCAGCCTCCTGCGCGCCCTCCACCTGCCGCCGGACCTGGCGCGGGGCGCCACCGCGCCGCTGATCGTCTTCTCGCTGTCGCTGCCGGGCTACACCCTGAGCGTGGCGGCCACCTTCTGGCTGGAGGGGCTGTCCAAGCCCGGGCCGGCAGCCTGGTCCATGTGGGCGGCGAACCTCGTCAACCTCGCCATCGACCTGCTGCTGGTGCCCGGGACGTTCGGGTTGCCGGCCCTGGGCGCGGTGGGCGGGGCGTGGGCGACCACCGGGGCGCGGACCTTCCTGGCGCTGGCGACGCTCGGCTACATCGCCCTGATGCCGGAGGCCCGGGCGCTGGGCGTGTTCGCCAAGCCCGAGCCGGACCGGGCCGCGGCTATCGAGCAACGGCGGATCGGCTATGGCGCCGGCGCCTCCAACTTCTTCGAGGTCGCCGCCTTCGCCAGCCTCAACGTCATCGCCGGCTGGATCGGCGCGCTGGCGGTGGCGGCCTGGACGATCGTGCTGAACGTGGCGGCGATCATCTTCATGGTCCCGCTGGGCCTGGCCACGGGCGCGGCGGTGGTGGTGGGCCAGTACTATGGCGCGCGGGACCGCGCCGGCGTGAACCGCGCCGGCTGCGTCGCCTTCGCAGTTACGGCAGTGTTCGGGCTGGTGGTGAGCCTGGTGGTCTGGGCCTTCGCCAGCCCCATCGCCCATGGCTACACCCGCGACGCCCAGGCGCTGGCCATGGCCATCCCGGCCCTGGCGCTGTGCAGCCTGTTCCTCGTGCCCGACGCGCTGCAGGTGGTCACCGCCCAGTCCCTGCGCTCGCGCGGCGATGTCCTGCTGCCCTCGATCACCCACCTGACCAGCTACATCCTGGTGATGATGCCGCTGGCCTGGTGGTTCGCCATTCCCCTGCGCCTGGGCCTGGTGGGCATCGTCTGGGCGGTGGTGGCGGCGAGCTTCCTCTCCGGCGGCCTCCTGCTCGGCCGCTTCTGGATCCTGAGCCGCCGACCGATGTAGCGGACCGCCCCTCTAGCCCCGCGCCGCCCGGCCGCTATGCTCCGCGCGAACCGCGGAGAGGGCCATGAAGTACGAGATTTCCGGCAGCACCATGCAGACGGTCTCCATCGACCTGGAGGCGGGCGAGACGGTGTTTTCCCAGACCCACGCCATGGCCTGGATGACCGACGGCATGGCCATGAACACCAACACCGGCGGCGGGCTGTTCGCCGGCCTGAAGCGGGCCATGGGCGGCGGCAGCTTCTTCGTGACCCAGTACACCGCCGAGCGGCGTGGCCAGGTGGCGTTCGCGCCGCGCTTTCCCGGCACGATCGTGCCGATGCGGCTGGCGGCCGGCCAGTCGCTGATCTGCCGCAAGGAGACCTTCCTCTGCGCCGAGCAGTCGGTGACCCTGGAGATCGCCCTGCAGCAGCGCCTGGGGGCCGGCTTCTTCGCCGGCGAGGGCTTCATCCTGCAGCGAGTGACCGGCCCGGGGACGGTGTTCCTCGACCTCTCCGGCGAGGTGATCGAGAAGGAGCTGGCGCCCGGCGAGCGCCTGCTGGTCCACGCCGGTCACATCGGCATCCAGGAGCCCACGGTCTCGACCGACATCCAGATGGTCCGCGGCTTTCGTAATGTGCTGTTCGGCGGGGAGGGGCTGTTCCTGGCCACCCTGACCGGGCCGGGGCGGATCTGGCTGCAGTCGATGCCGATCCTGAACCTCGCCGAGGAGATCGCCCGCCACATGCCCGGCAACGACAGCGGCCGCGGCGGCGGAGCCATGGGCGCCGGCGTCGGCGGCGCCGTGCTGGGCGGCATCCTCGGCAGCATCCTGTCGAGCGAGTAGGGGCTCCCACCCGCGCCGCCGCGCAAGCGGGGGCTCAGTCAATTTGACGAACCACACGAACCACACGAACCACACGAACGCGGCCAGCTCGCACCGCCGCGCCTCGTTCCGCAGCCTGTTCGTGTGGTTCGTGGTCGATTTCTTGGGAAGGCGCCGCTTCGCGGCCTCTAGGCTCCCGCCCCCAGGATCCAGCCCTCCTCGCGTTCGGCGTCCAGCACGACGTCGGCGGGCGTGGCCTTCGGCGGCGCGAACAGCGCCCCCAGCTTGTTGGCCTCATCCAGCCGGGCGAAGTGCTCCGCCGTCGTGCGCACCTGGGTCAGGTCCTTGACCTCGCCCGGGGCGCCCTGCGGCTTCAGCAGGGAGGGATAGACCTCCGCCACCACCACCTCGACGCCCGCCAGGTCGGCCTCGGTCAGGGCCTTGAAGCCGGTCTCGAACGGCCAGGCCTTGACGCCCTCGCCGCGGGCCAGCTTCAGGCGGCGCACGAAGGGGATTCCCAGGATCGCCTGACCGCCCACCGAGCCGTTGTAGTAGAGCTTCCAGATCGGGGCCGCGCCCTTGGCCGCCAGGTCCGCATGGCGGAATTCCGGCAGGTCGTCCGGCCCGTGGTTGCGGGTGCGCTTGGGCTGCAGGGTGGTCAGGGCGTCCTTGGGCGGGCAGCCCCAGAACGGGAACGGCCCGCCGGTCATCCGCCGGTTGATCTCCGAGCCCACCCCGAAGCGGTTGTTGGTGTTGTCGACCTTGTCCTTGACCATCTTGTCCAGCTGGTCCCACGCCGCGCGCCACGGCTGCTCGCCGGGCAGCTTCAGCGCGGCCGCGAAGCCGCGGGGGAAGCCCAGCGGGAAGTCGAAGCCCAGCAGGCATCGCTCCCCGCGTTTCTTCAGGTCGTCCAGGATCAGCGTCAGCCGCTTCTCCGCCTCGGCCCGCGTCGCGGGGTTGAAGCTCTCGAAGGCCATGCGGAAGCGGATGTCGCGCTTCAGCACGCCGATCCAGATGGAATCGGCCCCCGTGGTGGGCTTGGAGGCCGCGCTCCAGTCGACGATCACATAGGCGCTGAAAAGGCGCGGCACGGCCGGCTCCGAGGTTCGGGGAAGACCCGCAGGCTTTTACGCGGTCGGCCGTGACGGTCCAACGATCAGGCGAGCTTGACCAGCATCTTTCCCAGGTTCTCGCCGGTGAACAGGCCGACGAAAGCGTCCGGCGCCCGCTCGATGCCTTCGAACACGGTCTCCTTCCAGGTGACCTTGCCCGACTTCACCCAGCCGGCCAGCTCCTCGGCGTACTGGCCCATCATCCCGAAGTGGTGGGAGACGATGAAGCCCTCCATGCGGATGTTCTTGCCGATCAGCTGGGCCAGGTTGCGCGGTCCGGGCGGCGGCTCGGTGGCGTTGTACATCGAGATCATCCCGCAGATGGCGAAGCGGGCGAAGAGCTTGGCCGAGTTCAGCGCCGCCTCCAGGTGCTCGCCGCCAACGTTGTCGAAATAGACGTCGATGCCGTCCGGCGCCACGCGGGCCAGGGCGGCGCTCAGGTCCTTCTCGGCCTTGTAGTCGATGGCGTGGTCGGCCCCGATCGATTTCAGGAAGGCGACCTTCTCGGCCCCGCCGGCCGAGCCGATCACGGTGTGGCCCTTGGCCTTGGCGATCTGGACGACCATCGAGCCCACGGCCCCGGCCGCGCCCGAGACGAAGACCACATCGCCGTCCTTCAGGGCGGCGACCTTAAGCAGGCCGGCGTAGGCGGTGAGGCCCGGCATGCCGGCGGCGCCGAGGAAGGCCTGGGGCGGCAGGCCGCGCGGGTCCAGCTTCTGGACGGACTTGGCCGGAGCAGTGAAGCCCTCGCGCCAGCCGAAGCCGGACTGCACCAGGTCGCCGGGCTTCAGCGCCGGATCGTTGGAGGCGGTGACCTCGCCGATGGCGCCGCCGTCCATCACCTTGCCCAGGGCGAAGGGCGGGGCGTAGCTCTTCACGTCGTTCATGCGGCCGCGCATGTAGGGGTCGACCGTCATCCAGAGGTTCTTGACCTGCACCTCGCCCGCGCCGGGCGCCGGCAGGTCCACCGTGGCCATCTCGAAGTTCTCGGCGGTGGGCAGGCCCCTGGGTCGGCTCTTCAGCCGGATCTCGCGCACGCTGGTCATTGGTATCCTCCCGAAGCTCGTTTCAAACATCTGTATAACCGCCTGCGGGTGGCGTCGAGGCCAAGCGGCATGGTAGGGCCGCGCCGCACAGCGGAGGCCCGATGGCGGATTCCTTGAGAGGCGGTGTCGTGGGCGCCGGCGTGTTCGGCGGCTACCACGCCGCTCAGTATGCGCGCCTGCCGGGCGTGACGCTGTCGGCGGTGTTCGATCCACACCCGGAGCGGGCGGCCAAGGTCGCCATGCCGCTGGGCGGCCGCGCCTTCCACGATTTCGACGCCTTCCTGGCGGCGGTGGACGTGGTCACCGTCGCTTCGCCCGCCAGCTGCCACGCCGAACAGGCCCTGGCCGCCATCGCCGCGGGAAAGCCGGTCTATGTGGAAAAGCCCGTGGCGATCAGCGTGGCCGACGCGGAGCGGGTGCGCGCGGCCGCGGCCAAGGCCGGGCTGGTCGTCGCCTGCGGTCACCAGGAGCGGGTGATGTTCCAGGCCATCGGCCTCTTGGACGCGCCGGAGCAGCCGCTGCTGCTGGAGGCGCTGCGCCACGGCCCGCCCTCGGAGCGCAGCCGCGACGTCTCCGCGGTGCTGGACCTGATGGTGCACGACCTGGACCTGGCGCTGGCGGTCTCGGCCAGCGAGGCGGTGACGGCTGAGGCCGAGGGCGAGCGCGGGCCGGACGGAGTCTGGGACCAGGTGCGCGCCGAGGTCAGCTTCGAAAGCGGCGCCATCGCGCGCTTCGACGTCTCGCGCCAGGCGCCTGCGCGCCGGCGCACCATGCGGGTGGTCTATCCCTCGGGCGAGGTCGAGATCGACTTCGTGGCGCGCACCTTCCGCAACACCACGCCCTTCGCGCTCAATCCCGACTATGCCGAGACGCCGGCCGCCAAGGATCCCCTGGGCGTCAGTGTCGAGGCCTTCCTGGACGCCGTGCGCGGGCGCGCGCCGCGGCCGGTGGTGACCGTGGATGAGGCGATCGCGGCGCTGGATCTCGCCCTGGCTGTCGAACAGGCGTTGGAGGCGGGCGGCTAACCGGTCTAGCTTCCCCGGCCAGATCCTCCGGAGCCTTCGCCATGTCCAGCGCCTACGACTATGAATTCACCGCCATCGACGGCACGCCGCTGCCGCTGACGACGTTCAAGGACAAGGTCGTGCTGGTGGTGAACACCGCCTCCAAGTGCGGCCTGACCCCGCAGTACGAGGGGCTGGAGCAGCTCTACTCCGAGATGAAGGACAAGGGCCTGGTGGTGCTGGGCGTGCCGTGCAACCAGTTCGCCGGCCAGGAGCCGGGGACCGAGGGCGAGATCCAGACCTTCTGCTCCACCACCTTCGGCATCGACTTCCCGATGACCGCCAAGGTCGACGTCAAGGGCGAGGACGCCCACCCGTTCTACCGCTGGGCGGAGGCGGAGCTGGGCGAGCCGGCGGTGCCGGTGTGGAACTTCCACAAGATCCTGCTCGGCAAGGACGGCAAGGCCCTGAAGGCCTTCGGCCCGCGCACCGACCCGCACGACGGCGAACTGGTGGGCGCGATCGAGGCGGCCCTCTGAGCAGTCGGCTGCGCCCCTCCCGCCAAACGGCGGAGGGGCGCGCCGTCGAAGCCTAGAAGCGGTACTGCAGCTCCACGCCGTAGGTGCGCGGCGGGGTGAGCTCCAGGTTCTGGCCGCCGTTGAGGAAGCGGTCGGAGGCCACCGTGGCGCTGTTGTTGCGCTGCGAGGCCGCGACCGCCGCGTCGTAGCCGGCGGTGTCGAACACGTTCTTCACATAGGCGATGATCGTGTAGTTGCCCTTGGACGGCGACCAGTTGGCCCGCAGGTCGACCTGGTCCCACGACGGCGCGCGGTTGTAGTCGCGCGTGAAGACGTTGGCGTAGGCCTCGCTGCGGTAGATGTAGGTGGCCCCGAGCGTCAGGGTGCCGGGGTCGAGGAAGAACGAATAGTTCCCGTTCAACGCCACCTTGTGCTTCGGCGCCTGGGGCAGGCGGTTGCCGCTGACGTCGATGGCGCCGGTGTTGACGTTGTCGTTCACGTCCACCAGCGGGATGCTCCGCAGGATCTTGGTGTCGTTGAACGAGTAGTCGAACATCAGGCGCACGGCGCGAACCGGCTGCCAGATGGTGTCCAGCTCCAGGCCGTCCGAGCGGGACTTCCCGACGTTGACGAACTGGCTGACGCTGGTGGGGCCGATGCGGACCGTCACCGGGGCCTGCAGGTCGCGGTAGTCGAGGTAGTAGAGGGCCGCATTCACCTGCAGCTTGCCGTCCAGCAGCGTCTTCTTCAGGCCCAGCTCGTAGGCGTTGACGAACTCGGGCTTGGCCTCGGGCTCGGCCAGGAAGGCGCCGGCCGAGAAGCCGAAGGCTTTGTAGCCCTTGCTGAAGCGGGCATACATCATCGTGCCCTCGGCCGGGTCCCACTGCACGCCGAAGGTGCCGGTGACCGCGTCGGAGGTGTCGTCGAGGCCCCGGGTGGCGATGCCGGTGTTGGGGTCGATGGTGTACTGCTTGCAGACGCCGGTGGCGGCGCAGACCGGGGCGGTGGAGACACCCTTGGCGCCGGCGGCGGTCGTTGTAGGCGCCAGGGTGGCGGTGAGGTCCATGCCGCCGTTGCCGAGGCCGGCCAGGCCCGCGAGCTTGTTGCCCAGGCCCAGCGAGGGGCCGAGGGCCGCGACGGCGTTCAGATTGCCGAGCAGGCTGCCCCAGTTGGCCGCCGTGCCGGGCCCGAACCCGGAGAGCCCGACGGCGGGATAGAGGCCCGCGTAGCAGGTGTCGGAGTTGCAGACGATGCGCCGGTGCTCGACCCCGAACTTGCGGTCCTTGGTGTAGCGCAGGCCCGCGGTGACCTTCAGGGTCTCGGTGGCCTTCCAGTCGATCTGGCCGAAGATCGCCTTGCTGCGGGTGGTCAGCTCGTAGTTGCCGGTGGACCAGGTGCCCGAGGGGTTCGCCGCCGCGCCCAGGATGGGCGTGTTCAGCGAGGTCTGGCCGGCCTGGAAGAAGTCGGCGGTGCTGCCGGTGCCGGTATAGTGCTCGTTATAGAAGAAGCCGCCGACGATCCACTGCAACGGCGAGTCGTTGGTCGAGGCGATGTCGATCTCGTGGCTGTACCACTTCGGATATTCGAAATAGTGGTAGGTGTTGTCGCCGTTGACCGTCAGGGGGCTGCAGTCGACAGGGGCCTTGCCCGCGCCGAACAACGCGTGGACCGTGCCGCAGATCGAGCCGGGCGCCAGCGGGATCTGGTACGACTTCACGTTCGACGCGTCGGTGTCGCCGTAGAGGTCGTACTTATAGTTCTGGATGCCGCCGATATACTTCACGTCGAAGATCGGCGCGTGATAGGTGAAGTGCGCCGTCAGCGAGTGGACGTCGGTCAGGCGCACCTTCTGCGCCGTGTTGGTGTTGAAGGCGTGGCTGTCGCTCAGCGCCGGGTTGGTCGTCGTCGTGCCGCCGTTGAACTGGGTCAGGCTGCCGGGGACGATGCCGTTCGTGCCGGTGTCGGTGGAATAGCCGTGCACCGGGTTGAAGATCACCGAGAAGTTGGGGTCGATCAGCCCGGTCTCGTAGGCGCCGTTGAGATAGCCGGCACGCGCGCCGGGGCCGCCGCGGTTGTTCCAGCCCAGCGACTTGTAGTTGGCCCAGAGCTCGATGTTCTCGCCCAGCTTGGCCTGGAACTGGGCCTGGTATTCCCACTCGTCCCGCTTACTGCCTTCGGTTGGCATGCCCTGGTTGACGTTGTGGTAGTAGCCGCGCCGCTGGTCGAGCTTGTAGCCCGACACCCGGAAGCCGAGGTTGTCGCCCAGCGGGGCGGACACGGCGCCCTGGAAGTTGGTGAAGCTGTAGTTCTCCGCGATGGCGCGCGCCTCGGCGTAGAAGTGGTCCGTGGGGCGCGGCGAGATGATGTTGATGGCGCCGCCGATGGCGTTGCGGCCGTAGAGCGTGCCTTGCGGGCCGCGCAGGATCTCGACCCGGTCGGTCTCCAGCGGCGGCGCGCCGGCCAGCACGGTCGAGGTGGTGAAGAGGCCGTCGATGTAGATCGACACCGCCCCGTCCACCGAGTGGACGTTGGTCAGGCGGCCGATGCCGCGCATGCTGGCCCGGTCGTTGGCCGACTGGTAGACGAAGCCCGGCGTGAAGTTGGTCAGGTCCTGGACGGTGTTGACGCCGAGCAGGTCGCGGCTCTTGCCGGTGAAGGCGGTGATCGCCACCGGAACGTCCTGCAGGCTCTGCTCGCGCTTCTCGGCGGTGACCACCAGCTCCTCGATGGTGGTGGCGGCGCCCCCAGAGCTGGTCTGGGCGTGGGCGGGTGCGCCCATGACGGCGGCCAGCATGGCGCTGGTCGCCAGCAAACTGTGCTGGAATTTCATTGAACTGCCTCCCCGCAGCCTTTGAGCGCTATTCCTGCGCTTCGAATCCAAGCTGTCCCACGGGATGCCGACCGTCAACGCAAATGCGAGCGTTGAACGCCGATAACTGAATTTGATTCACTCAGCTTTGCAGGCGCGCTCGAATGTCCATCCGGCTCCGCCCTGTGGACAGCAGGATTCAGCGGGATTATGTTCATGTTCTGACGTGGTACATCCCAGATGCAACCTATGGCGCGCCCCTCGGGCGCGCCTTGTTTGTTTAAGCCATCTATTCATGGTCATGATTTCGACGCGTTCGCGCTTGCAAACGCGCGGATTCCCCCGATCCCGCAAGGGAATCCTGAAAAATCGAAGGTGCGGTATCCCGCGGTGCAACACCCCCCGCTGGCGCGCCCTGTGGCGGCGGGTCCAGTCCACCCGGTTCCGCACAGGCCCTTCCACCCGCCGCGGCCCGCCCTTAGAGAGGGCTCGCCAAGTCGCGGAGCCTTTGAGACCCATGCATCGCAAGCCGGACGGATCCTGGGACAAGTCCAACCTGCCCAGCCGCCACACCACCGAGGGGCCGTCGCGCGCGCCGCACCGGTCGTACTATTACGCCATGGGCCTGGGCAGCCGCGAGATCGCCCAGCCGTTCGTGGGCGTGGCCTCCTGCTGGAACGAGGCGGCGCCCTGCAACACCGCCCTGATGCGCCAGGCCCACGCGGCCGCGGAGGGCGTCAAGCGGGCCGGCGGCACGCCGCGGGAGTTCTGCACCATCACCGTCACCGATGGCATCGCCATGGGCCACGAGGGGATGCGCTCGTCCCTGGTCAGCCGCGAGGTGATCGCCGACTCGGTGGAGCTGACCATGCGCGGCCACGCCTATGACGCCCTGGTCGGGGTGGCGGGCTGCGACAAGAGCCTGCCCGGCATGATGATGGCCATGCTGCGCCTGAACGTGCCGTCGGCCTTCATCTACGGCGGCTCGATCCTGCCCGGCCGCTGGGGCAACCGCGACGTGACGGTGCAGGACGTGTTCGAGGGCGTCGGCAAATATTCCGCCGGCCAGATGACCCTCGAGGACCTGTGCGACCTGGAGCAGCACGCCTGCCCGGGCGACGGGGCGTGCGGCGGCCAGTACACGGCCAACACCATGGCCTGCGTCTCCGAGGCCATCGGCCTGGCCCTGCCGCTGTCGTCGGCCCTGCCGGCGGCCTACCTGCACCGCGATCAATACGCCGAGGCCACGGGCGAGGCGGTGATGGCCCTCCTGGAGCGCAACATCCGCCCGCGCGACATCTGCACCCGCGAGGCGTTCGAGAACGCCGCCGTGGTGGTCGCCGCCACCGGCGGGTCCACCAATGGCGGCCTGCACCTGCCGGCCATGGCCCACGAGGCCGGGATCTCCTTCAGCCTGCGCGACGTGGCCGAGATCATGAAGAAGACGCCGTACCTGGCCGACCTGATGCCGGGCGGGCGCTATCCGGCCAAGAAGATGGGGGAGGCGGGCGGCGTGCCCATGCTGCTGCGCACCCTGCTGGACGCCGGCCTGATCCACGGCGACTGCATGACGGTCACCGGCAAGACGATCCGCGAGAACCTGGAAGGCGTGGTCTGGGACGGCGCCCAGGACGTGATCCGCCCGGTTTCCAGCCCGCTGTCGCCCACCGGCGGCGTGGTGGGCCTGTGGGGCTCGCTGGCCCCTGACGGCGCCATCGTCAAGGTGGCGGGGCTGAAGCACACGAAGCATCGCGGGCCCGCCCGGGTGTTCGACGGCGAGGAGGCCTGCTTCGCCGCCGTCGAGGCGCGCCAGTACAAGGAAGGCGACGTGCTGGTCATTCGCTACGAGGGGCCCCGCGGCGGCCCGGGCATGCGCGAGATGCTGTCCACCACGGCGGCCATCTACGGCCAGGGCGTGGAGAACATCGCCCTGATCACCGACGGGCGCTTCTCCGGCGCCACCCGCGGCCTCTGCATCGGCCATGTGGGGCCGGAGGCGGCGGCGGGCGGGCCCATCGGCCTGGTCCGCGACGGGGACATCATCGCCATCGACGCCGACGCCGGGACCATCGAGCTGGAGGTGGATCCGATCGAGCTGGAGAACCGCCAGCGCCATTGGGAGCCGCGCCGCACCAACTACCAGACCGGCGCGCTCTGGAAGTTCGCCCAAGGGGTCGGCCCGGCCCACCTGGGCGCGGTGACCCACCCGGGCGCCGCCGCGGAGACCCACGTCTACGCGGACATCTGACGTGAAGACCCTGGGCCTGATTGGCGGGATCAGCGCCGAGAGCACGGCGGTCTACTACCGCGAGCTGACCCGCCTGGTGCGCGAGCGCCTGGGCGGGCTGCATTCGTGCGAGTTGGTGATGTGGTCGGTGGACTTCGCGCCGGTCGCCGAGCTGCAGGCCCGCGACGACTGGGACGCGACCGGCGCGATCCTGGCCGAGGCGGCGCGCAAGCTGGAGGCGGCCGGCGCGCAGGCGATCGTGATCTGCGCCAATACCATGCACCTCAACGCCCCGCAGATCCGGGCCGCGGTGCGCGCGCCGGTGATCCACATCGCCGACGCCACCGCCGCGGCGCTGACCGCGCGCGGCGTGAAGCGGCCCCTGCTGCTGGCCACTCGCTTCACCATGGAGAAGGCGTTCTACCGCGACCGGCTGGCCGAGCTGGGCCTTGAGCCGCTGACGCCGGAGAAGGCCGACCGCGACCGGCTGCACACGATCATCTACGACGAGCTGTGCCAGGGCGTGATCCGCGCGGCCTCCAAGGCCGAAGTGCTGGCGATGATCGCCCGCGGCCAAGCCGCAGGCTGCGACGGGATCGTCTTCGGCTGCACCGAGATCGGCCTGTTGCTCGACCCGGCCGAGATGCCGCTGCCGACCGTGGACACCGCCGTCGCCCACTGCGAGGCGGCCGTGGACTTCGCGCTCGGCTGAGCCTCACCAGATCCCAGGCACGAGGCGCCACCGCACCCGGCGCATGTAGGCCGAATAGCCGGGCAGGCCCGCCGCCAGCATCCGCTCCTCGCCCAGCAGCCGGACGACGACCACCGCCATGGCGGCCGCTCCTATCAGCAGATCCCAGGGTCCCCCGATCAGCAGCGGCATGCCGAACATCCAGAAGATCGCGCCGGCGTACATCGGGTGGCGCACGACCGCGTAGGGACCGGTGTCGATCACCCTCTGACCCCGCTCGGCCTGCAGCTTGATCGTGGCCGCCGCGAAGCTGTTCTCGCGGAACGTCAGACCGGCGATGGCGAGGCACGCCAGGACCCCGGCCGCGCCGAGCGCCTGGGCCCACGCCGGCCACGGCTGGCTCTCGCGGTGCCGCGCCTCAAGGCCCATCCAGACGAACCAGAGGTGGAAGCCGACCATCATGGCGGTGATGTAGGCGCGGTTCACCGGATCGGGCTCGCTGAGGCCGACCGGCCTCAGGCGCTCGCGCAGCAGGCCGGGGTCCCGTCGCGCCAGCCAGAAGCCCAGGCCCAGGCTGCAGGCCAGCACGATCGCCAGGAACACCCAGGCCTGCGGCCAGTCCAGCCGGCCGGCCGGCCAGAAGAGCAGGACCCCGACGACGGCCACCCACGCGACCGTCTGCGCAACCATACGCAACACCACGGCGACACCTCAGGGCAGGGCGCGGACTCCGAAGAGATAGGGATGCGCCCAGGCCAACAGCGCCCAGATGGCGACGCCCAGGGCGATGCGCCACCAGCCGATCTCGCCCAGCCTCAGCTGCTGGCGGCCCGCGATGATCGCAGCGAAGGGGACGTTCGACGTCTGGGCGGCGAAGGTGTCCCACTTGGGGCCCAGGGCGCGGCGGCGCTTGGCGTCGATGCTGGACGTGCCGAAGAGCCCCAGCAGCAGCAGGGACCCGAAGAGGATGATCGAGGCGGTATTGCCGTTGACGATCAGGTGCCCGGCCGCCCAGACCGCCACGCCCCACAGGAACGGGTGCCGCGTGATCCGCAGCATGCCCTTGACCACGTCGGGCCGGTCCAGGGCGCCTTCCTGGCGCACGCTGGTGGGATTGGGCGTCGTGAGGCCCGGCACGATCAGCAGCATGGCGACCAGCTGCACGACGACCTGCGCATAGCGGGCGGCCGGGGTGATGTCCCAGTAGAAGCGGTCGCCCGGCGTGCCGAGGGCGCCGGCGAAGGCGAAACCCAACCACGCCAGCCCCGCGGCGGAGGCGGCGGAGAAGAGCCCCATGTAGGGCCCCACGCCGATGGCGCCGGTCAGGGCGTCGCGCACACGGGTGCCCGACACCAAGAGGTGCAGCAGCACGAAGTAGAGGGCGGCGGCGATCAGGTTCGGCATGGCGGAGTGCTCCTCCTGCACGAGACTGACAGATGAATTTACATCGTCAAGTTATAGCGTCTTCCGGATCGCCGGTGATCTCGTCCTCGTCGTCGTCCCACGGCGGCCCGGCGTCTTCGAACAGCGGGCCGGCCGGCGGTGAGGTGGCAGGGGCCGGACGCGCGACGGGTGGCGGGGCGAGCGCCAAGGGCGCGGGGATCGCCGCGGGGCGGGGCGGATGGCGGCGCAGCAGGGCCTCGATGCGGGCGAGCCAGCGGTTGGCCTCGTGCAGCGCTTCTTCGGGCTCCAGGCGGCCGCGCCGGCCAACGTCCTCCGGCCGCCACAGGTCGATGTCGAAGTCGGGCCTGCCAGGATCGTCGAAGACGAAGCGCAGGCGCACGCGCTCCTGCGGCGCGTCCAGATGGTCCAGCGGCCGGCGCGGCTCGCCCCGGAAGGCCCGGGCCGCCACGCGCCGGTCGACGATCAACTCCACCCCGATCAGCTCGGCGATGGCATAGCCCAGGCGCCAGCCGCCCCTGTCCCAGGTGACCGCCAGCTCGCCCGTGGCCAGGTTGAAGCCGATCCCGACGCCGCGTCCGCACGCGGCCAGCCACGGCTCAGGCTCCGCGCCCAGCGCCAGGCGCAGGGTGCGCCGGATCCGCCGCGTCTCGTCGAGGAACCACGCGAAGACCGCGCCGAGCAGCGTCAGCGCGCCCCCGGCGAGCGCGAGCAGGGTGATCAGCCGCGCGGCCTCGTCCATGGCGCAAGGCTACGCCTTTCGGCGAGTCGCCTAAACCGCCGGCTCAGGCGTCCAGCTCGACCACCAGCGGCACGTGGTCCGAGGGCTTTTCCCAGGCGCGAACATCGCGGTGGATGGAGACGCCCAGCAGCCGGTCGGCCGCCTGGGGCGAGAGCAGGGCGTGGTCGATGCGGATGCCGTTGTTCCGCTGCCACGCGCCGGCCTGGTAGTCCCAGAAGGTGTAGGCGCCGGGCGCGCCGTCCGCCTGCAGATAGGCCTCGGTGAGGCCCAGGTTCTTCAGGGCCCGGAAGGCGCGGCGGCTCTCGGGCTGGAAGAGGGCGTCGGTGGTCCAGTTGGCGGGGAATTCGGCATCGCGCGGCTCGGGGATGACGTTGTAGTCGCCGACCAGGGCGAACGGCTCCTCAAGCGCCAACAGGTTCTGGGCGTGGCGGTGCAGCCGGCCCATCCAGCTGAGCTTGTAGGCGAACTTCTCCGTCCCGATCGGATTGCCGTTGGGCAGGTAGATCGACGCCACCCGCACCGGCTGCGGGCCCGACACCACCGCCTCGAGGTAGCGGGCATGGTCGTCGCCGTCGCCTCCGATGTCCTCGAAAACGGGGAGGCCCTTGCGCACGTCCTCCAGCGGGGTCTTCGAGAGGATGGCCACACCGTTGTAGCTCTTCTGGCCATGGACGGCGATGTTGTAGCCAAGCCGTTCAAAGGCTTCGGCGGGAAACTTCTCGTCGACGCACTTGATCTCCTGCAGGCACGCCACGTCCGGCTTCGCCTCTTCGAACCAGCGCACGACGGTCTCCAGCCGCGCGTTGACCGAGTTCACGTTCCAGGTGGCGATGCGCATCGGGTCCTCCAGAGCGCCAGCAAGCTAGGGGCGCCCGGCGCGCCGCTCAATGGGGACGGTCAAGCGGCGGGCGCTGGCGGCGTGGGGCAGGCGGCGCGCGGTCGGCCGGCGGGAAGTGGGGTCGCCTGGCTTGACCGTACGGCCCCAGCGTGAACCATCGCGCGATGCTGCGTCTCCTGTCGATCCTGGCCCTTGCCGCGGCTGCGCCCCCGCCACCGTCGCTGCCTAAGCCGCCGCCCGCGCTGGAAGGGCCGACCATGGACCTTCCGCCGGTGGTGGCGCCGCCCGGCGGCTGCGCGCCCGACACCCTGGTGCGGCTGGTGGTGCGCAACGTCAGCCCCGGGCTGGCGGCGGCCGATCCGCGCGCCCAGCCGCGGCTGATGTACCGCCGCAGCTCGATCTACATGCGCACCGAGGAGCCGCCCGATCCCAGCCATAACGGGGCCAAGATGCTCTTCATCGTCTCCGAGCCCGACATCTGGATCGTCGACGCCTCGACCCGGTCCGGTCGGCACAGCCGTGATGCGGGGCCGCAGTTCGAGGTGCATGCGCCGATCCTGCCAAACCTGGCGGACCTGCCGCCGGCGTTCCAGGCGCTGGAGTTCGGCTGCGAAGCGGCTTTCGTCGCCGCCAATGCGCCCGAGGTTCGGCGAACCTTGGCCTGGGGCGAGACCACCGCGGCGTTGCACGCGCTCACGGCGGGCGACCAGACGGTGGCGCTGCTGATGGACGAGCGGCGAGGGGCCCCGCTGATGGTCAGCTACCTGCGCAAGGGCAAGCCCGTGTGGGTGGTGCGCTACGACGAGTTCCGCGCCGACCTGCCGGAGCATCCCGAGCTGTTCCAGCCGAGCAAGTCGACGCGGATCCAGGAGGCGCCGCCGCCCGGAGCGCCGCCGCTCATCACACCGCAAGCGCCGCGGCCGGAGACGCCGCTGCGCCAGCCGCGCTGATTCGCGCCGGCTGAAGCCTGCGCGGTCCTAGATCGAGAAGCTGACGCCGCAGCCGCAGCTGGATTTCGCGTTCGGGTTCCTGATCCGGAATTCCGCCCCCGCCAGCTCGTCGACGAAGTCGATCTCCGAGCCCTTGAGCAGGGCCAGGGAGACCACGTCCACCAGGGCCGCGGCGCCGTCGCGCTCGACGCGCAGGTCGTCGTCCTGGGCCGCGTCGACCAGGTCGAACAGGTACTGGAAGCCGGAGCAGCCGCCGCCTTCCACCGCCACGCGCAACATCACCGGGCGGCCTTCCTTGGCCCCGATGGCGCGGATGCGGTCGGCCGCGGCCGGCGAGAGGGTGACTTCGGTGGTGGTCATGCTTCCGTTAGACGTTGGTCAGGCCTCGACTATATGAGGGCGATGACGGCTTCGACCAAGGGGCCTTCGCCGAGAAGGGTTTGATGGCCGTATCCGTTCCTGTCCGCGCCCCCTACGCCGAGGACCCGGCTGCGTCGCGCGGCCGCAAGGTCGCCGAGCCGCACAGCCGCACCCGCACCGACTTCGCCCGCGACCGCGACCGCATCATCCACTCGACGGCGTTCCGGCGGCTGAAGGAGAAGACCCAGGTCTTCGTGGCCCACGAGGGCGACCACTTCCGCACCCGCCTGACCCACTCCCTGGAGGTGGCGCAGATCGCCCGCTCGCTGGCCACCGCGCTCGGGCTCGACGCCGACCTGGCCGAGACCATCGCTTTGGCCCACGACCTGGGCCATCCGCCCTTCGGCCACGCCGGCGAGGACGAGCTGCAGGTCCAGATGCAGGGCTACGGCGGCTTCGACCACAATGTGCAGACCTTCCGCGTGGTCACCAAGCTGGAGCGGCGCTACCCGCGCTTCGACGGCCTGAACCTCACCTGGGAGACCCTGGAGGGGGTGATCAAGCACAACGGGCCGGTGGTGGACCAGCTGGCCAAGCCCTCGTGGAGCGCGATTTCGGAATTCGACGCGCAGTACGGCCTGCGGCTGGACACCTGGGCGTCGGCCGAGGCCCAGGTGGCGGCGCTCTCCGACGACATCGCCTACAACAACCACGACGTGGACGACGGGGTGCTGGCCGGCCTGTTCAACCTCGAGGAACTGGCCCACGTGCCCCTGATCGGCCCGCATGTGGTCTCGGCGCGCGCGGACTACCCGGACTGCGAGCCGGGGATCCTGCGGCTGGAGGCGGTGCGCCGGATGATCGGGGCCATGGTCGACGACGTGCTGGACGAGACTCGCCGGCGCGCCGCGGCGGACCATGTCGGATCGCCCGAGGCGGTGCGGGTCCTGGGCCATGCCCTCCTGGCCTTCTCCCGCGACATGGTCGAGGACCTGTCGCAGCTGCGGGCGTTCCTGATGGAGCGGATGTACCGCCACTGGAAGGTCAACCGCACGCGCAGCCAGGCGCGGCGGATCCTGGCGGAGATGTTCCAGCTGTTCATGGCCGAGCCGGACGTGCTGCCGGGCGAGTGGTTCGCCCGCTGCCAGGGCCGCGACGAGGCGGGCCGCGCGCGCGTGGTCTGCGACTACATCGCCGGCATGACCGACCGCTTCGCCATCGAGGAGCACCGCAAGCTGTTCCACCTGGACGTCTGGAACTGAGCGTGGCGGCCGAGACCCTGGTCGTGCGCGGGCCGACCTTCTATTCGCCCGGCGACGAGACCGCTTTCTTCACCTGGCTGAAGCGGATCCGCGCGGTGGCCCGCGTCTACAACCGCGGCCGCGACCTGCAGATCGAGCTGCGGGCCGGCAAGGTCTCGGCCGACGAGCTTGGCGAGTTCCGGGCGCTCTTCCATCGCTATGGCATGGACACCACGGACCTTGGGGCGCTGGGCGGCTGAGCCGGCGCGCATTTCCGGGCCCCGCCCCAATTCCGCCCCCCGCCGTGCACAGGAATCGCGTCGGCGGGGCGCTCCGGACCCGGACAGGTCCGCTAGACTGACGCCTCACGCGCGCGATTCGCGAGCCGTTCGCGCGCCCGGTTTCTCGGAGCCTCCTGCGATGTCCGACCACGAGCGCGGCGCCTATACGCCCCCCACGGCCGATGCGCCACTCAGCTTCGATCCGCGCCAGCCCCAGCGCGGGGCGCGGCCGATACCCTTCACCCTGATCCTCAGCGTCCTGGTGCTGGCGGGCCTCGTGGCGGCGATCTTCATGTTCTACCAGTCCGGCGTGCGCCGCGCCGGCGAGGCGCCGCAGACCGTGGGCGCCCCGGTGGCCAGCATCAAGGCGCCGCCGCCGGCCGACGCCCAGCCGCAGGACGCAGCCGCCGGGCTGCAGATCTATCGCTCGGAGAATGGCGGCCCGGTGGAGACCGTCCCCGCTCCCCCCAAGTTCGCCCCGCCGCCGGAGCAGCCGCAGGCCCGGCCCACAACGCCGGTGGCTGTGGCCCCCGCGCCGCCGGTCGCCACGACCCCGCAACCCGCCCCGCAGGCGGCCCAGGCGTTGAGGCCGGCCCTGCCGTCCGCGCCGCCGCCGGCCCCCAAGACCGCTGCCGCCGAGCCAGCGCCCAAGCCCGTTCCGGCCCTGAAGGTCGCCGCCGCCACGCCGCCGCCCAAGGCTGTGGAGCTGAAAAAGGCGCCGCCCGCCGAGGCCAAGGCGCCCGCAAAGCCTGCGGCCAAGGCCGAGACCAAGCCCGCCGAAGCCAAGCCCGCGCCCAAGGCCGCCGACGCCAAGCCCGCGGGGACCGGCGGCGCGGCGGTGCAGATCGGCGCCGTCTCCTCGACGGCGCTCGCCGACAAGGCCTGGAGTGACGCGGTCGCCGCCGCGCCGGGCCTGGCCGCCGGCAAGGGGAAGAGCATCGAGAAGATCGAGAAGAACGGCGGCACGCTCTACCGCACCGCCGTCACCGGCTTTGCCAGCCGCGCGGACGCCCAGGCGTTCTGCGCCAAGCTGACCGCGGCCGGGAAGAGCTGCTTCGTCCGGTGACCGCCTCGGCCTGCATCCTGGGCTGTTCGGGCCTGACGCTCACCAAGGCGGAGAAGGCGTTCTTCCGCGACGTCCAGCCCTGGGGCTTCATCCTCTTCGCGCGCAATGTGGAGAGCCCTGAGCAGGTGCGCGCGCTCACCGCCGCCCTGCGCGAGACGGTGGGGCGGGCGGACGCGCCGATCCTGATCGACCAGGAGGGCGGGCGGGTGGCGCGCCTGAAGCCGCCGCACTGGAAGCGCTACCCGCCAGGCCGGGCCTATGGCGCGCTGGCCGGCAACGACCCGCTGCTGCGGCGCGAGATCACCCGGCTGGGCGCACGGCTGCTGGCGCACGACCTGGCCGCGCTCGGGATCAACGTCGACTGCGTGCCGGTGCTGGACGTGCCGGACCCGCAGGGCCACGAGATCATCGGCGACCGCGCCTATGGTCAGACCCCGGAGGAGGTCGCCCTGCTGGGCCGCGCCGCCGCCGAAGGGCTGATCGCCGGCGGCGTGCTGCCGGTGATCAAGCACATTCCGGGTCACGGCCGCGCCAAGGCCGACAGTCACCTGGAACTGCCGGTGGTCGAGGCGGCCTGGGATGAGCTGGCCGGCCGCGACTTCGCGCCGTTCCAGGCGCTCTCCGACATGCCGATGGCGATGACCGCCCACGTGATCTACACGGCCGTCGATCCCAAGCGCCCGGCCACCACCTCGAAGAAGGCGTTCAAGCGGGTGATCCGCGGGGCGATCGGCTTCGACGGCCTGGTGATGAGCGACGACCTGTCCATGAAGGCCCTGGCCGGCGACTTCCGCGAACGGGCGGAGACGTCGCTGGCCGCCGGCTGCGACGTCGTCCTGCACTGCAACGGCGACATGGCCGAGATGAAGGCGGTGGTGGCGGGGACCGGCGATCTCAAGGGCCGCGCCGCGCGCCGTGCGGAGGCGGCCCTGGCGCGGCTCCCCAAGGCCGCCGAGCCGTTCGACGCGGCGGAAGGCCGCGCTCGCTTCGACGCCGCCTTCGGCGGAGAGTGGGCTTCGTGAGCAACCCCTTTCAGCCCAGCCTGGACTTCGACGCCGCGGCCACCGCGGCCGAGGACGGCGAGGCGCTGATCATCGACGTGGACGGCTATGAGGGCCCGCTGCACGTGCTGCTGGCCCTGGCGCGCACCCAGAAGGTGGACCTGCTCAAGCTCTCGGTCCTGAAGCTGGCCGAGCAGTACCTGGCGTTCGTGCACGAGGCGCGGCGGCGGCGCTTCTCGCTGGCCGCGGACTACCTGGTGATGGCCGCCTGGCTCGCCTACCTGAAGTCGCGCCTCCTCCTGCCCAAGCCGGACCGTCCCAAGGCCGAGGAGCCGCCGGCCGAGGAGATGGCCGCGCGCCTGGCGTTCCGCCTCGCCAAGCTGGAGGCCATGCGGGTGGCGTCCGAAGCGTTGCGCACCGGCCCGCAGCTGGGCCGCGAGGTCTTCGTGCGCGGCGATCCGGAAGCGATCCGGGTAATCCCGTCGGGCCGTATCGAGGGCGACCTCTACGCCCTGATGGACGCCTACATCGGCCAGCGGCGGAAGGAGGCCTCGCGCCACTACCAGCCCGCCGCGCCCCAGGCCTATCCGCTGGAGGACGCCCGCGACCGCCTGCGCCGCCTGCTGCCCGACCTGGAGCGCTGGACGCCGCTGGCCGGCGTCGCGCCCCTGGGCTCGCCGGCCGCCGGCCCGAGCCGGGCCTCGTACGTGGCCTCCACCCTCTCGGCGAGCCTGGAGCTGATCAAGGAAGGCGCCCTGGAGGCCCGCCAGCTTGAGGCCTTCGCGGACATCTACCTGCGGGCGCGCAAAGGGGAGGCGAGGGCGTGAGGGGGAGCATTTCCTCATGACCGACCGCATGGAGACCGCGCGCGAGATCGAGGCGCTGTTGTTCGCCGCCGCCGGGCCGCTCACCGACGCGGACCTCGCCAAGCGCCTGCCGGAGGGCGCGGACATCGCCGGCGCCCTGGGGGAGCTGGCCGAGCGCTACCAGGGCCGTGGCGTGGTCCTGGCGCAGGTCGCCGGCGGCTGGCGCTTCCAGACCGCCGAGGACTTGGCGTGGCTGATGACCGAGGAGCGGGACGAGCCGCGCCGCCTTTCCAAGGCCGCCCAGGAGACCCTGGCGATCATCGCCTACCACCAGCCGGTGACCCGGGCCGAGATCGAGGCCGTGCGCGGCGTGCAGGCCAGCCGCGGCACCCTGGACGTCCTCCTGGAGCTGGGCCTGGTGCGCATGCGCGGCCGCCGCCGCACGCCCGGGCGTCCGGTGACCTATGGCACCACCGACGCCTTCCTGGAGCACTATGGGCTGGCGAGCCTCTCCGACCTGCCGGGCCTGGCGGAAATGAAGGCCGCCGGCCTGCTCTCGATGGACCTGCCGCCGGACTTCGCGGTGCCCGACCCGAACCTCGCCCAGGCCGACGAGGATCCGCTGGAGGCGACGGATGCGCCGGAGTTCCACGTGGATTTCCTGGCCGAGGAATGAAGCGACTGCTTCAAAACCAGGTGGATATGGGAATAAAGGCCGCGTGGCGTCCGTCTGCGGGACGGACTATATAGCCGCCTGACGCATTCAATTCGTCGTTCGCGCCCGGCAGGCGGCGGACCGATCATGGAGTTACCCGAATGGGCGCCTTGAGCATCTGGCACATCCTGGCCGTCGTGGTCGTCTTCGCGCTGCTGTTCGGCGGCCGCGGCAAGATCTCCGGCATCATGGGCGACACCGCCAAGGGCATTCGCGCCTTCCGCGAGGGCCTGAAGGGCGAGGACGAGCACCACGAGACCGCCGCGGCCAAGCCGCTGCCGAAGGAAACCGACGGCGATAAGGCCCGGAGCTGATTGGACCCGCGGCTGACCCGCGCCGACGGCCGATATTTCGCAGCATTCCGGATGCAAGGGCCGATGCAGGGCTTGATCGCCTGGCCAAAGCTCGACTAGGCCCAGCACATGTTCCCTGAAGGACGTTTCCTCGAGTTCCTGATCGTCGGGATCGTCGCCCTGGTGGTGGTGGGTCCGAAGGACCTGCCGCCGCTGTTGCGCAAGCTGGGCCAGTTCATGGCCAAGCTGCGCGGCATGGCCGCGGAGTTCCGCGCCAGCTTCGACGAGATGGCGCGCCAGTCCGAACTGGATGAGCTGCGCAAGGAGGTCGAGGCCATGCGCCGCGGCCAGCTGGCCGATATCGCCGCCCATTCCGGCCACGAAGAGATGCAGTCGGCGGTCAGCGAGATCCAGGACAGCCTGTCGGGCGTCGGCGTCCAGCTGCACCCCCCGATGAGCTACCAGTACAGCGAGATGCAGTCCCTGCCGCCGGGCGACGCCGAGCCGGTCGTCGAGGAACCCGCCAAGCCGGCCCGCAAGCCGCGCGCGAAGACTGCCGCGGCCCCGGCGCCCGCCGCCCCGAAGACCGCCCCGAAGACCAAGGCCGCCCCGGCGACGCGGAAGCCCTCCGCCGCCAAGCCCGCGACCAAGGCCGCTGACCGGCCCAACGCCGCGCGGCGGCCCCGCGCCCGCAAGACCGAGGCCGGCTCGTGAGCGACGATGCCCCAGACGAGGCCGAGATCGAGGCGTCCCGCGCCCCGCTGCTCGACCACCTGGTGGAGCTGCGCAAGCGGCTGATCATCTGCATCGTGGCGATCGTGGCGGGCTTCATCGTCTGCTTCGTCTTCGCCACCCAGATCTACGCCCTCTTGCTGCACCCCTTCGCCATCGCGGCGAACATCCTGGCCGTGCGCAACGCCGAGGCGGCGCACCCCACGTCCGGCTTCGACATCAAAGGGCTGTGGGACGGCACCAAGAACATGTTCCTGGCCCTGGTGGGCGCGCGTTCCGTGCCCCAGGCGCCCGACCAGCACGCCCTGAAGTTGGTGTTCACCGCGCCGCTGGAGTTCTTCTTCACCAAGGTGAAGCTGGCCGGGTTCGGCGCGGTCGTCGTGGCCTTCCCGGTGCTGGCCTGGCAGGTCTACGCCTTCGTGGCGCCCGGCCTCTACAAGCGCGAGCGGCGGGCCTTCCTGCCGTTCCTGGTGGCGGCGCCGGTGCTGTTCGTGGCCGGCGCGGCCCTGGTCTATTTCATGATCCTGCCGTTCGTCCTCTGGTTCTCGCTGAGCCAGCAGATCGTGGGCGCGGGCTCCATCTCGGTGGAGTTGCTGCCCAAGGTCTCGGACTACTTCAGCCTGGTGACGACCCTGCTGCTGGCGTTCGGCCTCTGCTTCCAGCTGCCGGTGGTGCTGACCCTGCTGGGGATGGCCGGGATCGTGAACTCGCGCATGCTGATGAGCGGCTGGCGCTATGCGGTGCTGGGCGTCTTCGTGGTGGCGGCCATCGTGACGCCGCCGGATCCGATCAGCCAGACCCTGCTCGCCTTCCCGATCATCGGGCTCTACTTCGCCTCCGTGTTGTGCGTGAAGCTGATCGAACGCCGGCGCGAGCGCGAGGACGCCGCCGCCGAGGCTGCCTAGAGACCCCTGGGGGTTGGCCCGTCCTTCGACGCGCTCTAGAGAGGGCCGCTCAACCCCATAGCGGCCCCCCAATGCACGACATCCGAGCCATTCGCGAAACCCCCGAGCTTTACGAGAAAGCCTGGGCGGCGAAGGGCTCCTCGGGCCAGGTCGCCGCGATCCTCGACCTCGACACCCGCCTGCGCGCCGCCCAGACCGCCGCCCAGGCCGCCCAGGCCGAGCGCAACGAGGTCTCCAAGAAGATCGGCCAGGCCAAGGCCCAGAAGAACGAGGCCGAGGCGCAGGCCCTGATGGCCCGGGTCGAGGCGCTGAAGGCCGACTTCGCCAACCACGCCGAGATGGAACGGCTGGCCGGCGAGAGCCTGAAGAAGATCCTCGAGGCGATGCCCAACATCCCGGCGCCTGACGTACCGCAGGGCGCCGACGAGCACGACAACGTCGAGGTCCGCCGCTGGGGTGAGCCCGTCGCCATCGCCAGCCCGAAGGACCACGTGGACCTGGGCGAGGCGTCCGGCCTGCTCGACTTCGAGGCGGCCGCCCGGATGAGCGGGGCGCGGTTCACGGTCCTGAAGGGCCAGCTGGCGCGGCTGGAGCGGGCCATCGGCCAGTTCATGCTGGACCTGCAGACCCGCGAGCACGGCTATCTGGAGGTCTCGCCGCCGCTGCTGGTCAATGACGCGGCCGCCTATGGCACCGACAAGCTGCCGAAGTTCGCCGACGATCTCTTCCAGACCACCGACGGCCGCTGGCTGATCCCCACGGCCGAGGTGCCGCTGACCAGCCTGGTCATGGGCCAGATCGTGGCCGAGGAAGAGCTGCCGATGCGGATG
>Ga0136846_1211013_pt1 | contig 25042 bp, 21 predicted proteins | sample HopSoiMetagenom2_FD_96841 | JGI IMG/M metagenome (GOLD analysis project Ga0136846, IMG submission 96841) | Grasslands soil microbial communities from Hopland, California, USA - 2 Assembly 2016 (version 4) | ecosystem: Environmental > Terrestrial > Soil > Grasslands | place: USA: Hopland... | reverse complement strand
CGAGATCCCCGCGCTCTCGATCTCGTCCACCGAGTGTCGTGCGCGGACCCGTCGCGGGGAACCGGTCTGGTACCTCGTCCCCGACTGGGTCGTCCAGTACATCGCCAAGCACCACCTCTACCCGTCCGACCAGGGAGCCCCTGAACCACAGTGACCGCCACCGACCACGCCGTCGAGCTCGTCGTGACCGCCGCCCGCGCGGCCTCCGACAAGCTGGCCCAGCAGATCATCGCCTTCGACGTGAGCGAGCAGCTCGCGATCACCGACGCGTTCCTGCTGGCCTCCGCCACCAACGACCGTCAGGTCCGCGCGATCGTGGACGAGGTCGAGGACAAGCTGCGTGAGATCGGCGCCAAGCCGATCCGTCGCGAAGTGGAGCGCGACGGGCGCTGGGTGCTCATCGACTACGGCGAGATCGTCGTGCACGTCCAGCACGAGGAGGAGCGGCAGTTCTACGCGCTCGAACGGCTGTGGCGCGACTGCCCGACCATCCCGCTGCCCGCGGACGTCACCGACTCCCCATCTGGTTCAGCCCGGCGTGGTTGAGCTCGTCCTGCTCCGGCACGGCCGCACCGACTGGAACGCCGCGCGCCGCATCCAGGGACAGTCCGACTCCCAGCTCGACCTGCTCGGCCATGCGCAGGCCGAGGCGGTCGCGCCGGTGCTCGCGGAGCTGAAGCCCGAGGTGCTGTGGGCCTCCGACTCCGACCGGGCTCGGGACACAGCGTCGTACGTCGCCGCTGCTTGCGGTCTCACCCCCCGGTTCGACGCCCGGCTCCGGGAGTACTCCCTCGGCCACCGCGAAGGGCTCTACCACCACGAGTTCGAGGCCGAGGATCCCGGCGAGTACGCCGAGTTCGTCCGCGCCAACTGGGACGCCGTGACCGGCGCCGAGAAACACGGCCGGGTTGCCGCGCGCATGACCGCCGCCCTGGCGGAAGTGGCCGCCACCGTGGGGGACGACGGCATCGCGCTGGTGGTCTCGCACGGCGCAGCGATCCGCACGGCGATCGCCGCGCTGCTGGGCTGGCCGTCGGAGGAGGCGCTTACGGTTCACGGGATGGACAACTGCGGCTGGGCGGTCCTGCGCCGCCGGGCGGCGGACGCCCCGTGGCGGCTGCATGCCTACAACCGCACCGTCCCGGTCTCGACGGACACCCCTGCGGCGTGACCGGGCTCGATTTCATGCCGAGCCCACCGGTTGGCTAGGATTCCGCGAGTTGTCCGCAGGGCTTCCACCTCGCGGGCAACGCCTTGGGGCTGTGGCGCAGCTGGTAGCGCATCTGCATGGCATGCAGAGGGTCAGGGGTTCGAGTCCCCTCAGCTCCACCAACATCACTGCAGGTCAGACGGGGTGACCGCCTCGTCGGGAGTTCACCTGAACGAAGCCCACGATGACCAATGCTCCAATTGACATCGGCCATGCGGCGTGCCACTCCTGCGACTGCAGTTCACGAAGAGCCCGGTCCACACCCTCATGGGAATGGCGACCGCTGCAGCCCACTGATCATTGGTCCCCCATCGATCACCCGGTCGTTGGCTGGGCCGAAACAGCGACTTTGTCCCGGACCGGCCGCACCTAGCACTGGCGCGTCCCCGTCTGGGTGGGCCTGAGCGATCGCACGCTCGTCGGCATCACCGATCGCATCGCGGCACCGTCGGACGGATCTTCGGTGTATCTTCCCCGCCGGACGTGGCTCTTCAAGACATCACCCGCACTGCGGCAGGAGTCCGCCATGGCCACCGTCCTCGTCCGTCCCGCCCGGAAGTCGGTTTTCGTGGGCAGCCACACCCGCATGGACCTTGAGATCGACCCGGGATCCGGGCTGACGCCGGACGACCTGGATGTGGTGCTCGATCCGCCGGATGCCGGGGTGGTCTCATTCGCGCGCGGGGCGGACTGGACGCCCGCGACGCCTTACGTCACGTTGCTCGCGGGGCACCGACTGGGCTCGGTCCGCGTGGTCGTCACCGACAAGGCGAACGGCACGGAGGTGGGGGACGCCAAGGTCAAGACGACCGACAAGTGGTCGCGCAAGCGTAGGCGAGGCCCGGGATTCTGGTTCTCCGGCCAGCAGGACATCAGCCACCCCCAGGGTGGCGCCGCATGGGGCGGCGGGCCGGGCGTGCCGCAGAACACCCGCGCGACACCGGTCTCAGGGACGTGGCGGATCGGGGTGGTCTTCGTGGACACCAGCTCACAGCGGTTCCCGGCGGGCACGACCGCCCGCAACACCCTGCGCGACCTCTGGCTCGACCATCTGGTCAACGGGGTCCTGGACAACGGCGCGACCAGGAGCGTCCGGCTGTTCATGGAGGAGGTGTCCTACAACAACCTGACGCTGTCGGCGACGCACCTGGGCTTCTTCAGCCTCTCCGGCGCGTGGACCAGCTATTTCAACCCCGACGGTACGTTCATGGGCAACTTCCCGGACGCCGTGATCGCAGCGATCGACTCCTCCGTCTCGATGAGCAGCTTCGACAGTTTCATGGTGGTCAGCCCGCGGGTGCCGGCCACGACTGCAGACCCTGAGCGGGCGGCGTGGCCCTACTCCTCGATCGGCGCATGGGGTCCCTACAGCACGGGCGAGGGCTCGCTGAACCTGCGCTGGATGTCGTGCGTGGCGGACTGGGGCCAGCAGCCAGGGAACAACCGTGAGATCTACGAGACGATCTCCCACGAGCTCGGTCACAACCTCGGGCTCGGGGACCAGTACACGCCGGCCGTCCCGGGCCGGAACCCCGGGAGCTGGGATCTCATGGACTGGGACGACCCGCACCCGCACCTGTCCATCGCGCAGCGGATGATGCTCGGCTGGGTGCGTCCGGAGTGGCTGACCACACTTGACTTCCAGTCGACGCCGGCTCCGCTCGACCAGACCTTCCGGTTGCACCCGCTCGAGCAGGGCGCGCCGCCGGCCGGGCAGCGCACCGGCCTCGAGGTGCGGATCGCCGACGGCCTCAACTACTACTTCGAGTACCGCCGGGGCCAGGCCGGCCAGATCGGCGACCGAGCACTGCCCACCGACAACCGGGTCCTGGGCACCGACGTGATGGGCGACCCCGGCACCGCGCCGATCTCACGACCGCAGGTCCTGCTGCTGCCCGACCACGCCAACGACGACGGGGCAATACTCGGCGACGGCAACGCCTACCGCGACACCGACTACACCACGCCAGGCTTCCCGCAGGAGTTCCGCGCCGACGTATCCGGGATCACCGGGAGCAAGGCCGACGTGCGGATCCGGTACGGCAACAACGGCAGGCCCGACCCGTCGATCCGCCCGTGGCCGGCGGCGCCCAACCGTCCGTGGCAGAGCCCGGACATCGAGGTGAGCAACGCCCGGAGCTCGGTGCGCCCGGAGTGGGCGAACACCCCTTGGGCCGGTCACAACAACACCGTCGTGGCCAAGGTCAAGAACTCCGGCACCGTGGCCGCGCCCGACGTGGTCGTGAACTTCTACGTCAAGAACTACGGCCTGTCCAACGCCCCCGAGGTCTTCATCGGGACGGACACGCGGACCATCGCCCCCGGCGCCACCGTCGACTTCACGGCGAGCTGGGTCGCGCCAGCCTCGGGGCACCACTGCGTGATCGCCAGGATCCCGCTCTACGTCGTACCGACCGCACCGACGATCGTCGAGATGACCGAGCTCAACAACCTCGCTCAAAGCAACTACGACCGCTTCATCCCGGCGACCGCCTCTCCGTCGACAAGGGAGGAGACCGAGGTCGAGGTCTACAACCCCTACAACCGACGTACCGTCGTCTACCTCAACGGCGGCCAGACCAACCCGCTCTACCGGGTCACCGTCGAGCACCGCTGGCTGGTGCTCGACGCCCACCAGAGCGCGCGCGTCAAGGTCGGCTACGAGTACGCGCTGGTTCCCGGCCATGACCGGATGCCAGCCGACCTCCGCAACATCAAGCCGGCCCAGGTCGAAAAACTCGGTCGGGTTCCCAACCGCACCGGGCTGACGGCCTGGGTAGTGGACCCAGAGGTCGCGCCGCGGCACGTGCTCACGCTGATGGGTGGCGCGATGGCCGAGGTACAGGTCGGGCGCAAGGTGGTGTTCCGCGACTTCGAGGGCGGCGACCACTGGGTGCGGGGGCTGCTGTCGCTGACGACCGGCGAGCCGGTCACCGGCGGAGAGGTGATCGTGACCCTCGACGAGGGCGGCGAGGGCGACGCAGCCAAGTATCGGTACGCCGTCGCCAAGGTGGACTCCGACGGCCGCTTCGTGACGGAGTTCAAGCCCGAGTGGCGCGTGATGTGGGGGGACTACCTGCCCAGCCCAGGTTTCTCGACGGCGACCAGCGACAAGCTCTCCCGCTGACCACCGCGCAGCTGGCTCACTGCCGGGCGTCTATCCCACTGTGTCCAGCCTCGCCGCCAAGAAGGCCGACGACGGACCCGCGGCCATCGTCAGACGGCAGAACGACCCACACATCGGAAGGCGCTCCGTGCGTCGCGCTCGCCGGAAGGACGCAGTTCGGGAACCACTCGGATCGAGCCAGATCCGATGTCAAGGACGCTGCATACGCGGACGGACGCCCCGATCGCGATGGGCCGGTACTCCGCCACCCACGACGTCGAACACTCGGGCACGATCTTCGCCCAGTCCTCGATGCTTGAGCAGCGCACCGTACTCGTGCACGACGACTGGAACCGGATGCTGTGCGAAATCCGAAGCTCACGGCTTCCGGTGCGCCGACGTCTACCACGCCGTCAACGGTCCCGACGGCAGGGAGACTTCGGGTGATGCTGGCGCGGATTAGACACTCGTCCGGGTGCTTGGCGGCGACCCTCAACCGGCGGTACTGCGACCGTGACCCTTGCACTGTTGTCGTGATGCGAGGAGCCTCACGAGATGACCCGCAAGCCCCTCCGCTGTCGCCTCGGCTGGCACAGGTGGGGACCACAGCATGACGAGCACGGCGAGCGGTACCTGGGCTGCGTGCGCTGCCACAAGCGCACCCACCCTGGAACCATGATGCCGATCGACCCTGTCATCTAGGTCCCGACCGCGGCAGACCGCGCAGGTCGCCACCCTGGCGTGGTCGCGCGGGGCATGACCGCCGCTACGGGGCCTATGTCGGACCGCTCCGCCCAGAGCTGGCCCAGGTGAGGCCCGGGTTCCGCGTCCAGGAGCGCGTCTGCGCCGCCTTCATGTCGTTTGCAGGACGGTGCTGTCGGGTATCGCCCCAGGTAGGAACCTTCCAGGAGGACGAAGATGCCTGACGAACCGCAGGGACTGAGCGACGACGAGCTTGCCGCGGAGGGAGGCTCGGCACTTCCTGACAAGGAGGTGGTGTCGATCCTGGACCTCAATGCTGACCTCGACCTCGCCATCGATGCCGCCGCCCCGATCGACTTGGGCGTGGCCGCCAACGCCAACGTCGCGGCGCCGATCGGCGGCTCCGTCGGAGCCAACGTGCTCTCGGTCGGGTCCGAGGCCCAGTCAATGTCCGACCAAGGGGTGATGATCGACCAGGCCGTGCACGCCGACGCCACGGCCAATGCCGACCAGAGCAGCGACCTCGCCCAGGGTGCGGCGGGCGACTCTACGGCTGGCGCGGAGGCCGCAGGAGCCACCGACCCATCGGCCGCCGGCGTTGCCGATGCAGGCACTGCTCCGGCCGCGGGCGCCGCGCTTCCGGGCGATGTGGGCTCGACGACCGATGTGGGCGACCTCGCCGACGGGAACCTACTGAACGTCAACGTCGACCTCGACGGCGACGTCGGCATCGCCGCCCCGATCAACGGAGCCGTGGCCGCCAACGCGAACGTCGCCGCCCCGATCGACGCCTCGGTGGCCGCCAACGTCGGCTCCGTCGACAGCGAGGCGGTCTCGATCGCCGACCAGGACGCGATCATCAACCAGAGCATCGAGGGATCGGCCACCGCGGACGCGAGCCAGTCCTCTGACATCTCCCAGCCCTAGCCGGCGATGAGCCACGTCGCTGGGCCCGTCGTCCGAACGACCCCGGGTCCGGAGGGCGGCGCGGCACCCCGTCGCGCCGAGGGCGTGGTTCTGCTAGGCGAGATGAAGGGCTCGGGGTACCGCACACCGCCCTCGCTCGCCCGAAGGGCCGATGGGCAGACGGTCCAGCTGACCCCGCTGCTGTACGCCGTCCTCGCCGCTGCGGACGGTCAGCGATCCACCGCCGAGATCGCCGCGAGCGTCGGTCGCACCACGGGTCGGTCGATGACAGCCGGCAACGTCGAGGTGCTGCTGGACAAGCTGCGGCCGCTGGGGGTGTTGGCCGACGGCGCCGGCGAGGGTGCCGCGGCGCGGGCGAACCCCCTGCTCAGGCTTCGGCTCAAGGTGGCGGTCAGCGACCCCGACCGCACCCGGAGGCTCACCGCGCCCTTCGCGAGGCTGTTCCACCCGCTGGTGGTCGCGCCGTTGCTCCTCGTGTTCGTGTGGACCTGCTGGTGGGTGCTCTTCCGGAAGGGGTTGGCCTCGGCCACCCACGACGCGTTCGCAACGCCCGGCCTCCTGCTCCTGGTCCTGGCCGTGACCGTGCTGTCTGCCGGGTTCCATGAGTTCGGCCATGCCGCAGCAGCCCGTCGCGGCGGTGCGACACCGGGCGTCATGGGCGCCGGCCTGTACCTCATCTGGCCCGCCTTCTACACCGACGTCACCGACTCCTACCGCCTCGGGCGGGTCGGAAGGCTGCGTACCGACCTCGGCGGCCTCTACTTCAATGCCATCGTCACGGTCGCCTCGCTCGGCGCCTGGTGGGTCAGCCAGTACGACGCGCTGCTGCTGCTCGTGGCGACCCAGATCCTGCAGATGGCCCGTCAGCTCCTGCCGTTCGTGCGTTTCGACGGATACCACGTGCTGGCCGACCTGACAGGCGTGCCCGACCTGTTCCAGCGGATCGGCCCGACGTTGAAGGCGCTGGTGCCGGGGCTCGCCCCGTCCCCGGCGGCGGGAGCCTTGAAGCCGTGGGCGCGGGCGGTGATCACCCTGTGGGTGCTCACGGTGGTGCCGCTGCTGGGCACGATGCTGCTTCTGCTTGTGCTCACGCTGCCGCGGGTGGTCGGGACTGCTCTCGTGTCCGCGGAGCAGCAACGACAGGCCTTCGGGATCGCGGTCGGCAACGGAGACCTCGTCGAGGCCGCGGCGCGGGCGGTCGCTATGGTCGTCGTGGCCCTTCCGGTACTCGCCACCGCCTACCTGCTCGCGCGGGTCGGACGGCAGGTCGGAACGTCCGTGTGGCGCCGCACCCGCGGTCGACCGGTGCGGCGCGCCGGGGCGGGGCTGCTCGCAGGCGCCCTGGTCGCCGGCCTGGCTTGGGCATGGTGGCCATCCGAGGACCGCTATCGTCCGGTCGAGGCGTGGGAGGGCGGTCGGATCACCGACGCGCTGAGTCTCGCGCGGCCCGCAGGCGGGTTCACCGTGGGGAGCCAGGGTTACGGCATCCTCGCCCTTCCGGCCGGCGCGGACCCGCCCACCCGAGACCACCCGCAGCTCGCCATCGTGCTGGTGCCAAGTGGCGGCCAGACCCCGCCGGACTCCGGGGCAGGAACTCAGCCGCACCCGACATCCGGTGCGGGCAGCCAGGGCGGCACGACGCAGCCGGGTGCCGGGCTGGCCCAGGGCCAGGTCGCGGACGCGGATCCGGACACCTGGGTGTTTCCGTTCAACCAACCACTCGCCCCCGATGCCGATGACAACCAGGCTCTGGCGGTCGCGACGACCGATGGAGCCACGACGTACACCGTTGCCTTTGCGCTCATCTGGGCAGATGGGGACGATCCCGTGCAGACCACCAACGAGGCCTACGCGCTCGCCCACTGCCGGGCCTGCACGGCCGTTGCCGTGGCGTTCCAGGTGGTGCTCGTGGTCAACGACGCCGCCGCCGTGGCCCCGGAGAACATCTCGGTGGCCGTGAACTATGACTGCACCAGCTGCCTCACCTTCGCACTCGCGGTGCAGCTGTTCGTCACCCTCGACGGACCCCTGAGCCAGGCCGCCACGGCTCGGATCGACGAGCTGTGGCAACAGGTGCTGGCGTTCAGCGAGGACATCGGGTCAGTGCCACTCGACGAGATCCAAGACACACTCGCGGGCTTCGAGGAGCAGATCCTCCAGATCATCGAAGACGACCAGGGCCCGCTCATCGAGCCCTCCGAGGGAGCCTCGCCCTCGGCCCCGGAGTCGTCGACGCTCCCGTCCTCGCCAGCCCCGACGGGCGGCTCGGACGCTGCCACGCCCACAGGCTCGACCAGCGCCTCCGACTCCTCGTCCCCCGCGCCGTCCTCGTCCGGGGCCGATGGCCCCTCCTCGACGGCGACCGCGCCGACCTCGGCTTCGGCGACCTCGAGTGCATCGCCCACGGAGAGTCCGAGCGGCTCCCCGTCGGAGGGCTCGAGTCCGGCTCCCGAGTCCTCGGCCTCGGCGGCTTCGGACGAGTGAACGGCTTACGGGGACTTCGGCAGTCGCGGTAAGACGCAGGTGTCGAACGATCGGATCGCGGTTGATGTGTGCCGTGGGGCACCTCTCCGGCAGGATGGGTTCGCGAGCGCAGGTGATGATGAGACCTCGTCTAGCAGCCGACTGTGGATGACCCACGATGGACCGGCTTGCTGTCGAGCTCAGCTCGCGAAGAGGGGGGCGATCACGCTGTCGGCGAGGTAGAGCGCCGAGTTGTAGGGAACGCCTTGGCTCTCGAGGTCGGGGAGTGCTCCGGAGAGCACGATGACGAGGTCTCGGTCCGGCACGACCTGGATGACCTGCCCCCCGAACCCGTAGGCCAGGTAGGCCGGGGTTCCGTCCACCTCGTTGACCCACCACATGTATCCGTACTTGGGTGCTGGTCCGGTGGCGCCGGCGTCGGTGTGTGCCTGGGTCGCCTCGTCCACCCAGCTGGCCGGGACTACCTGGTGGCCGTCGATGGCTCCATCGTTGAGGAAGAGCGACCCGAACACGGCCATGTCCACGGGCTTGAGCTTGAGCCCGGCGAAGCCGAGGTTGTTCCCGGTCTGGTCGATAGGCCACGCGAAGTCGGCCTCTTGGAACTGATCCCATCTCTTGGGGTCTGCAAGCGTCGTGGGGTCTGCGAGCGGCTGGTAGGCCGGGGTGCTGTCCACTCCCAGCGGGTCGAGCAGCTTCTGTCTCGCGTAAGCCAGGATCGGTGTCCCAGTCGCGGTTTCCAAGATGGTCGTGAGCAGGTGCGCGGCGCCGTTTGAGTAGTGGAACTGCTGCCCCGGAGGGCTCTGGGTGGTGCTCAGGATGACCTCCCCTGGGTCGGATGCGTTCAGCCAGTCAAGGCCTGGATCCGAGAGCGAGCCCGTGAACCCGGCGGTCATGGTCAGAACCTGCTCGAGAGTCGCGGCGGCCACCTCTGGCGTCATCGTGTCGCGGTACTGCGGCAGGAGCTCCCCGAGTGTCGCCTCGAGTCCTGTGATGTCGCCCTCGTCGACTGCGATGCCGACGAGCGTGGACATGACGCTCTTCGTCACGGACTCGATGTCCTGGTAGCGCTCTGCGGTGGTGCCGTAGTACTCCTCGAAGACGGTCTCGCCATCCTGGACGACCACCGCAGCCTGGAGAGCGGCGAGGTCCGGGCCGGCCGCGGTGATCTGGTCGTGGACGGCGTCGCCGACCTGCTCGGCGATAGGCGCGCTCGAGGAGTTGGTGTCGGGCTCCTCGTCCGTGCCGCTACAGCCACCAAGCAGCAGTCCCGCAGACAGCAAGACCCAGACGAGCAGAGCCGCGGTTCGGGGAAGCACTACTGTCGCCATCAGCCACCGCATCTCGCCCGGTTCCGCGTGGAACACTCGTCTCGACCAGCGCGAGGTGTCCCGGTCGACCTTCAAGCATGTCGCACTCGCGGGTCAGGCGGAATAGCGCGGATGGGCCGCGGAAATGTGGCGCTCGCGGATGCCCGACGCCAGGCGGTACGAATCAGCGGGTCGCGGCTCTCCGCGGAGTTGTCAGGCGGAGGAGCCGGGACGGCCCGGCACCTCCAGCAATGCCTGTCGTCGAACTCATCGCGCCAGATCCGCGCGTCCGACAAGCGACGGTGAGACGCACGCCGCCGCGACCCCGGCTACTTCACCTCGGACCGCATCACAAGGCGCAGTCCGACGATGCCCGGCAGCACGATCCACACGGTGACGGTCACCGCGACGTGCGCCCACTGCGCACCGCTGTCCATGCCCTCGAACAGGAAGCCCTGCGCGTAGTTCAGGTCCACCCACGGCTGCAGGTCCTTGAACCAGCTCTGGCTGGTGGCCAGGATCCCGGACAGGGTGGGCAGGAGCAGGGTGTAGACGAAGTACACCACCAGCCCGCCCGCGGAGCTGCGGATGAGCATCCCGAGCATGGTGCCCGTCAGCAGGCAGGTCAGGTTGCCCAGCACGATGGTCAGGGCGTGACCGAGCGACAGGTCCCACACAAGCGACGTGCCGGCGATGGCACTCCCGACCACGGTGCCTACCGCGCCGACAGCGAACGCGAACAGCATCGACGCGATCGCCACTGCGATCGAGGCGATCGTCTTCGCCACCACGACTCGCCGCCGGTTCGGGACGAGCGTGAACGTGGTGAGACCGCTGCGCTGGCTCCACTCGCTGGTGATGGACAGCAGGGCCACCATCGGCAGGATGACCGTGATCGGGAAGCCGATCGCGGCGGCGAAGTTGTAGTAGGTGAGGTCCTTGTCGGGCGCGAAGGCGATCGTCGCGACGGTGGCCAGAAGACCCGCGATCCCGATGCTCGCGATCAGCCAGAAGCCGGACCGGGTGTCGAACATCTTGCGGAGCTCGACGCGGACCTCCCGGGTGAGCGGCACCCGCGGGATCTCGGTACGTCGCTCGTAGACGTGGTCGATCGTGATGGCGGTCATGCCGCTGTCCTTTCTCGTTGGGTGTCGGCGGTGAGCTCGAGGAACATCTCCTCGAGACCGCCACTGTCGGCGCTGCGCAGCTCGGTCAGCACCACGCCGCCGTTGTACGCCGCTTGCCCGACGAGCGCGGCGACCGCGTCAGTGCGCAGTGACCCGTCCCCCGAGACGGTCGAGGGGAGACCGGCAGCGGACAGCGCACGCTGGAGGGCGAGGATGTCGGCGGCGCGGACGACAGTGCCCGCAGCCGCCAGCAGGTCCGCCTTGGAGCCCTGGCAGACGATCCGTCCTTGGCCGATCATGACGATGTCGTCGGCGATGATCTCGATCTCGGCCAGCAGGTGGGACGACAGCAGGACGGTGCCGCCCCGATCGGCGTAGTCGCGCAACAGGTCCCGCATCCACCGGATGCCAGCGGGGTCGAGACCGTTGGCCGGCTCGTCCAGGATCAGGACCGGTGGGTCGCCCATCAGTGCGCTGGCGATGCCCAGCCGCTGGCGCATGCCGAGCGAGTAGTTGCCCACGCGCCGCTCCGCCTCGGCCTCGGTGAGGCTGACCAGCTCGAGCATTCTGAGGACCCGGTCTGCCGGGACGTCCATGATCTGCTGGGCGATGGTCAGTATCTCGCGGCCGGTCCGGCCGGCGTGCTGGGCGGAGGCGTCGAGCATCACGCCGACCTCGCGGCCCGGGTTCGGCAGGTCAGCGAAGTGGCGGCCCGAGATCGTCGCCGTACCGGACGTCGGCGGCGTGAGACCGACCATCATCCGCATCGAAGTCGACTTGCCGGCGCCGTTCGGTCCGAGGAACCCGGTCACCCGGCCTGCTCGCGCCGTGTAGGTGGTGTCGTGGACGACGGTGGTGTGGCCATAGGTCTTGGTCAAGGAGTCGATCGTGATCATTCCCGAACGCTAGGTACGACGCCGGGGCAGCCGCGTCGTCGTGAGGTCGCGTCCGACGTGGCACCAAGGCCGCCATGCGGGTCCTCACAAAGGAGGAGGCATCGCTCGCCCTCGAGCATCTCGGGACTAGCTGTCGAACAGGCCCGTCTGGTAGGCGAGCACGATCGCCTGCGCCCGGTCGCGCAGGTCCAGCTTCTGCAGCAACCGCGTCACGTGAGTCTTGACCGTCGTGTCGCTGATGAACAGCTCGCGACCGATCTCGGCGTTCGAGTAGCCCTTCGTGATCAGCCGGAAGACGTCCATCTCGCGCGCGGTCAGTGCCTCGACCGCCGCCGGCGGCTCCTGCTGGTGGAGGCGGGTGAACTGCTGGATCACACGACGGGTGATGGCGGGTGACAGGAGCGCGTCGCCGCCGGCGACGGTGCGGACCGCGGCGATCAGCTGCTCGGGTGGGTCGTCCTTGAGGACGAAGCCACTGGCGCCGGCGCTCAGCGCTTGGTAGACGTACTCGTCCAGGTCGAAGGTGGTCAGGATCAGGATCCGACTCGACGCGTCGGCCGCCAGGATCCGCCGGGTCGCCTCGAGCCCGTCGAGCTCGGGCATCCGGATGTCCATCAGGACGACGTGCGGGCGCACGCGAGCGGCCTCGTCGACCGCCTCGAACCCGTTGCTCGCCTCGGCGACGACCTCGATGCCGGGCTCGTCAGCGAGGAGCAGCCGGAAGCCGGCGCGCACCATCGCCTGGTCGTCCACGACGAGGACCCGGATCGTCATTCCTCACCGCCGTCCAGCGGGAGCCAGGCGCGGAGCACGAAGCCGCCGTGTGTGGGGGCGAAAGCAGACATGTCCCCGCCGTAGATCTTGACCCGCTCGCCGATGCCGATCAGCCCGTGACCGAACCCGTCGCTTTGCGCGAAGCTGCCCGGCCCGTCGTCACGCACCTCGAGCTGCACCCGGCCAGGCGCGTACTCGACGGTCACGTCGGCCCGGCGTCCCCCGGAGTGCTTCAGGGCGTTGGTGAGCCCCTCCTGCACGATGCGGTACGCCGAGAGGTCCAGCGCGCGGGGCAGGGCGACCGGATGGCCGTCCAGGTGCAGCCGCACGTCGAGCCCGGCGGCGCGCACGTCTCGCGCCAGCGCGTCGAGGTCGTCCAGTCCAGGGTGGGGTGTCAGCTCGAGGGCGTCGCTGCCTTGCCGCAACGCGCCGAGGAGGCGGCGCATCTCGGCGAGAGCGGTGCGGCCGGTCTGTTCGACGTTCCTCAGCGCCGCGGTCTCCTCCGAGGTCGGCGACATGCGGTGGCGCACAGCACCCACCTGGAGGACCATCACGCTCATCGCATGGGCCACCACGTCGTGGAGCTCGCGCGCCATCCGGGCTCGTTCCTCGGCCACCGCCACGCGGGCCGCCGCCTTGCGGTCCCGTTCGGCGCGGAGCGCCCGATCCTCCGCGACCTGGGTCTGCTGTGCGCGGTCGCGGAGCGCGAAGCCCAGGAGCCAGGCGACCACGAAGAGGATCGGGGTGAAGACGAGGTCGGCGACAGTGTGGGTCGGGTCGTGATAGACCACGACCCCCGCACAGACCAGCACCATCACCAGCCCGGCCGGTGCCCGCAGCCCTCGTCGCAGGCTGCCGAGCAGCGCGGCCGCGCCCATGCCGGCGATGAAGACCCCGGCTTGGGTCGAGATCAGCTGGGGGTCGAGGAAGCTCAGCGCCGCACTCCCGAGCCACGTCACCGCGGCCACCGCGAACGGGAACCACCTGCGCCCGATCAGGACGAGGATCACCGCCGCGAGCGCCAGCGTCTCGAACCACAGCCGCGCCCCGTCCGGGCGGTCCCCGTCGTCCCGTAGCGTCGTCCCGACCACGCTCTGCGCGGCGGCTGCGACGATCACGATGTCGAAGCCGTAGGCCGCGAAGAACCGCTGGACTCGGCCCACGCGGGTCAACGTACGGCAGGTGCCAGATCCGCGCGTCCTACCAAAGGACGACCCGGACCCATCGCCCTGCGTTCTCATCAATTGGTCCGCGGACATCTGCCTGGATCAGCGGTCGGGCTTGCGTGCGACTTGGTAGTGCAGGGTCAGGAACGGGTAGCCGAAGAGCCAGAACGCGTGTTCGGCGCGCAGCGCGCCGTCTTCGACGAAGACGTCGAGCTGCTCCTCGAAGCCGGGCACGGCCAGGGCCGTGAGCTCGTCCGCGGCGGTGTCGACGTAGGTGAGGTAGTGGCCGGCTTGGCCATCCTGGACGCGGCTGGTCAGCGTCAGGCCTCGGTCGGGCCGCGATCGCGGGAGCAGGGTGGCGGTGAAGCTGCCCTCCGGCACGGGGAACCCGACACTCACGTAGCCGCGGTCGCCACGGGTGTACGTGGTGTAGATGCCGACCATGATCGGCTCGTCGTCGTCCGCGAACGACCGGATCCATCCGCGCACCGACACGGTGCCGTCGACCCCGCTGATCGTGTCGATGCGGCTGCGGATCCCGCGCTGGGCCTCGCGCTGGTTCATCGGGATGCTGGCCTGCCCGAGTGGACGCGCGACCACCGTGCGATACAGGAGGTAGCCGGGCCGTACCCACAGCCGCCACTGCGGGACGATGTCGAGGGCGAACCGCGTCGTGTGCTCGTAGAACTCCCGGACGAGCGGGTCGACGTGCTCGGGGTCGAGCCCCGGTCCGGAAAGCGCGTCGAGGGTGGCCAGGATCCCGGTGTCCGGGGCGTCCGCGGTGTAGTGGGCTCCGAGCTCCTGGGCCAAGGCCTGGACATAACCGGTGCCGACGTATCTCGATCGTGCGGGCCGGGGTACGACGAACGGCAGGTCGGCGGCGCTGACCCGCTCGGCGAGGAGGCTGAGTTGTTGGTCCCGGAAGAGGAGCGCTGACAGGGTCCGGTAAGCCAGGACGGTGCAGCTTGCCACCACGGCCGCCGGTGCCGGGCCGGCGGAAAGAGCCTGCCCGACGGCGGCACCCACCAGCGGGCCCATTGCCACCTTCTGCGGCCGCAACCCCATCGCCCCGACCACGGCGCCCGTGGCCGCGCCGACCGCGCGCGGACCCGCGCCCGTCGCCTTCACGGCAACCCAACCCAGCGGCGCCGCCAGCGCGGCGCTCACCGTGATGCGCTGCCACAGCGCCGGGATCTCTCCCTCCTTCTGGCGGGCGCGGGCGACCGCTTCCGACGTACCCAAGGTGACCGCGCCAACCAGTGCGGCTCCAGCCGCGGGCCTCACTCCGCGGTGCGCGGCCAAGGACGCCCCGGCAAGGCCGCCGATCGCGGCCGCGAAACCGATGGAGGACCTGGTCGCCACCCCTGTGAACCTAGCCGTCGAGGGCCCGGCCTTCACGGCTGATTGGGCATCGGAACGGACCGCGCGAGACGCACCCCAGGCCAATCGGCACGAAGTGTCCCGCGGGAGTCACCCCGTCGGCGGGCTCCATGCCGGCGGGCAGCCCAGCTGCATCCTTGCGTCTTTGTGGGCGGTGTGCCGCCGCCAACCAGGAACCCGCGGACGGTTGTGTCCGCGCCGCCCATGCGGTCATCGCAGTTGCTCTGGTCACCCGTCGGGGTGAGGTGGATCATCTCGACGAGGCGGAGGGTGCGAAGCACGGGGGACCACATCCACCGCAGGAGGACGGCATGCGCCTACATCGCACAGCCTTCGTCGCGGTCGCGGCCTTCGCGCTCATCAGCGCTCCTGGCCTGACCGCTGCCGCACCAAGCGTCGTCGACACCGAGGTCACGGTGGGGAGCGACGACAGCTACTTCTCCCACAACAAGCAGAATGAGCCCGGCGTCGCCGTGAACCCGGTCGACACCTCGATGGTCGCGGCCGGCGCCAACGACAACATCGACCTCGAGCGCTGCAACGCGGGCGACCCGCGCACCTGCCCGTTCACCCCGGGGGTAGGGGTATCGGGGGTGCAGTTCTCCAGCGACGGCGGCGCCTCGTGGACGCAGCCGACCTACACCGGCTACTCGGCCCGCAACGCGAGCTGCCGTCCCGTCCCACCGGCGACCACGCCGGGCTGCGTACCCACGGTCGGTGACATCGGCACGCTGCCCAACTACTTCGAGAACGGCCAGGTCTCCAACGGCGACCCGGAGGTGGTCTTCGGGCCGGCACCCGGAGCCGACGGCTCCTTCTCGTGGGACGAGCAGCGGCTCTACTACGCCAATATCTCCACCCCGTTCCCGGGCAGCCCCGGCTTCAAGGGCGCTGCCGCGATCGCGGTATCGCACACCCTGGACCTCGATGGGGCCATGGCCGGCGACAACGCCGGCTGGTCCGACCCGGTCATCGTGACCAAGCAGAACAGTGCGTTGTTCAGCGACAAGGAGCAGCTCTGGGCCGATAACGCTGAGTCCAGCCCCTACTTCGGCAACGTCTACGTCTGCAACGTCGGGTTCCGCGGAACCGCCGGCTCCGAACCGGTGCTGTTCGCCCGCTCGACCGACGGCGGTGACTCGTGGACGGCCCGCCAGTTGACCGAAGCGACGAACAACAACCAGACCGGGGGCCGGTCGGGCTGCGCGATCCGCACCGACTCGGACGGTGTGGTGTACGTCATCTACGAAGGGTTCGACAAGCAGGGCCAGACCGACGCCTTCTACCAGATGCGGTCGTTCAACGGCGGACGCACGTTCGAGCGGCCCCGGCCGATCGTCGCGGTCGCCGGCATCGGGCAGTTCGACCCGGCGCAGGGGCGTTTCACCATCGACGGCGTCGCGGGGGCACGCACGAACACCTTCCCGAGCATCGACATCGCCAACGGCTCACCCACCGGCACCGACGCCACCGACGAGATCGTGGTCACGTGGTCCGACGACCGGGCGGGCACCAACAAAGAGAAGGCGTACCTGATCCGGTCCACCAACGGCGGGAACTCGTACTCGGCGCCCACGACCGTGTCCTCGGACGGTGACCGGGCCAACCAGCCCGCGGTGGCGATCTCACCCGACGGCGCCGACGTGTACGTGGTCTACAACGCCTACCTGGCGCTGTGGCAGAGCACGACCGCGTCTCCGCGGCCCATGCTCGGGGTCGTCAACCACGTCTCGCCCACAAACGCGGTGACCACGTTGCACCGTGGTGCGGTCGGCGACGCGCGCGGCTCGAGTGCCAACGGGCTCACCTCGGAGTTCCTCGGCGACTACAACTACGCTTTCGCCACCCGCGACTCCGCTGTCGCGGTCTGGAACGATTCCCGCAACGCGGCCGACTGCCCGGCCATCGACACCTACCGTCAGGCGTTCGTGGCAGACGTGCTCGCGGGCGCAACCGAACCGAGGGTCGGTGACGAGAAGGACGATCCCGCGGAGGCCAACGAGCTGCCCGAGGCGCCGTCCGACGCGCTGCGACCCGGCCCGAACAACCAGTGCCCGCAAGGCGGGACTCTCTCGTTCGGCAACACCGACATCTTCGGCGGTAGCTACAGCCCGTAGACCACCACCGGCCTCGCGGGGTGCCGTGCCTCCCATGGGAGGCACGGCACGCCATCACGCGTGCCGCGGAGAGGACCCGGCCCGCAGGTAGACCGCGGGTGGCCCCTGGCCGCGACGGTGACCCAGGTGCCGACGTCGCCGGCGCATCCATCACCTGCGGAGGTTGGCCCAGGCGAACGTCCCCGCGGCTCCGTCGATGCGTGGACGCTCGGTGTCGTGGATCCCGACCTTGACCGTTCGTGTCGGCGAGAGGACTGTTGTCACAGGTCCGGCAAGGCGTCCGGGTCCACGCCTGACCGACACTCGGGATGCGTTGTGAGCGGACAGTTGCCAAGCCATATCTACTATTTCGAGGTGGGCGCGGGCGGCTGGGCCGGCACGTTCAGGTTCAGGGTGACCGGGTGGCGCGAGATGCTCCGCGCCCGTATCGGCTTGAAGAACCTGCTACTGGTCGCGGCGATGCAGGCGACCCAGACGGTGACCGGAGAGTCCCGCCTCACCTCGGTCGTCGTGCCGCATCCGAGTGAGGGCGAGCGCGGCGTTGTCGACAACGCGGTCAGGCTCTCCAGGTTCCGGATCCCGCTGTACGACCTGCACGAGCGGTACATCTTGTCCCCCGACGGCCAAGGGGTGACGGTCGTTGCCCGGGAGCACTTCGGGCCGATACCGCGCATCCTGTCCCGCAGCTTCGAGTATCCGGCGCAGATCAGGTCCGACGGTCTCGGGTCGACCTATCACATGCCGTTGCTGGGCAGCCCGTGGACAGCCACCTACCAGGTCGGGACTGACCGCCGCAGCCTCGCCGGCGAACTGCGCTGCGCCTGGGCCGAAGCGCACGAGCAGGCAAATCGAGGTGACCGACCATGACAGACACAGTTCGGCCGGCCGAAGAGGTGGTCGCGGACGTCGCTGAGCGACTGGTCGGGTACGTCGTCCGGTACGAGGCGGAACGCGACAGCCGGGCTGTCTTCGCCTACCTGTACTTACAGCTGACCAGATCCCTGGCCACCGCGCTGAGCGTCGGTGACCCTGTGTTCCGGGACCCGTCCTGGGTCGCCGACCTCGCCGAGAACCTGGCCGGTGAGTACTTCGCGGCCTCCGACGCGATGGATACGTGGGCCGCCACCAGCGGGACCACCCAGCAGTCCCCAGTTGCGCCCGAGGAACTCCCTGACACGGTGCCCGAGCCGTGGCGAGAGGTGTTCGCGGCGATCAGCGGCGGCCGGTCATACGTCCTCGAGGATGCACTCTTCTCGATGATGGCGCACATCACCTATGACCTGCCCGTCGCGATGAGGCGGATGGCCGCCACCTCCGATGTCGCCAACCACATCGCCGACTTCCACCAGATGAACGACGTCCTCGGGCGAGCGATCGATTTCGTCCAGGACGACCTCGCCTCCCGCTACTGCTGGTGGCTCGCCGACCTCGACAGGATCGTGGCGCGCAACGACGAGCTGCTCTCCAACTACGGGATCCGCGTTTCCCGCGGCATGGCCTGGTTCAACTTCTCCCGGCTCACAGACCCAGCTGCGGCCGAGGACGCCGAACGATCCATCCGCACAAGCACCGGGGCGTTCATCCGACAGGTCCGGGAACCTGACTGGTGGGCGCTGCGGGCGGTCACGCGCGCCGGCCGGCTCCTGGTGCCCGAGCGACGACGCTGGCCCTCGGCCGGGTCCATCCCCTGAGCGGCGAGGTTCCGGGCTCGCGGCAACGGTCGAGGCCGCCCGGCGCCGGCAGGGGCTTGCACGCTACCCAATACATGCTCGCCGGGGATCCCTACCCGACATGGTCTGAGCGTGAACCTGCACCTTTCCCACATTGGTCCGCCGACCTTTCCCCTGGGAGACCAGAGCGGGGTGCCGGCGCGCACCCAAGAGGCAGGTGTCACCAGGCCGTGCATCAGACCCAAGGGGTCCGGGCAGCGTAGGCGACCGGGTCTGGTCAGGTCGGGACGACCGGTGAGCTGAGGGTGAGCTGTTCCACGAGGTCGGCGGCGTGGCGCCCGTTGCCGAGGCTGGCGGTCCGGTCGGCGAACCCGGCCGCGACCGACCGGAAGCGGCTGTCGGTGAGCACGGTCATGACGGCCGCCGCGATCTCTCCGGCCGGGGAGTCTGGCGCGAGGTGCAGGCCGGCACCCACCATCTCGACCCGGGCGGCGTTCAGGGGCTGGTCCCGTCCCTGGGGGATGCAGACCATCGGCGTCCCGGATGCAAGGCTGGTGGCCACGCTGCTCATCCCGGCGTGGGTGATCAGGGCGGCCACCCGCGGCAACAGTTGCTCGTGGGGGATGCTGGCCCGCACGGTCGCGTTGTCCGGTGCGGTGAGCGAGCTCGGGTTGAGGACCCCGCCGAGGGTCAGTAGCACGCGTATCGGTAGTGGGGCGAGTGAGGCGAGCAGGCCGGGGAGGGCCTCGCGTTGGCCCTGCAGAGTCGTGCTGAGACTGAGTACCACCCAGGGGTCGCCAGGGGTGTTCAACAGCTCCAAGGTCGGCTGAGGTGGCGGCTGCGGCGAGTCGTGCCGCAGGACCGCACCGACGTAGGCGGTGCCGCTGGGAAGTTCGGTCGGTACGTCGAGTCCCGGCGGTTGCAGCGCCAGGACGCAGCCAGCCTGGCCGAGCAGGTCACCGATCTCGACGCCGAGGACCTGGCTGCCCCACTGGTGGACGAACGGGACATACAGCGGGTGGACCAGGGACACCACGGGAACGCCGAGGCGTCGCGCCGCGGCGTATCCGGCGGTGAGCATGCAGTCCACGACCAGGGCGTCCGCGTCGAAGGCCCGCCCTTCGCCGACGATGTCGTCTTCTGTCGCTCGCCCGCACAGCGCGGACTGCACCTGGGCCCAGCCGTCCTCGTGACGCAGGTCTGGCGGCCAGGGTGGGACAGAGGGGTACTCGGTGAAACCGAGCCCGGCCGCCCGGGCCGGGCCGGCCATCGCGCGCCACCCCATCATCGCGACGGCGTGGCCGCGTCCCGCGAGGCGGGCCCCCAGGTGGTAGGCCGAGGGAGTGTTGCCCCCGCCGTCCCAGGACACGAACAGGAGACGGCTCATGGCGCGGGCCGCACGTTCTGGTTGCGCCGGAAGAGGTTCGCCGGATCGTACTGGCGCTTGAGCCGCGCCAGACGGGTGTAGATCTGTTCGCCGTAGGCGCTCTGCACGTCGGTGAGACCGGTCTCGGCATCGAAGTTGACGTAGCGACCAGCGATCGAGAACGGGTCCAGCGCCTGGCACGTTCGGCGGACCTCGGCCGCGTGGGTGTCGTCCTCGGCCGGGTCGAGCCACGTCCCGATCACGTTGTAGGTGAAGCCGGCGTCGCGGCCGCTGAACGACGATGTGTCCGTGCCGCTCCGCCCGACCGCTCCGCCCATCTGGTGGAGATGGATCTGGGAGAGCGGCGAAGACAGGCGAGCGCCGTGCTCGAGCACCGTCTCGATGACGTCGTCGCTGAGGTCCGCACAGAACCCGGCTCGGAAGTAGTTCCGCTGACCGCGGGGCGCGCCCGCGTCGAGCATCCGCTGGAGGTCGGGGTAGGCCATCGGGGCGAAGAGGTCCACGACCGGTTCGAGGCCACGCAGGGGCGCGAGGACCTCCGCCCCGGTGCCCGGGTCCCCGCACAGGCACCCGGCCAACACCAGCACCGGGCGACCCACCAGCTCGGGCGGCACGAACGTCGCCGGCGGCGCACAGTTGACGGCGGCCAGCATCGTGGCCTCGTCCGGCGCTGAGGCCGCCCACTCACGAAAGGCCACCAGCACCTGCGTGGCACGCTCGAGCGGGAAGAGCATCATGCCGCCCAGCACCGTCGAGACCGGGTGGAGGTCGAACTCGAAGCGTGCTACCACCCCGAAGTTGCCACCGCCACCGCGCAGCCCCCACATGAGGTCGTCGTTGGCCTCGATCAGATCGCCTTCCGCGGTCACGATCTGCGCCCCGCGGAGGTTGTCACAGGCCAGCCCGTACCGGCGCTGCAGCCAGCCGATGCCGCCGCCCAGGGTCAGACCGGCGACCCCGGTCGTCGAGACCAGGCCGCCCGTCGTCGCCAGCCCGTGGCGTCCCGCCGCAGCATCGAAGTCCGCCCACGTGGCGCCCGCCCCGACGGTGGCCACCCGCCTGTCCGGGTCGATGTCGACGTCGCGCATCCGCCTGAGATCGATCACCACGCCGGCGTCGCACGAGGAGAACCCGGAGACACTGTGGCCGCCGGCCCGGACCGCCACGACCGCGCCGCCCTCCCGCGACACGTTCACCGCGGCCACCACGTCGGCCGCGTCGCGACAGTGGGCGATCAGCGCCGGGCGAGCGTCGACAGTGCCGTTCCAGACCGCACGAGCCGCGTGATACCCCGGATCCCCCGGCACCGTCACGTCACCGGCGAAACCTGACTTGAACGCTGCCGCCAGCGTGTCCACTGTGGTCGCCATCGGAGGCCTCCTTGATCGGTCCGCTGCATCATCGGACCCCCGCGACCCGCCGCGCTGTGTCGCAGCGTCACCCTGCGATCAACTGTCGAGGGAGATCCCCGGCCCGGGATCGAACCGACGGTCGTGTCGCCGGGCCACCGGTCCCACGCCGCGCACCACCAGCCCGCGAAGCCGGGCCTCGTCGACCAGCAGGTAGCGTCCGTCCTCGTGGCGGATGGCACCGCTGGCCAGCAGACCCGCCAGCGCCCGGTTGACGTTCTCCCTGCTCACCCCGACCATCGCCGCCAAGGTGGCCTGCGAGACCCGCGGAGTGATCGCGCTGCCGCCACGGCGGACCGGACTCGAGTCGGCCAGCTCGATCAGCCGCAGGACGAGCCGATCGACCAGCGGCTTGGTCGCCAGCGCAGAGATCATCGTGGTCTGCCACCGCTGATTCGACGCAAACTTCTCCAGGACCCGGTCCTTGGTCATGGGGTGCTGCGCCATGAACGGCACCAGATGCCGACGAGCGAGCCTGACCACCACCGTGGGCCGCGTCGCAACCACCTCGACGATGCGTTGATGGTCGATGGCGAAGAAGCCCGGCTCACCCAGCGTCATACCGGGACCGTGAAGGAAGTGGACGACCTCGCAACCATCCGCATCGACCACAGAGTCCTTGAGCTCGCCACTGAGGACCACATAGATCTCATCGGCACGATCGCCCACGCGGATGAGGACCTCGTCGCGCGCAAGGTGCCGCGCCGTCGCCACCCGGGCCAAAGGAGCCAACTCTTCGACGGTCAGCGCTTCGAACAGGTAAGAACGAGCCAAGCCCTCGATGACCTCAGGCACCTCCACCTCGCACAGTATTCACCCGCCCGACGACGCCCAATGGGGTCCGCGCCCGTGCGACGACTCGCCAAGTGCGATACGGGAGACCTGTGAGCTGGCGGACGCATCAGTCGAACGATTCGCGAGCGCTGACGGCTGGAGCCATATCCAAGCGGTCCTCATCATCACCGGCGCCGCGTCGAGGGCGCTTCGCGGACTCTGACGACGGCTGAATCCGCAAACCTCGGCGGTACTCGGAGGCACGCCCGTCAGAAGAGGGCGGGTTGCGGCCGCGCCCCTACGCGGCGCCAAGACGCGGACACTTGGCACCCGGATCGACGTGCGATTTCGTTGAGCCGAGTCGTCCGGGGCGCGCTCGTGTGGTCGTGAGAGTGGTCGGCCACTGCCACCGAGACCGGGACTGTTACTCCATCACGTACGCGAACGTCTCAACGACCTGGCCGTCCCGCACATGCATCAACGTCCTCGCCGCCGACCGACCTGGACGAACTCCCGCTGCCCGGGGGACTACCTGGTGCCGTGGGCTAGAGGGCAAGTGCGCCGATCATCAGGCACGAGTCACCCAGGACGGGTGAGCACGCGCACTGGCGGACGCGACAGTATCAGCCACGAATGAGCCAGCAGCCCTGAACCATCGGAGCACCGGTCCGCCACCAGGAAGGAAGGCCCCCGATGACCCAGACACCGCTCGACGAGCTCGGGCCCGTCGACTACGTCGTCGTCGAGTTCCCCGCAGGAGAGAGCAACTTCGACGGAGAGATGGCCAAGGAGCTCCTCGCCCTGTCCGACGCCGGCACCATCCGAGTGATCGACATCCTGATCCTCACCAAGGACGCCGACGGCTCGATCGAGGCGATGGAGCTCTCGGACATCGAGAACCTCGGCCCCCTGCAACAGCTAGAGGCCGAGCTGGCCGAGTTGCTCGCCGAGGAGGACGTCGCGCACCTGGCAGCCGCCATGGACCCGGGCAGCACGGCGGGGGTGCTCATCTGGGAGAACCTGTGGGCGGCTCCCTTCGCGTCCGCGGCGCGGCGCGCCGGGGGTCAACTCATCGCGGACGGACGCATCCCGATCCAGGCGATCCTCGCGTCGATCCAGGCCGACGACAACGAGACGACCCAAGGAGAATGAGATGCCTCTCAGAGCAGCACGCGTAGGACGGGTCGGCGTCATCGGCCACCCGGTGGCCAAGACGGCGGTCGTGGCGAAGGCCGTCTCGCCCGGTCCCTCGCCCGTCGCCAAGACCGCGGTGGTCGCCGCCGCCGTGACCCCGGGCCGCGGACGGCGTCGGCGCATCTAGGTCCGGCGGGCGCGCGACTCTCCACCCCCCGAATCGAGGAGTTCGTCGCCGATCAGGAGCTCTCGGATTCGGCTGTGCCGGCACCCTTGCAAGGCGACGTCGTGCGGCTCGGCACAAGTCTGATCAGCCGCATGTTGACCCGCGTCATTCTGGGCGATGCGGGACACCTTCCGGGACGGCGTCTGGTGCCAGACTGACGCAGTCGCTCCCCGCCCTTGTTGCACTCTCCCTCTTTGAACCTTGCCCCGTCTCTGTCGCTGTCTCGCAGGTGCCTTGCTTACGTGCCACCCGTACTTTTGCTGCCGACTGATTGGGCCTGCGCGGACTGCTGGCGACATCACCCGGAGGGTAGCCGCGGGTCCAGAACGCGAGTAGCGTCCACACCGACGAGAGTTTGTCGCGCAAGCCACGCGCCTCCGTTTCCGGTCGAAGGACATTGGACAGGGATGGGCGCCATGGACTTTTCAGCATCCGTCGTCCTTCAGGCCGACCAGGCGCATCTGGTCGTCACAGGTGAGTTGGACGCAATCTCGGCGCAGCAGGTGCGTCGGCAAATTAATGACGTCCTCGTGCAGGGGTGCACGTGCTTCACCGTCGATGCGGCCGGTCTCACCTTCGTCGACGCCGCCGGGCTGGGCGCGTTCGTACACCTTCGCAACGCGACTACTCAGCTCGGCGGGACCCTCGTCTTCGTCGCCACCAGCGCGTGTTTCCGACGGGTATGTGGTCTCGCAGGGCTGACGAACAGTTTCCGACTCTCCGCGCCGTCGGAGCCAGTCGTGTACGACATGGCGTAGGCGGCCGGACGACAGCGCACCAAAAGCGAACGCCCTCCACATCACGCATGCGGGGGGCGTTCGTCGATTGGGACCACGTCGGCTGCGACGGCTGGCGGCGCAACCACAGGGATCGAAAGCAGCCGCTCATACCTCCGATCGACCGATCGACCGGCGCGATGCCGCGGGTGAGCCCTGCCAGAAATGCGCGCTCGCATTCCCAGTCCGAGGTATGAACCCGCCGGCGCCGCCTGCCCAGATTGACTCTGGCCGCCGTTCGCTGACCTTTCGGGACGGGGCTGGGCGCCTTCGCCTCGGACCCCAAGCGAGGCGGGGGCGACCTGTGAGCCTTCTCATCAATTCAGCCCGTAGGGGTGTACACCCCTCCCTTGCCGGAGAGCGATCCTTCGAGCTACTTGGTGGAGAGCGGTAGCCGGAGGATCACCAATCTGCGCCAAGCCGAACGCCCTCCGCGCCCCTCTGTGCGGGGGGCGTTCGTGTTTGGGCGT
>Ga0136846_1218041_pt1 | contig 25043 bp, 16 predicted proteins | sample HopSoiMetagenom2_FD_96841 | JGI IMG/M metagenome (GOLD analysis project Ga0136846, IMG submission 96841) | Grasslands soil microbial communities from Hopland, California, USA - 2 Assembly 2016 (version 4) | ecosystem: Environmental > Terrestrial > Soil > Grasslands | place: USA: Hopland... | reverse complement strand
TTCAAAGAACCGATCTGCGTATAAAACCGAATGAAATATGTCGTTCACATGACTGCACTCATCAATCAGGATGAAAGGTGATACCCGTTAATTCTTCGGTCACAAGCCATAACTTTTTAGCACTATCCTCATCCAGCGAAAAGGGTTTCACTCCTGCAAATACGGACGGGTCATTGGTCAATTCGGCGGCTTCCGCATCTTCCAGGTAAACCCCACCGATGTTGGCCAATAGCGGACTTGTTGCCGCCCAGATCGTTGTAGCCGCTCCTTGGGGAATGGTTTTCAGCGAATCAACAACTGCTTGAACGACCTCTCCCTTGTCGTTCAAAAAGCCAAATTGCTGTAGCAGCTCTTTTGGTGCTTCCCGGGTTAATTCCGTTCCCCAGATGCTGCCGGGGTGCACAGCATAGGCTCTTACGCCTGATGTTTTAGCACGGTTATCTAATTCCAGCGAAAACAGGTTGACCGCGGTTTTTGATTGCCCATAGGCTTGCAGGGTGTCATATGCGCGATCCTCAAAGTTCGGATCATCAAAGTTGAAAGCGGACCAGTGGTGCCCCACTGATGACACATTGATCACTCTTGCTCCCTTTACCTTTTTCAGCGCACCCCATAACCTCGCTGTCAGGCGGAACACCGCCAGGTAATTGGTAGCCAGTTGCGATTCATTACCGTTTGCATCGTGGCGAACGGGCACGAACATGATGCCTGCATTGTTGATCAGCAGATGCAATGGCCTGCCCGAAGCCAGGAACTTTTCGGCGAACGCATCAACAGAAAGGGGATCGATCAGATCCATTTCCTCTATTTCAATACCGCCTATTCCTTCCAGGTTCCTTTTTGCTTTCACGGTATCCCGGGCAGGCACAATAACGGTAGCACCTGCTGCTGAAAGCGTTTTCACTGTTTCCAGTCCAATGCCTGTATTGCCGCCTGTGACAACGGCTATCTTTCCGGTAAGATCAATACCTTTTATTACATTGTTTGTGGTGGACGTCGCGTTAAATCCCGAACAGATCGGGTGCTGTAACGCACCTTTATAATTATTCTGTACCATTTTTCTATTGGATTATTTCATTAAGCTGATGTTCGTCATACCTCCGTCTGAAAGTATCTCCGTTCCTACAATAAAGGAAGATTCGTCAGAAGCCAGGAAAACCGCCGCATTTCCTATATCCGCAGGTTGCCCCATCCGGTTTACGGAGATCAGGTCTGTCCAAACTTGTTTTACCTGTTCTATCAGCTCCTGAGGTACCAACTTGTCAAATACCGGCGTATCAATAGAACCGGGCGACAAGGTGTTCACCCTGATATTCCTTGCTAACAGATCAAGCGACAGGCCTTTAGCCAATGATATAATTGCAGCCTTGGCTGCGGCATATATCGTCATTCCAGGCGCGGCGCGATGTGCGGCGCTGGAACCAATTAAAATAATGGAGGCCCCGTTATTTAGATAGGGAAGCGCTTTTTGAACGGTAAAGTAAGCACTCTTTAAATTTAGGTCCATATAGCCGTCATAGTTGTCTTCCGTAACATCAGCAATAGCAGCCATTGGACTGCCATCTACAACACCGCCAGCATTGACAACCAGCGTATCTATCTTACCGAATTTTTCAAATGTCCTTTCAAATACCCGATCCAGGTCCACCATTTTTGTCACGTCGGCTGGTATGCCAATGAAGTCCGGTCCTAATTCTTTAACGGAAAGGTTCAGTGTCTCCTGGTTTCTTCCGGTAATGGTGCCTGTTGCACCCTCCTTTTTGAAGGCTGCCGCAATGCCGAACCCGATTCCGCTATTGCCTCCGGTTATTACTGCTACTTTATTTTTTAGTTTCATTTTCTGTTAATTATTATAAAACAAAGGTGAGGGTTATGAAGTGGGGAGAAGAGGACATTTGTTACAAAAGCAGTGTGACAAATGTCAATAATGATAACAGGATACGACGGCGCCGGTCTCAACCGGACATTTTACTTTGTTCAGCAGGTCACTCGATGAAGAACAGTGATTTGATACAAGTTTACCGCCTGCCGTCCCCACATCTTTGTATCGTCAATAAACGATACGAAAATGAAAAAGAAAATAATAGTACTGGGTGCCACCGGGACGGTAGGCAGTAAAATTGCAGAGATCCTTTTAAATGAAGGCCACCAGGTCACCCTGATTGCCAGGCACACCGAAAAGTTAGAGAAACAGCGTAGCCAGGGTGCAGCCATCATTGACGGTGATATTACCGATGTCGAAACCTTGACCAATACCTTCAAAAATGCGGATAGCGCATTCGTGCTGTTACCAGACAACGTTAAAGCGGAAAATACCCGGGCTTACCAGCGAATGGTTACCGGTAAACTCATTGAAGCCATCGAAGACTCCGGTATCAAATACATTGTCAATATGAGTAGCCTGGGCTCCCATATGCATGAAGGTAATGGGATAATGGCGGGTACCGGCGAACAGGAAGTCAGGTTCAACCAGTTAAAAGATGTGAATGTCCTGCATATCCGTTCCGCCTATTTTATGGAGAACTTTTTAAGAACAATAGCATTGGTGAAGAATAAAGGGATCAATGGTACTGCGGCAGCTGGTGACCATGCCATACCGATGGTGGCTACGCATGATGTTGCTGAAATCATTGCCAGGCATTTAGCTAACCTCGACTTCCGGGGCAAAAGAGTTCAGGCGGTAATGGGGCCAAGAGATTATACGTATAGCGAGTTTACCAGCCTTATTGGTAAAGCCATTGGCCAGCCCGATCTGCCTTATGTACAGGTACCGGTTGAGCAGATCAAGCAAACTTTTTTAGGAAACGGCTTTGCAGAAGACTTCGTCGATAACCTGCTCGAGATGGGCACCGCGATTAAAACCGGCTTCATGAATTATCAAAAAAGAGACAATTCAACGACAACGCCCACGACCGCAGAAGATTTTATCCGAACGGTTTATGTCCCACTTTACCATAAATAAGCAATGAAAACAGCATTAATTACCGGCGCCAATAAAGGCATTGGCCTGGAAACAGCAAAACAACTTTTAGCTAAGGGCTTCCACGTTTATATCGGCAGCCGTGACCTGGAAAACGGATTAGCAGCCGTTGAAAAATTGAAATCAGTCAGATTGACAAAGATAGCTGCTGTCCAATTGGATGTAACGGATGTTGATGCATGCGGCCCATATTCTGCTTAAACGGCGGGATGAATTCAGCGAGTGGATTATCCGGGAAGTTGGAGAGACGCATGTCAAAGCAAAAGTAGAAGTCGACCAAACTTACAATATTGCTCACAGAAGGCTCGGCTTATCCTACCCGGGGCAAACGGGTGAAGGAAATCATTCTTGGGACCACCTATGATGCTGATATGGATAAAACGAACAATATCTGGAAAGCGTCAGTATTACGCTGACCTGTAAGAAGGCTTAATGCTGCCTATAGTAAACAACGGCATACGCGTGAGCTTTATTTCAGTGATCAGCGAACTGCTAAGAGATTGTTGGAAAGATCATAGAACAATTAGGATTTAAGGTGATGGCCTGGGCAATTTGCAATATGCAGGGCCTATAACCGATTTCGGAACAGCATTATCAGGCTGAATTTGGTTAGTTATCCTGGCTGATGTTGATATTGCGTTAATTTGATAGTATGTTAAAATATACCACGAACCACAATTTGTTATTGCCGGCGTTTTATACTTTGACAATGTTGGCTATTTCCCATTTTCATGACTCAGTGACGATTTTCCTAAAGGAATAGCATATTCGCGCATGATTTAAGTGTTCGGATCATCAGAAACAGCGTTTTAGACACCTCGCGTAGCACAAATCTATAACCCTGATCCGAATGGAATGCTAACATCGGACCAGGGGTTATTTAAATATTAATAGCCAGGGTTTTGGGTAAGTTTGGTGTTGATTTGCAGCTCGCGGAAAGGTATAGCATAAAGTAGACGGTCCTGGGTTACATTGAACGTGCTTGGCAATAACCAGCCATTCAGCGCTTTCAATCTTTGACCTTTAGCCTTAAGCACATCAACGGCCATTCCGTTTCGAATAAGGTCGGTCCAGCGGTGATTTTCGAATGCAAGCTCATGTCGCATTTCATTGGCGACGTTTTCCTTCGTGGCAGTTGCCAGCGCGGATAGGCCTGCCCGGGACCGTACTTGATTCAAATATGGCAAAGCCTGAGCTGCTTTCCCTTCGGCAACCAGGCATTCAGCAAGCAGCAACAAAGCTCCGGAATATCGGTATACCGGGAAATTATCGTCGGTATTCCATTGTACCTGGTAGGGAGGATGCAGATATTTTTTTATGAAGTAATAAGAAGTTACACCTGCCGAAGGTGTATACCCAACCGGGCTTTTTACCGCCTTAGGGGTCAGGATTTCACTGGCAAGTGTTCCCTCCACTACACCGATGGAAGCAGGCAAACGTTTGTCACCTGTTTCATAAGAGTCTACCATTTCCTGCGTGGGTACATTCCAGCCGCCGCTGCCTAAGCCGCCGCCGCCATTACTAACGTCGATGCCGATCAAAAGCTGCGCACTGCTGGTTTTTGGAATAAAGCGCCAACTGAAATCGCTTTGCTGACCATCATTGCCCATCTTATACTGTACTTCAAAGATTGATTCCCGGCTGTTTTTATTACTCAGATCAAAAACGCTCGCATAGTCAGGCAAAAGTGCATAATTCATTTTCGTAATGTCCGATAGGGCCGTTTCAGCTTTCGCATATTCGCGGGTTGGCTCAGACATATAGGCATAAGCCAGCAACATTTTTGCTGCGCCCTGCGTTGCACGCCCGGTTTGTGGGAATGTTTTTGCAACGGGCAATAGCGGCGTGGCCGTGGTGAGATCGTTAATGATTTGTTTATAAACCTCATCGGCAGAGCTTCGTGGCAAAAACGCGCCGGCAACATCGGTTACCTGCACTAATTGGAGAGGAACACCGCCGTAATGCGTCACCAAATCATAATAGTAGAATGCTCTTAAAAACAAGGCTTCCCCCGATATTTGATCCTTGTCGGTTTGTGACAGATTAGAGGTTTTGAGTTGCGTAAGTATAGCATTGACAGCCGCGATGCCTGAATAGGCATTGCCATAACGGTTACCCGGCGAGTTAGGCTCCTGACTGGAGATATTATTATCTATGAATTCTGCCATAGCTTCTGCGCTGGTGCCAGTTCCCCTGTCAGCCGAGTAGTAGGTAAAAAAGGTGTTATCTGAGCGCATTTCGTCCATATAAATCCCCATGAAGGCTATACCCCTTAAATTGACATAGGCGCCAGTTAGTGCCTGGTTAAATTGGGCGGCATCCTTGTAAAAAGATCCCGAACTTAACTGTGTTTGTGGCACCAGGTTAAGCGTATCCTTTTTGCAGGAGGCGAGCGTGAGTGTCAATATCGATATATAAATTAAATTTTTCATTTTAAAAGGTTTTATGTTCGTGATTAAAAACCGGCGTTAAATCCAACTGATAGCGTGCGTGGTACGGGATAACCTGTAAAGTCCCTGCCCTGGTTCAATCCGTTCAGGCCGGCAAGCCCGGCTTCCGGATTCATTCCGGGATATTTAGTGAAGATGAACGCGTTTTGCGCGCTCAGGTATGCCCTGAAGCTTTTAAAATACTTATTGGCCTTTAGTGGTAGCGTATAGCCAAACGTGATGTTCTTAATTGCAAGATAGGTTCCGCTGAAAACTTGCCTGCTGGTAAAGTTGCGGAAGTCGGCGGTTGTGCCGGTACGGGTTCTGGGATATATGCCATCTCCCGGGTCCTGTTCGGACCTCCAACGGTTTGCAACTCCTTTGCGTACGTTGAACACACCGTCAAGATTTTCGGTTGATTGGGAAGCGTCGTCCGCAATGTCGTTTCCAACAGTTCCCGCCGCGGTGATACTAAGGTCAAAGTCCTTATAAGCAAAGGTGTTGGTCAGGCCATAAATAAAGGTCGGGTTTGGGTTTCCTATCCAGGTACGGTCATAACTGTCGATTTTGCCATCCGGATTGCCGTCAGGTCCACTGACATCTTTAAACCGGGCTGTTCCAACCATGGAGGTGGCACCATGGGGCTGGGAGTCGAATTGCTGCTGGGTCATATACACTCCAGTGTTGATGTAGCCATAAAATAAGCCAATAGGATGTCCTACGGCAGTACGGTTGTCGTCCCAGTATTCACTGTACCCACCGATGGGAGCATTATTTGTACCCAGCTTTTTAACGATGTTCCTGTCAAAAGATATATTGAAATTGGTATTCCATTTGATTGCACCGGTAAGGTTTTTTGAGGCGACCGTAAACTCATGTCCCCAAAAATCAAACCTTCCCACATTTGACTGTATAGAGCTATAACCTGATTGAATGGGAATGTCAATACCATATAGCAGGCCATCGGTCTTTTTCCAATAATAATCATATGTAAATGACAACCGGTTATCAAACATCGCCAGATCCAGGCCAAGATCATAGCTGGTGCTGGTTTCCCAGGTTAGGTTATTGTTGCCAATACCACTTAATATCTTTCCGGGAGTTACCGTGTTATTAAATACATAATTACTGGTATTTATTGCCGCCAGGTAGTTGTAATCGCCAATATTGTTGTTGCCCACCTTTCCGTAGCTCGCACGCAGTTTAAGGAAAGTGATTGATTTTACATCTTTCAAAAACTCCTCGTCAGATATCACCCAACCGGCGGAGACCGATGGAAAGTTGCCATACTTGTTATTCAGACCAAAGCGCGAGGAACCATCCCTGCTAAATGCGCCTTCCAACAAGTATTTACCGTTATAATTATAATTTAATCGTGCTACAAAACGTAATAACGACCATTGGCTTGCCCCTACATCTCCTATCCGTGTGGTTGCCGCAGATACCCAAGGTATATTATCATCAGGGAATTGGCTCCCATTGATCACGCTGCTCTCGGAGGAGAATTTCTGGATGGTATACCCTGCAAGCGCTTCCAGGTTGTGTTTGCCAAACGATTTTTTGTAATTCGCTGTATTCTCGTTCAGCCATGATGTGAAATTGCTGGTTGAATAACTTCCTGAGGCCGGCCGTGGAGGTGCTGCACCTAATCCTCCTTGCGCGGTTGAGGGCGTAAACTGGCGGTTTTTGCTATTATCTGTATTAACATTGATGGATGATTTTAATTTAAGCCCGCCAAAAAGGTTCAATTCTGCAAAACCGTTTGCTAAAACCCTTGCCGCTGTTGATTTGTTGGTAATTTGCGTTACTACCAGGTAATAATTGGGATTAGGAAACATACCGGGCTGACTGAAAGATAATGGATATGTGCCATCAGCGTTTTTATAATTAACTGTTGGGTCCATTAAGTAGGCATTCTCGATGATATTACGGCCATTATCTAACCCAGGCACAAGCTGGTTGTTGCCATAAGAAAGTTCTACATTGGCTCCTAAGGTAAATTTGTCCGACGGGGTATAGATGTTATTTGATCGTACCGTATATCGCCTGTCATATGAATTCAGCACCACACCGTCCTGGGCGTTGTAGCTGGCGTTTACTACCGCTTTGTATTCTTTAGTACCGCTTGAAAAATTGATATTATAATTTTGTGTGGGCGCGTTACGCAGCAGGATACCAAACCAATCTGTGCCCTTTTGAGCGGCATATTGACTGGGATTGGCGTATACCGCTGGCACACCGCCGCTGTATCCTTCATATTTTGCGGCATCCTCATAATATTCTTTTTTATATTGCGCGAACTCTTGCGGGTTCATGAGATCCGGACGGCCGCGGTCAGGAACCGATTGCACACCATAATACCCGCTGAATGTTAAGCTTTTCTGGCCGATCTTCGCTTGCCGGGTTGTTACGAGAATCACGCCGTTTGCGGCCCTTGAGCCATAAAGCGCTGAAGCAGAGGCATCCTTTAAAACGGAGATGTTCTCGATTTCATCCGGACTTAGCGTTTGGAGTCCACTTTCCGATGGAAAACCATCAATAACCACCAGCGGATTATTCCCTGCATTTATCGAAGCAGAGCCGCGTATTCTGAAACTCATTTCAGATCCCGGTGCACCAGAGTTATTGTTGATCTGAACACCCGCCAATTTGCCCTGTAGTTTTTGCCCGATGTTGGGTACGGGCATGTCTTTAAGTTCCGATGCTTTTACCTGGGCAATTGCACCGGTAACCTCTCTCTTGCTCTGGGTGCCATAACTTACAACAACAACTTCTTTCAATCCCTGTGAGGAACTTGCTAAAAGTACGTTAATTGGCTGGTTGCTGCCAACGGTGATTTGAGTGGGTTTATAGCCTAAGTAATTAAAGATCAATGTGCTGCCTTGTAGTGCATTGATACTGAATTTACCTGACGCGTCCGTTTGTGTTCCGATAGTTGTGCCTTTTACAATCACTGACACACCCGGTAAAATTGCGGATGTGGTTGAATCGCGAACCACGCCACTAACAGGCGTTTGTGCACTACTAAAGTCTGGATAGGATATCATAAATGATATCAGCAGAAATAATCCGAACTTCCAGATTTTTAATTGTAAACATTTTCTTTTCATAAATTAAAACGTTAAAAGGTTGTTTAGTAAATGGACATAGTAGTCCCCTGCCATTTATAGCCTGGACTTTTTATAAAAGGTTAGCAATAGAATTCCGAAAGGATATATAGATGAAATCCAATTATCAGCCGCTATCGAGCTTAACTCGCGGCCGGCTCCTCTTGCCTGTCCTGATAATAAAATCGGATAAGCCACAGATGACGAACGGAACCGGCGCGTTTGCCGTGAAATGTTTCATCTTTAAAAAATTTAGTTTCTATTACCGCTCTGTAAACAAGCGTGATTATTGGTAATTCAAAGTTATCGACCCGGGAAAAACAGCAAATGTCCGATTTGGCCATTTGTTTGCGTTTTTTGACAAATCAGATTACCGGTTATGTGACTGTCAGGGGCTTAATGGAGTCGATTTGTCATAAAAGATAAAAAAAAGGTCAGGGAAGACAGCTGTAGTTTTGTTGTCTCGCTATAACTTTAACCACGCCAAGAATATTTCGATTGGCCGTTCATTCAACGCGATACGCTAATAAAATTCACCATAATGAACCAAAAAACGCCCTTGCTTTTAACTGTTGTTTTGCTTTTATTTATTTTTTCTGTCGGCAGGGTCTGCGGCCAAATCAGAAATTTCAACAAAGACGGCAGGCAGATTACGCGCCTCACCGTCGCTGGCGATGCAGTTGATGCGCATGACGGTGAAATTGCGCAGTTCAACGGCGTATATTACCTGTATGGCACCAGTTATGACTGCGGTTTTGAATGGGGAAATAAAGGAGCGCCGTTTTGCGGCTTTAAAGTATATTCTTCAGAAGACCTGGAAAACTGGACAGACCGCGGTTATTTGTTTGATTCCAAAACACAGGTTTGGCAAAGCCGTTGTGACGGGAAGACCTACGGTTGCTTCCGGCCGCATGTCATCTATAACAAACAGCACGATAACTATGTCCTTTGGATCAACGTCTATGATAATGTGATAGGCTACCGGGTTTTTACCAGCAGATCACCGGTGGGCCCATTCACGGAAGTGGCAGAACCTAAATTAACTGTTAATAGTGATATGCCGGCAGCAGGGCTCAATAATGGCGATCATGATACTTTTGTTGACGATGATGGCACGGCTTATCTGGCTTTCACCGATTGGCGGACAAAAGGAACAATCGTCATCGAAAAATTAAGTGCCGATTATCTGACCGGTACCGGCGAATGTGTAAAAATGGTAACCAATGGGGCCACGGAAGCTCCGGGACTGTTAAAGAGAAACGGCCGGTATTATGTGCTTTACTCCGACCCCAACTGTGGGTATTGTTCGGGCACCGGTACTTCTTACCGGACAGCACCAAATCCGCTCGGGCCATGGTCTGAGGCACATTCAATCAGTTCCAATTCCTGCGGCGGGCAGCCCTCCTTTGTATCGACGATAAAAATCAATGAGGAAAATATATACTTATATGGAAGTGACCTGTGGAATAATGCCGCAAAAAACGAAGCGCTTGCCAATTATTATTGGGCCCCTTTAGAATTTGAGGCGGACGGCACGATCAAGCAGCTAAAATGTGCAGAGGTTTATCAGCAAACCAAGGTCAATAACAAAAAGGTTAGCCGCCAGGTAAATTCCGTTAAGGATGCCTATATTTCAAAAGCCGCAATCGATCAGGGTACACAATGGGCACAGATGTTCACTGTACGTCAGAGTGGAAAGATCCGAAGTATCGATATGATGGTTTTTCAAAACCATAACCCTGATAAAGATCTGTTAATAAGTATATGCCGGGTACAAAACGAAAAAGTAGTTTTCTCCGATCTGTTGTTTACGCAAACCGTACCGACCGGCAAAATCGGCTGGTCGCCAAAAAAGATATCTGTTTTACCGCCCTTGAACTTTGAAAAGGGTAGTCGATATGCACTCGTATTGCATACTTCGGCTACAAAAGGCTATTACGGAATTCTGGCCAGGGAAGCCGGGTCAAGGGGTATAGGCCCATTAATGTATAGCAAAAAGGGGAACGACGCATTTACTGAAACAGGGGAGGGTGTAATGGCCATAAATGTTGTGCAGTAAATACCGATCTATTCGCTTCATTATTTTGTGAACCGATCATATCAATTTTATCAATTCGATATATTCATCGAGCCTTATTTTACAATAATCTAACTAATGAAACTATTCTCCAAGATATCAAAAGGCATTTATTTAATGGCGTTCATTGGCTTTTTGCCGGTAGCATGTACTATGAAAAAGCAAGTGGCGGTACAGGCGCCTATTGCTGATGATGCCATGGCGCAACTCGGACAAAGTTTTACGGCAATACCGGATTCGGTACAAACAAGTATTTATTGGTATTGGATGTCTGATAACATCTCGGAAGATGGCGTTATAAAGGACCTGGAAGCCATGAAGAAAGTGGGAATTAACAGGGCGTTTATCGGTAACATTTGGCAGGATGATATCAAACCCGGGAATGTTAAAATATTTTCGGATGAGTGGTGGAAGATATTGCATGCGGCGTTAAAAAAAGCAACCGAACTTAATATCCAGATTGGAATTTTTAACAGTCCGGGCTGGAGTCAGTCAGGCGGGCCGTGGGTTAAGCCCGAACAGGCTATGCGCTACCTCGCATCAAGCGAAGTTGCCGTAACCGGACCTGGTAAAATAGTTAAGCGGCTTGTGCAACGTGAAAAAGATTTTCAGGATATTAAAGTAATTGCTTACCCTGTGGCGGCAGATTACCTGGCCGATATAACAGCGCTGCATCCGCAGATAACTACAGAGCCAATGATTGAAGGGATTAAATATGCATTTGATCACAATAGTAAAACCAGCGCCCGGCTTAGCAGGAACAGATCATTCACCTTAACTATCAAAACAAAAACACCATATACTGTCTGTAGCCTTACCATAACGCCCCAATCGAGCCGGTTAATTATTGGCGGAAGTATACAGGCCGAAGTAAAAGGCGAATTTAAAACCATCAGGGATTTTGTTATTGATAGAAGTAACGATGCACTGAATGTTGGTTTCGATCCCCGGGCTCCGGGGGTAATTTCTATACCTGCAACTACCTCAAACAATTTCCGCATCGTGTTCAATAAAGTTTCAGATGATTGTGATATTGCCGAAATTAAGCTATCGTCAACCCCTTATGTAGAACAGTTCGCCGAAAAATCACTGGCAAAAATGTGGCAGGACCCATTTCCGCTTTGGGGTGCTTATTTATGGAAACCGCAACCGGTTGTGGAAGATAATAAATACATAATTGATCCGGCCGGCGTATTGGATATTTCCAAATACATGACTTCCGATGGCACGCTTAACTGGAATGTCCCTGCCGGGAACTGGATTGTTGAAAGAAGCGGCATGACTCCAACGCAGGTTAAAAACGGCCCTGCTTCGCCCGAGGGAACGGGACTTGAAGCTGATAAGATGAGTAAAGAAAACATTACCGCCCATTTTAACGCGTATTTGGGCGAAATTCTTAAACGTATACCTCCCGAAGATCGCAAAACCTGGAATTTATCCGTGCAGGACAGTTATGAAACCGGCGGGCAAAACTGGACAGACGGCTTTATAGCACAATTCAAAGAAACTTACGGATATGACCCCACGCCTTATATCCCGGTGATACATGGTAAAGTAGTTGGGAGCCAGGATATATCTGATCGCTTTTTGTGGGACTTGCGCCGTTTGATTGCTGATAATGTAGCATATAAATATGTTGGCGGTTTAAGGGAGATAAGCCACCGGCACGGCTTACGTACCTGGTTGGAGAATTATGGGCACTGGGGTTTTCCGGGCGAATTTTTACAATACGGCGGCCAATCGGACGAAATCGGCGGTGAATTTTGGGCTGAGGGTAATTTGGGCGACATTGAAAATAAGGCGGCCTCATCCTCGGCGCACATTTATGGCAAAACCAAAGTCTCGGCCGAGTCATTTACTGCCGGGTTCCAGGCCTTTGTGCGTTATCCGGCCCTTATCAAGAAAAGAGGTGACAGGTTTTTTACCGATGGGATAAACAACACACTGCTCCATGTTTATATACACCAGCCTTATGACGATAAATTCCCTGGTATTAATGCTGGTTTTGGCACCGAATTTAACCGGAAAAATAGTTGGTTTTATGATATGGATATCTTTTTAAAGTACATTAAAAGGTGTAACATGATATTGCAGCAGGGTAACTATGTGGCCGATGCAGCTTACTTTATTGGGGAGGACGCACCCAAAATGACAGGTGCCCAGGATCCTAAACTTCCGCAAGGCTATTCGTTCGACTATATAAACGGCGAGGTAATAAAAAATAGGCTCTCGGTTAAAAATGGCAAATTGGTGTTACCCGATGGTATGAGCTACAGTATACTGGTTTTACCGAAATTGACCACTATCAGACCGGAAGTATTAGCAAAAATTAAGGAACTGGTGAAGGAAGGTGCAGTAGTATTAGGCCCCAAACCGGAAACATCCCCCAGCTTACAGCATTTCCCCCAAGCAGATCAAGAAGTGAAACAAATGGCTGGCGAGTTATGGGGCGCTATTGACGGTACAAATGTAAAGCTTAACAAACTTGGAAAAGGAATGGTTATTGGCGGGATGGAAATGCCGGAAGCGCTAAACACCATTAAACTAATCCCGGATTGCAAAATAGCTTCAAATGATAATATCCTGTTTATTCACCGTACCCTGCCACAGGGCGAGGTGTATTTTTTATCAAACCAGGAAGACAAGGCTGTTGCCTTTAATGCCGCCTTCCGGGTAAATGGTTATATTCCCCAATTATGGAACCCGGTAGATGGCGGCATCCGCGACCTGCCCCAATTTACGCAAACAAACCAGACAATCACCGTACCGCTATCATTGGCTCCGGCCGAAAGCGCCTTTATTATTTTCAGGAAAAAGAAAAGTACTTCAGTCAGCCAAAGTATAGTGAACTATCCTGAACCGGTTAAAAATATACCAGTAACAACACCATGGTCGGTTAGCTTTGATAATAGCTTGCGCGGTCCAGCTAAACCTATAATTTTTAATACGCTATCAGACTGGTCTACCAATAGTAATGATAGTATCAGATATTATTCAGGGCCAGCGATTTATACCAATAAAATAAAGCTGCCCAAAATAAAGGATGGCGAACAGGCTTACTTGGATCTCGGCAATGTTACAGCCATAGCTAAGGTAACTGTGAATGGCATTGATGTTGGCGGCGCATGGACAGCACCTTACAGGATAAATATAACCAAAGCATTAAAAAGCGGCGAAAATATACTGAATATAAAGGTGGTTAACACCTGGGTTAACCGGCTTATTGGCGATAGTAAACTTCCGGTTAGCGAACGGAAAACCTGGCTAAGCAACAACCCTTATAATCCTGCGAGCGGGCTTGTTGCAGCCGGTTTAAAGGGGCCGGTCATAATAGCTTTTATGAGGTATTGACGCTGTAAACTGAATGATGTAATTTGAATACTTTCTTTAAGTAAAACAATATATGAGAACCACCCGGTACAAATAAATTATGTCGATTTAATCGAACCATTTAAAAAAGCATTCGCTGGGGTTAGGTGAGTAATGCCCGGATAAGAGACTGACCACAGATGTAAGTAAGTTCAGGGGCTTCCGCAGGCACATACTATGATAAGTTTTTATCGTTTCTGGCAAATCCATTAGAATTGTTGGCCCTTTTGCGATATTCTACAGGCGTCATGCCGGTTCTCTTTTTAAAAAGGCGGCAAAAATAATAATAAGACTCAAACCGCAAATCACTCGCGATCCATTTAATCGGCAGGGTTGGGTCATCTAACAATCCTTTAGCACGCTCGATCTTTAGTTCCGTAAAATAATGACCAGGAGAAAGCCCGGTGTGTGCCTTAAAGACTTTGCGGAACCAGGAGTAACCTACCTGTAATTGGTCGGCCGCTGCCTCAGGTGAAAAATCTTCGTTTGTATTAGATCGAAAAAGCAATAAAGCCTTATTTATAATCGGATTTTTAACATCGAATTTGACAGCATCTTGCCTGGTCTTAGCATGGCAATTTCCAAGAAGATGTAGGGCTGCGCCTGAAATATCAGGTTGGTAGCCTGGGTTTTCATGTTTGGTTTGTTCAATAATATAAGTAAGAATATCAAGAACCTTTTCATTAAATCCTATATATCGACATGGTGACTCGGGTCGAAAAAAACCATTTTGAACTAACTTATCAACAATCTCTCCCTGCATTCCGATCCAGTATTCGTCCCAACCTGTATGGATATCGGGCTTGTATCTGTGTCTTTCGCCAGGAAATAACATAATGATCGTTCCTGCCTGAATATCTATTTGTGAGATACTGTCCGATTCGAACATTCCTTTGCCTGCTGTGATGTAAATGAATTGATATTCACTTAAAACCCGCCCCATTTTCCAGTTGAATTTATGATGTGCCGGATGATTTGAAAACGGATATGATGTATCCGCTTTTATTCGCGTACAACCTGCGTTAACCACTGATAACCCCCAGCATGCGTCTTCGTCACTTATTGGCAAATATTTATAATAATTGACCATTGGCTTTCTTTCTGTTTTATAAATATTTTTTTTCGAGGTTTACGATACCTTATTGCTCGAGTGAAAAATTATCAGACAAAAACTATAATGTAAAGTAAAAATGCAATTAATTATTAATAAAATTTAAATTTTGGAATGTTGCAAATTACAAATATACTTTCGGTGCAGCACTGACGACTCGTTAAAATCAAAAACGATAAATCAAATGTCAAATAAGTCGATTCAATTAGACAAAAAGCAACTTAATTTGAAGAAGTTACTATAAACATTCCGGATGTGAGATTACGTAGTTGCAGGTTATAGACAATAAGCTTATCAGAAACATAAATTACAGTAAACCTTGCCCGTATAGGTGATTAACGGGCGATAGATATGGCAAAACAGTATAATGAGATGCCTCCATTAAGGGTGGGCTTATTCGGGATTGGATTAGATACCTACTGGAGCCAGTTTGATGGGTTACAGGACCGGCTGACAGGTTATGTCGATCTTGTTCATAATAAATTGAAGGATTTTGGCGCTGAGGTGATTAATCTGGGCCTGGTTGATAATACGCAAAAAGCGTTTAAAGCAGGAGACGACTTTCGTAAAGCTGATGTGGATATTATCTTTCTTTATGCTACTACGTATGCGCTATCATCAACCGTATTGCCGGTAGTACGAAAAATTAATATACCAGTGATCATCTTAAATCTTAGTCCAAGCGGGGCAATTGATTACCAAAGTGTTAATCAGCTACAGGACCGCGTAAAGATGACCGGAGAATGGCTGGCGTTTTGCGGCAGCTGCCCGGTACCGGAGGTGGCCAGCGTACTTAAAAGCGCGGGTATTAAATTTCATCAGATTACAGGTACACTGCAAGACGAAAGCGTTTGGACTAAAGCCCGGGAATGGGTAGAAGCTGCTAAAGTAGCGCATATCATGTCGCGGAACATACTTGGACTTATGGGGAATTATTATTCAGGTATGTTGGATATCTATTCTAATCTGAGGTTACATTGTGCAACATTTGGCGGGCATATGGAGATTATTGAGGTTGATGAACTATCTGGCCTGCGGGAAAGGGTTACTGCTGACGAAATAAGCCGAAAAACTGATGAATTCAAAGAGTCCTTCCAAATAGAACCGGATTGTGCCCCTGCCGAGCTTGATCGCGCTGCGCAAACGGCAGTAGCATTAGATAAACTAATAAATAAGTATCAGCTTGGTTCTCTTGCCTACTATCATAAAGGGGTAGGGGTGGCCGCAAATGAAAATACCATGAGCTCGGTAATTTTAGGCAATTCATTGCTGACAGCAAATGGTATTCCGGTGGCGGGTGAATATGAAGTTAAGAACGCGCAGGCGATGAAAATCATGGACAGTTTTGGAGCCGGCGGATCATTTACAGAATACTATGCGATGGATTTTAATGACGATGTTGTATTGATGGGGCATGATGGCCCCTGCCATCCCCGTATTGCGGAGGGCAAAATAAAAGTTAAACCGCTAAAAGTTTACCACGGAAAGGTTGGAGAAGGGCTGTCTGTTGAAATGTCTGTTGCGCACGGGGATGTAACCTTGTTTTCGGTAGTGGAGACTCCTGATGGTAAAATTTCATTTCTCATCGCGGAAGCAGAAAGCGTCCCGGGACCGATATTGGAGATCGGCAACACTAACAGTCGCTATCGTTTCCCAATAGGCGCTATTCAGTTTGTCGAGAAATGGAATGAACACGGACCTGCGCATCATTGCGCGGTCGGTCGAGGTCACATAGCATCAAAAATTAAAAAATTAGGCGACCTTTTGGGAATAACCACAGTAGTCGTATGCTAAAGTATTCAAAAAAAGCGCTGTAAAAATTAGAGATCACCGGCAAAATGAACCAGCCCTCTTAAAACGATGATCAGTTGCATTTTTTTCAATGTAAACAGGGTATTCAATCAGTATCAGAGCAGAACAGCTTGAAACTTACGGCTTAGCTGCTGACTTAATAGTAGCACCGGGCAACCCGTCCCGTCCGAATTATAGAATTAAAGGGTTACTTCAGACACCATTGATTTTAAACCTGCACCAATGAACAAGTTTTTGACGTTACTTATTATTTTTTGCTGTGTGTTTATCCGGTCAAATGGCCAGTTAGCCAATTTAAAAAGCAACTTTGTTCACCCGCCTGATCGTGCTAAGCCAGGCGTCTACTGGTATTTTATGGACGGTAATATGTCAGCCGCTTCGATCACTTCAGATCTGGAGGCAATGAAAAAGGCGGGCATTGGTAATCTTATATTTTTAGAAGTAAATGTGGGCATTCCGCGGGGGACTGTCGATTTTTTAAGCGCTGAATGGCAAAGTCTCTTCGGCTACGCCATTAAAGAAGCAAAACGGCTTGGAATCGAAATTACGCTTGGCATTGGTCCTGGATGGACCGGCAGTGGGGGCCCCTGGGTACCAATGAAACAATCAATGCAACACCTGGTCAGCAGCACGGTGACCATAACCGGCGAAGGAAAGCATCCAATAATTTTACCAGTGCCCGCTCCGAAAACTCCCTATTTTGGAGAAGGGCCTTTTAATCCCACACTGAAAAAACAATGGGATGAATTTTACGAAGATGTCGCTGTTTTGGCGTATCCTACACCTTCAATTCAAGGTTCAAAAATAACCGACATAGACGAAAAAGCCCTTTATTACAGGGCTCCGTATTCATCTGCCGCAGGAGTTAAACAATTTTTACCGTCAGTAGCAAATGACAGCGAATCGGCGAAGGATGCGATAATACAGAAGGCGCAAATTATTGACTTATCCACGAAATTGCAGGCTGATGGCACCCTTAGCTGGGTTGCTCCTAAAGGCAACTGGACTATCATGCGTTTTGGTAGACGTAGCAGTGGCGCGACCACCCGTCCCGCACCTGTTCCGGGTTTAGGTTTTGAGTCAGATAAATTCGATACAGTCGCTATAAACGCTCATTTAGATAATTATGTTGGGAAACTTTTGCATGAAGCAGGTAGATTAAATGGCACTGATCAAGGCGGCTTAAAGCGTTTGCATATGGATAGCTGGGAACAGGGGGCACAAAACTGGACGTTGCATTTTCGCAAAGAGTTTATCAGGCGCAGAGGTTATGACCCTTTACCTTATTATCCTGTGTATGCCGGAAATATTGTTGAAAGCAACGAAATAAGTGAAAGGTGTTTGTGGGACCTCCGGCAAACGGCGCAGGAACTTGTCATTGAAAACCATGCACGCTTTATAAAAAAATTTGCACATCGTTTGGGGTTGGAATTATCTATTGAGCCATATGATATGAACCCGACAGCCGATTTGGAATTGGGCTCAGTGGCTGATGTACCCATGGCTGAATTCTGGAGCAAAGGATTCGGATTTAATTCCTCATTCAGCGTTATTGAAGCTGTTTCTATCGGACATGTAAATGGTAAGTCATTGATACCTGCGGAAGCATTTACTTCACAAGACAACGAGGGCTGGAAACAATATCCGGGGTCTATGAAAAATCAGGGCGACTGGGCATTCTCCAATGGTATTAACCGCTTTGTTTACCATACTTTTCAAAACCAATTCCTGGCCGATACCTTGAAGCCCGGCGCAACTATGGGCCCTTATGGTGTACATTGGGACAGGAATCAAACTTGGTGGCCAATGGTGGGCGCTTACCATGATTATATTTCCCGCTGCCAATATATTTTACAGCAGGGACGCACGGTCGCTGATATACTCTACCTGACGCCGGAGGGATCTCCGCACGTTTTCAGGCCACCGTCCTCTGCTATGGATGGCGACGCGGTCCTGCCGGACAGGAAGGGGTATAACTTCGACGGCTGCTCTCCCGGACAATTATTCAATGCGAGCGTGAAGAATAGTATGATCATGTTCCCCGGTGGAGCAAGTTATAAAATCATGGTACTACCGGCAGTTAAAACCATGACGCCACAGTTACTTCAAAAAATTGCGTCATTAGTGCATGACGGTGCTGTTATTATTGGCGCTCCGCCTGTTAAATCTCCTTCATTGTCAGGTTTTCCTGTATGCGATGTGCAACTAAACACGCTTGCAAAGACATTGTGGGGAAGCCTTGAAGTATCAAATGAAGAGAGAATGCATGACTACGGAAAGGGAAGAGTAATCTGGGGCGGCGATCTCGATACCAGGATAGATGATCTTTATCCTGACTATGATCTTACTGCGCGAATACTCCATTCGATGAATGTTGAAAAGGATTTTGAAGCTAATGGGCCATTGAGGTATACCCATCGCAAAACAGAAAATGCCGACATTTATTTTGTTTCAAATAAAACCGATCACGCTGTAAAGGGGAATGCGTTATTCCGGGTTGTTAACAGTACGCCGGAGTTATGGGACCCTATTAATGGCCAAACAAGGCTGTTGCCAGTTTACGAATTAAAAGAGAAGGTTACTTCGGTTCCTTTGCAGTTTGAGGCGAATCAAAGCTATTTTATTGTATTTTCTAAAACTGACAAACCTGCATTGCCAAACCGTAAAAATTTCCCCGATTACACAAACGTAAAAGTACTCAGGGGCAGCTGGCAGGTTAAGTTTGACCCTAAATGGGGCGGGCCTAAAAATATCCGGTTTAATCAGCTTATAGATTGGACATTAAGGCCGGAGGACGGTATAAAGTATTATTCGGGTTCAGCTATTTACTTTAAGGAATTTGAACTTCCTGGAAGCATGTCCTCGCTTAAAGCAAAGAAAATATATCTTAGCCTCGGGCAGGTTAACCAAATGGCCAGAGTGAAATTAAACGGAAAGAACCTTGGTGTTATATGGACGGCACCCTGGAGAGTGGAAATTACGCAATCGGTATTACAACACAATAAGTTGGAAATAGAGGTAGTCAACTTATGGCCAAATCGGTTGATAGGCGACGAACGGCTTCCTGACGACGGTATTAAGAACGATCTTTGGCCGGAGTGGATAAGTAAAGGCTTGAACCGTACCAGTGGCAGGTTTACATTTTCTACTTATAAATTTTATACTAAAGATTCACCCTTACTAAGATCCGGGTTAGTTGGGCCGGTAATTATTCAGCTAAGCAATTTTTGAACTTCATACAAGGCACAAATTAAGGCTGCTTTAAAACAAATTTTTAAATTATTGCATGAAATTTGCTAAAACGATTTTGTATTAATATTTTAGGCGATAATTTCCAATTATTAATTACCACATCCTAAACATATAATCAGGTATTAAACAATGACCTATACTAAACGGACCGTTTTTACGGCCTTGCATGTCAAAAAATATCTTGCAGTGCTGTCAGCTATTGCGCTGTCAGCGTGCACAACATTGTTGAAAGCTCAAGACCCGGCAGCTTTTGTAAATCCTTTTATTGGCGCAAGTACCAGTGCGAAAGGAGCCGGGGTTTACCATGGTTTGGGCAAGACTTTCCCTGGGGCAACAACGCCCTATGGTATGGTGCAGGTTAGTCCTAATACTATTACCGGTGGTGACAATGGATCAGGCTACAGCTATGAGCAAACCAGTATTGAAGGCTTTGCTATGACACAGATGAGCGGTATTGGCTGGTATGGTGATCTGGGCAACTTTTTGGTTATGCCCACCTCTGGTGAACTCTATACCATAGCCGGTAAAATGGACGGCTACGTAAAAGGATACCGCAGCAATTACGATAAAAGAACAGAAAAGGCCTCGGCCGGATATTATAGTGCTGTATTGACAGACCATAACATTAAAGCGGAGATGACCGCAGCGGCACACAGTGGTATGTTGCGTTTTACTTTTCCGCAACAGGCGGACTCCAGAATTCAGATCGATTTAGCACGCAGGGTAGGGGGAACATCAACATTACAATATGTAAAAGTTGTTGATGATCATACCATTGAAGGCTGGATGAAGTGTACCCCAGATGGCGGTGGTTGGGGGAACGGTGACGGACATGCTGACTATACCGTTTATTTTTGCGCCCAGTTTAGCAAGCCGTTAAAGGATTTTGGCATTTGGACAGCTGATATCCCGGACGATTGGAAGCGCAAACTGGATGACGTAACCAGCGAAAAATATTTGGAAAGGGTTGCCCAGTCTGCCGTACTAAACGGTGTTAAGGAGAAACAAGGCAGGCACCTGGGCTTCTATACCCAGTTTAACACAAAAGCCAACGAGCAGGTTCTGCTCAAGACCGGGATTTCCTTTGTAAGCATCGAGGGGGCGAAAAATAATTTAAATAGCGAGATAAAAGACTGGAATTTTGACGACATACATCAAAAAGCTGTTGCCCTGTGGAACAATGCTTTAGCCAAAGTGAGCGTACAAGGAGGCACCGAAGAACAGAAGACCGTGTTTTATACAGCACTGTACCATACCATGATTGATCCGCGTATAGTTAGCGACGCAGATGGGCGTTATATGGGCGGCGACGATAAAATTCATCAAACCACAACATTTCAAAAACGTACAATATTTAGCGGCTGGGATGTTTTCCGCAGCCAAATGCCGTTGCAAACCATTATTAACCCTGGTTTGGTAAATGATATTGTGAATTCGTTGGTAACACTTGCCGACGAAAAGAAAAAGAACTATCTGGAACGTTGGGAACTGCTGAATGCCTATAGTGGCTGTATGCTGGGTAATCCTGCGGTATCTGTAATTGCCGATGCTTACGCCAAAGGGATCCGGAATTTTAACATTTCTGAAGCATACCGCTTATCGGTTGGTTCGGTTGAAAAATTTGGCAATGGTGATAAAGGCTTCACCGGCGGCAATTTGAGCCTTTCATACACTTTGGAGTATGCCTATACCGACTGGTGTGTTGGTCAGCTGGCAAAAAGGTTAGGCAAAACTACCGATTTTAACAAATACAATCAACGAGGGCAGGCTTATAAAAATGTATTCGACCCTGAAAAGGGTTGGTATCGTCCAAAAGAAGATAATGGCCAATGGCAGGCCTGGCCCGATTCGGCCCGCACCAAGCAATGGTATGGTGCCATTGAAAGTAATCCTTATCAGCAGGGGTGGTTTGTACCACAGGATGTAACGGGTATGGCCAAAATGATGGGCGGCGCTAAGAAAACTATTTCCGATCTGAACAATTTTTTTGAAAAGACCCCTGACAACATGATGTGGAACGATTATTACAATCATGCCAATGAACCAGTGCATCATGTTCCGTTTTTATATAATAGACTGGGTGTGCCATGGTTTACCCAAAAATGGACACGAGAGATCTGTCGCCGTGCTTACCATAACTTGGTTGAAGGCTTGGTTGGTAATGAAGATGTAGGGCAAATGTCGGCCTGGTATGTGTTGGCTGCCAGCGGGGTCCATCCTGTCTGCCCTGGCGATACCCGCCAGGAAATAACCAGTCCGGTGTTTAATAAAGTAGTGTTTAAGCTTGATCCTAAATATGCCAAAGGCAAAACGTTCACTATTATTGCTGTACATAACTCGGCAAGTAATGTGTATATCCAAAGTGCAAAACTTAATGGCAGAGCATATAATAAATGCTACCTGGATTATAAGGACATAGCCGCGGGTGGTGAACTGGAGCTTACCATGGGCAATAAACCAAATAAAAACTGGGGTATTTAAAAGAAAGTATATTAAGTACCCCGGAATATCAACCAAATTTGCTAAAACGATTTATGATAATGAGAAAAACTTGTTTATTATTACTGGCCGCTTGCATGGCCTTTTATGCCAACGCGCAAAAAATAACCCCGTTTAAAGCCGGCGATAGGGTAGCTTTTGTTGGCAACAGCATTACCGATGGCGGCCATTATCACTCGTACATCTGGCTGTATTATATGACACGTTATCCCAACATGCGGATCACCTGCTATAACGTTGGAATAGGTGGCGACGCTATTAATCAGATTTATGACAGGTTTGATGATGATGTGCTTTCAAAAAAGCCCAATATTTTAACCCTTACCTGGGGCATGAATGATAGCGGCTATTTTGAATGGTACCGCGCTGACGCCAAAGATGTTATGGACAAAAAAATCCGGAACAGCTATAAATATTATGGTATGCTTGAAGAAAAGCTGAAACAACACGCAGATATCAAAAAGATTTATATCCTGGGATCGCCATATGATGAAACCACTAAGTTTACTACCAAGAATTTATATCCGGGTAAACGCGCCGCATTCTCGGGTATTATCGATTTCCAGGAGCAGGCCGCTAAAAAAAATGGCTATAGTTATGTTGATTTTTTTCACCCTATGGCAGCTATTAACTTACGCGAACAGGCTAAAGATTCGACATTTAGCTTAACTCCCGGCGACAGGATCCATCCTGACAACGACGGTCACCTGGTGATGGCTTATTATTTTCTGAAGGCACAGGGGCTGGATAATCAACCGGTTGCAGCTATCGGTGTGAACGCGCAAAGCAAAGCGGTGTCAAAATCGGTTAATTGCCATGTTACAAATGTGGTTTCCAATGCCGATTCCGTAAGTTTTAATTACCTGGCTAATTCTTTGCCTTACCCTTTGGATACCATTCCGCGCGGCTGGGGAAACAAAAAGAAGCAGGCAGATGCTTTGAATGTGATCCCTTTTACCAGCGAGTTTAACCAGGAGATTTTGTCTGTTAAAGGCTTGAATGGCGATAGTTACAAGGTGCTGATAGATGGCGAGCAGATTGGCAACTGGTCGGCCCGGCAACTGGCCGATGGTGTAAACATGGCCACGATCACTACCACACCACAATACCAGCAGGCTATACAGGTCCGCGAACTGAATGAAGAGCGCTGGGATATTGAGCGACGTATAAGAATGTACGTGTGGATGCAGTATGATTTTTTAAAAGGTAAAGGGCTGTTGCACCAGGATAGCAATGCCGCCATGGACAGTGTGAAAAAGTACGCCCTGAAAGACATCTTTGTTAACGGTAATAAGGATAATTACACCCGCGCCCGTTACAAAAGCCTGCGCGATGCATGGCAAAAGGAAATGGATGTGTTGATCAACCAGATCTATGCAATTAACAAACCGCAAAAGCATCGTATCTCCGTAATACCTATGAAATAAACCTATTCTTGATTATTAAGATATGAGCATCGATAAAAAAATATTTTTATTGTCTGTAATCCTTTTTGTCACTTTTATAAGGGTACAGGCCGCCACTGTTGATACTGTAATAACACATAGTGCTGCCATGCACAAAGATATTAAGGCGGTTATTATCAGGCCTACAGATTACTCTACCGTGAAAAAAATCCCGGTGTTGTACCTGCTGCATGGTTTTAGCGGTAACTACAGCGATTGGATATTGAAAGTACCAGCCATAACCAAACTGGCCGATCAGTATCATGTTATTATAGTTTGTCCCGACGGTAACTTCGCCGGCTGGTATTATGATAGCCCGGTGAACAAGGAATGGCGGTATGAAACATATATAGGTACAGAACTGGTTAATTATGTGGATAAACACTATTCGACCATAGCTGACAGGAGTGGCCGCGCCATTACCGGTTTAAGTATGGGTGGCCACGGCGCCATGTACATAGCTTTTAAACACCAGGATACCTTTGGCGCGGCAGGCAGCATGAGCGGTGCGGTAGATATAAGGCCATTTGCCGACTCCTTCGGGATAGAGAAGGTGTTGGGTAAATACAGCGAGCATCCCGAAATATGGGAGAAGAACAGCGTGATCAACATGGTATACCTTATTAAACCAAATTCACTGGCCCTTATTTTTGACTGCGGTTACGATGACTTTTTATATAAAGTTAACCTGGCTTTTCATGATGAACTGCTGATGCGCAAAATTCCGCATGATTTTACAGTGCGGCCGGGGGCACATACCTGGGAATATTGGAGTAATTCGATAGTTTACCAGATGGTGTTTTTTAACCGCTACTTTAACAACATAAAGGAGGGATAACCTTGCTGCCTGTACTTTATTTCACTTGTAATATTCGACCTCGTTTTTAAACGCTTTTTTTATTTTCATTGCAAATTGATGTGAAGAAAATAAATTGTGAAAAAGTATTAAAAAAATTTGCTAA
>Ga0136846_1239899_pt1 | contig 25049 bp, 20 predicted proteins | sample HopSoiMetagenom2_FD_96841 | JGI IMG/M metagenome (GOLD analysis project Ga0136846, IMG submission 96841) | Grasslands soil microbial communities from Hopland, California, USA - 2 Assembly 2016 (version 4) | ecosystem: Environmental > Terrestrial > Soil > Grasslands | place: USA: Hopland... | reverse complement strand
CCGGCGATGAGGCCCCAGAACGCGCCGGCGGCGGTCGCACGCTTGACCAGAATCGCGAGGATGAACACCCCCAGTAACGAACCGTAGAAAAACGATCCGTACCGGTTCACCACTTCGATCAGCGAACCCTGGTTGGCCGCGTACATCGCCACCACGCACGCGAACAGGCCCCAGGCGATGGTCGCGAGCTTCGACACGTTCAGATAGTGGGTATCACTGGCGTCCTTGACGAAGTGGCGACGGTAGAAGTCGATGATGGTCGCCGACGCGAGCGAGTTCAGCTCGCCCGCGCTGGCCGACATCGCGGCGGCGAAAATCGCCGCGATCATCAGTCCGACGAGGCCGATGGGCATCCGCGTCGTGATGAACGTCGGAAACACGTAGTTCACGTCGGTAAATCGTGCATCGCCCGTCGTCGCCTTCACGATATCCGTGGCGCGCGTGCGAATGGCGAGCACCCGGGCGTCGGTGGCCAGGAACGCCTCGCGATCGTATCGGACCGCGGCGTCGCGGCGCCGTGCGATGACGCCGGGAAATTCCTGCTCGAGCGACGCGTACTCGGCCGCATACGGACCGGCCGCGACACGACCGTCATGCACCCGGTTGAACAGCATCGGCGGCGCCTGGAACAGGTAGAAGACGAACACCAGAACGCCCGTGGACAGGATGAGCAGCTGCAGCGGAATCTTGACGAACGCGCTCATCAGCAGTGAATCTCGTGCCTCGCCTTCCGACTTCGCCGTGAGGTACCGCTGCACCTGGCTTTGATCGCAGCCGAAATAGGCGAGCATCAGGAACAGCCCGCCGATCATCCCCGACCAGAACGTGTACGTCTGGCGCAGGTCGAACTGGAAGTCCACCGCCTTCAGCCGGCCGGTGGCGCCGGCCAGATGCAGGGCCTGCCCGAAACTGACGTCGTGGGGAATGCCCAGCACGAGCACCACGATGGCCGCAGCCATTCCCAGAACGATGATGAACATCTGCTTGACGTCGGTCCACGCAACCGCCTGTACGCCGCCGTAGCTCGTGTACACGATCATCGGCACGCAGATGACGAGAACCGTCACGGGCAGCCGCCAGCCGAGGATTGCGGAGATGACCACCGCCGGTGCCGCGAGCGTGACGCCGAGCGAGAATGCGCGCCCCATCAGGAAGAGAAAACTCGCGAGCGATCGAACACGGACATCGAAGCGGCGCTCCAGGTATTCGTACGCCGTGTAGACCTTCGCGCGGTGAAAAAACGGCACGAGCGTGACCGACAGAATCACCATCGCGAGCGGGAGGCCGAAGTAGAACTGGATGAACCGCAGGCCCGTGAGGTAGGCCTGGCCCGTCGTGCCGACGAGGGTCACGGCGCTCATCTGCGTGGCCATCACCGATAATCCGATGGCCCACCACGGAAGCGACCGGTTGCCCAGGAAGTAGCCTTCGACTTTGTCGGTCCCCTTCGCGCGGCGCAGGCCGTCGTACACGATCCACGCGACGTACACGAGCACGACGGCCCAGTCGAGCGATCGCATCAGGTCAGGAGAAGAGCCGTCCGAAGACGACGAGGCCGATGATGATGGCCGCCTCGAGCAGGATGACGCGAATGGAGGTGGAGATCACGCCGCGCGAGTATATCGGGGATTGAAAGTTCAGAGCTCCCGACCGTCGGCTGGGTGCGACCCTGCCAGACCTTTAAGTCTCATAGTGTCAGTAAGTGGCGTCAAAAAGTGACGAACGTTGTCAGTTCTCGTAGCCAAACTGTGCAATCGCGCGCAGGCGAGTACGGCAGAGATCTTGGAATCTCCCGGAGCGGGTCCCGGTCCCAAAGACATGTCTCTACGAAAGCGAAACGGATTCACGCTCATCGAGCTTCTGATAGTGGTCGCGATCATCGGCATCATTGCCGCGATTGCCGTACCCGGACTGCTCCGGGCGCGGATGGCAGGCAACGAGGCGAGCGCGATTGGATCGATGCGCGCGATCAGCACGGCGCAGCATGCGTACGCCGAGAAGTGCTACGGTTTCGCCCCTGTGCTCACCGAGCTCCGAGCCGCGGGCAATTTTCTGTTACCCGAGCTCACAGGCACCGCCTCGGTGAGCAAGAGCGGCTACAACATCAGCGTGGCGGCGGGCGCAGGCAACCTGGTACTGCCTTCCCAGGCGGCGGGGTGCACGGCCGCCGGCACCAGCTTCATCGCCACGGCGGTTCCGTGGAGCGTCGCGTCGACGGGCAAGCGGGCGTTCGCGACAGACGAGAGGGCCGCCATCTGGCAGGACACGACGGGCGCCCCGCCAACCCAGCCCTTCACGGTGGCGGGAACGACCAGCGTCATCCAATAGGCGGACCTGCGGGACTGTCGGCTCCTCACGGCTGGCTCATCGATCGGCGCTACACTTGGCCGCGAGGCTGAGACATGAGCGCACGACGGATTGTCTTTCCATTTCTCTTCATTCTGACTGCGATAACGGGCGCCGCGGCGCAGCAGCCCGGAGCCGGCGGCCAGATGTTCGTCGCGCGATGCGCGGGCTGCCACGGCAGCGACGGCAATGGTGGTGAGCTGGGACCGGGAATCGCCACACGTGTCCCGCTTCGAAGCGACGCCGATTTGACGACGCTCCTCCGGCAGGGGCTGCCTGGGGCGGGCATGCCCTCGTTCAGCACGCTCACGGAGCGGGAATCCGCAGACGTCGTGAGTTACGTCCGCACGCTGCGTCCGCGCGCGGGGGCGGGTCCCGAAAGGGCGAAGGTGACGGTCCTCGGCGGCCGCACGCTCGAAGGCCTCGCGCTCAATCGCAGCGCCGTCGACATGCAGCTGCTGACGGACGATCACACGCTGCACCTGCTCCGCAAGAGCGGCAACGGGTACCGTCAGGTCACATCGCAGGCGGACTGGACCAGCTACAACGGTCAGGCCAGCGGCAGCCGTTACAGCCCGCTCACGCAGATCACCCGAGGCAACGTCGCGACGCTCACGGCGAAATGGATCTTCAGCCTGCCGAACACGGCGCCGCTGCAGGTCACGCCGGTGGTCGCTGCGGGCGTGATGTACGTGACGAGCGCCAACGAATGTTATGCGCTCGACGCGGGCACGGGCCGGCAGATCTGGCGCTACCAGCGGCCGAGGACAAAGGGACTGATCGGCAATGCCGCCGGCGGCGCCAATCGCGGCGTGTCGGTCGCCGGCGACAAAGTCTTCATGGTGACCGATCACGCGCACATCATCGCGCTCGACCGTGCGACCGGCGCGCTGCGATGGGACACGGAGATGGCCGACTGGCATCAGAACTACAACGCGACCGGCGCTCCCCTTCCTGTCGGCAATCTCATCGTGACGGGCACCTCCGGCGGAGACGAGGGTGTCCGGGGATTTCTGGCGGCCTTCGACCAGGCGACGGGCAAGGAAGTCTGGCGCTTCTGGACGGTGCCGAAACGCGGCGAGCCCGGCTCCGAGACCTGGACGGGAAAAGGCATCGATCACCCGGGAGGCACGACATGGCTGACCGGTACCTACGACGCCGCGCTCGACACGGTCTACTGGTCGGTCGGCAACCCGGGGCCGGACTTGATCGGCGATGACCGTGTCGGCGACAACCTCTATACCGATTCGATCGTCGCGCTGGACGCGAAGACCGGCCGTCTCAAGTGGCACTTCCAGTTCACGCCGCACGACGTCTGGGACTACGACGCGCAGGAAACGCCGGCCCTCGTGGATGCGACGTGGCAGGGCCAGCCGCGCAAGCTCCTCGTGCAGGCCAATCGCAACGGCTTTTTCTACGTCCTCGATCGCACCAACGGCGCGTTCCTGTCCGGCACACAGTACGTGAAGAACGTGACCTGGGCCGCGGGGCTGGACGCAAAGGGCCGGCCCAACCTCGTGCCGGCGATGGAACCGACGCTCGAGGGCAGGCGCGTCTGCCCGTCGCTCGACGGCGCCTCGAACTGGTACTCGACGTCTTTCAACCCGATCACACGCCTGTACTACGTTCAGACGAACGACAAGTGCGGCATCTTCACCAAAACACCGATGGAGTGGGAAGCCGGCAAGGGTTTCATGGGCGGATCGTTCCGTCCCGCGGCGGAGCCGGCGCAGCGGATCCTTCGCGCGATTGACATTCAGACGGGCAAGGCCGTGTGGGAACTGCCGCAGACGGGCGCGGTGAACTCGTCGGGCGGCGTCGTCAGCACGGTCGGGGGCGTCGTGATCTTTGGCGAGGACAGCGGCGCGCTGATGGCCGCCGACGCCTCGACAGGAAAGCCCCTGTGGAGCTTCCAGACCAGCGCGCTGTGGAAAGCGTCGCCGATGACCTACATGTTCGACAACGTCCAATACATCGCGGTCGCCGCCGGGTCGAACATCCTCGCCTTCGGTTTGCCCTGAATCGTCACGGCTTCTTCACGAAGCCACGAAGAACACGAAGGCCACGAACAGTCTTCTTGGAGAATCCTTGTTTTCGTGAATCTTCGTGTACTTTGTCTCTTCGTGAAAAGAGACAGGCTAGCGGTCGTACAAGGTTCTCAGCGTCGCCACATCATCCGGCGACAACCCGGTCGCGCGATCGGAGCCGATGTCGTCCACGGTCCTGACGAGCCTTGCGAATGCGCCGAAAAAGCGCTCGCCATCACCCGCCTCCCGGAACAGATACATGATCGAGGTGTGATCGCTCGTGTGATCGAGGCCGAGTGCATGGCCGATTTCATGGAGCGCCGTCAGGTAGACAATGATGCTGCGCTCGAGCGGCGTCCGGCCCGCGTCGGCCGCGACGGCGACTTCGGCCCTCACGATCAGGCCCGTTTGCCGATCGACGCGCGGTGACGTGACCCCGTACCGGTAGTCGGCGGCCATGAAGTGGACGCGGACCGCGGCGTCATTCGTGGAAGCGATTTTCTCGAGCGTGAACCGTCCGTCTGCTGCCCGGGTCCACGTGCGCATCGCGCGCTCGACGAGCATCGCGCCGCCCGGAGGCGCGTTGGCAGGGTCGACCCACACGTGAATGGTTGCGCGCTTCTCCCAATGCCGGGCAGTAGCCGGCCCCTGCGCAGCGAGCAGCGACGCCACCAGTGCGAAGGCCACCCTCATCCTTACTAATATAACGTCATGGCTGGATGGTCGATACGCGCGCGCGCCCCGCGGGGCGCCCCAAAGGCCGCCAGCCTGCCCGACGCGATCCAGCGCGATCCCGACGTGGTGGCCGCTTTTCTCGAGGACGCCGCTCACTTTCCCGGCGGTCATGCCGGCGGTCTGATCACGGCGCTCAGCGAAGCGGACATTGCCCAGGCCCTCGCCGGCATTGCGCCGGTACTTCCGATCGGCGCGCAATCGTCGCTGACCGGCGGTGCCACGCCGATGGGTGAGGTCGTGCTGGCGACGAACCGCCTCAGCCGCATCATCGATATTGGTTCTGACAGCGTCCGCGTCGAATCCGGCGTCGTCCTGCTGGACCTGGACCAGGCCCTGCGCCGCGCGGGCCGCTACTACCCCCCCGTCCCGACCTTCATGGGTGCAACGGTGGGAGGCACCATCGCCACCAACGCCGCCGGCGCGGCGACGTTCAAGTACGGCACGACACGCGACTGGGTCACGGCCCTCACGGTGATGCTCCCGAACGGCAGCGCCCTCGACATCGAACGCGGGGCCGTCCACGCTCATCCCGACGGCTACTTCGAGATCACGTCGGCGAACGCTTCCACGCGTCTGCCGGTTCCCGCCTATCGGATGCCCCAGACCGCGAAACTGTCGGCCGGTTACTTTGCCTCGCCCGAAATGGATCTCATCGATCTGTTCATCGGCTCAGAAGGCACACTCGGCGTCGTCACCGAAGCCACACTGCGCGTACTGCCGGTGAGGCCGGCGATGTGCCTGGCGTTCGTGCCGTTTGCCGGCCGCTCGAGCGCGCTGGCATTTGTGCGGCAGGTGCGCGGCCTCTCGCGCGACACCTGGCGCACCCGCGATCCCAACGGCATCGACGTATCCGCGATCGAACACATGGACGCGCGCTGCCTGGAGCTTCTCCGCGAGGACGGCGTGGATCGTCAGCACGGCGTCACCATTCCGTCGGCCGCGGAAATCGCGCTCCTCGTCACGCTGGAACTTCCGGCGGGAACCACGTCCGCCCGCGCGTATGAAGACATCGGAACGGCCCGGGACGCCGATGCTCCCGACGGCCCTCTTCGACGCTTCTGCCGGCTCCTCGACTCCGCCGGCGTGCTCGACGAGGTGGAGGTGGCCGTGCCGGGAGACGAACCGCGGGCGAATCAATTGCTCGCGATGCGCGAAGCAGTGCCGGCGGCGGTCAACCAACGCGTCGGCCGGGCCAAACAGTCAATCGACGCGCGCATCGAGAAAACCGCAGCCGACATGGTGGTGCCATTCGACCGCATCGAAGAACTGCTGACCGCTTACGAAACGGGGTTCGGCGCGCGCGGGCTCGACTTCGCCATCTGGGGTCACCTCTCGGACGGCAACCTCCATCCCAATGTCATCCCGCGTTCGCTGGCTGACGTCGAGTCGGGCAAGCAGGCCATCATCGAACTGGGACGCGAAGCGATTCGCCTCGGTGGCGCGCCGCTCGCGGAACACGGTGTCGGCCGCAACGGGGTGAAGCAGCGTTTGCTCGAGCAGCTTTACGGGATGGAGGGTATCGAGGCCATGCGGGCAGTGAAACGGGCAATCGATCCCGAGTGGAAGCTCTCGCCGGGCGTCCTGTTCACGCGGACGTAACTGCGGACGGGCGTAATGCGTCCCTTCAGGTGCGCCGGATCCCGCGGGCAGGCCGGAAGGCCTGCACTACTGCCGTGAACGCAGCCACCCGTCGCGGAACGCGCGCTGCGCCGGCGTCAACGATCCGCCCGTGCTCTCGATGGGGATCACGTGGACGTGCGGATTTTCCTCGAGCACCACGTCGGCGGTTTTCGATGCGCCCGTCCGATCGACATACACAATCGTCACGCGTTCTCCGGGACGATGGCGGCCGAGCACCGTGTCCAGCGCCTCAGGCGACGCGACGTGCTCGCCGCCGATACGCGTCAACGTATCGTCCTGATCGAGGCCAGCGGCATACGCCGGCGAGTTCGACGCGACGACAGCCCCGACGCGTGGGCCGCCGGCTCGCGAGTCGAATTGAATGTCGCCGAGCCACGCGCGCCCGGGCTCGCGCCTCGTGACAACCAACCCCGCGCGCTGCAACAGGCGGCTGTAGTCGGCCACTTCGCGCCCGCGAACGAAGCGATCGAAGAAGTCGCGCGAGAAGGCGGCATCGCCGCTGACCTCCGCGAGCCGTGCCTGGGCATCGTCCGTCGTGTATGGACGATCGACGTATCCCTCGCGCGAACCGCCGGGTCTGCCGTGAACGCGCCACATCGCGCGCATGTAATCGTCGAGCGTGGTGCGGCCGTCCGTTCGGTCGCGCAGCGTGAGATCAAGCGCCAACGCAATCGCACCGCCGAACGGATAGTACGAGATGACCGTGGCCGGCCAGTTGTTGCGATCCATCGACCTGCCGCCGTCCACGAAAGGCGCCATGCGGCTCATGTCTTCGGCCGAGCGAACCGATCGTCCCGCGCCGTTCACGGTGATGTCGACCAGATCCCCGAAGGTACGCGTGGTTTCGGCCAGGCTCGCGATGCCGGCGCGTTGCAGGGCCAGCGGCCCGTAGTACTCCGTGAAACCTTCCGCGAGCCAGAGGTCGCTGGACATATTGACGCGATCCAGATCGAATGGCTCGATGTCCCGAGGGCGGATCCGCTCGACGTTCCAGTTGTGGAAGAACTCGTGCGCCACCGTGCCAAGCAGGCCAAGGCGATCCCCCTGGATGCTGCCGGAGGACGTCATCACCGTGCTGTTCCGATGTTCCATGCCGTCGCGATCCGCGTACGGCAGGTAGTCGGCGAGAAAGGTGTAGCAGCCGGGCTCGTACTCGGGATATTCGGCGAAAACGGCTCCTTCCTCGCGCACGACCTGCTCGATGTCCCGCACGAAGCGATCGAGATCGCCGTCACTGCCTGTGTGATGGACGGCGACGCGAAACACGCGATCGGCGACGGAAAACTGCCGCAGCGCAAGCGGACCGAATTCCGCCGGGCTGTCCATCAGGTACTGGAGGTTCGGCGCGGTGAACGAGAGCGGCGTGGCGCCCGGATGGAGCTGAGTCGCGACAATCCATGCCCGGCCCGGCACGCCCGCCGGGCGTTCGAACGTCAACGTCGCCGGGACGTCGTCCAGTCCGCGGGCCCACATGATCGCCGCCGGCATGTTCATGTGCACGTGCGTGGGATCGATCGCCAGGTACGTGCCGTCGAGGTCGTCCCCGTAGACCTTGTACCTCACTGTGACCGTGGCGCCGTGGACAGGCACGACCCACCCCGACGGATCCGATCGGGTCATCGTCAGTTCGCGGCCGTCCACACCCGCCGCGTGGACGTCGTACACGTTCTTCGCGAAGTCGTGGGCTGCGTAGCGGCCCGGCGAGGACCGGCTCATGCGCAATTCCAGCGGCGCGCCGGCGAGACCGCTGAAGGTCGCTTCGGCCTGCAGCCAGTGGTGCTGGGGCTCCGGGACCGTGAAACGGTAAACAATCGGCGCCGCCGCTCGAGAGGTGAACGGCAGCGAGACCAGCGCCAGGACGAGCGCCAGCCACAGGCGTCCCCGACGGGTTCGGCGACTCGGACGCGGACTAGAGCGGCTTGTCACTGAATGACGCGAGCGCCTGGGATACGTAGTCGTCCGGCGGAAGCGCGCCGAGGATCTCAATCGCATCCGCGGGATCGCCGGACTCTCCAGATGCGTTCACGACGGTTTTCGGCACGCCGGTGACCTGATAGCGGCGCGCCAGGTCGGGAAACTCGGTGGCCTCGACGGCGTAGGCCGTAATGTTGGGGTTCGCATAGGCCATTTCATGCGCCACGCTGACAGCGCGTGGGCAATGCGGGCAGGTAGGCGTGGTGAACACGCGCACCGTGACCGGCGATGCCACCGCGGCCACGAGCGCGAGGCTCTCGGCGGACAACGTCGGGCCTGCGCCGCCAACGAGCAGCACGGCCTGAACGAGAGATGCGAACTCGTACCCGGCAGGCGCGCCCAGAAATCGAATTTTCGAGTCGCGTTCCGCGCCCGACTCATCCTGGCCGACCACGGCGATCGCCGGCACCCGATCGATGTCGTACTGTTTCGCTTTGTCGGCCTCGAGCACGAAATTGATTTCCTCGATCGTGATGCGGTCCGACAGCAGCGGCAGCTCGTCGACAATCTGGCGGGTCTGCAGGCACGTCTCGCAATCGAGGGTCTGCGTGAAAAACAACAGACGCACGGGACGAATCATCGCGGCGAATCGCTCGCGGAGCCGTTCCTGGTCTGCAGCGCCGATCAACGCCATTAGTACCCCCTCCCCAGCCTCCCGACCTCTGACCTCTACTTGAACAAGTCGTCAAACGCCTGACGCGCGCTCGGCCCGCCCTGTGGGCCAGGCGTTCCGGTCTGGCGTTCGATTGTCGTTCTTGCGGCGAACAGCGTGCACGCGTTCCGCGCGTCTTTCGGTGCGATGCGGGCCGACAACTGCTGGACGCATTCGAATCGGGCGCTGGTGTCGAACGACACGCACTGGATACAGCTGTGAAGATCGACGCCGCACCGTGAGCAGCGTGCCTCCGCTTCGACCGGAACCGCGAGGCGGTTGCCGCAGCGCGAGCAGCGGAACACCTCGTGCGACGCCATGAGATTGGGAGTTTTCGGACCGGCGGCATCCTGCAGCTGCCGGCCGGGTGCACGAGGCTCGATCGGTTTGGGCGCCGTCTTTTCGCGCGTCTTCTCACGATCTCGCGGATCGTCCTGATAGCCGCGCTGCCGGTACTTCCGGTCGCTCATTGGATGTTATTCTGTCACATCAGGTCATCCCGATCAGCGTTCCGGCTCATGGCGGCGGCGGGCGTCTTGACGCTCGCGCTGGCCTTGCCGTCCGCGCACCCGGCGCAAAATCCGTCACCGCGTCAGGCCGGCGAGCGCCCGAGGCCGATGTCGCTTGTCGACATCGCCGAGCTGCCTCGTGTGGTGGATCCGCAACTGTCGCCGGATGGAAAGCTCGTCGCGTACATGCTCAGCCAGGCCGACTGGAACGCGGGACGCGCCATCTATCATCTCTGGCGTCAGGACACGCAGGGCGGGACGCCGGTCCAGCTGACCACCGGTATGGGAGAGACGCTGGGATCGACCCGATGGTCGCCCGACGGCAACGCGATATCGTTCATCCGCGGGGGCCAGCTGATGCTGCTGACCTCTGCGGGCGACCGCGAACCTCGACCGCTGTCGAAGCACGCGACCAACGTTTCCTCCCCTGCCTGGTCGCCGGACGGCACTTCGATTTACTTCCTCGCCCCCGACACGCCAACCTCCGCGGACCGTGAGCGCGAACGACGGAAAGACGACATCTACGCACTGGACGAGAATGTCCGCGCGCGTCAGCTGTGGAGCGTCTCGGTCGCCACCGGCATGGAGACTGCCATTACCTCCGGACCGCTGTCCGTGCTGTCGTACCGGCTCTCCGGCGACGGTTCCCTCCTGGTCGTCGAACGAGGGCCCACGCCGCTCGAGGATGATAAGCACCGCGCCGAGGTCTGGCTGATGGATGCCCGCGGCGCGCATGCACGCGAGATCACGCGCAACGACATCGAGGAGATCCAGCCGGAACTCTCGCCTGACAACACGCGGATCCTCTTCCTCGCCCAGACGAACGAAAAGTTCGAGCCGTATTACAACTCCAACGTCTTCATCGTGCCGGCAGGCGGCGGCACGCCGAAGCCCGTTGCCGCGGATTTTCCATACGCCATCGATCAGGCGGCATGGGCACCAGACGGCGCATCGATCCTGGCTGTGGCCAACATGGGCGTTCACAGCGAAATCGTCCAGATCGATGTCGCCTCGAGACAGTGGAAGCCGCTCACGAACGGCGACCACTACATTCCCCCCACGTGGAGCCTTGTCCTTCCCGTGGGTAAGATGGTGTTCCAGCTCGACGAGCCGACGCGCTTCGGCGATGTGTGGACGCTCGACGTGCCCGCCGCGCGCACGTCCTCCGCCGCCGCGCCCCTTCGGGTGACCGGAGTGTTCGATGCGCTCGATCGCACGTTTGCGCTCCCGCGGCAGGAGAAGGTGTCGTGGAAAAGCGCCGACGGCACCACGATCGAAGGCCTGCTCTTCTACCCCGTCGATTACGTCGCCGGCCAGAGATATCCGCTGGTCGTACAGATGCACGGCGGTCCCGCTGATTCCGACAAGTTCGGCGCGGGCCCGGGCCTGCTCGCGAACTACTTTCCCGTCCTGACCGGCCAAGGTTACGCCGTCCTGCGGCCCAACTACCGCGGGAGCACCGGATACGGCAACGCCTTCTATCGCGATGTCGTCGGCGGCTACTTCAAGAACATGCATCTCGATGTCATGGCCGGCGTGGATTACCTGATCAAACGCGGTGTCGCCGATCCCGACCGTCTGGTCGCGATGGGCTGGAGCGCCGGCGGCCACCTCACGAACAAGCTGGTGACAACGACGACGCGCTTCAAGGCGGCATCGGCGACAGCCGGAGTGGCTGACTGGACGTCGATGTACGCGCAGAGCGACACGCGTTCCAACCGCACGCCGTGGTTCGGCGGCACGCCGTGGCAGAAGAACGCGCCGATTGCGATGTTCTGGAACCACTCGCCGCTCAAAGACGCCGCCAACGTCAAAACGCCCACGCTGTTCTTCGTGGGTGAAAATGACGTCCGGGTGCCTCTGGCGCAATCCGTGGAGATGTACCGGGCCCTGAAAAGCCACGGCGTCCCCACGCATCTCTACGTCGCGCCGCGCGAGAGTCACCAATGGGTCGAGCTCCGCCACGAGATTTTCAAGGCCAACACCGAGCTCGCCTGGTTCGAGCGCTACGCCCTCGGCCGCACCACCTACGTTCCCGAACACGCCCCGGGTGATACACCCCGTTAGGCTCATCCCTCGAAACCACTCGCGCAGCGACGCCGACAACAGGTAAGCTCAAAGACGATTCGTTGTACGGCGATGGCCCAGATCTTTCACCGCAGTACCAACACCATTTCGAAAGTCAGCATCTTCGGCGCCGTTTTCGCCGTCGCGGGTCTGCTCGGCCTGTTCGACAAGATCAACCGCTCGCCTTGGGTCACCGAGGTCAACGTCGCCCGCGAGCAGCCCATCCAGTTCAGCCACGAACGTCACGTGGCAGGCAACGGGATCGACTGCCGCTACTGCCACACATCCGTCGAGGACTCGGCGTTTGCCGGAATCCCTCCGACCAGGACCTGCATGCAGTGCCATAGCCAGATCTTCGCGACGAGCCCGTATCTCGAACCGGTGCGGTCGAGCTTCAGAACGGGGCGGTCGATCGAGTGGACCCGGGTGCACGATCTGCCGGACTTCGTGTTTTTCGATCACAGCATCCACGTCAGCAAGGGTGTCGGGTGCACGACCTGCCACGGCCAGGTGGACCGGATGCCGCTGATGTGGCAGGAACAACCGCTGCAGATGTCGTGGTGTCTTGACTGTCACCGGCAGCCTGAAGCGTACGTGCGCCCACGCGACGCCGTCTTCCGTGTCGATTACGTTCCGCCGCCGAACCAGCTCGAGCTCGGGCGCCGACTCGTGGCCGAGTATCACATCCAGAAGCTGACGAGCTGTTCAACATGCCACCGATGACAACGTCGTCAGACCCGGGCTCGTTCTGGCGGACTCTCGACGAACTGGCCGATACACCCGCGTTCCGCGAGCGGCTCCACAACGAGTTCCCGTCGCAGATCGAGGCGATCACGGACCCGGTCGCGCGGCGGGGGTTCCTCAAGCTGATGGGTGCGTCCATTGCCCTCGCGGGTATCGGCGCGTGTACGCGTCAGCCGACGGAAAAGATCGTGCCGTATGTGCGTCAACCGGAAGACCTCGTCCTCGGCAAGCCGCTCTTCTTCGCGACTGCCATGGCGCTTGGCGGCGTGGCGACCGGACTGCTGGTGGAAAGCCACGAGGGACGACCGACCAAGATTGAAGGGAATCCGGCGCATCCCGGCAGCCTGGGCGCGTCCGACGTCTTCGCCCAGGCCGCGGTCCTGGGGCTGTATGACCCCGATCGATCGCAAACACTCACGAATCTCGGCGAAATCAGACCGTGGACCGACTTTGTCGCGGCGATTCGAAACATGGTGGCGGCGCAGAGGCCGCTCGCCGGCGCGGGCGTCCGGATCCTCACCGAGTCGGTCTGCTCCCCGACGCTGGCGTCCCAGATTCGCAGCCTCCTGCAGCCGTTGCCGTCAGCGAAGTGGCATCAGTGGGACTCGCTTGGACGGGAGAACGCCAAGCGCGGAGCGCGACTCGCCTTCGGCAGGCCCGTGGACACGCATTACCGCGTCGATCAGGCCGACGTCATCGTGACGCTGGACGCCGACTTCCTCGGCGACGGCCCCGGATCCCTCCGCTACGCGCGCGACTTCGCCGTGCGGCGCCGTCCGGACGGGCGAATGAACCGGCTTTATGCGTTCGAAAGCGGGCCGACGATCACCGGCGCTCGCGCGGATCATCGCCTGGCGCTGAAGCCGAGTGAATTCGACAGCGTCGCGCGGCACCTCGCGGCCGCATCGGGAGTGACGCGCCGCAACGGCGCTCTGCCCCCGATCTCGCCTGTGGCGGCGAAATGGGTCGATGCAGTTGCCCGAGATCTCCAGGCTCACCGCGGCGCGTCCCTCGTGATCGCCGGCGAGTCGCAGGCGGCGGAAATCCACGCCCTCGTTCACGCCATCAACGATACGCTCGGCAACGCAGGCCGGACGGTGGTGCACACCGCCACTGTCGAGGCCGAACCGGTCGATCAGCTGGAATCGCTGAAAGATCTGATCGCCGACATGAACGCCGGCCGCGTGTCGGCGCTCATCATCCTCGGCGGCAACCCCGTCTACACCTCGCCCGCGGACCTCTCCTTCGCTGACGCGCTGAACAAGGTCGCGCTGCGCGTTCATCTGAGTCTGTACGAGGACGAGACATCGGCGCTGTGCCACTGGCACGTGCCTGAGGCGCACTTCCTGGAAGCGTGGAGTGACGCTCGTGGGTACGACGGCACCGCCTCAATCGTGCAGCCCCTCATCGCGCCCCTTTACGGCGGCAAGTCCGCGCACGAGCTGCTCGCGGCGATGAGCGACCGGCCGGAACGCTCGGGCTACGACTGGGTGCGCGAGTACTGGCGCGGCCAGCCGCACGCGGCTGATTTCGAGAACGCCTGGCGCCGCTGGCTGCATGACGGCATCATCCCGGACACCGCGTTCGCCGCGCAGGCCGTGACGGTAACGGGAGCATCGAACGCTCCGCCTCCGGCCGCGACATCGGGCCTGGAAATCAGTTTTCGGCACGATCCGGCGGTACTCGACGGACGGTACGCCAACAACGGGTGGCTGCAGGAATTGCCCAAACCGATCACGCGGCTCACCTGGGATAACGCCGTGCTGATGAGCCCCGCGACTGCCGGCCGCCTGAAGCTTTCCAACGTCCTCGGCGGCCATGGCGGCGAACACGGCCAGATCGTCGGCGACGTCGTCGAGCTGCGCTATCGCGGCCGCGTCGTTCGTGGTACCGCTTTCGCCGTCGCCGGGCACCCGGACGATGGCGGGACGGTTCACCTGGGGTACGGCCGTTCACGAGGTGGACATCTCGCTGCGGGACCGGGTTTCAACGCCGGCGCGCTCCGCACCTCGGACGCCCTGTGGCATGGCGATGGGCTCGAAATCGCGGCCACTGGGACAACCTACTCGCTGGCGTGCACCCAATATCACCACCTGATGGAAGGACGCGGAATGGTGCGGGCGGTCACGCGGGAGGAGTTCGCGAGAAATCCGCAGTCCGTACGGGAAGGCCCCGGCATCGAAGAAACGCCGCCACGTACCATCACGCTGTATCCGGCCGACCACAAGTACGACGGCTACAAATGGGGCATGGCGATCGACATCAACACGTGCATCGGCTGCAACGCGTGCGTGGTGGGCTGTCAGGCCGAGAACAACATCCCCGTCGTCGGGAAAGAACAGGTGCTGCGCGGCCGCGAGATGCATTGGCTGCGCGTCGACACGTATTACCGCGGGCAGCCGCAGGCGCCCGAAACGTACTTTCAGCCTGTGCCGTGCATGCACTGCGAAGACGCTCCGTGTGAAGTGGTCTGTCCGGTCGGCGCGACGGTTCACAGCTCCGAAGGTCTCAACGACATGGTGTACAACCGCTGCGTCGGCACGCGGTACTGTTCGAACAACTGTCCCTACAAGGTGAGGCGCTTCAACTTCCTGCTGTATCAGGACTGGGATACGCCGAGCCTGAAACTGGCGCGCAACCCCGACGTCAGCATCCGCAGCCGCGGCGTGATGGAAAAGTGCACCTACTGCGTCCAGCGCATCAATCGGGCCAAAATCGAGTCGGAAAAGGAAGACCGCAGCGTCCGCGACGGCGAGATCAAGACGGCATGCCAGCAGGTGTGCCCCGCTGACGCGATCGTGTTCGGGAACCTGAACGATCCGAAGAGCCGCGTATCGCAACTCCAGGCCGAGGTCCGCAATTATTCCCTGCTCGGTGAACTGAACACACGGCCGCGTACGACGTATCTGGCCGCCATCCGCAATACGAATCCGGAGCTCGAAGGCTGATGGAATCGAAGCCGGAGGTCGCTCCGCCGCCGATCATGGGACCCGGCTACACGTTCGGCTCGGTCACCGACAAGATCAGCTCGATCGTGCTCACACGGCGGACTCCGCGCGGGTGGTACCTCGGCTTCGCTGCCGTGTTCGCGCTGACGATGCTGCTGTTCGTGTCGCTGAGCTATCTCGTCGTGAAGGGGATCGGGATCTGGGGCAACAACCAGCCGGTGGACTGGGCGTTCGACATCACGAACTTCGTGTGGTGGATCGGCATCGGCCACGCCGGCACGCTGATCTCCGCCATCCTCCTGCTGCTCAGGCAGCCGTGGCGGACGTCGATCAATCGATTCGCGGAAGCCATGACGCTGTTCGCGGTTGCCAGCGCTGGCATCTTTCCGCTCTTTCACACGGGCAGGCCCTGGCTTGCCTACTGGCTGGTCCCATATCCGAACACGATGGGCGTCTGGCCGCAGTTCCGGAGCCCGCTCGTGTGGGACGTCTTCGCGGTGGCCACGTACGCGACCGTCTCGCTGCTCTTCTGGTTCGTCGGCCTGATTCCCGACCTCGCGACGCTGCGGGACCGGTCACAGAAACGAGCCGGACGGATTATTTACGGCATGCTGGCGATGGGCTGGCGGGGATCGGCGAAGCACTGGCACCAGTACGAGACCGCCTACCTGCTGCTCGCGGGGCTCGCGACGCCGCTCGTCGTCTCCGTTCACACCGTCGTGAGCTTCGACTTCGCCATTTCCATCCTGCCCGGCTGGCACACGACAATCTTCCCGCCCTACTTTGTCGCCGGCGCGATTTACTCCGGCTTCGCCATGGTGCTCACGCTCGCCATTCCGATTCGCGCCGTTTACAAGCTCGAAGACTTCATCACCATGCGGCACCTGCAGAACATGGCGAAGGTCATGCTGGTGACCGGTCTCATCGTTGCCTACGGCTACATGACGGAGGCGTTCATCGCCTGGTACAGCGGCGATCGCTACGAAGGATTCGTGCCGATCAACCGCCTCACCGGACCGTACGCGCTGGCCTACTGGTCGCTGATTTTCTGCAATATCGTTGCTCCCCAGGCGCTCTGGTTCAAACGGGTGCGCACGAGTGTTCCGATCCTCTTCGTCATCTCGATCGTCGTCAACATCGGGATGTGGCTGGAACGGTTCGTGATCATTGTCACCAGCCTCCACCGCGACTTCCTGCCCTCCTCCTGGGGCATGTACGCGCCGACATTCTGGGACTGGTCCACCCTCGTCGGCACGATCGGGTTGTTCCTCGCGCTGCTGTTCCTGTTCCTCCGATTTCTGCCGATGATCTCCATTTTCGAGATGCGCACCATGCTGCCTGAAGCGCGGGTGGACGAGGACATGCGGAGCAGGTGATGCCCAGCCGCATTTACGGCCTGATGGCCGAGTTCGACGATCCGAAACAGCTGGTCCTGGCGGCCGAGACCGCGCACAAGGCCGGATACCGGCGCATGGACGCGTACTCGCCGCTTCCCATCGAGGAGCTGCACGACGCGCTCGGTTCGCAGCCCAGCCGGCTGCCGCTGATTGTTCTTGTCGGAGGCCTGATCGGCTGCGTCGGCGGGTTCCTGATCCAGTACTGGACGATGGCCGTGTCCTATCCGATCAACGTCGGTGGACGGCCATTCAACAGCTGGCCCGCATTTATTCCGGTGACGTTCGAGTGCACGATTCTGGGGGCCGCGCTCGCCGCCGTCCTGGGGATGCTGGCGCTCAACGGCCTGCCGATGCCGTATCACCCGGTGTTCAACGTCGAGCGGTTTGCGCTCGCCAGCCGCAACCGGTTCTTCCTCTGCATCGAAGCGCGGGACAGGAAGTTCGATCTCGAGACAACGCGGGAGTTTTTGAAATCGCTCAATCCGCGTGAGGTATCAGACGTTGCTCACTGAGAGAACGCCGAGACGTACTAACGCAGAGATCGCGGAGATCGCAGAGAAACATAAGAATAGCTCTGCGTTCTCTGCGATCTCTGCGTTGGTCATCGTCTCTGCGATCTCCCTCCTGCTCTCGGCCTGTCGCCAGGACATGCACGACCAGCCGAAGTTCACGCCGCTCCGCGAGTCCACGTTCTTCGGCGACGCCAGATCGGCGCGCCCGCTCGTCGCCGGAACCGTCGCGCAGGGACAGCTGCACGACGACCCGCTGCTCGAGACGGGGAAGTCCGGCGGCGCCGATGCGAGCGTCTTTCCGTTTCCGGTCGACGCGAACGTCATGGCGCGCGGCCGCGAACGCTTCGAGATTTTTTGTGCGCCGTGCCACGGCCGGACAGGCGCCGGAGACGGGATGGTGGTCCGGCGCGGCTACCGCCGGCCGCCGTCCTACCACGACGACCGGCTCCGCAATGCGCCGGTGGGCCATTTCATCGACGTCATGACGAACGGTTTCGGCGCGATGCCGGAGTACGCGGATCAGGTCGGTGCACGCGATCGGTGGGCAATCGCGGCCTACATCCGCGCGCTGCAGCTGAGCGAGCACGCCACGATTGCGGACGTGCCCTCGCGCGAGCGGGAGGCGCTTCGCTGATGGTCTTCGAGCAGACCGCCGACGCGATGATCCCGGAGCTGGCGCGCCATCAGCGAACGCTGCTGACCGTCGGCGCGGGAGGGCTGGCGCTCGCGGCGGTCGGTGGCGCGTTCAACCCGACGCAGTTCTTCCAGTCGTATCTCACGGGGTACATGTTCTGTCTCGGCGCCACGCTGGGCTGCCTTGCCCTCGGCATGGTCCATCAGCTGTCAGGCGGCGCGTGGGGCGTCGTACTGCGGCGTCCGATCGGCGCCGCCTCGCGCGTGCTGCCGATCATGACGCTGCTGTTCCTGCCGATCGTGTTGGGGATGGGCCGGCTCTACCCGTGGACGCACGCGGATCTGGTCGCCGGGGACGAAATCCTGCGGCACAAGCACGCGTATCTGAACACGCCGTTTTTTCTGGTTCGCGCCGCGCTGTATTTTCTCGTGTGGAACGCGATCGCGTATTTCCTCAATGCCTGGTCGCTCGAGCAGGATCGGACCGGCGAGGCGCAGTTGTCCCGGCGGATGCAGAGGCTGAGTGCAGCGGGCCTCCTCGGGTACGGTCTCACCATCACCTTCGCATCGTTCGACTGGCTGATGTCGCTCGATCCTCACTGGTTCTCCACGATTTACGGAGTGCTGATCATCGGCGGCCAGGGGCTGACGGCCATTGCGTTTCTGATCGTGGTGATCGCGTGGCTCGGGCGGCGAGAGCCGCTCGACCAGCTCATCGTGCCTTCCCACTTTCACGATGCCGGAAACCTGATGCTCGCGTTCGTCATGCTCTGGGCGTACTTCGCCTTCTCGCAGTACCTGATCATCTGGGCGGGGGATCTTCCCCACGAGATCGCCTGGTATCAGAGCCGCCTGCAGACCGGCTGGAGGACGATCGGCGTCGTGCTGATCGTCGCCCATTTCGCGGTGCCGTTTCTCGTGCTGCTCTCTCGGCGCGTCAAGCGCACGAGCGCGATCCTCGAAAAGGTCGCGGCCGGCATTCTGATCGGGCGCCTGGTCGATCTGTTCTGGCTGATCGCGCCGGAATTTCACCGGAGCGGCCTGTCCGTGTCGTGGCTCGATGTCCTGCTCCCGTTTTCGCTGTCGGCGCTGTGGCTCGGCTGCTTCGTCTGGCAGCTTCGAGGCCGCGCCATCCTGCCGGTGTTCGATCCGGAGTTCGAGGAAACCATGGGCCCCATCATTCAGCGTGCCGGCGATCAGCCGGGTCCGGCGTTGCCATGAGCGAACACGTCCGCCACGAGAAGAGCGACGTCAACGTCAGGGCCATCCTCGCCGTGGGCGCCGGCCTGGCCGCCGTCACGACGGTGCTGGCGGGTGTCGTGTGGCTCCTTGTGCTGTTCCTCGCCCGCAGTGCCGCGGACAATGCGCCGCGCGAATTTCCGCTCGCGGCGGCACACGAACAGCGCCTGCCGCCCGAACCGCGGCTGCAGACGGACCCGCGCGAAGACCTCCTGACGCTGCGGCAGGATGAAGAGCGGCTGCTTCGGAGCTACGGCTGGGTGGACAAGGACGCGGGAGTCGTCCGCATTCCCATCAACGAAGCGATGAGGCTGACCCTCGAGCGAGGACTACCGGCGCGCACGCCGGACGGGCGCAAGCGATGAGACGGGTGCTGGCAGCCCTCGTCGTGTCGTTTCTGCCCGTGGCTGCCGGCGCGCAGATGGCGAGCGGACCGGACGTCGGCTACAAGCGGGAGGCCGGGGTGGCGTCGTCTGCGCTTCCCGCCGCATTGCGGGAAATCGGCTTCGACCAGAACATCGGCCAGCGTCTGCCGCTCGACACGCCAGTCCGGGACGAGGACGGGCGCATCGTCCCGATCGGAACCTACTTCGGCCAGCGCCCTGTCGTGCTGATGTTTTCCTATTACAGCTGCCCGATGCTGTGCTCCCAGGTGATCGGCGGCCTGGCGAGTGCGCTCGGCGTGATCTCGCTTGCCCCGGGGCGCGACCTCGAAGTGATCGCGGTCAGCTTCGATCCGCGCGACAGGCCCGGGGCGGCACATGAAAAGAAAGCCGACTACCTTCGGCGGTACGGCCGTCCGGAGGCCGCGGCGGCCTCGCACTTCCTCACCGCCGATCGACCGTCGATCGATCGCCTGACACGTGCGGCGGGCTTCCGGTACACGTGGGATGACCAGACGCAGCAGTTCGCGCATCCGAGCGGGGTCATCGTGCTGACGCCGGACGGGCGCCTGTCGCGCTACATGTTCGGGATCGAGTTCGGTCCGCGCGATCTGAGGCTGGCGCTGGTCGAAGCCTCGGAAGGCAAGGTCGGAACAGCCATCGATACGCTGCTGCTCTACTGCTACCACTACGATCCGATGACGGGCCGGTACGGCTTCATGGTCATGCGGGCGTTGCGTGTGGCAGGCATCCTTACCGTCTTGGGAATGGGTTCCTTCGTTTTTCTCATGGTCCGGCGCGAACGGCGTCAGGCGGCCGGCAGCCCGCACGTCGCGGTGCACAATCCACGGTCGTCCTAAGCCCATGTGGTCTGGCTTCCCCCTGTTTCCGGAATCTGCTTCGTCCATGGCCGGACGCGTGGACGCGTTGTATTTCTTTCTGCTCGCGATCGCGGCCTTCTTCTCGCTTCTCATCGCCGGGCTCATCGTCTACTACGCGGTGAAATATCACCGCCGATCCCCGGACGCGGTCGGCGTCGCTTTCCACGGCGGCATGACCCTCGAAATCACCTGGACGGTCGTGCCGCTGATCATCACGATGGTCATCTTCGTGTGGGGCGCCAGCGTGTTCTTCGCGATGACCCATCCCCCGGACGACGCGCTCAACATCTACGTGGTGGGTAAGCAGTGGATGTGGAAGTTCCAGCACCTCGACGGGCAGCGGGAGATCAACGAGCTGCACGTTCCCGTCGAGCGCAACATCCGGCTGATCGCGACATCCGAGGACGTCATTCACGACGTGTTCGTGCCGGCGTTCCGCCTCAAGGTCGACGTAATCCCGGGGCGCTATGCGACGCTGTGGTTCCGCGCCACCAGGCCGGGACGATATCACCTGTTCTGCGCCGAATACTGCGGCACCAGGCATTCAGGGATGACCGGCGAGGTGATCGTCATGGCGCCGGCCGATTATCAGGCGTGGCTGAGCGGGGGCACTCCAGGCGGGTCGCTGGCTGACGCAGGCCAGAAGCTGTTCGCCGACCTCGCGTGCAACACGTGCCACCGCCCGGACGCGCAGGGCCGTGGCCCGGTTCTCGACGGGCTGCTCGGGAAAACCGTCAGCCTCCAGTCGGGCGGCACGATTGTCGCGGACGAGGCGTACCTGCGCGAATCCATCCTGAACCCGTCGGCAAAGGTGACGGCGGGCTACCAGCCGATCATGCCGACGTTCCAGGGGCTGGTGAGCGAAGACCAACTGCTCCAGCTGATCGAATACATCAAATCGCTCCAGACGCAGAAGGTCGGGCAGTAACCATGTCGAACCCCATTGCACCGCCGTCCCATCATTATCTGAACGACGGCTACGGCATCCGATCATGGCTGCTTACGCGCGATCACAAGCGCATCGCGCTGCTCTACCTGGCGGGCGTCACCTTCTTCTTTTTCGTCGGCGGTGCCTTCGCGGTCCTGATCCGCCTCGAGCTGACGACGCCTGCCGGCGATTTCGTGACGGACGAAACCTACAACAAGCTGTTCACGATGCACGGCGTGATGATGGTCTTCTTCTTCCTGATCCCGGCCATTCCCGCCGTGCTCGGAAATTTCCTCATGCCGCTGATGATCGGCGCGAAGGATCTGGCGTTTCCGAAGCTCAATCTCGCCAGCTGGTACATCTATATCCTCGGCGGGCTCTTCACGCTGTACGCGCTCCTCAGCGGAGGGGTCGACACGGGCTGGACGTTCTACACACCGTTCAGCACGGTGTCGTCGACGACGAATGTCATCCCGACCGCGCTGGGGATCTTCATCACCGGCTTTTCATCGATTCTGACCGGCCTGAACTTCATCGTCACGGTTCATCGGATGCGTGCGCCCGGGCTCACGTGGTTCCGCCTGCCGCTGTTCGTCTGGTCGATGTATGCCACGAGCCTGATCAACGTCCTCGGCACGCCGGTCATCGCGATCACCGTCCTGCTGGTCGCCGCCGAGCGGATCTTTCACTTTGGCTTCTTCGATCCGCGCGTCGGTGGCGACCCGGTGCTGTTCCAGCATCTGTTCTGGTTCTACTCTCACCCGGCGGTCTACATCATGGTGCTGCCGGCGATGGGTGTCGTGAGCGAGCTCGTCGCGGCCGGCTGCCGCAAGCCTGTGTTCGGCTATCCGTTCGTCGCTTTCGCGAGCGTGTCAATCGCGGCCCTTGGTTTCCTCGTATGGGGCCATCACATGTTCATCGCCGGCGAATCGGTGTACTCGGCGCTCATCTTTTCGATTCTCAGTTTTTTCGTGGCGATCCCGTCGGCCGTCAAAGTCTTCAACTGGACGGCGACCATGTACAAGGGCGCGGTGTCCTGGGAAACGCCGATGCTGTATGCGTACGGTTTCATCGGCCTGTTCACGATCGGCGGCCTGACGGGGCTGTTCCTTGCGGCAGTCGGCGTGGATGTGCACGTCACCGACACCTACTTCATCATCGCGCACTTCCACTACATCATGGTCGGCGGCACCATCATGGGATATCTCGGCGGCCTGCACTTCTGGTGGCCGAAGATCAGCGGAAGGTTATACAACGAAGCGCTGGCCAAGCTGAGCGCCGGCATCATCTTCATCGGCTTCAACCTGACATTCTTCCCGCAATTCGTGGTCGGCTACCTGGGCATGCCCCGGCGCTACCACGCGTATCCGCCAGAGTTCCAGGTATTGAACGTCCTGTCGTCGGCCGGCGCATCGATTCTCGGCGTCGGGTACCTGATCCCGATGATCTATCTCATGTGGTCGCTGCGATACGGGCGGGCGGCCGGATCGAATCCCTGGGGCGCCGTCGGCCTGGAGTGGACCACGACATCGCCGCCGCCGACGGAAAACTTTGAAGAGACGCCGACGGTGACATGGGAGCCGTACGATTACGGGTCGCCGGTGGAGGGACAGGTTGCCTGACATGCATGGCGCGGCCGCGGTGCACGCGCACCCCGGCCTGGCGCATCACTTCGAGAACCTCGATCAGCAGAGCGAAGCCGCCACGCTGGGAATGTGGGTGTTCCTGGTCACGGAGATCCTGTTTTTCGGCGGCCTGTTCGCCACGTACCTCGTCTATCGCAGCTGGTACCCGGGCGCGTTCGCCGCAGCCAGCCACGAAATGATCGTCTGGGCAGGCACCCTGAACACGACCGTGCTCATCACGAGCAGCCTGACGATGGCGCTGGCCGTGCGGGCCGGGCAGGTCGGCGACCGCCGCGCCCTCGTCTGGCTCATCGCCGCGACGATGATGCTCGGCGTGGTCTTTCTGGGTGTCAAGGCGTTCGAGTACCGGACGGAGTTCGTGGAACACCACCTGCCAGGGCACGGATTCGAGTTCGCCGAGCCGTACGCCCGGCAGGCGCAGATTTTCTTCTCGCTGTATTTTGTGATGACCGGCCTGCATGCGCTGCACATGATCATCGGCCTCGGCGTGATGGCCGTGATGCTGTGGTGGTCCATGCGCCGTCCGCTCACGCGCGTCCATGCCACACGCATCGAGATCAGCGGTCTCTACTGGCATTTCGTCGACATCGTGTGGATCTTCCTGTTTCCTCTGCTATATCTGATCGGGCGTCATGTCCACTGAGCACGCCGACGCCGGTGCCACCCGTCCGTATTTCGTCATCTTCGGCATTCTGCTGGTCTGCACGTACCTCACGTGGCAGATCGCATACTTCGATCTGGGCCCGCTGAACACCGTGGTCGCGCTGGGGATTGCCGTCTTCAAGGCCGTCCTGGTCCTTCTGTTTTTCATGCACCTGCGGCACGGCACACGGCTGACCTGGGTCGTGGTCCTGTCGGGCGTGTTCTGGCTCGCGATCCTCCTCGTCGTGACGATGGGCGATTACCTGACCCGGGGCTGGAAATAGAAACAGGCGTCTTACCCGCTGCACACGCGCGGACCGTGTCACGTCCGAGCTGTCTGGGCTATGATCAGCGGTTGAACACCGTCACATCAGAGGTCACGTCAACATGGACAACGAAGAAAAATGCCCGTTTTCGAGCAAGGCGATCAGCGGCCGGTCGAATCAGGACTGGTGGCCGAATCGGTTGAACCTGAAGGTTCTCCATCAGCGTCCACCTGCGGGCGATCCGATGGGCACCGACTATGACTACGCGAAAGAATTCAAAACGCTCGATCTCGCGGCGGTGAAAAAAGACATCGCCCAGGTGATGACGACGTCACAGGACTGGTGGCCGGCGGATTTCGGACACTACGGCCCGCTGTTCATCCGTATGGCCTGGCACAGCGCGGGCACGTATCGTATTCACGATGGGCGCGGCGGCGCTGGGTCGGGCATGCTGCGGTTTGCCCCCCTTGGCAGCTGGCCGGACAACGCCAACCTCGACAAGGCACGCCGCCTGCTCTGGCCGGTCAAGCAGAAATACGGCCGGAAATTGTCGTGGGCGGACCTGATGATCCTCACCGGCAACGTCGCACTCGAATCGATGGGGTTCAAGACTTTCGGCTTCGCCGGCGGTCGCAAGGACGTCTGGGAACCGGAGGAGGTCAACTGGGGGTCGGAGGCCACGTGGCTCGGCGACGAGCGCTACAGCGGCGATCGGCAGCTGGCGAATCCGTTCGGCGCGGTGCAGATGGGTCTCATCTACGTCAATCCGGAAGGCCCGAACGGCAATCCCGATCCGATCGCTTCGGCCCGCGATATCCGCGAGACGTTCTTCCGCATGGCGATGAACGATGAGGAAACGGTTGCGCTGATCGCCGGCGG
>Ga0136846_1235175_pt1 | contig 25059 bp, 22 predicted proteins | sample HopSoiMetagenom2_FD_96841 | JGI IMG/M metagenome (GOLD analysis project Ga0136846, IMG submission 96841) | Grasslands soil microbial communities from Hopland, California, USA - 2 Assembly 2016 (version 4) | ecosystem: Environmental > Terrestrial > Soil > Grasslands | place: USA: Hopland... | reverse complement strand
TGAGCACGAGCGGCATCGCACCCCAGCCCTTGCGCAGCTCGGTCTGCGGATGGGATATGCCGGACGTGCCACCTGCCTCGGCGGGTGGGGTCTCACCGGGTGGCACCCCGCCGCCGGGTTCGAGTCCTGGCGTCTGTGACGGCTCGGGATCAGGGCTGGTCATGGCGCATCCTCCTCTCGGTTCTGGGCCGGCTATGGCCGCTTGGCCCCCCTCACTCGTGCCCGGCGGCAGCTCTTCCAGAGGGAGTCCCTTCACTGGTTGGAACGCGCGGCACTGATGTCGCCGAGGGCCGAGTCGGGATCGCGTTCCATGGCCAGATCGCCGATGGAGACGATGCCCACGGGGTGACTCTCCTGATCGACTACCGGCACGCGGCGGACGGAATGCTCGCGCATCACGTGCACCGCGGCGGCAAGGTCGTCGTCGGGGCCGACCGTGACCAAGTCCTCGCTGCACGCCTGGGCCACCGTCGTACGGTCCGGGTCGCCGCCTTCGGCCAGCGCGCGCACCACCAGGTCACGGTCGCTGACCAGCCCGCGCAGCCGGTCACCCTCGGTGACCAGCACGGCACCGATGCCCTCGTCGCGCATCATCCGGGCCACCGCCTGCACCGACGTCTGCGGTTCGACGGTCGTCAGGTGGGCCGTCATGACGTCGCGGACATGCTGAGTCATGGAAAACATCCTTCCGTGGAGTGGGGCGGTACTGTTCACCGCCGTGCAGCCGCCGAGTACCCACACGCGGCCGGCGCTCCCGTTTTCTCTCCGACGGCTCCCGCCTGGGCCGGGTCCGCCACCCCGGACGTCTCCGGCCGCCCCTCTGTCGACACGGGGCTCGCACGGCGAGCTGTGGGAGCCTGGTAAGCAAGGAACCAGCCGTGGTTCTGCTCCTGGAGCTACGCCGCCCGCGCCGGCGGCGCAGGGCACGCACGTGGTGCCGGGCTTCCGAGGCCGGATCTTTGCGCGGCACCTGCCACGCGCCCGGCAGTGATCTTGTGACTGTCGAGGGCTGCCACCCCCTGTGAAACGGGTCGGCACATGCGAAAGCCCTACAGCACCCATCTGGCCGTGTGGGGCACCTCGGCCGTCCTCACCATCTGTCACGCGCGCCGCACGTGGGCCGCCGACCGCTCCGAGCTGTCCTTGCGGTACGTCCTCGGCACCCTTCCGAGCGCCACGACAATGATCTTCTTCGACTACGAACACGAGCCCCGTCGGCCGCACGACCGCAATCGGGCCTTCCGCGTCGTCCACGCGTACGCGGCCAGCCACTCCGTGTACCTGGTGGCCATCGGCGCTCCCGCCCTGCCCGGGGCGGTCCCCTCCGGCCACACACCGCCGCCGCCTTCGGCAGAGGCGTCGGCAGCGGCGGTCGGCGCGCTGCGCCGGGACGTCGCGTCCCGGGTACTGCGCCAGCAGGCGGCCGGCATCCGCCTCGCCCGCTACGGCTGCCACCCGTGCGGCCTCCACCGACGTCTGGAGCGGTGACCGCGCGCGGCGGCAGTTCGACAGCGGCGCGTCAGCAGGTCACCGAGTCCCAGGGCGCGCGGGACCAGTAGGGCACCGGTCAGGGCCAGGACGGTTCCCTGCGTGGTACGACGACCAGCTCCGCGAGGGCGCTGCCGACCGGAACGGACAACGCGTACAGCACCGTGTCGGCGACGATCTCCGGGCTCTGCAGCATCGAGGTGTCGGCGTCGGGGAACCGTTCCATGATGAAGGCGGTCTCCATTCCGCCTGCGATGATCCCCGTCACGCCGATGCCCTCGCAGTCGCGCTGGGCCTCCTTGAAGAGGGTGTGCGTGAACGCCCGCAGGCCCGATTTGCTCGCCGCGTAGGGTCCGGCCTCGGTCCAGGTCCGGTTGGCCGCGGTCGAGAGAATGTTGACGATGTGGCCGCCGCCCTGGCCCACCATGCGGCGGTACGCCTCCAGACATAGGTACATCGGTCCGAGCAGGTTGGTCGTCACCACCCGGGAGACCTCGTCCGCGGTGAGGTGTTCGGCCGACTTCGAGACGTCCACCGCGGCGTTGTTGACGAGGATGTCCACCCGCTGGCCGGCCTCGTCGACGTCCTCGAAGACATCGGCGACCGCCCCCGGGTCGCACACGTCCAGGCTCACGGAGCGGGCCCGCCCGCCCTGGGCCGTGAGGTCCTCGCACAGTTCCTTGGCCAGGTCGTGGCGTACGTCCGCCACGACCACGGAGGCCCCAGCGGCGGCCAGCCGGCGGGAGATGGCGGCTCCCAGGCCGCGGGCCCCGCCGGTGACCAACGCCTGCTTCCCGCTCAGATCCGTGTACGACGCGCCGCTCATCCGCATGCCTTCCGTCTACCGTCTCCGGCCCGCCCGGCGTTGTGCCCCGTGCGGCCATTCCGTCTCCACTGTCACCAGCGGGAGCGTCTGAGGCACGCCGGGTTAGGCCGCAGGGCGACACCCGGGCGCCCCAGCCCGTCCGGGGAGCGGCGTGACGTCCCGCGCGGAGGTTCGGGCGTCCGGCTGTGAGCAAAGCCACCGCCGGGCCCCGAGGCGGGGCGGGACAAGGGCTGTGGGTTGCGGCGGAGCCGGCGGGAGAGACCGGTCACGCAGGCGGCTCGGGAAGGTCTGTCAGCATGGTCCGGGACCGATTCCCCCTTTCGTCGGGCGCCGTCGCGCCGACGTGTGGAACGCCCTTTCCCCGCCTGTCCGCCGTCCTCGCGTCCCCCGGGTATGTCTTCTGTGTCTGCGTCCGTCCCCTCTTCCGTCCTGCCTCCGGCCGTCGCCGCCGCGCCTTCCCGCTCGCCGTGGCGTTCACTGCGTCACCGCAGCATGCGCTGGTGGGCCGCCGCCAACTTCGTGTCCAACGCCGGTACGTGGATGCAGCTCACGGTGCAGAACCTCCTCGTGCTCCAGATCACCGGTTCGGCCGCCGCGACCGGACTGTCGGTCTCCGTACAGGCGGCCCCCGGCCTGCTGTTCGGGCTGCTGGGCGGTGCGGCCGTCGACCGCTGGCCGCGCAGGCTCACCGCCGCCGTGGGGCAGGCGCTCCTGGGCGTGGTGGCCCTCGTGACGGCGGTCCTGGTCGTCCTCGGCCGGCTCGACCTGCCGGTGCTGCTGGTCCTCGCGGCCGTCACCGGCCTGATCGCCACCGTCGACGGGCCCGCCTGCGCCCTGCTGGGCAACGAACTCGTGCCGGCCGACGACCTGCCCTCGGCGATCGGAATCGGCTCGCTCGTCCACAGTGCGGGGCGGCTCGTCGGCGCCGCGCTCGCCGGGGCGGCCGTCGGCCTCCTCGGTACGTCGGTGGCCTATGTGGCGAACGGGGTCTCCTTCCTCTTCGTCGCCTGCGTGATCCCGTTCCTGAGGCCCGCGGACCCCGGGGCAGCGGTCCGTGCCCCGGGGTCCGCCGGGAAGGCGCCGTCAGGGCCGGCCGGCGAGGGCGGCTCCGGTGCTCGCGAGGGTCTGGCCTTCTTCATGCGCCGTCCCCGGCTCGTCGCGCTGGCCGCGCTCAACGGGATCGGCGCGCTGTTCGGCCGCAACTACTCGCTCACGCTGGTCGTCCTGGTCACCGGGCCACTGGCGGGGGACGCGGCGGCCTTCAGCCAGGTGTCCCTGGTCCTCGCCGTGGGCGGCATCATCGGCGCCGTCCTGGGCGCGCGGCTGCGCAGGCCCGGCGTACGGCTGGTCGGAGTCCTCACGGTCGCCGGGGCGCTGCTCCAGGTCCTGGCCGGCCTGTCGCCCTCCCTGGCGGTGCTCCTCGTCCTCGTCCTTCCGATGGCCATGGCGGAGTCCGTCGGGGACACCGCGCAGTCCACGGTGCTGCAGACCGACCCGCCGCCCTCTATGCGCGGCCGCGTCCTGGGGGCCTGGTCCAGCATCCGCACCGTGTGGGGGCTCGCGGCGCCGCCCTTGCTGGGACTGATGATGGAGCTGGCCGGCGTACGCGCCGCTCTGGTGGCGGGCGGACTGGTCGTGACCGCAGCCGTGGCGGCGGGCTACCTGCTCCGCGGCCACGGTGTCCGCCGGGTCGCGCGCGGACAGGTACCGGAGGTCGCCGTGCCGCTCCGCGCCGGCCTGGAGACGGCGGCCTGACCGCAGTCGGACGTGCCGTGCGGCTCAGGGGGCGGTACGGGCGCCGGCGGCGGCGCGCGCCGCACGGTCGGCGAGGCCGGTGGTGGACCGGCCGTCGAGGTACGGCAGGACGACGGTCTGGCCTCCCCAGCCGCGCAGTACCCCTGCCTCCGGCAGCGCTTCGGCCGAGTAGTCGCCGCCCTTGACCCACACGTCGGGCCGCAGCGCGCGCAGCAGGTTCTGCGGGGTGTCCTCCTCGAAGGCCACCACGGCGTCGACACTGCCGAGTGCCGCCAGCACTCTCCTACGGTCCTCCAGGGGGTTGAGCGGGCGGCCCGGCCCCTTCAGACGCCGTAGCGAGGCGTCCGAGTTCACACAGACGATCAGGCAGTCGCCGATACGTCGTGCGCTGTCGAGGAGGCCCACGTGGCCGGCGTGCAGCAGGTCGAAGCAGCCTCCGGTGGCGACGACGGTGCCGCCGCCGACCCTCACGCGCGCGGCGAGTTCGAACGCGTCGCCCGCGGCGGAGCCCGCGCGCCCGTCCGGTCCGCCGGTCCGCCAGATGCCGGGGTCGGCCGCGCCGCCGGCCGCGACGAAGGCGGCGGCGCCCGCCACCGCCCGTTGCACCGCTTCCTCGGGCAGGGCGCCCTCCGCGAACGCGACGGCGGCGAAGCAGTCCCCGGCGCCGCACGGATCTCCCGTGGCGGGGTAGGGCACCGGCACGAGCATCGGCGCCGCGGAGCCGGGGCGGGTGAGCAGTGCGCCGCGGTCTCCCAGGGTCACGGCGACCGACACCGCGTGCCAGCGTTCCGCCAGCTCGGCGCCGCGACGGGCCTGTTCGGCGAGTGAGCGCCCGTCGCCCGGGGCCAGCGCGGCGGCCTCGGCCTCGTTCGGGGTCACCAGGCGGGCTCCGGGGACCGGGGGGCCGCCGCGCGGGTGCGGGTCCCACACCAGCGGCGTCCGCCGGGCCGCGTCGGCCAGCAGCGGCCGTACGGCGTCGGGGGTGCCCCTGCCGTAGTCGGCGACGAGGACGGCGTGCGCACCGGCGAGGGCTTCGCGGACGGCCGAGGGGGCCGGGCCGACCTCGCCGCCGCCACGGTCGACCCTGACGAGGGGCCGGCCGCCGGCCAGTACCCGGACCTTGACCGGGAGCGTTCCACGCAGCGGGAGTTCCACCAGCCGGACCCGCCCGCGCAGCGCCTCGCGCACCGTGTGGCTGGCCTCGTCCTCGCCGAGCGCCGTGACCAGGACGACGTCTCGGCCGGTCCGGGCGGCCAGGCCGGCGGCCAGTCCGGCGCCGCCGGGGCGGGAGACGTCGGCGGTGACGTCGACGACGGGTACCGGGGCGTCGGGCGCCAGCCGGTCCACGACTCCCCGTACGTCACGGTCGAGCAGGACGTCGCCGACCACGACCAGCGGTCCGGTGGCGTTCACGGCGTCCTCCCGAGGACGGAGACCCCCGGCCGGGGCGCCTTGCTCCCGGCGGTCCGGACGGTGGCGGGGCCGGTCGCGCCGGAAGTGGTCGCGGCGAGCGCGGCGTCGAAGTACTCGCACACCAGGTGCACGGCCACCAGGTGGGTCTCCTGGACGGTCGCGGTGGTCTCGGCGTCGACGCACAGTGCCTGGTCGGCCGCCTCCGCGAGCGGATTCGGGGAGGCGCCGGTCAGGGCCCAGACCTCCACACCGGCCGCGCGGGCCGTCATCGCGGCGGAGAGCAGGTTGGCGCTGCGTCCGGAGGTGGAGAGCAGGAGCAGGACGTCGCCGTGGCGGCCGTGCGCCGCCACTTGGCGGGCGAAGACGTGCTCGAATCCGTAGTCGTTGCCGATGGCCGTCAGGCTGGACGTCTCGGCGTGCAGGGATATGGCCGAGTAGGCGGCGCGTTCCTCGCGGTAGCGCCCGACCAGTTCAGCGGTCAGGTGTTGCGCCTGGGCGGCGCTGCCGCCGTTCCCGGCGGCCAGCAGCCGGCCCCCGGCGGGCAGTACCACGGCGAGCCGCTCGCCCCAGTGCGCGAGTTGGCCGAGGCCATGGACGCGCAGGCGTCGCAGGGAGTGCTGGAGCGATTGGCAGTGCTGGTGCGCTGCCTCGTGCAGGGGGCTCTGGCTCATGGCGTCGGGCCGGCCGCTCGCGGGAGCGGTCCGCGCCCCACCTCCTTCGGGTGTCGGGGCTGCGCGGAACGGGCCGCCGGTCCGGCGGGGCCGGAGGGGCGGCGGAGGTCGGTGGCGGCGCGCCGGGCGTGCGCCGACGGGCTCACGTCGCCCCGGCGGCGGTCAGGCGCCGGGCCAGCGCCGAACGGTAGGAACGCTCGGTGGCGGCGGCTACGTGGGGCCAGCCGTACCTTCTCGTCACGCGCCGCCGGCCTGCCGCGCCGTAGGCCTCGCGCAGACCCGGGTCGGCCAGCAGCCCGGCCACGGCGTCCGCCAGGGCGCGGGGATCTCCGGGCGCCACCAGCCGTCCGGTCTCCCGGTCGACGACGGTGTCGAGCTGTCCTCCCACGGCGCTCGCGACGACGGGCCGGCCGCAGGCCATGGCCTCCAGCGGCACGATGCCGAACGGCTCGTAGTCCGCGGGGCACAGGACGACGTCGGCGCCGCGCATCAGGGCGGGCACGTCCGCGCAGGGGACCGCGCCGAGGAAGCGCACCTGGTCGCCGACCCCGGCGGCGCGGGCGAGCTCCCGCAGGCGGCGTACCTCGGGATCGCCGTTCAGGAGGCCGGGCCCGGGGCCGCCCGCGATCACGAGCTCCGCCTCGGGCAGGCGCGCGAGCGCGGCCACGGAGACGGCGGCGCCCTCGCGCGGCACCAGGCGGCCGACCTGGAGCAGCCGGTAGCGGTGGTTGGTCGCGCGTGCGGTGACCGCGCCGTCCGGCCGGAACCTCTCGGTGTCCACTCCGCACGGGACGATGTCGGCCTTGCCGCCGGGGACGCCCATCCGTTCGAGCTCGGCGACCTCGTCCCGGCAGGTGGCCACCACCCGGTCGCAGCCCAGGCCGATCTCCCGTTCCAGGCCGATGCGTGTCGGCGGGCTCGTGTCGGCACCTCCCTGGTGCCTCTTCTTGACCGTTCCGAGCGCGTGGTAGGTGTGCAGCATCGGCAGCCGCAGCTCGCGTGCGGCCGCGAGGGAGGCGAGGCCCGACATCCAGAAGTGCGAATGGATCAGGTCGGGGCGCTGGCCGTACAGCCAGAGGTGGGTGAGGTATTGGCCGAACTCCCGCATGTAGGGCAGTAGTTCGTCCTTGGGGAGGTACTCGGCCGGCCCGGCCGGAACGTGGTGCACCGTGACGCCGGGGCGCATGCCGACGCGTTCGGAGAGATCCCGGGCATCGCGCCGGGTGTAGACCGTCACACGGTGGCCCCGGTCGGCGAGGGCACCGGCCAGACAGGCCACGTGCACGTTCTGTCCCCCGGCGTCCACTCCGCCCAGGGCGGCGAGCGGGCTCGCGTGCTCGGACACCAGGGCGAGTGACAACGTCCGCCGGGATCGGCCGGCCAGGACGGTCGACCGCAGGGGGACGATGTCATGACCGTACCTCCGATATCAGGCGCTCCCAGTCGTCCAGGAAGCGTTTGAGGCCGTAGCGTTCGAGAACGGCATGCCGCGCGCGTGCGCCGTCCTCGGCGGCGGCCTGTGGTTCGTCGAGGTAGTGGCGGGCCGCGCGGGCCAGGACCTCGGGTCGGGTGGACAGGACACCGGTGCCGGGCGACACCGCCTCCGCGGCTTCCGTGGTGGCCAGCGCCACGACCGGCATGCCCAGGTGCATGGCCTCCAGGAGGGACAGCCCCAGGGAGGTCCAGCGCACGGGGTGCAGGTAGAGGCGGCGCCGCGCCATCGCCGCGTGCAGGTCCCGCTGCGGCAGTTCGTACGAGCGGCATCGGTCGGGGGGCAGGCCCAGGTGTTCGGCGAGTCCTTCGGTGCGCATGCCGAAGACGTCCAGGGGCGCGGCGCGCGCCAGCGCCGGCAGCAGGTCCGTGCCGGTGTGGCGGCCCCGGCGGACCGGTTCGTTGACGACGACCGCGGCGCGGGGCAGCGTACCCGTGTAGAGGTGCCCCGGGTCGACGATGCCGTGCTCGACGACCTCGGTGCGGGTGGTGCCGTTGTCCCAGAACAGCCGGTTGAAGTGCGTGACGTGCACCAGCGTCAGATCGGTGCGGTCGGCGCAGGGGTGGCGGGTGTTGGGCACGTTGCCGTCCGGTGCGTTGTGTTCCAGATACACGGCCGGTACGTCCTGGCCGGGACGGCGCCGGAGCCAGCGTTCGGCGAGTTCCGCTTCGTGGGGCCGCTGCAGTACGACGAGGTCCACGGCGGTGTCCGCCAGTTCGGCGGGGCCGACCTCGCGGACGGACACCGGCCAGGCGAAGGTCCGGGCCCGCCCCAGTCCGTCGGGCCCGCGGTCCGGCGTGACGGGGACCAGGTAGGTGTGGGGCCCTTGGACGAACGCGGTGGTCCACGAACCGTGGACGTGCCACAGCAGGATGTTCATACGGTTGCTCCTCTGTCTCTCTCGCGGTCGGCCGCCGTCCCGGCCGGACTGCCGTTCACGGGCGCGGGAGCCAGGAGCGCGGCCACGGCGGTCACCACTTCGTCGTCGCCGATGCCGTCCAGGCAGGGGTGTCCGGCCACCGGGCAGTCGCGGGCCCTGCTGTCGGCGCAGCCGGCCGTCTGGTCGCCGAGCAGAGCGGCGTGGGGGACCCGGTACGGGCGCCGGCGTTCGGCCGGCACGACGGGAGCGAAGGCGCGGACCACCGGTGTGCCCACGGCGCAGGCCAGGCGCATCGGGCCGGTGTTGCCCGGTCACGACGACGCCGGCGCCCGCGAGGACGCCCGCCGGCTCGTGCGGGTCGGCTGTGGCGCCGCCGAGGTCGAGTCCGTGCCGGCCCGCCACTTCGGCGGTCAGGTCCTTCTCCGCCCGGCCGCCGGTGACGACCACGCGGTGTCCCGCCCCGTGCGGGGCCGCGACGGCGCGGGCCGCCCGGCCCGCGCTCCACCTGCGGGAAGCCATCGCGGCCCCCGGGTGCGGCACCACGTACGGCTCGGGGTGCTCGGGGCCGGTCAACCGGGTCGCGTCGGGGGGCGGCTGGATCCGGAGCGCGCCGTCGTCCCCGGGCGGCAGGGAGTAGCCGAAGGCGCGGACTAGGTCGAGGGCGGCCTCGGCCTCGTGGCGGCCGGGGAGCCGGTGGTGGCGGAGGGCGAGGAGGGAGCCGGGGTACTCCTCGCGGTCCGCGGCGACGCGTTCCACGCTCGCGGTGGCGAGCAGCAGGGCGGTCGGCAAGGGGCTCTGGTGGCAGGACACCAGGATCACGCCGCGGTCGAAGCGGCCCGCCGCCAGAGCGTCCACCAGCAGTCCGCACTCCTCGCGGGAGGTGCGGCCCGGTTCCAGGCCGACCCACGGGGCGGAGTAGACCAGTACCTGGTCCACGCCGGGCAGCAGCCGGGCCGCCGGGACGCCCTGGGGGCCGCAGAGCAGGGTGGTGTGGGACGAGCCGGCCGCCACCGCGCGTACGGCGGGCCCGGCCGGCAGGACGTCCCCGGCGCTGTCGAGGCGTACGACCACGCTGCGCGGGGCGCTCATCGCAGGGATCCGCTCGCCCGTACCGGCCCGTCGGACGACAGGATGAGGCGGACGGCCGCGAGGAGGTCGGGCGCCGTCTCCCGGGCGGCGGCGACCTCGTCGGGACGCGTCACGGGGGTCGGCACGAGGACACCCCGGGCGCCGGCCGCCTCGGCGGCCCGTACGTCGGCGCCGATGTCGCCGACGACGACGGTGCGTCCGGGGGCCGCGCCGAGCCGGTCGCAGGCGGCGAGGACCAGGCCCGGAGCCGGCTTGCGGCAGCCGCAGCCGCCGTCGGGGCCGTGCGGGCACACCGCCCACACCGCGAACGGGCCGAGCATCGCGTCGACGCGCAGGCGTACGGAGTGCACCTGGTCCCGCGTCAGCAGGCCGCGGGCGACGCCCGACTGGTTGCTGACGACGCCGACCGGGATTCCCCGGTCGCGCAGTGCCGCGATCGCCGCGCGGGCTGACGGCATGGGAGCCACCCGGTCCGGGTCGCCGTTGTAGGGGACGTCGACGACGAGTGTTCCGTCACGGTCGAAGAGGACCGCCTCCGGCAGCGGCTCGGCCGCTTCCGGCGGGCCGGGAAGCCGCGGAGCCGGGCGGGGAGCGCCCCACACCCAGGGCCCTTCGGCGGGCCCGGTGCGGGGGCGTCCGGTGGACGGGGGCCTCATGTCCGCGCCTGCTCGCGCGGCGTCCGCCCGGAATCCGCCGCGTCCGTCAGCGGCGGGCGCGCGGGGCCGGCGGGGCGGGTGGTCCGGTGCGCGGCGTGGCCCCGCAGCCAGTGCCAGGTGGCGACGGGCGGGATGAGGACGCTGGTCATGACCATGGTGGCGATCTCGGTACGGGTCCTGGGCCCGGGCGTGATCCGCGCCGCCGCGAACTCGGCGGTGCCCGCCAGCCAGGCGGCCGCGCAGACCCCGGCGGCACCGGTCCTGCCCGACAGCGCGCAGCCGACGGCGGTGACGGCCGCCGCGGTGACGGCGAGGTGGCGCCGCAGCCGCCCGCGCGGGGCCGCGGCGCGCCCCCACCAACCGGATCCGTGCAGGCGCCTCATCAGCACGTCGTCGGCGTTGCCCGCCTGGACGCGCACGGACACCCAGCGGTCGGCGGGCCGCACCGGATGCGTGGTGCGTCGGGTGCCGGCGGCGAGGGTCCAACCGCCGTCGAGGAGGCGCAGGGCCAGGTCGGCGTCCTCCCGGAAGGCCCGGGGGAAGCGTTCGTCGAATCCGTCGGCGGCCTCCAGCGCCTCGCGCCTGAAGGCCATGTCGGCGGTGATCCAGCGGGCGGTGGCCAGGCCCGCGGTGTTGCGCTCCCAGTCCTTGGGGCGGCGCCCGGAGGGCAGGGGCACGTCGATGCGCGCGGTGACGGCCGCCGCGGCCCGGGGCGCCGTGGCGAGGTCGTGGAGCAGGTCACGGCCCCAGGTGGGCCCGGGCACCACATCGTCGTCCAGGAAGACGATCCACGGCACCCGGCCCACCGACCGGGACCCGGCGTTGCGGGCGGCGGCGGGGCCCCGGCCGGCGCCGGACACAACGGTGGTCACCGGGAGCAGCGTCGGTGGCACGTCCAGGGCGGGGGGCGCGGCGCCGGGGCCCGGTCGGTCGTGGACGAGGACGACCGCCGCCGGTCCGGTGCCGTCGGCCGTGGCGGCGGCGAGGGCCCGCAGGCAGTCCCGGAGGCTGGGTCTGGCCAGGGTGGGAACGACCACGGCGTAGGGTCCGGGATCCAGTCGCCGCGTCGTCGCGCTCACGCTTCCTCCCCGGTGCGGAACAGCCGGCCCCGGCGTACGGCGTACGGTCCGATGGCGAGCAGGTCCACGGGGGACGAGCCGAAGCACTCCAGCGCGTCCTGGGGGTCGTCCACCATGGGCCTGCCCGCGGTGTTCAGGCTGGTGTTGACCACCACCGGCAGTCCCGTGCGGCGCTCGAACTCGGTGAGCACGCGTGCCACCAGCGGTTCCCGCCGCGCGTCCACGGTCTGGACACGGGCTGTCCCGTCGACGTGCACGACGGCTGGGATCCGCTCCAGCCACTCGGGGGCCACGTGATGGACGAAGAGCATGTACGGGCTGGGCATCGGGCCGTCGAAGATCTCGGACGCCCGCTCGGCGAGCACCATGGGGGCCACGGGCCGGAACTGTTCGCGGCCCTTGACGTCGTTGAGCCGCTCCAGGTTTCCCGCGTGCCCGGGATGCGCCAGCAGGGACCGGTGTCCCAGGGCGCGCGGCCCGTACTCGGAACGGCCCTGGAACCAGGCGACGATGGCGTTGTCGGCGAGGGCGTCGGCCACGGTCGCCGCGATGTCCGGCGGCCGGTCGAAGGGCACGCCGGCCGTCTTCAGCCAGGCGCCGAGCTCCGCGTCGGACCAGTCACAGCCCAGGTCCGCGCCGGTCATCGGTTCCGGGTCGTCCCCCGCTCCGGCGGCGAGGAGCAGCGCGGCGCCGAGGGCCGTTCCGGCGTCGCCGGCCGCGGGTTGCACCCAGACACGCGCGAAGGGACCGTCCCGGGCGATACGGGAATTGGCCACGCAGTTGAGGGCGACGCCTCCGGCCAGGGTGAGGACATCGTCATGGGTGCGCCCGTGCAGCCAGCGCGTGAGGTCGAGGAGCGTTTCCTCCAGTACGGCCTGGGCGCTCGCCGCGACGTCCGCGTGGGCGGCGGTCCACGGCTCGTCGGCGCCGCGCGGCGGGCAGAACTCGTGCCAGGGGACGCCGGTGGCGTGGAAACCGCCGTCGCCGGTCGGGTACACGTACCGCCTCAGTTCGGCGAGCACGCGCGGGGTGCCGTGGGAGGCGAGGGCCATCACCTTGAACTCGTCGGAGGATCTCAGGAAGCCCAGGTGAGCGGTGAGTTCCTCGTACACGAGCCCGAGGGAGTGCGGGAGGTCCTGCGCGTACAGCGGTTCCAGCCCACTGCCGGTCCGGCGCGCGGCCAGGTGGGAGGCGCGCTCACCGCGCCCGTCGAGGACCAATACGGAGCTGGTGTCCGCACCGTCGGCGGCGAAAGCGCCCGAGGCGGCGTGCGCCATGTGGTGGGGTACGAAGCGGACGAGGGCCGGGTCGAGCCCGGGAAGCGCCGTGGCCAGGAAGCCCGGGGCCTCGCGGGCGTACGTCTGGCGCAGGTGGTCCCACGGGTCGTGCAGGCCCAGGCTCTCGGCGGGGAGGGCCAGGGCCGGATCGTAGGAGTAGGCGACGGCGTCCAGGTCCTGCGGGCGCAGCCCGGCGCGGCCCAGGCACCACGCCGCGGCCTGCACGGGGAGTTCCCAGGCGGAGAACGGAAGGGGCCGTTTGCCGTGCTTGCGGCGTGAGAACCGTTCCTCCTCGGCGGCGGCGACAATACGGCCGTCGATGACGAGGGCGGCGGCGGGATCGTGGAAGAGCGCGTTGATGCCGAGAATGCGCATGGCGGACCGCCCTTTCGGCTGTGGGACGTACGGGGTGTCGGCACCCGGGCGGGCGCCGGACGGCGAGGCTCGCGGCGGAGGTCAGTCGTCCGGGTGGCCGCGGAACCAGGCGATGGTGCGAAGCAGCCCTTCGTCGGCCGTCACGAGCGGTTCCCACTGCAGCTTGTCGCGGGCCAGCGTGATGTCGGGGCAGCGCACGGTGGGGTCGTCCGTGGGACGCTCCACGAAGGTGATCTCCGAGGTGGAACCGGTCAGTCCGATGATCCGCCGGGCCAGTTCCAGCATGGTGAACTCGTCGGGGTTGCCGAGGTTCACGGGCCCCGGCATGCCGTGCGCGGCAGCCTTGAGGATCCCCGAGACGGTGTCGTCGACATAGCAGAGCGACCGGGTCTGCGCGCCGTCGCCCGTGACCGTCAGCGGTGTGCCGGCCAGGGCCTGGCGGATGAAGGTCGGCACGGCGCGGCCGTCGTGACCCCGCATGCGCGGGCCGTAGGTGTTGAACAGCCGCACGACACAGGTGTCGGTGCCGAGCGTCGTGCCGTGAGCCGTGGTGAATGCCTCGCCGAAACGCTTCGCCTCGTCGTAGACGCTTCTCGGACCGACGGGATTGACATGGCCCCAGTAGCGCTCGCTCTGCGGGTGCTCCTGCGGATCGCCGTAGACCTCGGAGGTGGAGGCGAGGAGGAAGCGGGCTCCGCTGCGGTGGGCGAGCTCCAGCGCGTTGCGGGTACCGAGGCTGCCCGCTTCCAGTGTGTGCAGGGGCAGCCGGAGGTAGTCGGCGGGTGAGGCCGGAGAGGCGAGGTGGAGGACCAGGTCGGGGGGCCGCCGCACGCTGAAGGGCTGTGAGACGTTCGCCTCGTGGAGCGTGAAGCCGGACCGGCCCGCCAGGTGGGCCACGTTCTCGGGCCGTCCCGTGCTGAAGTCGTCGACGCAGGTGACGGCGGTGCCCGCCTCGATCAGGGCCGAACGAGGACGCCCGGGCGTTGTGGTGGTCGAGCGACGAGACGGCGGGCCGGCTGGCCGAGGCGCAGTACTCGCTGGGCGACGGCCCGTGCCGCTCCGCCCTGGAGCTCGTGTCCCCGGTGCTGGCCGCCGACCTCGCCGTCCGCCCGGACGCCGCGCGCTGGCCGGTGTTCGCGGAGCGGGCCGTGGCGCTCGATGTCCGCGCCGTGTTCTCCCTTCCCTTGAGTCCCGGCGGGATCATGCCCCTGGGCACCCTCGACCTCTACCGGCGTACGCCGGGCGCGCTCAGCGACCGCGACCGGTCGCTGGCCCTTCCCGCGGCGGACGCCATCACGGACGTCTTCCTCCTGCTCGACCGGCTACCGGACGGCGGCGAACCGGGCCAGTGGATGGCCGCCGCCGAGAACGACCGGGAGGAGGTCCACCAGGCGACCGGGATGCTCATGGTGTTCCTCGAGCTGGACCTGCGGCAGGCACTGGCCCGGTTGCGCGCCCACGCTTTCACGCGGGGACAGACGGTGACCGAGGCCGCCCGCGACGTCATCGCGGGAAGGGAGACCCTACGTGACTGACACGCCCGGCAAGGCCACGGCGAGCGGCGCCATTCTCCGAGCAGGACGACGGGAAGACGGTGACGGCATGACACGCGAACTCGAGATCACGGAGGCGTTCGTGCATCTCACCGACACCTTCTCCCCTTCAACGGACCCGACCGTGCTGCTCCACCACCTCGTGGACCACACCCTGCGGCTGTCCTCGGCGGACTCCGCGGGCGTCATGCTCTCCACCGCCCGGGGAGGCCTGAGGCCCATGGCCGTGTCCGACCGGAGGGCCGAACTCACCGAGGTCTTCCAGGCCCAGAGCGAGCAAGGCCCCTGTGTGGACGCGTTCAGGAGCGGAACGCCGGTGTACGCGCCGCGCCTGGAGGCGTGCGCGGAGCGCTGGCCGCTGTTCGTCGAACTGGCGGCGCGGGCCGGTTTCGCGGGCGCGCACGCACTGCCGATCCGGGTGGGCCACCACACGATCGGCGCCCTCAACCTGCTCACGGAACTCCCGCTCGCCCTGTCGGACGGCGAACTGCGGATGCTCCAGGCGTTCGCCCGGGTCACCGCGGTGTCCCTGATGCACTGGACGTCCACCCCGCTGGAACCCCACGAGATCGTCACCCGTACCCAGGCCGCTCTCTCCCGCAAGGCCGCCCTGGACACCGCGGCCGGCATGCTCGCCGCCGCCGGTTCGGTATCCCTGGCCGAAGCCGCCGACGCCCTGCTCTCCTACAGTGCCGGTATCGCCACCCGTCCGACCGACACGGCCCGAGCACTGGCCGAGCGCACCCTCACGCCCGACACCGTCCTCGGGCGCGCCGCCGAGGACGGCGTCCTGGCCGGCAGTCCGGGAACCGACTCCCACCGGCCCGGCCCTCTGCCCGACCGTCCCGGAGCGCGGGAGGTCGAAAACGACTGATCCGGCGGAGCACGGCTGATCCCGCCGACACGCACGCGAGGACGGCGGGGCAGCCGCGCACCGCGCGCGCAGCACGGCCCACCGACGCCGAGGAGGCCATCGCCATGACCGACACACATCTTCCGGGGCACACGCGCCGCGCCGCCGTGGTCACCGGCGCCGACTCCGGGATCGGCAGAGCCGTCGCGGTGGCCCTCGCCGCAGGGGGGACGGACGTCGGGATCACCTGGCACACCGACAAGGCGGGGGCCGAGGAGACCGCCGAGGAGGTACGCGGGCACGGACGGCGAGCCGTCGTCGCCCGGCTCGATCTGACCGAGCTGCCTCAGGCGGCCGGTGTGATCGATGGCCTCGCCGGGGAACTGGGGCGCCTCGACGTCCTGGTCAACAACGCCGGAACCGGCACCGCCACACCGTTCCTGGACATCACCCTCGACACCTTCCGTCAGGTGATCGACGTTGATCTCGCCGGACCGTTCCTGTGCTCGCAGCTCGCGGCGCGGCGCATGATCGCCCAGGGCACCGGTGGCCGGATCGTCAACATCACCTCCGTGCACGAGCACCAGCCGCGGGTGGGAGCCGCCCCCTACTGCGCTGCCAAGGGAGGGCTTGGCCTGCTCACCCAGGTGATGGCCCTGGAACTCGCCGAACACGGCATCACGGTGAACGCGGTCGCCCCCGGGGAGATCGCCACACCGATGACCGGCCAGGAGGACGAGGACGTCCGGCGGATCTCACGGCCGGGAGTCCCCCTCGGCCGCCCCGGGGACGCCCGGGAGGTCGCCGCCGTCGTCGCCTTCCTCACCGGTGACGAGGCCGCGTATGTGACAGGCGCTTCCTGGGCCGTGGACGGGGGCATGCTTCGTATGGGTCCGATGGCCGGCTCTCACCTGCCGGACGACCAGTGGCGTCGTCCCTGATCCCGCGCCCCCTCACAGCGCAGGGTCGACGTCCGCCCCGCGGAACGTCCGATTCAAGCCGAGGTGACCGGCAGGACGTCGGGGGACAACGCGCCGGCGTGGGCTGAGGCACTGGTCATGCGGCGGAGGTGGTGGCGGCGGCACAGGACCTCGTAACCGATCTCCTCCGCCGGCCGGTTGACGTCGCCGACGACCACCTGAGCGCCCTCGACCACCATCTTCCCGCCCACCGTACGGGCGTTGTGCGTGGCCCGAGCGCCGCACCAGCACAGGGCCTCCACCTGGAGTGCCTCGATCCGGTCGGCCAGTTCGATCAGCCGCTGCGAGCCGGGAAAAAGCCTGGTGCGGAAGTCGGTGGTGATGCCGAAGGCAAAGACGTCGAGCCCGAGGTCGTCCACGACCCGGGCCAACTGGTCGATCTGCTCGGGCGAGAGGAACTGCGCCTCGTCGACGATCACATAGTCGACCTTGCCGCCTTTGGACAACTGAGCGACCAGATACCCGCACAGGTCCATCCCCTCGGCGACCTCGACAGCCTCCGTGACCAGGCCCAGCCGCGAGGACAGCTTCCCTTCGCCCGCCCGATCATCCCGTGTGAAGATCACACCTTGAAGCCCCCTGGCTGACCGGTTATGTCCGATCTGGAGCGCCAATGTACTTTTCCCGCAATCCATAGTGCCGGAGAAAAACACCAACTCGGGCATGGGCAGTTGAGCACCTTTCGGCGAGGTAGACGCGACACGCGGGAACACGGAGGACTGGAGGAGGGCCGGAGGTACCGCTGGGCGCGGACGGGCCTCAGGAGCGTACTTGCAGGAGCGGGACCAGCTGTTCCGCAGGGGTCATCGAACCGTGGTTGCCGACCATCTCCGACTCCCTCGGCTCCCGCTCGGAGGCGACGATCAGGACGTCGTCCCTGGCCGCCGCGACCACGTCGCCGATCCGCCCGTACACCCGCTCGTCGACCGTCGGCCCGAACCAGCCCGCCGTGATCGCCTCGTCCCGTGAGGCCACCCAGAACTGCTCGCCGAGCACCTCGCGCCAGCAGGTCAGTACGTCGGCCTCGGCGCCCGGCACCGCGTACACATGCCTCGCCCGGCCCTCGCCGCCCAACAGGGCGACGCCGGCGCGCAGTTCCCAGTCCTCGTCGAAGTCGATGCGGTGCTGCTCGTCGAACGGGATGTCGATCATGCCGTGGTCGGCGGTGACGTACAGCGCGGCGCGTGGCGGGAGTTGTTCCGCCAGCCGCTGGACGAGCCGGTCGACGTACATGAGCTGACCGCGCCAGGGGTCCGAGTCGACGCCGAAGCGGTGGCCCTTGCCGTCCACCTCCGCGTAGTACGTGTAGACCAACGAGCGGTCACCGGCGGCCAGTTGTTCAGCCGCGAGGTCCATGCGGTCCTCGCCGGTGAGCTTCCCCCGGAACGTTCCGCCGCTGAGTGCGACCTTCGTCAGCGGGGTGTTCTCGAAGGTCGGCGAGGAGACCTGGGCCGTGTGCACACCCGCCTTGTGGGCCAGTTGGAAGACCGTGGGGTACGGCTGCCACGCGCGCGGGTCCGTCCACGGCTGCCAGCGCAGCTGGTTCATCAGCTCGCCGGTGGCCGGATCGCGCACCGTGTAGCCGGGCAGGCCGTGCGCACCCGGCGGCAACCCGGTGCCGACGGAGGCGAGGGAGGTGGCGGTGGTCGCCGGGTAGCCGGTGGTGATCGGCCGGCCCGTGTCACCGCGCGAGCTGCTCATGAGCGAGCTCATGAAAGGGGCTTCGTCGGGGTGGGCCCGCAGCTGCTCCCAGCCCAGCCCGTCGATCAGGAACACGCAGTTCCGGTCGGCGGGCGCCAGCTCCGGGATCGCCGGGGACATGCCCGGTACGTCCATGCCGGCGGCCAGCGTGGGCAGCAGGTCGGCGAGCGAGCCCGTGCCGTAGTGCGGGACGGGTGCGGAAGATACGGCCAGCGGCTCCGGGTGGTCCCAGGTGATCGGGTGGGACATCAGCGGGTGACGTCCGCGGTCGCTTCCGAGAGTGCCTGGGCGAAGACGAGGGCCTGGCGGACCGTCTCCGGGCCGTCACCCGCCTCGCTGACGCGCAGGCTCAGGTCGTCCGCCGTCGAGCTGCCCGTGTAGCCGTGGTCCGCCTCGCAGTCGGGGTCCCCGCAGGCGGCCGGCTCCAGGTCGATGCGGGCGACGGCGCCCCAGCCGATGGTGAGGACGACCTCGCGGGGCAGCGTGCCCGGCGTGTACGACTCCGGGTTGGCGACGACCCGGCTGACGACCACGGACGAGATCCGGCCGAGCTTCACGGACTCCGTGGACGTGGTGGCGTACGGCGTCGGGGACGTGGTGTCCTCGGCCTGCTCGTCGGTGTGGCTGACGATGAAACGGTTGCCCGTGAGGACGAGCACGGTCACGTGCCGACGCACCTCGTTCGCGTCGAATGTCGTCTCCTGGTGGACCAGGTACGACCGGATGGAGTCGCCGCCGATCGCGGCCTCCACCGCCTCGGCCACGAGGGCCGGGTAGTAGCCGCTGCGCTCGATCGCCGCTCGCAGCCCCTGGGTCGACGTACTGGTCTTGGCCATGTGCCCATCCTACGGGGGCCCACTGACTGCGAGGCACCGCTCAGTACACAGGAAGTGTCCTGGGGCCCAGGTCGTCACGGACGGGCGGCGGCGCCAGCCGCACCGACGCCCCGAGAACGCTCAGGCCGTGCTGCGCGACGACCACCGGTTCCAGGGACACCGCGATGACCTCGGGGTGGTCGTCAACGAGCCGCGACACCCTGAGCAGCAGCTCTTCCAGCGCACCGCTGTCGACCGGCGCGGATCCGCGCCAGCCGAAGAGGATCGGTGCCGTCCGGATCGACCGGATCAGTGAGGCCGCGTCACGGTCGGTGACCGGTATCAGCCGGTGCGCGATGTCCCCGAGCAGCTGCGAGGCGGGCCCGGCCAGCCCGAAGGAGAGCACCGCGCCGGCCGCCGGGTCGATCACCGCCCGTACGACGGTGTCGACTCCACGCGGTGCCATCCCCTGGACGACGGGCCGCACCTGGTCCGGGTCCCCGAAGAGGCCGGTCAGTTCGGCGTACGCCCGCCGCAGTTGCTCCTCGTCCGCGAGGTCCAGGCGTACGCCGCCCAGGTCGGCGCGGTGCCGCAGGTGCGGGGCGGTGGCCTTGAGGGCGACGGGGTAACCGATGGTCCGCGCGGCGGCCACGGCGTCGTCGGAGCTCGGGGCGGGCAGGGCGCCGCGCACCGCGATGCCGTACGTCCCGAGGAGCTCGCGGGTCTCCTCCGTACCGAGGGTGAGTCCCTGTCCACGCGCGAGGAGCCCGCCGATGAGGTCGGCGGCCCGCCTCTCGTCGATGTCCGCGTCGATGGACTCGGGCACCTTGCCGGGCTCGGCGGCCTCCCGCCGCCACTGCGCGTACTTCACGGCTTCCCCGAGGGCCCGCACGGCCCGCTCGGCGGCGGGGTAGGCGGGGATGAGACGGGAGCAGGAGTCGGGGGTGGGCGGGGGCGAGGGCTGGGGAGGGGCTGCGGGTGGCGGTTTCGCCACTGCCGTGGGCGGGCGTTCCGCAGCGCGGAACTGGTGCGCACCGCCTGTGGTGCCGGATGCGGGTGAACCCGCCTGTGGTGCGGTGCTGGTCGCGGCCGACAGCGCCTCCGCCAGCCCGCCCAGCTCCACGTGGACCACCAGCACCGGCTTCCCCGGTACCTCCGCCGCGGCCGACCTGAGTGCCTCGGCCAACGCGGCGTCCCGGGCGGAGGCCTCCCCGACGGTGGGGATCGCGGTGACGACGACCGCGTCGCACGTATCGCCCGCCAGCGCCTGGGCCAGCGCCCGGTGGAAGTCCTCGGCTGATGCCCCCGTCGTCAGATCCAGCGGGGGCTGCGGCATCAGCCCCTCGGACAGACACGCGTCGTACGTCAGCAGTCCCAGCGACTCCGAGTTCCCCAGGATCGCCACCCGAGGCCCGGCCGGCAGTGGCTGCCGGGCCAGCAGCAGCCCCGCGTCGACCAGTTCGGTGATCGTGTCGACCCGGATCACCCCGGCCTGCCGCAGCAGCTCGGACACCGTCGCGTGGGACAGCCGCGTGGCCCGTACGGCATGCCCCTGGGGAGCGGCTCCGCTGTGCCGCGCCCCCTGCACGACCACCAGCGGCTTCGCCGCCGCCGTGCGCCGCGCGAGGCGCGTGAACTTGCGCGGGTTGCCGATGGATTCGAGGTACATGAGGACGACGTCGGTGTCCGGGTCGTCGTACCAGTACTGGAGTACGTCGTTGCCGGACACGTCGGCCCGGTTGCCGGACGAGACGAAGGTCGACACGCCGGTGACCCCGGTGACGCCTCCCCCGCGCCGGTGCAGCCGGGACAGCAGCGCGATCCCGACGGCCCCGGACTGCGCGAACAGGCCGATCCGCCCGGGCCTCGGCATCTCCGGCGCGAGTGACGCGTTCAGCCGGACGTCCGGAGCCGTGTTGATGACGCCGAAGGCGTTCGGGCCGATGATGCGCATCCCGTACGTGCGCGCGTGCCGTACGAGTTCACGCTGCCGCTCCCGCCCCTCGGGGCCGCTCTCCGCGTACCCGGCGGAGACCACGACGAGCCCCTGCACGCCGTGCTCACCGCACTCGGTGACGACATCGGGGACGTACGCGGCCTGGACGGCGACAACCGCGAGGTCGACGGGGCCCTCGATGTCGCGCACCGATCGGCGGGCCGGACAGCCGTCGATGTCCTTCTGGTCCTCAGGGAACGCGCTGTTGACCGCGTACAGGTCCCCGGTGAAACCGGCGTCCCTGATGTGGTCGAGGACGCTGCGGCCGACGCCGCCGGGGGCGCGGCCGACGCCGACGACTGCCACGGCGCCCGGGGCGAGCAGTCGCCGTACGGAGCGCGCCTCGGCCCGCTGCTCACGCGCGCGTTGGACGGCGAGCGAGCGGTCGGTGGGCTCCAGGTCGAACTCCAGGCGTACGACACCGTCCTCGAAGCTGCGCTTCTGGGTGTACCCGGCGTCCGTGAACACCTTGATCATTTTGGTGTTGGCCGGCAGTACCTCGGCGGCGAAGCGGCGGATGCCGCGCTCGCGGGCGACAGCCCCGATGTGTTCGAGGAGGGCGGACGCGACACCTCGGCCCTGGTGCGCGTCCTGCACGAGGAAAGCGACCTCGGCCTCGCCGGCGGGACCGGAGGCGGGCAGTCCGTCGGCATCAATGCGGTCATAGCGTACGGTGGCGATGAACTCGCCGCCGACCGTGGCCGCGAGCCCCACCCGGTCCACGAAGTCGTGGTGGGTGAAGCGGTGGACGTCCTTGGCGGACAGGCGCGGATACGGCGCGAAGAAGCGGTAGTACTTCGACTCGTCCGAAACCTGTTCGTAGAAGCTGATCAGCCGGTCGGCGTCGTCCGCCGTGATGGGCCGGATACGGGCGGTGCCGCCGTCGCGCAGCACGACGTCCGCCTCCCAGTGGGCGGGGTACTCGTGCCGGTCCGACGAGTTCTGCATGCGCCCCAGAGTACGGCTCGCGTCTGACAACGTCGCAGAGCAGTCTGTGGGGACCGAAGTCGGGCCCAGGCCGGGGTTCGAACGCGGTTCCGGGACGGGTTTCGGCCCGCCTTCCGGCACGCTTCACGCTATAGAACAATGGTCTAGACAACCCTGAGACAGTGAAGGGCAGCATCACATGGCTGAGCGCCGCGTCAACGTCGGCTGGGCGGAGGGCCTCCACGCCCGCCCCGCCTCCATCTTCGTCCGTGCGGCCACGGCCGCCGGTGTCCCCATGACGATCGCCAAGGCCGACGGCAACCCCGTCAACGCGGCCTCCATGCTGGCGGTCCTCGGCCTGGGCGCCCAGGGCGGCGAGGAGATCGTCCTCGCGTCCGAAGCGGAGGGCGCCGACACCGCGCTCGACCGCCTGGCGAAGCTGGTGGCCGAGGGACTCGAGGAACTTCCCGAAACGGTCTGAGGAAGCCTGCGGGGTCCTCGATTGACGGTGGCGGCGGACGCCACTTCGAAAGCACGATCCGCACACGGCGAAGGGCCCGCCCGAATATCGGGTGGGCCCTTCGCAATTCCCGGACAAGGGCAGCGGAAATAGTCCCCCTCGAATTCAACCCTCTTTGTATACGGCGCCCGTGTTAATGACGCAGGCCCGTCATGTTTACGGGATGTTGCGAAGTCCTCACACGATCCGGGCGGTCTCCGCCGCCGGGAAAACGCAGCCGGTGCACGACGGTCGCCCGCTCGGTGTGCAACGCGGTGATCGCCCGCGCCCGCTCACTGTCGCCGCGCGCCACCGCGTCCACGATCGCCCCGTGCTCCGCCCAGGACTCGACGGGGTCGGCGGGCGACTCCACCGCGTACATCCAGGCGATCTTGTGCCGTAGCTGGGTGAGCGTGGAGGCCAGCGCATGGCTTCCGGAGGACTGGGTGAGCGTCTCGTGGAACCAGCCCCCCAGGGAGCGCAGATCCTCGCTGTTGCCCCTCCTGGCCCGCTCCTGACCCAGCCTGACCAGGCCGCGCAGCACCTTGAGGTGGGCCTCGGTGCGCCGCTGGGCGGCCCGGGAGGCGCCCAACGGCTCCAGGAGCATGCGCATCTCCAGCAGGTCGGAGGCCTCCTGCTCGGTGGGTTCCGCGACGCACGCGCCCGCGTGCCGCCGGGTCACCACGAAGCCCTCGGCCTCCAGGGTGCGCAGGGCCTCGCGGACGGGGACGCGCGAGACGCCGTACCGGCGCGCGAGCAGTTCCTCGGTGAGCCGGCTGCCGCGCTCGTAGACACCGGCAACGATGTCGTCCCGGATCGCCGTACATACCGAGTGCGCCGGAATACGCATGTCCGACCTCCGCTTTAATCCCCGTGAAACGTCGACGATTGACGTGTGTTCAGTGACTCTATTGCAGAGAAGCGGAATTTCCGACGGCAGGACGGAATCCATGGATATTTTTTGGACACACAACCCCCCGAAACGCCGAAAACCCCGGCTGGGACAGCCGGGGCCACGACAAAATGGTGCGCGAGGACGTCAGACGTTCACGCCGTGCGAGCGGAGGTAGGCGACGGGGTCGATGTCCGAGCCGTACTCCGCTGTCGTGCGGGCCTCGAAGTGGAGATGCGCACCGGTGACGTTGCCGGTGGCCCCGGAGAGGCCGAGCTCCTGGCCCGGAGTGACCGTCTGGCCGACGGAGACGTTGATCGACGACAGATGACCGTACTGAGTGTACGTGCCATCAATCATCTTGATCACGACGTTGTTGCCGTAGGAACCGCCCCAGCCGGCCTCGACGACAGTGCCGGAGCCCACCGCGTGAACGGGGGTGCCGGACGCGGCGTGGAAGTCGATGCCGGTATGACTGCCGGAGGACCAGATACCGCCGCCCGCCTGGTATCCCGTGGAGATGTACGAGCCGGAGATCGGGGCGACATAGCTGTTGAGACGCTTGCGCTCGGCCTCACGGGCGGCACGGGCCTGAGCCTCGCGTGCCTCCTTGACCCGCTCCTCCGCCTCCTTCTTCGCGGCGGCCACGGCCCTCTCTTCGGCGGCGGCCTTCTCGGCGGCCTGCTCCTGGGCGGCGGCCTGGGCGTCGATCTGCGCGGCGAGCGACTCGCCGATGGATATCACCGGGGTGAGGCCGGTCTGCTCGGCGGCGGACTCCGCGGCGAGCGCCGGGGCGGCGAGGGCACCCACGACGCCGGTGGTCGCGAGGGCCGCGACGCCTGCGGCGCGAGCGGTCGTACGGGTGACAAGACTGGGACGGCTGGGACGGCTGGGACGACGGTGCTTCCCGGTGGCGCGAGTGAACGCCATGTAGTGGCTGGTCCTTTCCTTCCTTCTCGCCTACCGGGTTAGCTGACGGGTTCGGAGCAGGAAGGTCTCCTACGGACCCCCTCGCGGCACGCGCGGGCGTCCGATTCACCCCAGGGACTGCACAATGTGGGTCCCCGGCTCCCCTGGCTCGCGCCGTACGGGGACTCGGCGATGACTGCCCGGTGCCGCGGCTGCGGCGCACTGCGTGACGAACAGCCGGACAGACGCTAAGCGGGACCTCTCGCAATCAACAAACCAATCAAGGGTTTTGTCGCACATGCCACAGTGCAGACCGTCAACCTCTCCATCAATACGGGCAACTTACCTATCAACATGGACAAACAGGGGCCCGGCGACACTTCTGTCACCGGGCCCCTGCCCATCACGCCGGTGTCCCTACTCGGCGGGTACGACGCTCACTTCGCCGATACCGAGGGCCCGGACGGGCTCCTCGATCGTCGCCGCGTCGCCGACGAGGACCGTCACCAGCCGGTCCACCGGGAAGGCGTTGACGGCCGCCGCGGTGGCTTCCACCGTGCCGGTCGCCGCGAGCTGGCGGTACAGCGTCGCCTGGTAGTCGTCGGGCAGGTGCTGCTCGACCTGGTCGGCCAGCGTGCTCGCCACGGCCGCCGCGGTCTCGTACTTGAGCGGCGCGACGCCGACCAGGTTCTGCACCGCGACATCACGCTCGGCGTCGGTGAGCCCCTCGGCCGCGAGGGTGCGCAGCACCTTCCAGAGGTCCTCCAGGGCGGGACCAGTGTTCGGGGTGTCGAAGGAGCCGCTGATGGCGAGCAGCGCGGCGCCGGTGCCGTCCGGGGCGGAGCGCAGGACCTGGCCGAACGCCCGCACACCGTAGGTGTAGCCCTTCTCCTCGCGCAGGACACGGTCCAGACGGGAGGTGAGGGTGCCGCC
>Ga0136846_1226691_pt1 | contig 25070 bp, 22 predicted proteins | sample HopSoiMetagenom2_FD_96841 | JGI IMG/M metagenome (GOLD analysis project Ga0136846, IMG submission 96841) | Grasslands soil microbial communities from Hopland, California, USA - 2 Assembly 2016 (version 4) | ecosystem: Environmental > Terrestrial > Soil > Grasslands | place: USA: Hopland... | reverse complement strand
GCCGCCGGCCGGGGCCCCCGCCCCGGCGACGCCTCCGCCGGCCGACACCTGCCTGCGCCTGGGCCCGTTCGCCGACGCCGATGCCGCCGGCAAGGCGCAGGACGCCCTGCGCGCCGGCGCGAAGCGGATCGCGGTGCGCGAACAGCAGGCCCAGGCCGGTCGCGATCGCGGCTGGCGGGTCTACCTGCCACCAGCCGCCGACCGCACCGCCGCCGACGCCACCGCCGAACGCCTGCGCGCCGCCGGCTTCAAGGACCTGCTGGTGGTCGGCAACGGGGCCGAGGCCAACGGCATCGCGCTCGGCCGTTTCAGCACCGAGGACCGCGCCCGCCAGCACGCCGAGGCCCTCCGCGCCGCCGGCTTCGAGGCGAAGGCCGAGGCGCTCGGCGAGACGAAGGCGACGTACTGGCTGGAGCTCGCGGTCGCCGGCGACGCCGACGCCGCCGCCCTGCGCCGCCGCGCCGGCGCTGCCCAGTCGCGTCCGATCGACTGCCCCGGGCCGCGCTGACCCGGGGCGCGTCCCGGCGGACGAGGCCATCGGGCGGGGCTGCTAGAATCCGGGACCCCGACGGGCCGCTCCGCGCCCGCGGGCCGCGCCGGCATAGCTCAGTTGGTAGAGCAACCGCCTTGTAAGCGGTAGGTCGTCCGTTCGAATCGGACTGTCGGCACCATCTTCCCCCGAACTCCGGAGCCCGCATGCGCCGTAGCTATCCCCCCGTGTCCCTCATCGGCGTGCCCACCGACATCGGCGCCGGCCATCGGGGCGCACGGATGGGGCCGGAGGCGCTGCGCATCGCCGGCCTCGGCGAAGCGCTGGCGGGCCGCGGCATCGACGTCGTCGACCGCGGCAACCTCGCCGGCCCGGCCAACCCGTGGCAGCCGCCGGTGGACGGCTACCGCCACCTCGACCAGGTCGTCGCCTGGAACCGCCTGTTGATGGACGCGGTCGCCGCCGAACTGGCCGCCGGCCGCATGCCGATCGTGCTCGGCGGCGACCACTGCCTCGGCGTCGGTTCGATCACCGCCGTCGCCCGCCACTGCCGCGAGACCGGCAGGAAGCTCCGCGTGCTGTGGCTGGACGCGCACGCCGACTTCAACACCAGCGCGGTCACGCCCTCGGGCAACGTCCACGGCATGCCGGTGGCCTGCCTGTGCGGCGTCGGCCCCGAGGCGCTGGTGCGGCTCGGCGGCGACGCCCCGGCGATGCGTCCGGACGAGATCCGCCAGATCGGCATCCGCTCGGTCGATCCCGAGGAGAAGCGGCTGGTCAAGGACTACGGCCTCGACATCTACGACATGCGCTACATCGACGAGGTCGGGATGAAGCGCACGATGGAAGCGGCGCTGGCCGGGCTCGACGACGACACCCACCTGCACGTCAGCTTCGACGTCGATTTCCTCGATCCCAGCATCGCCCCCGGCGTCGGCACCACCGTGCCCGGCGGTCCGAACTACCGCGAGGCGCAGTTGGTGATGGAGATGATCGCCGACACCGGCCGCCTCGCCTCGCTCGACATCGTCGAACTCAATCCCGCGCTCGACAGCCGCAACGCCACCGCCGAACTCGCCGTCGACCTGGTGGAAAGCCTGTTCGGCAAATCGACGCTGATGCGGGATTGAGGCCGCTGCGCCGCCGGCGCGACCGCAACGCAGGACCACAGCGCAGGATCGCAACGCATGGAGACGAAACGCGCGATCGAGCGCCTGGGCCGGGATCTCGGCATCCCGACCGGCGATGCGTACACGCAGGACTGGGCCTTCGAGCTGCCCGAGGCGTATCGCACCGATCCCTGGCTCGACCGCTACCTCGAGGCGTTCGTGCGGTCGGACTACGGCTGGCACGAGCGCGAGGAACTGCTGGACCTGATCTTCGACATCGTCAACGAACGCCTGACCGCGGATGCAGACGCTGGCGCACGGCTGTGGCATCGCGTGCGGTCGGTGGTCGATCCCTACCTGATGCTGCACCGCGAGCGCGTCGCGTACTGGGCCTGTCCCGACTTCACCCTCGAAGAGGCCTTCGCATTCGCGCCCTTCGCAAGGGCGCTGCTCGATGCGCCCGCGGCGGCGCCTGCACGACGGTAGCCTGCCGGCGCTGCGCCGGCAGACCTACTCCGGCAAGATCGGATACACCCGGCTGACGACGCAGCCGGCGGACGGGATCCGCCACTGCTCGGCGTCGCTGCGCAGCAGCGGGCCGGGCGAATCGTCGTGCGAGAAGCGGGCGCGATCGCCGGCGTTGCCGCAGATGACGTGGCCGCCGATCCGCGATTCGAGATGCATCTCGCTCATGCGCGCGGACTCCGCGCAGGGCGATCCGAGTTCGACGCGGTAGTAGCGGTTGCCGCCGTTGCGCACCGGCGAGACCTCGACGATCAGGTCGTTGCCGTCGTCGTGCCAGCCGCGCATGTAGCGCGCGTCGAGGCAGTAGCTGTGGCTGGCCTGGAAGCCGCGGCGTTTGGTCGCCCGCACTTCAATGGTGTCGAGTTCATCGGGCGCGCGCGTCGCGGACAGGGCGCGATCGGCGTTGAGGGCGAGGCCGGCGTAGTCGCGGGCGTCGATGCGTTCGACCGCGGCGACCGCGCACTGCCGATCGCCGCTTTCCAGCCGCGCGTCGCCGCTGGCGCCGCAGATCCAGCCCTGCGGCCCGGTCAGGCGCGGGTGCGGGCTGCGCAGCATGCCCGGACAGTCCTGCCGCAGCGCGACCCGCCAGCGCGATTCGTCGTCGAGCCGGATCGCCAGCGTGCGCGCATCGCTCTGGAACGCCTCGCGCATGCGCCGGGCGTCGAAGCAGTCGGCCGCGGGCGCAGTGGTGCGGGCGGCGTGGCGCGCCCGGGTCGGCGTCTCCGCGCGCGCGTGCAGGCCGGCGGCGGCCAGGGCGCAGGCGAGGGACAGGGCGAGCGGCAGGGATCGGCGTGGCATGCGGGCGCTTCCGGACGTCGGCTCGATGCGCTGCGCGGGCGTCAGGCCAGGCGCACCGCGCCGTCGACGACCGCCACCGCCACCGCGCGCAGCGACTGGCCGCGGCACGGTCCGGCGACGCACAGGCCGGCGTCGGGCTCGAAGGTGGCGCCGTGGGCGGCGCAGACCAGTTCGCCGCTCTTGGACAGCAGGAACTTGCCCGGGGCCCAGTCCAGTCGCCGCCCGGCATGCGGGCAGATGTTGAGCCAGGCCAGCACGCGGGCGCCGCGGCGCAGCAGGATCAGCGATTCCGGCGCGCCGTCGACGACCGCCTCGCAGGCCGCCGGCACGCCCTCCGCCAGCGCGTCGAGCGCGATCAGGACGTCGCTGCCGCCGTCGTCGCTTAACGAAGTCCTCACACCTTCCGTCATGTCCCGTCCGATACTGCGGTCACTGGCCGCTGGCCGTTCCTAGTGTGTCACGACACGCCCGCATGTTCGCGTTCCGCCCGCTCTCGTTCCGCCCCTTCCGCCGCCGCGGCTTCGACGCGGTGTTCGCGCCCCGCAAGCCCCGGCATCGCTTCCTGCGGGTCGTGCTGACCCTGCTCGGCGTGGGCCTGCTGGCGGTGCTGCTCGCCTTCGGTCTGGTCATCGGCGCGACCATGCTCGGCATCGGCCTGCTGTACCGGCTGTGGCGCCAGCGCGGCAAGCCGCTGGCGACGCCGCCGGGCACGCTGGAAGGCGAATACCGCATCCTGCGCAAGCCGGCGCTGACGACCGGCCGCTGACGCCGGACCGCCATCCGGCACGCTCGACGGCGTACCGTCGCCCGCGCGATGATGCGGGCATGAACGACACCTCCCGCGATCTCGTCCCGCCACCCGCCACCGTGCGCGTCCCGGTGCGCGGCCACGCCGTCTCCGGCGATTTTCCGGTGCGCCGCATCTTCTGCGTCGGCCGCAATTTCGCCGACCACGCGCGCGAGATGGGCGCCGAGGCGCCCGCCTCGAAAGCCGATCGCGGCACGCCGGTGTTCTTCACCAAACCGGCCGACGCACTGGTGATCGACGGTGCCGACGCGGCCTATCCGCCCGGCACCCGGGACCTGCACCACGAGATCGAACTGGTGGTCGCGCTGGGCCGCGACGCGCCGCCGGGCGTGCTCGCCGTGGAAGACGCCGGCGCGCTGGTGTTCGGTTACGGCGTCGGCCTGGACCTCACCCGCCGCGACCTGCAGGCCGCGGCCAAGGCCAAGGGCCTGCCGTGGGACATCGCCAAGGCGTTCGACCAGTCCGCGCCGATCTCCGCGCTGCGCCCGGCCGACGAGCTCGGCGCGCTCGGCCCGCGCACGCTGTCGCTGCGCGTCAACGGCGCGCTGCGCCAGCAGTCGACGCTGGACCAGTTGATCTGGGACGTGCCGGAGATCCTGCACGAGCTGTCGAAGCTGTTCGCGCTGAAGGCCGGCGACCTGGTCTTCATGGGCACCCCCGCCGGGGTCGCCGCGCTGCAGCCGGGCGACGTCTGCGAGGGCGCGCTCGACGACCTGCTGCAACTGCGCTGCCGGATCGCCCCGCCGGCCTGAAAAAGCCCGACCGATGGCACACGGCGTCTCGCGCTGGCGATAGACTGCGCCCACATCCACCAGCGGGAGCGCGGTCCATGGGCATGATGTCGGAGTTCAAAGAGTTCGCGATGAAGGGCAATGTCGTCGACCTGGCGGTCGGCGTCGTGATCGGTGGCGCCTTCGGCAAGATCGTCGATGCCCTGGTCGCGAAGATCATCATGCCGCCCATCGGGCTGCTGATCGGTGGCGTCGACTTCTCGAAGATCGCGATCACGCTGAAGGAAGCCAGCGTCGACGCCGCGGGCAAGGAAGTCCCGGCGGTGGTGCTGGGCATCGGCGATTTCCTCAACGTGCTGATCCAGTTCATCATCCTCGCGTTCGCGATCTTCATCGTCGTCAAGTCGATCAACCGCATGCGCAAGCCGGAGGCGCCCCCCGCCCCCGCCGCGACGCCCGAAGACGTCGTGCTGCTGCGCGAGATCCGCGACCTGATGAAGCGCTGACGCCGCAGGACACTGTTTTTCCCGCCCGCCACCGGTCCCGGGACCGATGGCAGGGGTCCATGGAAGCCGCGGGCTGCTACGCTCGCGGCTTCCGTGTTTTCGTGCGCCGGATCGCCGGCCGGGAGAAGCGTCGATGCGCCTGAAGCTGTCTTGGTCCCTCGCTGCCGCGATCGCGGCCTTCACCGCCGCCGCCGGCGCCGCCCCGCCGCGGGAAACGCGCATCCCGGACGCGGCCATGGCCACCGCGGCGCAGTTGCGCGAGACCGCGCTGCACGACCGCACCGCGTGGGACGCGGTGGAATCGCTGACCACCGAAGTCGGCCCGCGCCTGGCCGGCAGCGAGGCCGACGCCCGCGCCGTGGCCTGGGCCGAGGCGAAGTTCCGCGCGCTGGGCTACGACAAGGTCTGGCGCCAGGAAGTGACCTTCCCGAAATGGGAGCGCCGCAGCGAATCCGGCGCGGTGCTCGGGGCGCACGCGCAGCCGCTGCACCTGACCGCGCTGGGCGGCAGCCCCGGCGGGACGGTCGAGGGCGAAGTGGTGCGCTTCGCCGACCTCGCCGCGCTCGAAGCCGCGCCGAAGGGCTCGCTGGCAGGCAAGATCGCGTTCGTCGACTTCGCGATGGCCCGCGCCCGCGACGGCAGCGGCTACGGCGAGGGCAGCAAGGTCCGCGGCCGCGGCCCGTCGGCGGCGATCCGCGCCGGCGCCGCGGGCTACGTGATGCGCTCGGCCGGCACCGACCTGCACCGCAATCCGCACACCGGCATCACCCGCTTCGACGAGGGCCTGACGCCGATCCCGTCGGCCGCGCTCTCGGTGCCCGACGCCGAACAGCTCGCGCGTCTGGTCGCGCTCGGCGCACCGGTGCGCATCCGGGTCGCGCTGGACTGCGGCTGGGACGGCACCGCGACCTCGTACAACGTGATCGGCGAGGTCACCGGCCGCGACCGCAAACTGCGCGACGAGGTGGTCGTGATCGGCGGCCATCTGGATTCCTGGGACCTCGGCACCGGCGCGATCGACGACGGCGCCGGCGTCGCCATCGGCATGGGCGCGGGTCGGCTGATCGCGCAGTTGCCGAAGGCGCAGCGGCCGCCGCGCACGATCCGGGTGATCGCGTTCGCCAACGAGGAGCAGGGCCTGTACGGCGGCAAGGCCTACGCCGAGGCGCAGAAGCCCAACGTCGCGAAGCACCAGATGGTGGCCGAGAGCGATTTCGGCGCCGGCCGCATCTACGCCTTCGCCACCAGCGCGCCGGCGTACGCGCAGGCCGCGGCCGCGCGCATCGCCGAGGCGCTGGCGCCGCTGGGGATCGAGGCCGTGGCCGAGGGCCATCCGGCGTCGGACGTGGGCGCGATCGCCGCCGAAGGCGCGGCCTGGGCGTCGCTGAAGCAGGACGGCACCGACTACTTCGACCTGCACCACACGCCGGACGACACGCTGGACAAGATCGACCCCGCCGCGCTGGCGCAGAACACCGCGGCCTACGCCGTGTTCGCCTATCTCGCCGCTTCGGCGGACGGCGGTTTCGGCAGCGCGCCGAAGCCGGCGGACGCCGCCAACCCCTGATCGCCCACCGCGATCCACGCGCCCCCTTCACTCCAGGATCAAGGACAGAGCCATGGCCTTCCCGACCGCCGTCAATGCGCAGATCACCGATGCGATCACCCAGTCCAACGTCAAGGTCGTCGCCGAATCGCCGGCCATGGCGATGGGCAACCTCTACCAGTCGCTCGCGCACTCGACCGGCATCCTGTTCGAGAACGCCGTGGCCGCGCAGCAGCAGCAGAACACGCTGGCGCAGGCCGCCGCGAACCAGGGCGTGATCCAGATCTACAGCCTCGACACCGCCGCCGGGGGCGCCGCCACCGGCAAGGTCGCGCAGACCGACGTCCCCGACAACCTGGCCAGCCTGCTGGCCGCGCTGCATGCCGCGCAGCCCGCGCCGAAGGCGATGGCGGGGTCGCCCGAAGCGGACCTCGCGACCACGGCGTCGGCCGCGGCCGACACGCTGCTCGCGCCGCCGCACGACACCGGCGCGGACACCGGCGCAGCGCGCGTCGCGTCCCCGATCCACGACGCCGTGAGCTTCGCCAACGACACCGTGCTCGGCAGCAACGCCGCCTTCATCGACGGCGTGCGCGCTGCCGTCGAGGCGATGGCGCACGCGCTGGAGACGATCGACCGCAGCGCGCACGAGGCCCGCGTGAAGATGCTGCAGGAAGCCGCGCTCGCCGCCACGCTCGCGGCGATGCTGCGCGCGCCGGCGCAGGCGAAGGAATACGAGGCGGTGCTGCAGGTGATCCAGCGGATGGGGTGATCGGCAGGACGGCAATCCCTGCCCAACGCCCTCCACGCCCGGTAGAGCGGCCTTCAGGCCGCTTGCTCTTTGGAGGCGACCGCCGCCCTCAAGGCCGCCTGGCTTTTCAGATGCTGCAGCGGCCTGAAGGCCGCTCTACCGATGCGGGCGTTCGGCCTCGGCGCCGGCGCACCGTCATTCCCTTCGCGCGCGCGTGCCTTGCGCCCACGCCGCCAGCAGCACCGCCGTCGCCGCCGCCACGTTGAGGCTTTCGACCGCGCCGGTGCCGGGGATCGACAGGCGCAGGTCGCAGGCCTGGGCGAGGTCGGCGTCCATGCCCTCGCCTTCGGCGCCGAGCACGTAGACCAGCCGCTCGGGCAGCTTCGCGGCGAACAGGTCGCCGCCGCCGCGCACGACGGTGGCGGCGAGGCCGAACCCGGCGCCGCGCAACTGCGCGATCGCGTTGTCCTCGCGGCCCAGGCGCACGAACGGCACCGCCTCGGCGCCGCCCTCGGCCACGCGCGCGGCGGCACCGGACAGCGCCAGCGCCGAATGCTTCGGCAGCAGCACCGCGGCGACGCCGAAATGCGCGGCCGAGCGCAGGATCGCGCCGAGGTTGTGCGGATTGCCGACGCCGTCCAGCCACAGCGCGCAGCATGGCCCGGCCGGCAGTTCGCGCAGCCACGTCGACAGCGGCGTCGGCTCCTCGCGCAGCACTTCGGCGACCACGCCTTCGTGGTGCGCGCTGGCGGCGAGCTTCTGCAGTTCCTCCGGCGCCACCACGCGATAGCCGACGCGATGCGCGACGCACCACTTCAGCAGCGGCTGCAGCTTCGGGATCGCCGCTTCGGCCAGATAGACCTTGCGGATGGCCTGCGGCCGGCGCGCGAACGCGGCGCGCACCGCGTTCAGGCCGTACAGGCGGAGTTCGGCGTCGCGGCGGCGACGCGCATCGCCGCCGGGCGCGGCGGGGGGAGGGAACGAGGACGGCGGGACCGATGACATCCCCGCATTCTACGCGCCGCGGTTCAGCGGCCGAACCACCACCAGGCCGCCAGCGCGACCAGGACGACGAGCGCGAGCAGCGCCCCGGGCAGCCTCCCGGACCCGGCGCCGCGACCGGAGACGACCGTCGGCATCGGCGCGGCGGCCCCGCCCGTGGCGCCCGTCTCGCAGGCCTCGATCAGGTCCTTCGCCTCCTTCAGGCCGAGGCCGGTCGCCTCGCGCAGACGCTTGATCGCCTCGATCCGCTGACCGCCGCGCAGCGCGTCCAGCACGTCGTCGGGCAGCAGCGACGCCGCGGTCTGCGACAGCGCCGACGACGACACCGACAGACCCGGCAGCGGCGGCAGTGGCCGGCCCTCGGCCCACGCCTCCACCGCATCGTGGGCGGTCTTGAGGTCGATCCGCGCGGCCTCGCGCAGGCGCCGGATCGCTTCGATCCGGTTGCCGCCGACGATCGCGTCGATCACGTCCTGCGGCAGCGGCGGCGTGGTCATGGCGAGGCGGTCATGGCGACGTTCTGCGGAAGATCAGCGGAGAAAGAACCACCAGGCCGCCACGCCGACCACGCCCAGCAGCAGCCAGACCATGCCGTGGCTGCCGCCATCGCCCGGCATCACCGTCGGCACGCGCTTGCCGTGCATCACCGCTTCGGTGCGCTGGTGCGATTCGCGCATCGACTGCGGCTCGTGCGCATGCTTCGCCGCCCGGGCGACCGCCGCCTCGCCGGTCTGCGCCTGCGCGGCGATCCGCTGCACCAGCGCCAGCGCGCTCTTGAGATCGCCGCCGCTGGCCTCTCGCAGCAGCTTGACCGCGCCGATGGTGTCGCCGCGCTGGAGCGCGTCGAGGACGGCCTGCGGCACCTGCTGTGGCGTGTTCATCCCGGTTTCCCCAAGTGGCGCTCCGGGTGCAGGATACCGCGTCGCCCGCCTCCGGGCAGTCCGGCCCCGTGCCGAGCCATCCCGTCCCGAGCCATCCCGTGCCGATCGAAGTCCTGCAGGGCGACATCACCGTGCTGGCGGTCGACGCCATCGTCAACGCCGCCAACCAGGCGCTGGCCGGCGGCGGCGGCGTCGACGGCGCGATCCACCGCGCCGCCGGGCCGCAACTCGCGGCCGCCTGCAAGGCGATCCCGATGGTGCGGCCGTTCGTGCGCTGCCCGACGGGCGAGGCGCGGATCACGCCGGGGTTTCGCCTGCCTGCGCGCTGGATCGTCCACACCGTCGGCCCGGTCTGGCAGGGCGGCCGCGCGGGCGAACCGGACCTGCTGGCGCGCTGCTACCGCGAAAGCCTGCGTCTGGCGATCGCGCACGATGCGGGTTCGATCGCGTTCCCGGCGATCGGCTGCGGCGTGTTCGGCTACCCGCCCGACCTTGCCGCCGGCGTCGCCGTGCGCACGCTCCGCGCGCATGCGCCGGCCGACCTGCGGGTGATCCTGTGCGCGTTCGACGCGGCGATGGCGGAACGCTACCGGCAGGCGCTGGAAGGGTGACGACGGCTCAGTGCCCGCCGACCTGCGGCGTCTCCGCCTCCAGCGTTTCCAGCTTGCGCTTGAGCGCTTCCGGCGAGCGCGTGTACGGCGCGATCACGCGGTAGAACGCGGGCACCACGAACAGCGACAGCAGGGTCGAGAACGCGACGCCGGCGATGACCACGATGCCGATGGTCGAACGGCTGGCGGAGCCGGGGCCGCCGGCGACGACCAGCGGGATCGCGCCCATGATCGTCGCCACCGAGGTCATCAGGATCGGGCGCAGGCGCACCGCGCACGATTCGAGGATGGCCTCGCGCACGTCGCGGCCCTCGTCGCGCAACTGGTTGGCGAACTCGACGATCAGGATGCCGTTCTTCGCGGCGAGGCCGACCAGCATCACGATGCCGATCTGGCTGAACAGGTTGAGCGTGCTGCCGCCGATCCACAGGCCCAGCAGCGCGCCGGCCACGCCCAGCGGCACCGTCAGCATGATCACCAGCGGGTGCAGGAAGCTCTCGAACTGCGCGGCCAGCACCAGGTACACCACCAGCAGCGCCATCGCGAAGGTGATCAGCACCGCGCCGCCGGCCTTGCGGAATTCGCGCGACTCGCCCTTCCAGTCGACCTGCGCGGTCGGCGGCAGTTCCTCCTTCACCACCTGCTCGGCCCAGGCGATGGCGTCGCCCATGCGGTAGCCCGGCGCGAGGCCGGCGGAAATGGTGATCGCGCGCAGGCGGTTGAAGCGGTTGAGGCTGCCGGCTTCGGCCAGTTCGTTGATCTTCACCAGGTTCGACAGCGGGATCAGCGCACCGTCGCGGCCGCGGACCTGGATCGCGGCGAGGTCCGCCGGCGTCGCGCGCGCGGCGCGTCCGGCCTGCAGCATCACGTCGTATTCCTCGCCGTTGTCGACGAAGGTGGTGACGCGGCGGCTGCCCATCATCGTCTCCAGGGTGCGGCCGATCTCGTTCACCGACACGCCGAGGTCGGCGGCGCGCACCCGGTCGATCTCCACCCGCATCTGCGGCCGCGTTTCCTTGTAGTCCGAATCGGCGGAGAAGAAGTCCGGGTTCTGCTCCATGCGCGCGAGCACGCGGTCGCGCCACTGCGCGAGTTCGGCGTAGTCGGGGCCGCCGAGCACCAACTGGAACGGCTGGCCGCCGCCGCGGGTCAGGCCGGTGCGCACCTGCGGATTCACGCGCACGCCGGGCAGCGCGCCGAGCTCCTTGCGCACCTTCGACACGACCTCGTCGGTGGTGGTCGTGCGCTTGTCCCAGTCCTGCAGGAACACGATCGCCTGGCCGGTGTGCATTTCCTCGCTGCTGCCGAAGGTGCCGGGCACGCGCGTGTTCACCCGCTGCATCGGCTTGCCGGCGCCGGTGTCGCGCAGCAGCAACTGCTCCACCTGCTGCACCTGGCCGACGGTGTAGTCGAAGCCCGCGCCCTCCGGGCCGACCACGCTGGCGAAGAACACGCCGCGGTCCTCCGGCGGCGCCAGTTCGCTCGGCACCACCCGGAACAGCAGCGCGGCGCCGCCGAGCGCGGCCAGCATCAGCAGGCCGAACAGCCAGGTGCGCTCGAGGTTGCGGTCGAGCAGCCGGCGATAGCCGCGGGCGGTGCGGTCGAGCTGGCGCGCGATGAACCCGTGGAACCGGTTCGGGCGCTCGCTGGCGTGCGGCCGCACCAGCTTCGAGGACATCATCGGCGTGAGCGTGAGCGCGACCAGCGCGGAGATCGCGACCGCCGCGGCCAACGCCACCGACAGTTCGCGGAACAGGCGGCCGGTGTTGCCTTCGAGGAAGCCGATCGGCAGGAACACCGCGACCAGCACCGCGGTGGTCGAGATCACCGCGAACGCGACCTGCGCGGTGCCGCGCCGGGCCGCGACCAGCGGCGGTTCGCCGAGGTCGGCGCGGCGCTGGATGTTCTCCAGCACCACGATCGCGTCGTCCACCACCAGGCCGATGCACAGCACCAGCGCCAGCAGGGTCAGCAGGTTGATCGAGAAATCGAAGGCGTACAGCGCGATGAACGCCGCGACCAGGCACACCGGCACCGTCACCGCCGGGATCAGCGCGGCGCGCGCGCTGCCCAGGAACAGCCAGATCACCAGCAGCACCAGCGCGATCGCCTCGAACAGCGTGTGCCACACGCGCTCGACCGCGGCCTCGATGAAGACCGTGGTGTCGTAGGCGGTGAAGATGCGGGTGCCCCTGGGCAGGCTCTGCTGGATGCGTTCGGCCTCGGCGCGCGCGGCGCGGGCCACGTCGAGGCTGTTCGCGGTCGAGGTCTTGACGATGCCCAGGCCGATGTTGGGCTCGCCGTTGCTGCGGTAGTAGGCGCGGCGCTCGGAGGAAGCGAGCTCGATCTTCGCCACGTCGCCGAGGCGCAGCACGTAGCCGTCGGCGCCCTTGGCCAGCGGGATGCGCGCAAAGTCGGCCGGGGTGCGGTAGCTGCGCTCCACGCGCAGGGTGAAGTCGCGGGCGTCGGATTCGATGCGGCCGGCCGGCAGTTCCACGTTCTCGGCGCGCAGCGCGTTCTCGACGTCGCCGGCGGTGAGGTCGCGCGCCGCCAGCGCGTCGCGATCCAGCCAGATGCGCATGGCGTAGCGCTGCTGGCCGCCGACGCGCACCTGCGACACGCCGTCGAGCGAGGACAGCCGATCGACCACGTAGCGGTCGGCGTAGTCGCTCAACTGCAGCGTGTCCATCGTGGTCGAACTCATGTTCAGCCACAGGATCACGTCGGAGTCGCTGTCGGCCTTCTGCACCTCGGGCGCGTCGGCCTCGTCGGGCAGGCGGTCGGCGACCCGGCTGATCGCATCGCGCACGTCGTTGGCGGCGGCCTCGATGTCGCGCTTGAGGGTGAATTCGACGGTCACCGTCGAACGGCCGTTGACGCTGCGCGACTGCAGGCTCTCGATGCCCTCGATGCCCGACAGCGCGTCCTCCAGCACCTGGGTGATGCGGGTCTCGACCACGCTGGCGGAGGCGCCGGTGTAGTTCACGTCCACCGACACCACCGGCGGGTCGATCGCCGGCAGTTCGCGCAGGGTGAGCCGGCTGTAGGACATCAGCCCCAGCACGATCAGCAGCAGGCTCATCACGGTCGCGAAGACCGGGCGCTGGATCGAGAGGTCGGACAGGCGCATCGGTCAGCCCTTCGCGGGCGCGGGCGCCGCCGGGACGGGCGCGGCGGCGTCCGCCGCGGGCGCCTTCGCCGGCGCATCGACGATCTTCGCCCCGGGGCGCAGCTTGCCGGTGCCGTCGACCACCACCCGATCGCCGGCGCGCACGCCGGACAGGATCTCGACCTTGCCGTCGGCGCGGGCGCCGAGGGTCACGCCGACCTGTTCGACGCTGCCGTCGGCCTTCGCGCGGTACAGGAAACTGTCGCGACCGACCTGCACCACCGCGATCTCCGGCGCCCGCAGCGCCTCGCGCGGCGCGCCCGGCAGATCGACTTCCAGCAGCATGCCCGGGCGCAGCAGGCGCTCCGGATTCGGCAGATCGGCGCGCACCAGCACCGAACGCGTCGCCGGGTCGATGCGGGCGTCGACGGTGGCGACGTTGCCGGTGAACGTGCGATCGGGCCAGGCCGCGGCGCGGCCGCTGATCGCGCGGCCGGGGACGACCCTCGACAACTGCGCTTCGGGCAGCGGGAAATCGACGAAGACCCGGGACACGTCGTCGAGCGTGGCGACCACCGTGCCGGGCGCGATCAGCGCGCCTGGGCTGACCTGGCGGATGCCGAGCGTGCCGGCGAACGGCGCGCGGATCACGCGGTCGGCCAACTGCGCGCGGATCTGCGCCACGCGGGCATTGGCGGCGTCGCGCGCCGCGCGCTGGTTGTCGAACTGCGCGCGCGCGATCAACTGCTGCTCGGCCAGTTCGCGCTGGCGACGATACAGGCGCTCGGCCTCGTCGGCGGACGCCTGCGCCTCGGCGAGCGCGGCGCGCTGCTGGCGATCGGACAGGGTGACCAGCGGCGCGCCGGCGCGCACGTCCTGGCCGCTCTCGAAATGCACCGCATCGACCAGTTCGCTGACCTTCGCGGTGAGCGTGACCGACTCGCGCGCCTTGACCGTGCCGACCGCGGAGGTGCGCTCGGCGAAGGATTCCGGCTGCAGCACCACGGTGGTGACCGGGATCGGACGATCGCCGCCGCCGGCCGCCTTCGGGTCCTGCGCCTTGTCGCCGCAGGCGACGAGCGACGCGGCGAGCGCGACGCAGGCGAGCGCGCGCAACGCGGGGAGGCGGGAACGACGCGGGGCGCACCGGGGCGCCGCGTCCATGGGCAGGCGTGGGGGCATCGGGCCATCCGTCGAGGCGATGCGCGGATTGTAGCGGCAGGCGATGACGATCACGCCCGCCGTGCACCCCTTGCAAATCGCATGGAACCCGGCTTTTTCCGCAGGAAAGCCGGGCAATGTGCGACCGGACTGTCGCCGTCCATGACCTTCGGCCTATGCCGGCGCGAAGAAGCAACGCATCGTTCCCCTCGCCGCAACGACGAACGCCGGCACGAGGCCGGCGTTCGCGAGTCGCACGTGGCGCAATGGCGGTTCGGGATCAGCCGCCCCACTGGCCCAGCGCGGCGAGACCGTTCTCGCGGGCGCGCGCGAACACCGTCTCCTGCGCCTTGGCGAAGTTGCCGGCGAGGTCCTGCGACCACAGCTTGAGCGCCGCCGACTGCATCGCGCGGCCGTAGGAGAACGACAGCGGCCACGGGTTCGGGCCGAGCTGGTTCATCGCGTTGAGGTGCGCGGTGGCGTCCTCGTCGCTCTGGCCGCCGGACAGGAACACGATGCCCGGCAGGATCGCCGGCACGGTCGAACGCAGGCACATCAGGGTGTACTCGGCGACTTCGTCGACCGAGGCCTGCTCTTCGCAGTCCTTGCCGGAGACGACCATCGAGGCCTTGAGGATGGTGCCCTGCAGGTCGACGTTGTGCTGGTACAGCGCGTCGAACAGCGCGCGCAGGGTGACTTCGGTGACTTCGTAGCAGGTCTCGATGTCGTGGTCGCCGTCCATCAGCACTTCCGGCTCGACCATCGGCACCAGGCCCTGCTCCTGGCACAGCGCGGCGTAGCGCGCGAGCGCGTGGGCGTTGGCGTCGATGCAGGTGCCGGACGGGATGTCCTCGCCGATCGTGATCACCGCGCGCCACTTGGCGAACTTCGCGCCGAGCGCGGCGTATTCCTTGAGGCGATCGCGCAGGCCGTCGAGGCCTTCGGTGATCACTTCGCCGGGGCAGCCGGCGAGCGGGTGGGTGCCCTTGTCGACCTTGATGCCCGGGATGATCCCGTTGTCCATCATCACCTTGGTGAACGGCACGCCGGCCTTGGTCGACTGGCGGATGGTTTCGTCGAACAGGATCGCGCCGGAGATGTGCTGGCCCAGGTTGGGCGCGGTCAGCAGCAGCTCGCGGTAGGCGCGGCGGTTCTCTTCGGTGTTCTCGATGCCGACGCCGGCGAACCGCTTGGCGATGGTGCTGGTGGATTCGTCGATGGCGATGATGCCCTTGCCCGGGGCGACCATGGCGCGGGCGATATCGGCAAGCTGTTCGATGCTCATTGGGGGTCCTGGAGGGGCGGCGAAGACCCGAAAGTATACCCGCCCCCTCCCCCCGCCATCGGCCCGGGTCCCCCCGGCGGACGGGTGCGGCTCAGCTCGCCCGGATCTGCTGGACCAGACGGCCCAGTACGTTGCCCGGGCCGATTTCGTCGAACCGTTCGACGCCCTGGCCGAGCAGGAAGCGCACGCTGTCCACCCAGCGCACCGAGCCGGTGATCTGGCCGACCAGCAGCGCCTTGGCCGCGTCGCCGCCCTCGGCCGGATACGGCCGCGCGGTGACGTTGGCGACCACCGGGGTGCGCGGCGCGGCGAATTCGATCGGGGCCAGGAAGGCCTCGAACTCGCGCGCGGCGTCGGCCATGTAGCGCGAGTGGAACGCCGCGCTGACCGGCAGCGGCATGCACATGCGCGCGCCGGCGGCCTGCAGCAGCGGGCCGGCGCGCTGGATGTCCTCGACCGGGCCGGAGACCACCGTCTGCGAGGGCGAATTGAAGTTGGCCACGTCGATCGCGTCCAGGCCGTTGTCGGCCAGCACCGCGGCGATCGCCTCGGGGCCGAGGCCGATCACCGCGGCCATGCCGCCGCCGCGGGCCTGCGCCATCAGTTCGCCGCGCTTCTGCACGAGGCGCAGGCCGGTGAGGAAGTCGAACACGCCGGCGGCGAGCAGCGCGTTGTATTCGCCGAGGCTGTGGCCGGCGAGCCAACCCGGGCGCACGCCGTCGTCCAGCGCCTTGCGCGTGTGCAGCGCATTGACCACGTACAGCGCCGGCTGGGTGTAGCGGGTGTCCTTGAGCCGGTCCTCCGGGTCTTCGAGGCACAGTTGCCGCATCGAGTAGCCCAGCAGCGCGTCGACGTCCTGCTCGATGGCGGCGTAGTCGCGGATCTCGTCGAACAGCCCCTGGCCCATGCCCTTCTTCTGCGAACCCTGGCCGGGGAAAACGAAAGCGATCATCTGGCGGTCTCCTGCTGCGTGCGGCCCCGGTCGGTCGGGACGAACGCGTAGTTTATCCCGCGTCGCCGTGGATGCACTTCAGCGCGCGGGCCGAGATCCGGGTTTCGCCGGGGTAGCCGAAGGCGCTGTTGACGTAGCGCACCCCGTCCAGCCGCACGTCGCGGTTGAGGTGGCTGTGGCCGTAGACGTGCAGCGACGCGCCCCAGCGCCGCAGCCGCGCGTCGATGCGCGAGGCGCCGAGCACCGGCAGCAGCATCCGCACCGAATCGGGCACGAAGCCGGGCAGCAGGTCGGCCCGCGGCAGGAAGTGCGAGCAGGAGATGCGCACCGGCGCGTCCGCGGCGAAGTCCTCGTCGGCGTCGTTCAATGCGTCGAAGCGCGCGGCGATGCGCGCGTCGTCGAAACCGTCGGGCCAGCGGCAGGCGCGGTAGTCGGTCCACATCGTCCGCAGCGTCGCGGAGGGCGTACCGAAGGAGCCGTCGTACCAGCCCTGCAGCGGGCGGATCACGATCGCGCCCTCGCGCAGCGGGCCGGTCTCCACGCCGCACTGCGCGGCGACCCGGCGCACGGCCTCGAACTTGGCGAAGGAATCGCCGTCGCGGCCGTCGCGCACCACCCACAGCTCGTGGTTGCCGGGCAGGAACAGCACCCGGCGGAAGCGCGCGGCGAACGCGCGCAGGCTGGTCTCCAGCAGCGACAGGCGATCGGTCAGGTCGCCGGCGAGGACCAGCAGGTCGTCGCGATAGTCGGACGTGGACAGGCCCGACACCCAGCGGGCGTTCTCGTCGTAGTCGACGTGGACATCGGACAGGGCGAAGACACGCATGCGTCGCGACGGCCCGCGCGGCTCAGGACCGGCCCGCGGTCACAGCTCGCCCAGCCCTTCGGCCTTGCCGTCCTCGCCCACGCGCAACAGGCGCAGGGTGTTGGTGGCGCCGTGGGTTTCCATGTGCTCGCCGCTGGTGAACACCACGCGGTCGCCGGCGCCGAGCAGCCCGGCCTCGACCAGCTTGCGGATGCTGCCGCGCGCGGCCTGGCGCGGGGTCTCGCCGCGGCTGTCGTAGTCCATCGGGAACACGTCGCGCATCAGCGCCATGCGGTGGCGCGAGGCGGGCAGGCGGGCGAAGGCGAAGATCGGCGCCTTGCCGCGGAAGCGCGAGAGGAAGCGCGCGGTGCCGCCGGATTCGGTCATCGCCACGATCGCGCCGACGCCGATGTGCTCGGTGAGGAACATCGCGGCCATCGCGATCGCCTGGTCGGCGCGCTCGAGGTTGCGCGGCGCGTCCTCGAAGTCGGTGTCGTGCTCGAACTGGCGCTCGGCGCCGAGGCAAATGCGCGCCATCGCCTCGACCGCGCGCACCGGGTACATGCCGGCGGCGGATTCCTGCGACAGCATCACCGCGTCGGTGCCGTCGATCACGGCGTTGGCGACGTCCAGCACCTCGGCGCGGGTCGGGATCGGGCTGCTCACCATCGACTGCAGCATCTGGGTCGCGGTGATCACCACCTTGTTGCGCTCCAGCGAGGTGCGGATGATCTTCTTCTGCAGGCCCGGTAGTTCGGCGTCGCCGATCTCCACGCCGAGGTCGCCGCGGGCGACCATCACCACGTCGCTGGCGTCGACGATCTCGACCAGGTTCTCGATCGCCTCGGCGCGCTCGATCTTCGACACCAGCCAGGCGTCGCTGCCGGCGGCGCGGGCGACGCGGCGCGCCTCCTGCATGTCCTCGGCGTTGCGGCAGAAGCTGACCGCGATGAAGTCGGCGCGCAACTGCGCGGCGACCGCGATCAGTTCGCGGTCGCGCTCGGTCAGCGCGCCCAGCGAGAGGCCGCCGCCGAGCTTGTTGAGGCCCTTGCGGTTCGACAGTTCGCTGTCGTTGAGCACGGTGGTGACGATGCGGTCGCCCTCGACCGCCGTCACCTGCAGTTGCACCACGCCGTCGTCGAGCAGCAGCACGTCGCCCGGCGCGACGTCGCCCGGCAGGCCGAGGTAGCTGACGCCGACCTGGGTCTCGTCGCCGGGCGGCGCGTCCTCGCGGGCGATCAGGGTGAAGCGCTCGCCGGTGCGCAGCTTCACCCGGTCGTTGGCGAACTTCTCGATGCGGATCTTCGGACCCGGCAGGTCGACGAGGATGCCGACCTCGGTGCCGACGCGCGCGGCCGCGGCGCGCACGGCCTCGGCGCGCGCGAGCTGGCCGGACGGATCGCCGTGGGAGAAGTTCAGCCGGACCACGTCCACGCCGGCGCGCAGGAGCGCGTCGAGCACCCCGGGGGCGTCGGTGGCCGGGCCGAGGGTGGCGAGGATCTTGGTGCGGCGGCGCTGGTCGGTCATCGGGCGGAGGCGGGAAGCGGGCGACCCGCAACGCTACCACGACGCCCGCGAAACAGCCGCGGCTGCGGGCCGTGCATACGTTGCCATCCACGCGACCGGACGCCGGCCGGCGCCGCCCGACCGACTCAGGGGCAGTCGATCGCCCGGTCGATGTAGGTCTGGGTATAGGTGCCCCAACTGCTGCCGCCGACTTCGCAGGCGACGATCCCGCCCACGGCATGGCCGTTGACGTCGTAGAAGATGCGCTCGTGGCCCCAGGGCACGGGCGGGAACATCGGCGCCGCCAGCAGCGGCGCCGCGAACAGGGTGACCGCGAACAGCGTGGTCGAAACAAGCGTGACCGGGAAAAGCCGGACCAGGGAAGGCGTGGAAATCGCGGCGTGGATCGAATGTTTCATGTGTCTCCTCCTTGAAATCGCCATGCGCCATCGAAACGATGGGCGCACGTCCAACCTAGCCCTCCGGGCGTAAGAACACGTTAGCCCGGCAGGACGAACCGCTGCGGATTTCACCGGATCGTCGTGACGGCCCGGTCCAGGAGCAGGCCGGGCAACGCGGCCGGTGCGTCCGCGATCGCGTGCGCCCCGGCGTCGCGCAGTTCGGCCTCGTCGCCGAAGCCCCACAGCACCCCGACCCCGCGCAGTCCGTGGTGGGCCGCGCCGGCGATGTCCAGGTGACGATCGCCGATCATCGTGCAGGTCGCGCGGGCGTCGTCGGCGCCGAGGCCGAACCGCGCCAGCGCTTCGGCGATCAGCTCCGGCTTGTGGCTGAGCCGGCCGTCGAGGGTCGCGCCGACCACGTCGTCGAAGCGATGGCCGAACGGCAGCGTGTCGACGATCCGCCGCGCGTGCGGCTCGTTCTTGGCGGTCACCACGGCCAGCCGGCAGCCGGCCGCGTGCAGCGTCTCCACCGCTTCGCCGACGCCCGCGTAAACGGTGTGCTCGGCCCAGCCCTCGGCGTCGTAGCGCTCGCGATACAGCATCACCGCGCGCTCGACGTCGGCCGGGTCGTCGAACAGCCGGCCGTAGCTCACCCGCAGCGCCGGCCCGATCCAGCCGCGCAGCGCGGCGTCCGGCAGCCCCGGATGGCCCATGCGTTCGAGGGAATGGCGCACGCAGCGGGTGATGCCGACGGCGGAATCGATCAGGGTGCCGTCGAGGTCGAAGAACAGGGTCGTGCGCATGGCCGCGGCGCCGGTCGGGTCATGCACGGCGCGGCGCACCGGGGATCGGCGGGAACACCCGCCTCAGCCCGCGCGCGCCTGCAGCGCCGCGACCGCCGGCAGGGTCTTGCCCTCGAGGAATTCGAGGAAGGCGCCGCCGCCGGTGGAGATGTACGACACGTCGTCGGCGATCCCGTACTTGTCCACCGCCGCCAGGGTGTCGCCGCCGCCGGCGATCGAGAACGCCTGGCTGGCGGCGATCGCGCGGGCCAGGGCCTCGGTGCCCTTGCCGAAGGCGTCGAACTCGAACACGCCGACCGGGCCGTTCCACACCACGGTGCCGGCGGCCTGGATCAGCGCGGCGTAGCGCGCCGCGGTGTCCGGGCCGATGTCGAGGATCATGTCGTCGGCACCGACCGCATCGACCGGCTTCACCGTCGCCGGCGCGTCGGCGGCGAAGGCGGGGGCGACGACCACGTCGGTGGGCACCGGGATCTCGGCGCCGCGCGCCCTGGCGTCGGCCATGATCTTCTTCGCGGTGTCGATCAGGTCCGCCTCGACCAGCGACTTGCCGACGCCGTGGCCCATCGCGGCGATGAAGGTGTTGGCGATGCCGCCGCCGACGATGAGCTGGTCGACCTTCGACACCAGCGACGACAGCAGTTCGAGCTTGGTGCTGACCTTGCTGCCGGCGACGATGGCCAGCAGCGGCCGCGCCGGGTGCTCCAGCGCCTTCGCCAGCGCATCGAGTTCGGCCATCAGCAGCGGGCCGCCCGCGGCCTGCTTCGCGAACCTGATGACGCCGTGGGTGGAGGCCTGGGCGCGGTGCGCGGTGCCGAACGCATCCATCACGAACACATCGCACAGCGCGGCGTACTGCTTCGAGAGCGCCTCGTCGTCCTTGCCCTCGCCGACGTTCATGCGGCAGTTCTCGAGCAGCACGAGCTGGCCCGGGGCGACCTCGACGCCGTCGACCCAGTCCTTCACCAGCGGCACCTCGCGACCGAGCAGTTCGGACAGGCGCGCGGCGACCGGCGCCAGCGAATCGGCCTCGCTCCACACGCCTTCCTTCGGCCGGCCGAGGTGCGACATCACCATCACCGCCGCGCCCTTTTCCAGCGCGAGCTTGAGCGTGGGCAGCGAGGCGAGGATGCGCTGGTCGGACGTGACCTTGCCTTCGGCGCCGTGCTCGAACGAGATCGGCACGTTGAGATCCTGGCGGATCAGCACGCGCTTGCCGGCGAGGTCGAGGTCGGTCATGCGGAGGATGGACATGCGGGGCTCCGGGGGGGATTCGGGGACGGCGCCCTGCGGGGAGGTCGCCGGATCAAACGGCGATTTTCCCTGTTCCGGCGGGCCCGCGTCGAATCGGGCCACCGGCGGCGGCGGCGCGGGCTCCGGCGGCGGCGGCGCGGCCTCCGCCTCCTCGGCGCCGGCGCCGCGCTGGCGCAGCAGGGTCAGCGCGAAGCCGCCGACCACCGCCGCGCCGACCACCAGGAAGCCCCACAGCATCCAGCGCCGCCAGTCGAGCGGCTTTTCCGGCTCGGCGTAGGCGCCGGCCCCGGCCGCTTCGGTCCGCGCGCCGAGCGCGGCCGACGGCGGCGTCCAGTCCGCGCCCAGGCGCTTGCGCAGCGGCGCGAGCGCGGCTTCGACCGGCAGCGACTCGCGGCGGGCGACGCGGCTGCCGGCCGCCAGCACGAACGGGCCGTTGCCCTGAGCCAGGAACACGAACCGGTCCGGCAGGTAGCCGACCGCCAGCGACGGCGGCGGCGCCAGCGCCACCGGGCTGCGCAGCCGCCAGTCGCGCGCCGGCATCGGCGCGGTCAGCACGTAGTCCTCGTTGTCCACCTGCAGGCCGCCCTGGCGCAGCCGGAACACCAGCGTGCGGCCCATCGGCACCCAGCCGGTGGCGTCGTCCGCGGCCGCGCCCGGATGCGCATCGACGATCACGTCGGCGGTGGCGTTGTCGGCACCCAAACCAATCCCGATCCGCCCCACCGGCAGCGTCGCCGGCAGCCGGTAGCGATACACCTTGCCCTTGCCGAAGGCGTCCGACGACTCGCCCTCGAACGTCGCCGTCGCCCGGCGCCACTGCGGCGGCGCGGCGCCGGCGCGCAGCCGCCGCGCGGTGACCTGCAGCCCCGGCAGCGGATCGCCGTCGAGCTGGCGCAGGCGCAGGTAGCGCAGCGGCGTGGCCGGCAGCGCGATGTCGCGCCGCTGGAGCACGGCGCCGCCCTGGCGCAGCGAGACCACCGCCGCGGCGTCGACCAGCGGCTGCCAGTGTTCGAGGTCGTCGCTGCCCTCCACCGCGAAGCGGGCGCGGGTGTCGCCGCGTTCGGGCCAGCGCAGTTCGAGCCGATCGACGGTCGCCGGACGGGTCGGGTCGCGGTTGAGGTCGGCGTCCAGCACGTAGTCGATGAAGTTCTGCGGCGTGGCCGCGGCGCCCACGTCGGCCTGCAGCAGGTGCAGGCGGCCGGTGCCGTCGCGCTCGAGCCGCAGCGACACGTCGTCGGCGCCGTCGGCGCGGCGTGGCAGCGCGAACACCGGCAGCGCCACTTCGGCCACGCCCGGCGCCGCCTGCGGATCGATCGTCAGCCGCGCCACCGGCACCGACTGTCCGTCGGCGTTGAAGACCTCGAAATCGCCGAGCTGCGGATCGGTCAGCGCCGCATAGACCTCGGGCGTGAGCGCGAACTGCCAGGCGGCGCTCTGGCCGTTGGTCGCCAGCGGCCAGCGGTAGGCGTAGTCGCCGGGCTGGGCGGCGTGGCCCGCGCCGGCGGCGAACGCCAGCAGGGCGGCGGCGAGGAGGACGGACGAACGACGGACGGACGACGCGGTCATGCGGGGGACTCCGTGGCGGCGCGGCGCGGCGGCGCGGGGGCGAAATAGCCGACCGCGGCGCACAGCAGGCCGTAGGCGATGAACGACACGATACCGAAGATGTCGCCGAGATTGCTGCGGTCGACGATCAGCAGCTTGAGCAGCACCACGCCCATCAGCACCGCGCCCGCGCCCCACAGCAGGCGGTCGCCGCGGCGCGAGCCGAAGATCCAGCCGAGCACGCCGAGCACGCTCCAGACCACGGTCAGCGCGGTCTGCACCACGCTGTCGCCCAGCATCGACGGCGACCAGGCGACATCGCCCCAGTGGTGGGCGCCGCGCAGGGTGGCGAAGGTGATCCAGGCGAACGTCGCCAGCGCGAACAGCGGCACCCCGATCCGCCCGCCCTGGCGCCCCATGCCCCAGACTTCGTGCGCGAGCAGCGCCAGCGCGGCGAGCTGGAACAGTTCCAGCGGGTTGAGCACGGTCACCCACGGCAGCGGCGCGCTCGCGCCCGGGAAGAACAGCGACAGCAGCCAGCCCAGCGACAGCACTGCCGCCGCCGAGGCCAGCAGCACGCTGCGGTAGTCCTCGAACCCGCGCGCCAGCGGCGGCGCCAGCAGCGCCGGGCGCAGCCGCAGCGCGGCGGCGAACAGCAGCACCGGCAGGCCCAGCGCGACGATGCGCCAGCCGTCGCCCATGCCCGGCACGTAGGTCGCGCCGACGTCACTGTCGTGGTACACGAGGTGGAACGCGCCCAGCGCGATCGCCGCGATCCACGACCACCACCAGCCGCCGTGCGCGAGCAGGCGCACCGGCATGCCGGTCGCGCGCAGGCAGGTGAGCGCGCGCCAGCCGGCGACGGCGTAGAACAGCCACGCCAGCGCGCCGCCGTGGGCGAACGGATGCGCGTGGTCGGCCGACTGCAGCATCGCGAACGGCACGCCCAGCGCTAGCGCCAGCGCGGCGGTCGCGCCGAACACCGGGAAGGCGTCGAAGCGGCGGCGCACCTCGGCCGTCAGCCAGCCGGTGCCGGCGAGGAACGCGAACATCGCGTCGATGGCGTAACGGTCCGGGACGTGATCGACGATCTCCTGGCCGCCGGCGAAGGTCCACCAGCCCAGGCCCCACAGCGCGAACAGTGCGACCACGCCGGTGTCGAGCGTGCGCCGGTAGATCCACGCCGTCGCGAAGCCGCCGATCGCGATCAGCAGCGCGCTCATGTACGCCGCGTTGGCGATCGGCGTGGTCGAGGCCAGCGCAGCGGTCGGCGTGAAGCCGGCGCTGAGTCCGCCGATGCCGGCGACGTAGGCCAACGCCGCGCCCGCCTGCAGCAGCAGGCCGGTGAGCTGCGGCAGCCTGCGGTCCTGGCGCAGGCCGAGCCAGACGAGGACCGCGCCTTCGATCGCGAACACGCTGGCGGTCGCCCGCGCCGACAGCGCCAGCGGCACCGCGAGCGTGGCGAACCCGACCGCGATCACCGCCCAGGTCTCGATCAGGGTGGCGAAGCGCGGGCGGCTGCGCAGGCCCGCGGCGAGCAGCGCGTAGGTCGCGGCCATCGCCAGCGCCGACAGCGCCAGCGGCATCCGCCCGTCGCCGAACGGCGCGCCGTGCAGCAGGCCGGCCTGCAGCGCGAACACCACCAGCGGGGTGCCGATCACCAGGGTGCCGTCGACCGCGCGGTACGCGTTGCCGCCGGCGGCGGAGCGGCGGTTGGCGTAGAACACCGGGATCAGCAGGTACAGCGCGAAGAACAGGATCAGGAAGGGCTCGGTGCTGGCGAACTTCTCCGGCCGGTAGTCGAGCACGCCCCAGAGCGTGCCGATGGCGAAGGTGAAGACGAAGCCGATGAGGTTGAGCAGCCGCCACGGCCGGTTCCACGCGATCGCGAAGATGCCGAGGTTGAGCACCGCGTAGTAGGAGAACAGCGCGACGTGGTTGCCGCTGCCGGTCGAGAGCCAGATCGGCGCGAGGAAGCCGGCGAGGATGCCGAACACCGCCAGCGCCAGCGCGTCCTGCAGCACCGCGAGCACGCACAGCCCCGCGACCAGCGCGATGGTGATGCCGAAGGCCGCGCCCGCCGGGATCAGGTGGTAGAGCTTGAACGCGGCGAACGTCACCAGCATCAGCACGCCGATGGCGCCGCCCTGCAGCGACAGCGAGAACGCGCGCCGGGTCTCGCGCTGGCGCCAGGCGAACACCAGCCCGCCCAGCGCGGCCGCGGCGACGCCGGCCAGGCGCAGCTCGATCGGCACCCGCACCCAGCCCTGGTCGCTGGCGTATTTCAGCAGCGCGGCCACGCCGGCCAGCAGCACCAGCATGCCGATCTTCACCGGCACGTTGCCGACGGTGAACCAGTGCCTGGCGGCGCGCAATCCAAGCTGGATCGGGTCGGGTCTGGCTGGCGCACGCGCCGGCGTGACACGGGGCGCCACTGGCGGCGGCGAGCCCGCAAGCGACGCCGAAGCCGTCGAGGTCGATTGGGTCGGGT
>Ga0136846_1231107_pt1 | contig 25085 bp, 24 predicted proteins | sample HopSoiMetagenom2_FD_96841 | JGI IMG/M metagenome (GOLD analysis project Ga0136846, IMG submission 96841) | Grasslands soil microbial communities from Hopland, California, USA - 2 Assembly 2016 (version 4) | ecosystem: Environmental > Terrestrial > Soil > Grasslands | place: USA: Hopland... | reverse complement strand
GTTGTCCAGCGATTGCTTGCCCGGGAACACGTTGAACAGGTTCCGCGCGCCGAGCGCCCAGCGCATGGCGCCGAGGCGGTAGCCGGTCTCCAGGTCGAAGAGCGTCTTCGCGGCGAACTCCTGCTCGCAGTCATCGCACAGCCCCGGGGCCGACCAGAACTTGCCATAGTAGGAGCCGCGCGCGAGCAGGTCCACCTTGCCGCGTGAGAGGTTCGCCGTGAGCGTTCCCCGCCAGTCTGGCCGCTCCTTCTCGATCACGAGCTTCGTGAACTTGTCGACCAGCTCCGCGCCGGTACCCTCGAGTTGCGGAGGCAGGGGGCGCTGGTCCGAGATCTCGTTCTTGGTGAAGTTCGCTCCGGCCGTCAGCAACAGCGAGCTGAACGAACCGAGCGTCGTCCGGTAGTTCCCCGTGAGATCGATGCCCGTCGTGCGCGTATCGATGATGTTCGTGAAGTACTGCGCCGACGTGATCGGGAGCCCCTTCGCCTCGAGAATCTTCTCGACGCTGTCGCCGCCGATGTTGCCTGTGAGCAGAATGCGGTCGTGGAGGTCGATGAGGTAGCCGTCCACCGTCACGTTGAACTGGTCGGTCGGGCTCCAGGCGAAGCCCGCGCTGTAGTTGAGCGACGTCTCAGGCTTGAGCGGCTTCGCGCCTAACGCCTGTGCCACGTCGCTCTGGACCGGGAAGATGCCGACCTCGAATGGCGCCTGCTTTCCGGTTACCGGATCGAGCCGGAAGTTCGTGATGCGGCTGCCGTAGAAGCTCTGGGCGAGCGACGGCGCGCGGAATCCGGTGCTAAACGCACCTCGAAGGACGAATTGCTTCGTCGGCTGGAATCGCGCCGCGAGCTTCCAGCTCAGGTTGGAGCCGAAGTCGGTATAGTCCTCGAACCGGGCGGCCGCGTTCACGAGCAGCTTCTTGGTGAGGTCCGTCTCGAGGTCCACGTACGCGCCCGTGTTGCCGCGGGACTCGTCGGCCGCGGTCGTCGGCAGGAAGCCGCTGAACACCTGGGAGCCCGGCGGCGCGGGATCGCCGAACTGGTTCACATGACCGCCCTGGATCCACGACCCTTTCTCGCCGGGCACGAGCTGCCATGTCTCCTGTCGGTACGTCGCGCCGACGGCGACGTTGAGCGCGTTAGGCAGACCGATCTCGACGGGCTTCGCCATGCTGGCCGACAGCCCGAACTCGCCCGAGCGCAGTCCGCCGGCGTAGAAGTGCGTGCTGTTCGGTATTCCCGGGTCGTCGGCATTTCCCAGGATCCCATCGAGGCCGGGCGCGCAGGGCGTATCCAGGCACGGACCTAACGACGCGTTGAGCGTGTGTCGGAGCTGGTAGTCGAACAGGTTGTGGCCGTACGACGCGGACACGTCGTAGTTCCACTTGGCCGCGATACCGCGAATGCCGGTCGCCGCCGAATAGTCCACCACGGTCGGCCGAAACTCCGGCAGGAAACCCTGGGGGTAGATCTGCGGCCAGTTTCGATCGGAGAGCCCCTGGCGGTAGAACCCGTTGCCGGTGCCGATCCGGTGTGTGTACCCTCCGAACCCGTAAAGCTCCATCGTCCCCGCGGCGTTGAGTGGCAGGCGCAGATTCGCGAACGAGAGCGCATCGTTCGCCAGCCCGTCGCCGGCGTGGTGGTTCGGCTGCGCCACCGGGTTGTTCTTCTGGATGATCTTGCCGTTTGCGTCGACCTCGTCCGCGTCGCCCGGGGTGATCTGGTCCGCCGCCTCCGGCCACGCGCGATTCGTCGGCTGCCGGTTCCGATACTCCGCGAACAGCCCTAACGAGCCGCGGCCAAGCTTGAATCCCCAGCCGCCGTTCACGTTGAACGTGTTGCCGTCGTCGGGATAATCGGGCACCACGTAGCGGCCGAAATCGGCGTTCACGAACGGGGCGAACTGGCCATCCTTGATGACGAGGTTGAGCACGCCCGCGATCGCCTCGGAGCCATACTGCGCGGACGCCCCATCGCGCAGGACTTCCATGCGCTCGATCGCGCTGGCCGGCATCGCGTTGAGGTCCACGCCCGTCGCGCCAGCCGGCTCGCCGAACGCGAACGTGTGCACGAGGGAGCTTCGATGGCGTCGAATGCCGTTCACGAGCACGAGCGTGTGATCCGGCGAGAGCCCGCGCATGGTGAACGGCCGCACGATGTCGTCGGCGTCGGTGACGCTCTGCCTCGGGAAATTCACCGACGGCGAGACGTTCTGCAGAATCGCCGACAGCTCCGACGTCCCTTGCTGCGCGATGACTTCCGCGGGAATGATGTCGACCGGAACGGCGATCTCGTCCGCTGCCTTGTGCGACGCGCGTGTCCCCACGATGACATCGACCGATGCGAGCTGCACGGCCGACCGCAGCAGCGTGATGTTCAGCGTGACGGTCTCGTTCGCCTTGACGGTGACGTCCATCGTCTTCGGCGCGAACCCGATGATCTGGGCGCGGACCGTTCTCGCGCCGGCAGGGACGCCGGGCAGGGTGAAGTTCCCTAACGACGTGGACTGCGTCCGGACGGCTGTTCGGTCGACGCCGATGAGTGCATTGGAAATCGGCGCGCCGGTTGAGTCGACGATCTTGCCGCGAATGGTGCCGACTTGTGCGTGCACTGCGGTGCTGCTCAGTGCGAGGGCCAGCAGGGATGCTACGATACGCGCTGCGAACAGACTCCGTCGCATACGACCTCCGCGAAGGTGTGCGGTGCCTTCTCGCTCGACCGGGAGAACTTCCACCCCGACGGCGGAGGTCGTCAACCACCTTGGTGCCAACCAACAACCGAATTTCGCGAAGCGACCGATCTTGTTGCTGGTTACTCACCTTGCGCCAGCGTGCGGCCCACGGTCTTGCCTGAGAAGAGACAACCGCCCAGAAATGTCCCCTCGAGCGCGCGGTACCCGTGCATACCCCCGCCACCGAACCCCGCCACCTCCCCTGCCGCGTACAGGCCCGGCAGCGGTTGTCCATTCTGCGCGAGCACTCGCCCCGCGAGATCGGTCTCGATCCCGCCCAACGTCTTCCTCGTGAGCACGCGGAGCCTCACCGCAATGAGCGGCCCGGTATCCGGGTCGAGGATGCGGTGTGGCTTCGCCGTGCGAATCAGCCGGTCGCCGATGTAGCGTCGCGCGTTCCGCAGCGCGGCGACCTGGAGGTCCTTCGTGTCTTCGTTCGACACCTCGCGGTCGCGCGCCTCGATCACGCCCTGCACGCGCGCCAGGTCCAGCAATGGCTGGCCAACCAGGTCATTCATCCGCCGAACCAGATCGTCGAGCCGCCGCTCGACGATGAAGTCCTCACCGTGGCGCTTGAACGCCTCCACCGGCGCCGGGGCGTTCCCACCCCGCGCTCGGCCCAGCACCTGCCGCCAGCTGCGACTCGTTAGGTCCGGATTCTGCTCCGACCCCGAGAGCGCGAACTCCTTGGCGATCATGCGCTGCGTCAGCACGAACCACGAATGGTCGTAACCAGTCTGTCGCAGATGAGCGAGCGTGCCGAGCGTGTCGAAGCCCGGGAAGAGCGGGGCAGGGAGGCGACTTCCGGTCGCGTCGAGCCAGATGGACGATGGCCCAGGAAGAATCCGAATCCCGTGACGGCTCCAGATTGGATTCCAGTTGTCGATCCCCTCGACGTAATGCCACATCCGGTCGCCGTTGATGAGCCGCGCGCCTGCCTGCTGTGAGATCGCGAGCATGCGGCCGTCGACGTGCTCCGGAACGCCGGCGAGCATCTGGCCGGGTGGGCTCCCGAGACGCGTCGGCCATGTGCGCCGGACGAGATCATGATTTCCACCAATCCCGCCGGACGTGACGACGACCGCATCGGCGCTCAACGAGAACTCGCCGACGACGTTGCGCGAGCTCGCTTGGCCGCGCTCGATCACGCTGGGCTCGAGGACGTCACCGCGAACACCATCGACCACACCACCGGTGAGTGTGAGCTCGTTCACGCGATGGCGAAAGCGAAACGACACCAGACCTCGTGCTTCCGCTAATCTCACGCGGCGCGCGAATGGTTCGAGCACGCCCGGCCCCGTTCCCCACGCGATATGAAAGCGCGGCACCGAGTTCTGACCTCGCTCGGCCCAGCCGACGATCGGGAAGATCCGAAGGCCCTGCGCGCGGAGCCAGGCGCGCTTCTCGCCGGCGGCCCACGCGACGTACGCTTCCGCCCAGCGTCGTGGCCAGTGATCCTCGTCGCGGTCGAAGCCGGCGGATTTCATCCAGTCCTGCAGCGCGAGGTCGTACGAGTCGCGGATGCGAAGTCGCCGCTGTTCGGGGGAGTTGACCAGGAAGAGTCCGCCGAGCGACCAGAATGCCTGACCGCCTAACGACTGCTCCGGCTCCTGCTCGACGACGATCACTCGCCGGCCGCCGTCGGCCATCTCCGCTGCCGCCACCAGGCCGGCCAACCCCGCGCCGACAACGATGACGTCGGCGTCAGCCATCGTCGCGGCGAGGCTGCATGCGATAGGTGAACATGACGCTGAGCTCTTCGTGCGGAATGGCACCGGCAGCACGATACATCCGCTTCGCGGGCTCGTTGTCAGGGCTCGTCAGGACCCACGCTTCGCCGCACCCGATGGCTTCTCCGTGCGCGACGAGCGTCGCGACGAGCTGTCGCCCTATCCCCAGGTTGTGGTGCGTCGGCGCGACGGCGACCTCATTGATCCAGAGCTCGGGCGCCTTGTCGGGATGAACGTAGTGGACGCCGGACGCCATGCCGACGACGAGATCACCGTCGAGCGCGACGGCGAGATGGTGGCGCGGATGGGCGAAGAACTCCGCGCACCATCGCGGGTGGATCGCGTGGTCGAAGACGTCGTCGGCGACGTTGTCGAGGACAGCGGCTTCATCGTGGCGGAGGATCCGAACGGTGACCGGCATGGTGGGAAGAGACGGGGACGGGCGCCGGCAGTTGTCATTTCAAGCGTCTGAGATCGACCTCCGACATGATGAACCCAAACCCGGGCCACCCGCCCGACTTCACCGAGCGCTCGAAGTACGTCTTCGCCCGGGCCGTGTCGCCGCGCACGAGATACCAGTTCCCGAGCCCATACGCGAGCGTCGCCGCCTGAACATCCGCCGTGTCGGCGGACGTGATCACCGCGTCGGGGCCGATCTCGCCGCGATAGAGCTTGAGGCGCCGAGTGTACGCGTTGTCGACCGGCAGCGAGTCGGGGCGACGCGCGAGCATCGCCTCCGCGTCGGCTTTGCGGCCCACGCGCATGAGCGACATCCACAGCCAGTCCGTCGATCCGGCCAGCTCACCCGCGTCCGGCGCGTGCGGTTGCGCCCGCGCGAACAACTGAGCCGCACCGGCGAAATCGCCGCGAGCGAAGCGCACGATGCCGAGGTGGTACAGGATCCCGTAGTTCGTGCTGTCGAGCTTCAGCCCCTTCGTGAGATCCGCTTGTGCCTTGTCGAGCTCGCGCACCGACAGGTAGCGATGCCCGCGCCACCGATACAGCATCGCGTTGTTCGGCTCGATAGCCATCGCCTTCGTAAAGGTCTGGATCGCCTCGCGAAACTGCCGCGCGCCGGACTGCGCGACACCAAGGTCGATGAATCGCTGCACGTTCTTTGGATCCGCCGTCAGCGCCGCCTGTGCGCGAGCGATAGGCCCCGTGTCGGGTTGGGAGCGGTACTCGACGCCGGCGGGTGAGCGGTACTGCACCGTCTGCGCCGAGACCGGGCTAGCCGCGGCGGCTGCGACGACAAAGGCGATGAGACCTCGAGACAATGCTCCTCCTGCGTCGAAACGCTGGGTAAGGGGTCAGACTCCTCCCGAACCGAAAGCGCGCCTCGGCGCGCTTTCGGTTCGGGAGGAGTCTGACCCCTTACGGATCGAAAGAATGCCTAACGCACGTCGCCGGACTGGCGATCCTCCACGATCGTCGGGCGTGTGACCTTTCGCGCGCACCACACCACGAACAGGCCGATCAGGCCCGCACCAACGCCGCCGGAGATCGCCGAGCCAATCGTCGCATCCTCGCCGGCGTATGCCAACGCGGCCGTCGACGCCACGTAGGTCACCACAACCGCCCACGCGGCCGAGAGGGGCACGGACCATCGATGGCGCACGAGTAGCGCGACAGCAGCCGACAGGCCGAAGATACCGTAGACGAACACGCCGGCGGTCACCGACTTCTGCAGCGGGGTGTGCGCCTCCGCGAACTCGGTCACGCCGTTATAGAACCCCACCAGGCCCGTATTGAATAGCAACAGGATCGCGACGATCCACACTGCCTTCCGCCCCATGCCACCTCCACGGGTATCGGGCACCCGTGCAGCGGTGCCTGACGCTAGACCGCCGATCGGTATTGTTCCGCACAGGCGCGGGCGCGCTCGAGCAGCAGGTCGCGCTCCCGCGCATTCCGCGTGAGCGATGCCGCGCGCTCGAGCTCCACCCGCGCTTCCTCGAACCGGCCCAGCTTTCTCAGGAAGTCTCCGCGCACGCTCGGCAACAGATGATACTGCGCGAGCGACGGCTCGGATGTCAGTGTGTCGACGAGCTTGAGCCCTTCGGCCGGCCCGTAGGCCATCGAAACCGCGACGGCACGATTCAGCTCGACGATCGGCGACGGCGTCACCTGGGCCAGGGCCTGATACAGGCTCGCGATCCGAACCCAGTCGGTTTCTTCGGCGGTTCGCGCTCGCGCGTGACACGCGGCGATCGCCGCCTGCAGGGCAAACGGCCCGAGCGCGCCGCCGAGTGCCTCGGCGCGCTGGAGGGCGGCGAGGCCGCGCTGGATGAGCACCCGATCCCACTTCGCGCGGTTCTGGTCGAGCAGGACGATCGGTTCGCCCGAGGGTCCCACGCGCGCCCGCAGGCGGGACGCCTGGATCTCCATCAGCGCGACCACGCCGTGTACCTCGGGCTCGTTAGGCGCGAGCTCGGCCACGATGCGTCCGAGCCGCAGCGCGTCCTGGCACAGGTTCGGGCGCACCCAGTCCTCGCCGGAGGTGGCGGAGTAGCCCTCGTTGAAGATGAGGTAGAGCACCTCGAGGACGGACGAGACGCGCGCCGCGAGCTCGTCGCCCCGCGGCACCTCGAACGGGACCTTCTTGTCGGAGAGCGTGCGCTTTGCCCGAACGATCCGTTGCGCAATCGTGGATTCCGGCACGAGGAACGCCCGGGCGATCTCGTCCGTGGTAAGTCCGCCGAGGAGGCGCAGGGTGAGCGCGACGCGGGCTTCGGTGGAGAGCACCGGGTGACACGCGATGAAGACGAGCCGAAGCAGGTCGTCACCCACATGATCGTCGAGCGCTTCGGCGAGCTCGGGCTCGGGGCTTTCCTGCTTGGACTCGAGCTCGTGGCCGATCTCGGCGTGCTTGCGGTCCATCATGGGTCCGCGTCGCATGACGTCGATCGCGCGCCGCTTGGCGATGGCCATGAGCCAGGCGCCGGGATTATCGGGCACGCCGGATTTCGGCCACTGCTCGAGTGCCGCGAGCAGGGCGTCCTGTGCGAGATCCTCGGCCAACCCGACGTCGCGGACGATACGGGTGAGGCCGGCAATCAGCTTCGCGGACTCGATTCTCCAGACCGCGTCTATCGTGCGATGGGTGTCGGGCGCCGTCACGGCTCCCAATCACACCACGATTCCGGTCCGGTGCAAGTGCGTGGGGCCCAGTCGTGACACGTGGGGCCAGCGTCAGCGGCTGGCGACCTCGGCGCGAAGGCGGCGTTCCTGCTCGCGGATCTCGGGGCTGAACTCCGCGCCGAAGTCCTCGGCCTCGAAGACTCGGCGGATTTCGACCTCCGCGTCGACGCCTTCGGGATTCGGGATGCGCTTTGCCCATTCGATGGCCTCCTCCTTCGACGTCACCTGAATGAGCCAGAATCCGGCGATGAGCTCCTTCGTCTCGGTGAACGGGCCATCGACGACCGTGCGCGTGGTGCCGGAAATCTTGACGCGTGCGCCGTTCGAGCTCGGGTGAAGGCCTTCGCAGGCGAGGAGAACCCCCGCCCTCAGGAGCTCTTCGTTGTACTTCCCGAACTCGGCGAGGAGACGTTCGCTCGGCATCGCGCCGGTCTCGAAATTCGCGTCGGCTTTGATGATGATCATGAACCGCATTGTCGTGTCTCCTCGCTTCGGTGTTTTGCCGGTCGGCGCCTAACGGGTGATGGTGACGATCACCCTTCTACCGTACGTCGAATAGCGGTGGCGGGAATCGACATTGGAACTGCTGGCGACCGCCGGGGACGGGGGACGGGCGACGGGCGACCGAGAAAAGGCGCGTGTCCTTCCGAGCGAGCGGCAGCGAGTCGAGGAATCGCCGTCGTCCCGATAGAGGGCGTCAGTTCCCGGTTCCCAGCAGTCGCCAGTCGCCAGTCGCCAGTCGCCAGTCGCCCGTCGCCCGTCCCCGGCTATTGCACCGGCCCCAGTGGACTCGGCTTACAGCCCGTGGCCTCGGTCGTGTACGAGACCGTCGCGATCTTCCACCCCGTGGGAGAGCGAAGCAGGGTGAAGGCGTCGACGCCGCAGTGCGAGAACGTCTTGTTGCGATGGAAGTCGTACGCTGCCCAGACGACCGCGACCGGGCCATGAACGAGAACCGTTGGCTCCCACATGCGTTCGACGTAGGTCTCCTTCAACCCGGCGATCTGCTGGGCGAACCCCTCGAACGTCCCGCGGCGGATGGCGACCGAATCTCCTTGCACGCGTGCGGCGTACAGAATGCCATCGGCGAGCTGCACGCGTGCGAGCGCGGCGGTGTCGCGGGCGGTCATGGCGTGAAAGAATTCATTGACCGCGGCAACGACGGAGTCGCGCGGCGTCTGTGATTCGGCACGAGTCGCGGCCAACAGTACGCTGGTCGCGGCGATCATGATTGTCAGGCGGCGCATGGGCGCTCCGTAAGAGTGGTTTTGCCGTTAGGCTGACAGGCGGCGCGAATGTGCTGCGCGGCAGCGTCAGGGGCCAGAGTCTGGACTCTGAACCCACGTTCACCAAAATGGAACATGGTCACGGTACTCGCACTTCAGCTCATTGCCATCGCGCACGCGACGGTGATCGATCCGGCGGCAGGATCGAGCCGTCCGGACATGACGGTGCTCGTTCGTGGAACGCGTATCGAGGCGGCCGGCCCATCGCGATCCGTGCGCATCCCCGTGGGGACGCGCGTCATCGATGCCACGGGCAAGTTCGTGATCCCCGGACTCTGGGACATGCACGTCCACACCGATGTGCCGGGCGGACGCGCGCTGCTCGGACTCTACGTCGCCAACGGCGTCACCGGCGTCCGTGACATGGACGGCGACATCCGTCACCTCCGCGGATTCCAACGTGACATTGCGGCCGGAAGTCTCTCCGGCCCGCGGATGGTCGTGTCGGGTCCATATCTCGCGGGACAGCCCGTGCCGCTGCCACACTTTCTCGTGCGCACGCCCGAAGAGGCCGTTGCCGGCGTCGACTCGCTCGTTCGGCTCCATGTGGACTTCATCAAGGTTCACAATGGGATGCCGCCGGCCGCGTACTTCGCGGTGGCGCGTGAGGCGCGTCGTCGCGGAATGGTGTTCGCAGGGCACGTCTTCCCGCCGGTCACTCCGATGCAGGCGTCCGACTCCGGCCAGCGCAGCCTCGAGCACCTGACCGGATTCCCGAACACGTGCGCGGGTGATGATTCGGCGGTAATCGCCGGTGCCTCGGGGCTCCAGCGTTTCCTGCTCGGCGCCTGCTCGCGAGAGGATCTCGGCCCGACGTTCGCCCGCCTCCGCGCAAACCATACGTGGATCACGCCGACGCTCATCGTCCAGACCGAGATCGTGAATCCGAGTGTCGTACCTAACGACTCGCTGATCCACTACTTCGGCGATTCGCTCCAGGCGTTGTGGCGCCTGGTGTTGCCTCCGGCGGGCGACGTGTCGCCGGCAGTGGTCGCCGGCGGCGCGCGGCTGTTCGAGAAGCGTCTCACCCTCGTGAAGGCGCTGTACGATGAAAAGGTTGCCATGCTCGTGGGGACGGATGCCCCGCTGCGGGCGAGTCCTCCCGGTTTTGGCGTGCACGACGAGCTTGCGCTGCTGGTTCGCGCGGGACTCACGCCGCTCGACGCGCTTCGTGCGGCGACGTCGGGTCCGGCGAGCTACTTCGCGGCAACGGATTCGTTAGGCTCGGTCGCGGCTGGGCGGGTCGCGGACCTGGTGCTCCTCGACGCGAATCCTTTAAGCGACATCGCGAACACGCGTCGCATTTCCGCGGTCGTGGCGAATGGCCGCCTGTACGACGCGCCTGGGCGCCGAGCGCTGTTCGAGATGGCACAGCGGGCTGCTAGTCGTTAGGTCCTGGCTCCGTTCGCAACAAGCAAATTTTACCACAGAGGTCAGAGAGGACACGGAGAACGACAAAGGCAACAACGTTCAATCATTTCTCCGTGACCTCCGTGACCTCCGTGGTTGATTCTTGCTGTCGCCGCGCGTAATGCCGACTTGCGCATGGAACGTCCCGAGGCCACATTCCCCTAGTCTTGACAGGGGAGCCGCGATGGCCGACGATCGGTTCGACCTGCTGCAGGGTACGCTGGGGCTCGTCATCCTGAAGGCTCTGCTGGGTGGTGAGCTCCACGGGTACGCCATCGCCCGCTGGGTCGAGGATACTACCAGCGACGTACTGCGCGTCGAAGAAGGCTCGCTCTACCCGGCGCTGCGGCGCCTCGAGGACCGTGGCTTCATCGCCGCACAGTGGGGACTCTCGGAGAACAATCGCCGCGCGCGATTCTACGGGCTGACCGCTGCCGGTCGCCGATACCTCAAGGCCGAAGCCGAGCGGTGGCTGGAATTCTCCGGTGCGGTCACGCGCGTGCTCCGCGCGGCGCCGAGCCTGGCGTGAGGTGACGCGTGTCCGGTGAGCGGCATGAGCCGATGTGGCGACGCTATCGTCGCTTTCTGCGCTCCAACATCGCCGCGGACGTCGACGAGGAGATCGAGTTTCACCTCGCGATGCGGTCGCGAGACTACGAGGCGCGCGGGTTGCCGAGCGACGCCGCAGCGGCAGCGGCACGCGAGCGCTTCGGCGACGTGGGCCGCGTAGCGGGCTGGCTCCGTCGGCACGACATCGAGCGAGCGCGCGCACGACGCGCTGGAGAAATAATGAGCAGCATCCATCACAACCTGCGCGTGGGCGTTCGCGCGCTCATCAAACAGCCCACGTTCACCGCAGCCGCCGTGCTGACGCTGGCGTTAGGCATCGGTGCCACGACCGCGATGTTCAGCGTCGTCTACGGCGTGCTGCTCCGCCCGCTGCCGTTCAGTGAGCCCAGTCGGCTGGTGCGCGTCTGGACGCACTGGAAGACCGCCGACGGTCGTGGTGCCGTGAGCGCGGCGAACGCTCGCGACTGGCGCGCACAGAATCACGTGTTCGAGGACCTGGCGCTGGTCAAAAACAACCAGAGCTTCAATTTCACCGTGAACGGCGAACCTGAGCGGCTGCTCGGTGTGCGCGCATGGGCGAGCTTGTTTCCGATCCTGCGGGCGACGCCGCTCATCGGCCGGACGTTCACCGAACAGGAGAACGAGATTGGTCGGGAAAACGTCGCCGTCCTGAGCTACCAACTGTGGGTGAGACGCTTCGGCTCGGATGCATCGATCGTCGGGAAGGCGATCGTACTGAACGGCGTGTCGACCACGGTCATCGGAATCATGAAGCCGGAATTTGGGTATCCGAGCCGAGTGGCGGAGCTGTGGACACCGCTGACCGTGACGGCCGACGAATACACTCACCGCACGTGGGGCTCGTATAGTGCCGTGGCGCGCCTCAAGCCCGGCGTCACGCTCGACCAGGCACGTGCGGATCTGCGCGTCGTGTCGGCTGACCTCGCACGACAATACGCCGACAACAAGGAGATCGGCGCCGGTATCACGCCGCTCCTCGAGGACATGGTCGGTCGCCTGGAGCAGCCGCTCTTCGTGCTGCTCGGCGCCGTCGGAGCAATGCTGCTCATCGGCTGCGCGAACCTCACCAACCTGTTGCTCGCCCGCGGGCTGTCGCGACGTCGCGAGATCGCGGTTCGGACGGCGCTCGGCGCGTCGCGCGGGAGGCTCGTCGAGCAGTCGATCACCGAGCTCGTACCGCTCTTGGCGTTAGGCGCCGCGGCGGGCCTGCTCACCGCGACCTGGGTGCTCCACGCCCTCGTTCCGGTGTTGCCGGCGGACCTTCCACGCACGGAGGGCATCGGCATCAGCCTCCCGGTGCTTGGCTTCACCACGCTGGTCGTCGTGGTGATCGCTCTGCTCGTCGGCGTGTGGCCCGCGGTCGACGCCGCGAGAAGCGGAGTGAGCGCGGGGCTGAGCGAGCTATCGCGTGGATCCACGGGGGCGCGGCGCCGCTCGCGCGTGAGAGATGCGCTCGTGGTCGCACAGATCGCCGCCACGCTGCTCCTGCTCGTTGGCGCGACGGTTCTCGTCCGCAGCTTTCTCGCGGTGCGGGCGGTCAGCCCCGGGTTCAACCCCGAGGGCGTGCTGACTGCGCAGGTGGCCATCCCCGAGTCGAGGTACCCGAGCGACTCACAGATCGTCGCCTTCTATACCGGCGTGCTCGATCGCGTGCAGGCGCTGCCGGGCGTGACCGCGGTCGGGGTGGTCAACCGACTTCCACTCAGCGGCGACGATCAAAACGCCGGGTTGCAGATCGAAGATGCCGCGCCCCACACGCGATGGCCTAACGTGCTGACGCGCACTGTATCGCCCGGCTATTTCCGAGCGCTGCAGATCCCGATGAAGGAAGGACGGTCATTCACCCGATTCGACGGATCCGACGCACCGAGGGTCGCGATCATCGACGAACGTCTGGCACGGGCGATGTGGCCGAACGCGAGTCCAATCGGACGTCGAGTTCGAGAAGGCGGCGACGTGTGGGCCACCGTCGTCGGAGTCGTCGGACACATCCAACACTCCGGACTGGACGACGACTCGGATCCGCAGGTGTACTGGAACTACACGCAGCGGGTGCAGGACCGCCTGGCGCTCGTGGTGAAGACGCGTGGGAATCCGGCCTCGCTGTCCAAGGCGGTCGCCGCAGCCGTTCGGGACGTCGACCCGGAGCAGCCGATCTACGGCGTGCGCACACTCGGCGCGGTCGTCGACCGATCGCTCGGCGAGCGATGGCTGCAGACGATACTGCTCGCCACCTTCGCCGGCGCGGCGCTCCTGCTCGCGAGCGTCGGCGCCTACGGGGTGATCGCGTATGGCGTGGGCCAGCGAACGCGCGAGTTCGGCGTTCGCATGGCGTTAGGTGCCGGTCGCCACAATGTGATGGGCATGGTGCTTCGCCGCGGCGCGACGCTGTTCGCGCTCGGCGCGCTGACCGGTCTCGTGCTCGCTTCGGTGACGGTTCGAGTGCTGTCGACCCTCGTATACGGCGTCGCGCCTCATGATGTGACGAGCTTCGTGTTCGCGACTGCGGTGTTGTTCGCGGTGAGCATGGTGGCGTGCTACGTGCCGGCGCGGCGCGCATCGCGCGTCCCGGCGTCGGTTGCGCTGCGGAGCGACTAGTGATCGATGGCGGGGCGGCCGTCACCTCACTCGAACACGCACCGCCCGAGTCGCGCCGGCGACATCGCGGTCAACGCCCGAGCTGTCGACCCGGCGATCGACATCGAACACGCGCACCACGTTGTTCCCGGCCAGATCTTCCAGCGCGCCGCCAACTCGCAGACTGTAGTCGCCTGCGAGCCACGGGAGTGACGGAGTGAACGACCACGTGCTGTCGCCTTCGGCGAGCGTCACGGCCCCCGGCACGCGCTCACCGTCCGGATCGAAAACCAACAGCATGCGCGTCGTCAGCGCGTGATCGAGCGGTTCGCCGAACGACACCTGGAGCGCCGCACGCGTGGACGCGCGGGGAAGCGACAGACGCCACCGGTCGGGCTCCGGCGACCGACGGTCCGCCTCTACGGCCTCGAATGCATGATCGAAGCGCGACGCCAGCTGCGCGCCGGTCCCGTCCGTCCAGCCATCGTCGATGATGAGATGATATCGTCGTCCGGCGATCAGCGGCGCGCCGGATTCGACATTCGTCCGGACGCCGCGCTTGACCCGGCCCGGATCGAACAACAGCGTTAGGCGGCGCCGCTCGGGATCCCAGAGCTCCTCATCGAGCGCGAGGAACGCTCCCGGTACGTCACGCCCCGCCTCGTCCATTAGGCGGACATGTTGCAGGGCGTTGCCTGGTTCCATGGGCGCGGACGTCTCGATGTACCAGCGCAGCAGGTTGCTCGGGACGCGAGCCACCGACGGATAGACGCCAGTGACACGTGTGGTCCGCTCATGGTTTTCGGCCGGCAGCGCGAAGCGGTACGTCAGCGAAGCGCTCTGCGCGCCGCCTGGCTCCCGGTCGCCAAGTGCCGACGTGTCGACCTCGACGCGATAGGCGACACCGGCGGCAAATCGGAAGCGAGGCTCGAACCGTATGCGACCCTCCGACACGCCGTAGCGCCCGATGACCGCCGGCGTAGACGCCGAATCCTCCGCACCTCGGTCCACGTACACCGCAACGAGCCGCAGCCACGTCGAATCGTTAGGTGCCAGCCGCTGAAGCCGGTTCGCTGTCGCGCGACTGAGTCCTCGTACCTCCACGACCTGCGGTGTCCGCGTGAGGTCGACGGCGACGCGGGGACCCGCACGATCGTCGCCACTCGCCACGCCGCACCCAACGAGCAGCGCCACCCAGATCAAAGGGGGCGGAGTCATTTGAACCAGATCAAATGACTCCGACCCCTTTGACATACCTAGAGCCATCGCATCGTTTCACTCACGACATCGAGCGACCCCGTCTCGATGTTGCGCTTCAGCATCACGATGTTGTCGGCGTTGTAGTTGTCGAGCTGCAGGACTCCCACGATCGCCACGGGCAGATAGCCCACGCCCGCCGGCTCCCACGCCTGCTTCACCGACGACGTCATCGCCTTCGCCGCCGCGAGCTGCTCCGGATCGAGGCGCGTCAGCGTCCGGTTGCTGTTCGCGACGAGGATGTACTCTTTACCCTTCGCGTTCGTGTAGCGGATCATGTCGAACGGCCGGTTGCCGCCGCCGAGCTCCGCGACCGTCTTCCCGCGCACGTGCTTGCCCGCCGCGAGCTCGGCCCGTGCTAGCGTGACGATCGGTGAGCAGCCGTACCCCGCCACGAGCGACGGCTTGCCACCCAGGTCGATCGCGACGAACGACTCGATGGGCGACGCGGTCTCGTACCGATCGTGCGACGTGTGATACATCTCGACCGTCGTCGACGCTTCCTTACCGACGAACGGATACGGCATACGCCGCAGCGTGGATGCGAACTCCTCGTTCCCGAGGCCGGCGATGTACAGCTCACCATCGACCAGCGCGAGGTGGGTGACCGAGAACGTTCGCTTCGAGTCGCCCCACGACGTCTTCGCGTCAGGTGTGGGCGCGTCCGGAATGTCCGCGCGCGCGTTCCGAATGTTCTCGAGCGGCAGCACGGTGACTTTCTCGTCTGCCTTCGTCACACGCACGAGCACAGGAACCGCGTCATTGCCTTTGCCGCGAGTGAGCGAGAAGTACAGCGACTGCGACAGCGGGTGCGCGACCATGTCCACAATGCGGATCTGATCGCGCGTGGTGCCGAGTGCCGCGGCGATCTTCCCGTCGACGTCCGTGATCTCGACGCCGGTGCGCGACGTATCGCGGTACGTGTCGGCGACGTCGATCGCATAGATCGCCGCACCGCGCGGGTCGGCGAGGAAGAGTGTTCCGTCGCGAGAGAAATACATGACGCCCGCGGATTGCAACTGCACGGCGCCGAGGTGCATTCCAGTCGCGGGAGGGGGTGTTCGGTCGGAGAAGTCGGAGAGGTCGGCGGCGGTCGCGCCGTCTTTCGTGGCCAGCAGAGCAGTCGTGCCGGCGACGCCGAGCGCGATGCGTGCGTGTCGGTTGAGCAGTGCCATCGGTCCCTTCCTCCGTACTGCGCTGGTGCAGCGGATGTGTCGTGACCTCGAGCGGATTGCTCGGTCTAAGGGAGCCACGATACCGATTGCTCGACGCGGGTAGGTCAGCGGCAGGTCTGGAAACGGTCAAGGATGGTGGGGTTGCCGGTACCAAACTGGGCCGGTACTATCTCGCCACACGCTTCAGGACTCGCGATGGCTCCGACGTCGAAGAACGGAAAGGTCTGCTACATCGAGATGCCGACGACCGACGTCGCGCGCTCGGCGGATTTCTACGCGAAGGTGTTCGGCTGGGACATTCGCCGTCGCGGGGATGGCGCGACCGCGTTCGACGACACGACGGGGCAGGTCAGCGGCGCCTGGCGACTCGGCCGGCCGGCGTCGGATCAGCCCGGGCTGCTCATCTACATCATGGTAGATAGCGTTACGGCGGCATGTGATGCCGTTGTCGCGAATGGTGGGCAGATCGTGCAGCCACTGGGTGGCGATCCGGGTGAGCTCACGGCGCGGTTCCGTGATCCGGGGGGTAACGTGCTGGGTCTGTACCAGGAGCCGTCACCCTAGTGGCCCTGAGGAACGCGGCACTCAGAACTAAAAAGCTCACAACTGCAAACCCGTGAACGCTTACATGGCGGCCCGTTTACGGACTCACGACGTCCGGCGATGAGCGCGAAACGGGGAGCTCATTCGCTGGCCATACATCTCGGTTGTTACACCGGCCTCCCAATCTCCCAGTGATGGCCAAACGGGTCCCGCACCCGCCCCAGTCGCCAGCCATAAGCCTCGCTGACTGGAAGAACCTCGGCGGCCCCGGCCCTAACGGCCTGCGCCTGGATCGCATGCGGGTCCTCCACGAGCAGCAACATCCGCACGGAGCATCCACCTAACGTCTCCGGGCTGAAGTTCAGGTGCTCCGGTGACTCCTCGGCCACCCAGAACTCGGCGCCGTTCACGGCGAGCTGGCCGACGCCACCGCCTTCCACCTGATAGAGCTCGACGGCGCCGAACGCCGCCTTGTAGAAATCCATCGCGCGCGACCAGTCGCGGACGGATAGCGTCGCCGTCACTACGCTGCGAAAGCCCTGCGTCCCAGTGGTGCTCATGGCTCGATAGCTCGCTTCATGCCGATGTGAGTGGATTCGAAACCGAGGCGCTCATAGAAGCGGTGCGCGTCGACCCGCCTTCGGTCGGTCGTTAGCTGAACGAGCACGCACCCGAGCGTCCTCGCACGATCGGTCGCAGCCTCTACCAGCGCTTCGCCGATCCGTCGGCCGCGATGCCTCGAGCTCACGCGCACGCCCTCGATCTGCCCGCGTAACGCCCCCAAGCGACTCAGCCCGGGGATGACCATGAGCTGCAGACAGCCGACGACTTCTCCGTTGGCTTCGGCAACCAGGAGCTCGTTGCCGCCCTGGGCCGAGATCGCGTCGAACGCGTCCCAATACGCCTGAGGCAGCGGGTCGGTCGGCTGCTCGCGACTGGCGCCGAACGTGTCGTCGGCCAGCAGGTGCACAATCGCGGGGACGTCGTCGCGACGCGCGGTGCGGATGTGAACAGGGGTGGCTCGCAGCTCCGCCATGGTCGATTCCACGTTAGGTGCCGAACGGCTTCTGCCCGGTGACGCCGCTCAGGACGCGCGTCAACCGATTGTCCCACAAGAGCATGATGCGGTGAGGCTCGGGTGATGGCCCATCGATACTCTGCGCTCGCGGTTGAACCGCACACTTGAACTTATAGAGGAGGACACGATGGACCACAGAAACTTCGGGATCGCGATGCGCGTGGCCACGGTGACGGCCATGTTCGCGCTCGCGACTGCAGCGGAAGCCCAGCACTCCAGCACGCACAAGACCGCAACGACGGCGAATTCGAAGCCGATCGTGCCCGATGGACGCCGGACGGGGTTGGTGTTGGGCGTGTATACGATTGCCGCGCCCGGTGTGACCCTCACCGGAGATGACGTCGACGGGACCTTCAAGACCAACTTCGGGCCCGGCGCCGGTGTGATGGTGGGGTACGGCTTCAACCGGACATTCAGCGGGTTCGCGTCGGTGGACCTGGCCAAGCAGGGCATGTCGGGCGACATCGGCGGCAACTTCGGACTCAGACATATCGAGCTCGGTGCGCGGGCGAACCTGCCATACGGCAGCGTCACGACGGTGCCGTACCTGACGGCGAGCTATGGCCAGCGCGCGCTGGGTGCCCGCGTCACGGATGACTTCGAGGGCACCGAGTACGACATGCGACTCACCGGCGGGATGTTCGGCGTCGGCGGAGGACTCGAGCACGTCCTCTCGCCCACGCTGGCGGTCGACGGTGGGTTGGCGGTGGCGTTCGGCCGGTTCAACCACAGCGACATCGCTGGCGAGTCATCGTCGCTCGCCGTGAACGGGACGACGTCCATCCGCCTGCGTATCGGCATGACCTGGCGGCCAGCGCCGCGTCGCGGCTGATGCGCACCTAACGATTCAATCCGTCCGGCCTGGCCGGCGGCACCTCCATTCAGATCACCGTGCACGACATAGAGGACTACCATGACATCGCAACGACGTGCCGCCTTCGTGCGGCCTGCCCGCATACACCGTGTTGCCTCGCTGCTCCTGGCGACCGCAGTGCTCGTGACCGTCGCCTGTGGTGGGAACGGCGGCGGCGACAAGGCCACCGGACCCGCGACCAAGACGGTCGACGGAGACTACAACCTGCGCACGATCGACGAGAATCAACTCCCTGTCGAGGTCTACCACGGCCCGTGGCTCGACCCGGTGAACACGCGCTTCTACAACCAGAGGATCGTCGTCGTGAAGAGCGGCGTGATCAACCTCGATGCCACGGACGGCTGGTCCATGAAGCTGGGCGTGCAGGTGACGCTCGACGACGTCACGACGCAGCAAACGTGGTCCGTCGAGGGGAGCTACGAGATCGATGGCGAGGACATCGTGCTCTCGGCGTCCGATGACGGCGGCGAGGTCTCGGGGACCATCAACAAGGGAACGATCAGCCTGACGATGGACCTCGCCGGTTCAGACCGAGTCAAGGCATACAGCTTCAAGCGCTGACGACCAGGCACGCGCGGCTCACCCGACCATTCACGATTTCCTCGAGGACTCACATGTCATTCGACTTGCACGATTCACCCATTCCAGTTGCGCGCGTCATGCTTGCGCTCGCGCTCGTGGGGTGCTGCGCGGCGGCCAGTTCCGCCGCCGCGCAGAGTGCCGACGAACAGTCGGCGTACGTCGCACTCCTGTACACACCGGTAGGCGGCCTGCCGCCGTTGCCGCCGGTGTCTGATTCGCTGGCGCGCAAATCCGGCGTGTCGCTGCTCGGCCGCCTCGGGCACACCTCGAGGGGCGAAGGGGCGCTCACGCTCACGAGCTACGCGCTCAGCGTCGAAGTCCCGCGCGGTCGCATGCGGCTCGGTGCGACGTTAGGCTACCTCTCCGCGAGCTGCGGCGCGGAGTGGCAAGGTGGCGACGACGACTGCGCCGGCGACATCATGATCGGCGGCAGCATGCGAAGCATGATCACCAACCGGTCGCTCAACGGGGATGATGGGCCGGCGCACGGCAAGCAGTCGTCGTCGTCCGGTAGCGACGGGCGATTCATCGTCGGGTTCGACGCGAGCGTTGGCTATTCGCCGCGTCAGGGCGAGAACGCGATCGCGGCCGCGGCGAGTCTACCCACGGGGCTCGCGCTGCAAAGCGGCTCTGTCCGCATCATGCCGTTTCTGACGCCCGGGCTCGCGTACGGTCGCCTCAACAACGTCGCCTACGCGGATGTGGACGAGGAGCCGACGTCGCACGGCGCGATCTCGTTCATGATCGGCGGCGGCGTTGGTCTTCAGTTCGGAACGTCCGGTGTTGGCGCGAACCTCGGCTTTCAGCGAGTGATGAAGAGCCAGGGAGGCGCGACACAGCTCGGCGTCGGTATGACGTGGAACGGGTTAACGTCGGGGCGGTGAACGGACTCGGGACATCGGGACATCGGGACCCGATGTCCCGATTAACGCGCCAGCCGAGCGGCCTTCGTCGTTAGGTAATCCCGCTCCGGGATGCTTGCCGTTCGATCGGCGGCGCGGCGGTAATAGGTGATGGCCTGCTCGCGATCGCCGGCGCGCTCGAGGAGATGTGCGCGCACGGCATCCAGCCGATGGTGCTCCGTTACGCGAGCGTCGCCCTCGATCTCCGCGAGCAGCTCGAGCCCCGCCTGTGGGCCGTGCACCATCGCCGCCGCGATTGCGTAACTCAGCTTCACCATCGGGTTGTCCGACAGCTCGCGGAGCACCCCGTACAACGCGAGAATCTGTGGCCAGTCGGTATCCTCCACGCGAGTGGCCTCGTCATGGACCGCCGCTATGGCCGCCTGAAGCTGATACGCACCCACCTCGCCGCGCGGCAACGCGCTCGAGATGAGCGCCACGCCTTCCGCGATCAGGCTTCTATCCCACAGTGTGCGATCCTGCTCGTCCAGCGGGATCAGCTCACCATGAGGTGCTGTTCGCGCGGCACGGCGCGCGTCCGTGAGCAACATGAGCGCGAGCAGCCCCGTCACCTCGTTGTCGGCCGGAAGCATCGCGTGGAGTAGCCGCGTCAGGCGGATCGCTTCATTGGACAGGTCGGTGCGGTGCAGGGCAGGACCGGCGCTCGTCGTGTACCCTTCGTTGAAGATCAGGTACAGCACCTGGAGCACCACGGCGAGTCGTGCGGCTCGCTCCGAGTCGTTAGGTAGCCGGAACGCGACCTTCGACGTCTTGATGGTCTGCTTCGCGCGACTGATGCGCTGCGCCATCGTCGCCTCGGGCACGAGAAACGCGCTCGCGATCTCCGACGTCGTGAGGCCGCCGACGGCGCGCAGCGTCAGCGCGATGGCTGTGGCCGGCGTCAACGACGGATGACAGCACATGAACAGCAGCGTGAGCGTGTCATCCTCGTCGGCCCCGATCTCGCCGAAGACCGTGGGCACCACTGTCTCGATGGCCGAACGTTCGGTGGCTACGGTGTCTTCGCGGCGGCGGCGCGCGATGTGGCGTCGCACCTCGTCAGTGAGCCGCCTAACGGCGATCTGGTAGAGCCAACCCCGCGGATTCGACGGGATGCCTTCGGCGGGCCACTGCGTCGCCGCGGCGATGAGTGCTTCCTGTACGGCGTCTTCGGCTGCGGCGAAATCCTCGTGGCGTCGAGCGACCGCGCCGAGCACCTGAGGCGCGAGGTCGCGCAGCAGGTGCCCGAGCGAAGCGTCGGCGGATTCTTTCACCGCGACTCGATCACATGTCCGGCGGCGCGCTCATGACCTGTCGCACCTCGATCGGGATGATGAGCGGCGCGCCACCGGGCCCGGGCGCGGACGACGCTTTCGCGGCGATCTCGTACGCGCGCTGTGGTTTGTCGACGTCCACGATCCAGTAACCGGCGAGGAATTCCTTCGCCTCGGGGAAGGGTCCGTCGGTGACCACCGGAACTCCGTTCTTGGCGGCGCGGACGATCTTCGCTTCACCGGGTGCCGCGAGGCCTTCGGCGCCCACGAGCTCACCGGACTCGGAAAGCTCCTTGTTGAGCGCGAACATGAACCCGATGTGGGCCTTGAGGTCGTCGGGCGACCAGGCGTTGACGGCGTAGTCTCCGGTTCCGCGTGGCGCGTTCATCATGAGCATGTAGCGCATGGGTCGTCTCCTGGTGGTTGTTGCGCCCGCGGCAGCGTGCCCGGCGCGTTCAAAGAGAAGTCGGAGCCGGGCGCTGGTTCTCTACATCGCACTGGAAGCTACGCCAGCCGGTCGCTGGTTCCTACTTGTCGGGCTCACGCGCTCGTCATAGCGTTCGGGAGCGCCGCAGGGGCGGCCGACGGTCCGCGTAAAGGGTTCAACCCACCCCGGTTCGCTCTCACAATCGCCTTCTATTCCTCGCCCTCCCTGCGGACACGGGCGTCATGAAAGGGCCCACGCCTTTTCGAAGGAATGGAGGTGCTCATGCCTGACGAGACGCGGTCCGCGTCCGGCGCATTGTCCCTGCCGGACAACCCGAACCTCGACTGGCTTCGCAAGCAGGCGAAGCGGCGGCTCGATGAGCTGCGGGTCGCGACGCCATCCGCGCAGCTCGCCGACGCGCAGTTCGACGTTGCGAGGCAGTACGGCTTCGCGAGCTGGCGCGCGCTCAAGACGCATATCGATGCTCTGACCACGGACGGTCGACTCTTCGACGCGGCGCGCAACGGCGATATCGTGACGCTCGTTGAGCTTCTGGACGCGAATCCCGACAAGCTCCACATTCGCGACAGTCCCTACGAGTGGACGCTGCTCCACGCCGCGGCGCATAACGGGCGCCTCGGTGCGGTGAATCTTCTGCTCGACCGCGGGCTCGACGTCAACGCGCGCGAAAAGGGCGACAACACGTATCCGATGCACTGGGCCGCCGCGGCGGGTCACGTCGATGTCGTGCGACGGCTTGCCGACGCCGGGGGTGACGTCATCGGGAAGGGAGATGACCACGAGCTCGAGGTCATCGGATGGGCGACCTGCTGGGAAGGTACGAACGACGCGGCACATCGGGCGGTCGTGGACGTGCTCGTCGCGCATGGCGCGAGACATCACATCTTCTCCGCTGTTGCGATGGGACTGGCGGACGAGGTGCGCCGCATCGTGGCCACGGATCCGTCGGCGCTGAGTCGCCGATTGAGCCGCAACGAGAACCATCAGACGCCGCTGCTGTTCGCGGTGAGAACCAACCGTCCGGAGATGGTGGCGTTGCTGGTGGGACTTGGCGCCGATCCGCTGGCGACCGATGGTGACGGCTACGGCGCGATAATGTACGCGACGTCCCCGGGAGTCGATCGACCGATGCTCGAAGCGGTGAGGAAGTTGACAGCCGCGGAGCTCACGAGCGCGGATCGCGGGAGCCGCCGCGTGCACGGCAATGTGACGGACCTCGTGGCCAGCCTGTCGTTAGGCGATGTGTCTGCCGCCGAGCGGCTCGTTCGGGACAACCCGGACCTGCTCGTTACGGGCGGAGCGCTGCACCTGCTGGCCAAGCGCGGGGAGGTTCGGGCGGTCCAGTGGATGCTCGATCATGGTGCGGACCCCAACGCGCGCTGGGCTCACTGGGACGCGGACGTCACGCCGCTGCACCTGGCCGCGTGGCAGGGTCATGCCGGCGTGGTGGAAGCGCTCCTCGCCGGCGGGGCGGATCCAGCCGTGCGCGACAGCAAGCACGATGGCGACGCGTTAGGCTGGGCAGAGCACGGCGGACACACGAACATCGTGCGACTTCTAAAGAGCAAGGAAGGCCGTTGAGACGGGTAGATGAAACAACAGTGGGAACGGCAGTTGAACACCAGTTGAAATGCCAGTAACAAGTAGGCCAGTTATTGGTCGTGGGTTATCAGTCATCAGAGTCCACCATGCACCGTGGCGGTTTCCGGCGGCGGAGACCTGAGGAAACGGGAGCTGATGACCGATCACCGTCGGCTGATCACTGGCCGACTTGGTACTTGCCTTTCAACTGGTGTCCCCCTCACGCCGACCTACCAGGCTTTTGCTTTGGCCCTAGGGCTCGGTAGGTAGCGACCAACACGTCCTCGATGGCTGGCCAATCCATCTGCTTCACCGTCCCGTCGATGGAGACCCACCCGTGCTGGCCAACGTATGGCGTCCGGTAGAATCCGCCGCGATCTACCAGCAGCGCTTGAGTCGTTAGGTCCGACTTGAGCCCGAGCGACGGCACGCCGTCGTTCGACCCGAGCATCGCCAGCGTCTTCTTTCCCACCCGGATCGAGACGTGGCCAAACTTGTCGCGCTCCTCCACGACTCCGCCGAGTGGTTCGTAGATCCGGCGGAGCCGTTTGAGCACACCTTCTTCAGCGGCGGTGAGCTTCCGATTGGGATCGCCCATGCTGGACCCTCATTTCGTTGGCGGGGGAGGCCCCTCGTCGTACATGAGGCGAATCTCGCACTCACCGCTCCACGCCGGCCAGAGCTTCCGGTGCAGCTCCATGAGTTTCATCGCCTCCTCGACAGCCGCTTCCTTCGACGGAAGCTCCATGATGCTGAAGCCGCCGATGACTTCCTTCGCTTCGGAGAATGGGCCGTCCTTCACCGTCACCGCGCCGCCCTCGCTGCGTACTCTCGCGCCCTTCGAGGTGTGCTGCAATCCGCCCATCGACACCATCTTGCCGGACTTTGCGGCTTCGATGCCGAGCTCGTCGATGGCGTCATACAGGGCCTTTGGTGGCGGTCCGGAGGCTCTGAAGTTCTCGTCTCCTTTTACCATCATGAGGTAGCGCATTCTATCTCCTTCGTTCGGACGGTTGGTCGGTGGGGTGAGATCATGGGGTCAGATCCGGTCATCTGACCACCGGATCTGACCCCGACACCTTCACGTCGAACGAAGCGCGGCACAATCGACAAGGCCGCTAGAGGAACGGCCCCTGGCTCAGTCAGCGCGCTCGGGTTTGGGGCGCGGCACGACGATCTCGCCGAGTCGCAGCATGTCGAGGCGCGAACGCAACACTCGCTCGAGCACCCGCCGTTCCATCGGGTGCATCTCCGTGTCGTCGACGCGGTCTCGCAGGGCCTCCAGCTCGCCCCGGTCCGTTGCCGCGGCGATCGCATCAGTCAGCTCGAAGTACGTTCGTGCGTCCATTGCCTTTGCTCAGATCGATTCTAGCGCACCCAGGAGCCACGAACCGCACGATAGTGGCGGAATCCCGGTTGCGCTCGCCTCGGTATGAGGCGGCGCGCCGCCACGGCGCCGGTTCGGGCGTCCTGCAAGTGGTGCAACGTGCGTAGATCGTTCCACGACACTCGCAGGACCCATGCCGAAACGGTCGAGATCGGTATAACAAACCTGTAGCGGGTTGAGCTTGAATGGGCCCGCTGAACCGCGTTCAGGCGCTCAGCTGGCCTTGCGGGGCGCACGAGCGCTCGTGCGGAATACGGTGCCGCCTAACGCTTACGGTTGGGAACGCAAATACGAGAGCCGGGACATCGGGACTCGGGACATCGGGACTCGGCCGGGAGGCTATTACGGCAGCTGAAGGCTCCTCGGTGCTAATAGCTTCCCGGCCGAGTCCCCAGTCCCGATGTCCCGATGTCCCGATGGTCACGTTGCCTTCTTCGCCTTGGCTGCATTCTGCGCCACACGCGCCTTCACGATCTTCCGCACGAGCATCGCTGGCAGCGGACGGCCCGGCTGAAATCG
>Ga0136846_1214517_pt1 | contig 25112 bp, 22 predicted proteins | sample HopSoiMetagenom2_FD_96841 | JGI IMG/M metagenome (GOLD analysis project Ga0136846, IMG submission 96841) | Grasslands soil microbial communities from Hopland, California, USA - 2 Assembly 2016 (version 4) | ecosystem: Environmental > Terrestrial > Soil > Grasslands | place: USA: Hopland... | reverse complement strand
TGCTGATCCCGGACGTCGGCGAGGTCGGCCAGCGACGGCTGGCCAACGCCCGGGTGGCCGTTGTCGGTGCCGGTGGCCTGGGGTCGCCGGCCCTGCTCTATCTCGCCGCGGCCGGCGTCGGCACGCTCGGCATCATCGACTTCGACGTGGTGGACGAGTCCAACCTGCAGCGCCAGGTCATCCACGGGCAGTCCGACGTGGGCCGTCCGAAGGCCGAGTCGGCGCGGGACAGCATCCTGGCGATCAACCCCCTCGTGCAGGTCAACCTGCACCAGGTCAGGCTGGACTCGGACAACGCCCTGGAGATCTTCGCCGGCTACGACCTGATCGTGGACGGCACCGACAACTTCGCGACCAGGTACCTGGTCAACGACGCCTGCGTGCTGCTCGGCAAGCCGTACGTCTGGGGCTCGATCTACCGGTTCGACGGCCAGGCCAGCGTGTTCTGGGCCGAATACGGCCCGTGCTACCGCTGCCTGTACCCGGAGCCCCCGCCGCCCGGCATGGTGCCCTCCTGCGCCGAGGGCGGCGTCCTCGGCGTGCTCTGCGCCTCCATCGGCTCGATCCAGGTCAACGAGGCCATCAAGCTCATCACCGGGATCGGCGAGCCGCTGGCCGGCCGGCTGATGATCTACGACGCGCTCGAGATGACCTACCGGACCGTCCGGGTGCGCAAGGACCCGGACTGCGCGGTCTGCGGCCAGCACCCGACGGTCACCGAGCTGATCGATTACGAGGAGTTCTGCGGCGCGGTGTCCGAGGAGGCCGCCGAGGCCGTCCAGGGCTCGACCATCAGCGCCAAGGACCTCGCCGCGATGCTGGAGGCGGGCGACAACATCTTCCTGGTCGACGTGCGCGAGCCGAACGAGTACGAGATCGTCTCCATCCCCGGCGCCACGCTCATCCCCAAGGGCGAGTTCACCTCCGGGGCCGCGCTGGAGAAGCTGCCCCAGGACAAGAAGATCGTGCTGCACTGCAAGAGCGGCGCCCGCTCGGCGGAGGCCCTGGCCATCGTCAAGAACGCCGGCTTCAACGACGCCGTGCACGTCGGGGGCGGTGTCCTGGCCTGGGTCAATCAGGTCGACCCGTCCCTGCCTACGTACTAAACGAGCCGGGGTACCCGCCCCGGTCCGCCGCTTCGCCCGTGGGAGGACGCCCGTGAAGGGTGATCGCGTCGAGATTGTCGTCGACTCCGGCGAGGGCACCCGGGCCTATGAGGTGACGGCCACCCGGGCGGGCCGCCGGGTGGAGATCTCCAACCGGCGCGGCATCATCGAGGTCAGCGAGCTGACCAGGACCGGCACCGCGGTCCGGACGGCACGCTTCATGGCCAGCCGGGTGGTCGCCTTGGTCGAGTACCCGGCGGACACGTCCGGCGCTGACTAGCTAGCATGCCCGGATGGACCTGCTGAGCCCGAAGGTCAAGGCCTACCCGTGGGGTACCCGCGATGCGATCGCGGACCTGCAGGGACGTCCCGTCCCCGCGCCGGGCCCGGAGGCCGAGCTGTGGATGGGCGCGCACCCGAGCGGGCCGGCCGGCGTCGCCTGGACCACGCTGGACGAGGTGATCGCGGCGGCGCCCGAGCGGGCGCTCGGGGCGGAGTGCGCGGCCCGGTTCGGGGGGCGGCTGCCGTTCCTGCTCAAGGTGCTGTCGGCCGGCCAGGCGCTGTCGATCCAGGTCCACCCCTCGCGCGAGCAGGCGCGGGAGGGGTACGCGGCCGAGAACGCCCGCAGGCTGCCGCCCGGCGACCCGGGCCGGAACTACGTGGACGACTGGCCCAAGCCCGAGCTGCTCTACGCCCTGACCCCGTTCGAGGTGGCGACGGGCCTGCGGACCCCGGAAGACGCCGCGGCCCTGCTCAAGGCCCTGGCCGTGCCGGACCTCGAGCCGCTGGTGGCCGCTCTTTCTGACGTGCCAGCCGCTGAAGCGGGCGAGGACGTCCTGGCCACCGCCCTGGCGTCGGTACTCGAGTGGCCCTCGGCCGGGCGTGCCTCGCTCGTCGCCGACGTGGTAGCCGCGTGCTCACGGCTGGCTGCCGCCGGCGGCGCGTACGCGGACGCCTGCGCCGCGGTGGTGCGGGTCGCCGCCGACCACCCGGGTGACCTCGGCGTGGTGGCGCTGCTGCTGATGCGGCACGAGATCCTGCCGCCGGGCCGGGCCGTGTTCATGCCGGCCGGCGGGCTGCACGCCTACCTGCGCGGCACCGGGATCGAGTTGCTCGCCAACTCCGACAACGTGGTCCGCTCCGGCCTGACCGGTAAGCACATCGACGTGCCGGAACTGCTGAAGCTCCTCGATCCGGCGGTCTCGGTCCCCGTGATCGCCCCCCGGGTGCTAGCCGACGGCATCACCTGGTTCGACACCCCCGCCCCCGAGTTCCGCCTCTACGTGATCGACCTCCCCGGCGCGGTCCCGGTCTCAGGCCGCCCGGCGCTGGCGCTGCCCGGCGTCGGCCCGCGCATCGTGCTCTGCCTGGACGGTGCCTGCACCCTGAGCGCCGCCCCCGGCCCCGTCCTCGACCTGACCCGCGGCGAGTCCTGCTTCATCCCGTTCTGCGACGGCCCGGTCGCCGCCTCCGGCTCGGGCCGCCTGATCCTGGCCACCCCCGGCTCCGCCTAGCCCCTTTGCGCTGCACCTTCGTCCCACAACCCCAGCGCCCGCCTCGCTTCAGGCAGTGAGGTCGCCACCGGGAGGCGGCGGAAATCGGGTTTGGGCAAGCCGTCAAGCGCGAGCTACTATCAACACGTCTCTGCTGTCGGCGGTAGGAGAATGCGTTGAGGCTGTGAGGTCAGCGATACCGCGCTGACGCGCGTGACCTCAACCGGGGCTTCAAACAGCTCCCGAGCCCACGCGGCGTGGTGTCGCCACACGTACCGGAAACTTTCCTACGTGCTGGGAGCCGCGCCTCATGTCCGCCGCTATTACCTGCTCAGATCTCAGTTTCAGCTGGCCCGACGGTGCCCCGGTCCTCGACGGCCTGACCGTGTCCTTCGGCCCGGGGCGCACCGGCCTGATCGGCGTGAACGGCTCGGGCAAGTCCACCCTGCTCAAGCTGATCGCGGGTGAACTGAGCCCCGCCCAGGGCACCATCAAGACCCGCGGCGAGGTCGGCTACCTCCCGCAGGCCATCACCCTCGGCACCCGCCGTACCGTCAGCGACCTGCTCGGCATCACCCAGGCCAGGAACGCCCTGCATGCCATCGAGGCAGGCGAGACGGACGAGGATCTCTATCTCACCATCGGCGACGACTGGGACGTCGAGGAACGCGCCTGCGCCTGGCTGGACCGGCTCGGCCTCGGCCACCTGGCTCTCGGCGACCAGGTGGAGCGGCTGTCCGGCGGGGAGACCATCGGGGTTGCGCTGGCCGCGCTGTTCCTGCGCCGCCCGGATGTCCTGCTGCTGGACGAGCCGACCAACAACCTCGACCTGGATGCCCGCCAGCGGCTGTACGACGCGGTGGCGTCCTGGACCGGCGTGATGGTGATCGTCAGCCACGACCGCGAGCTGCTCGGCCTGGTGGACCAGGTCGCTGACCTGTCCGCCGGGGAGATCCGCCTGTACGGCGGCAACCTGGACGCGTACGAGGAGCAGCTCGCGGCCGAGCAGGCGGCGGCCGAGCGCGCGGTCACCGCGGCCGCCGCCGACGTCCGCCGCCAGCAGCGTGACGTGGTCGACGCGCAGGTCAAGCAGGCCCGGCGCGATCGCATGGGGCGCAAGGTGGCCGCGTCGGGCAGCCTGCCCCGGATCGTGGCGCACGCCCGCAAGCGTGCCGCCCAGGAGACCGCGGGCAAGTCCCGCGAGCTGCACTCCGAACGGCTCGACGCGGCCCGCGGCCGGCTGGATGAGGCCGAGCAGGCGGTCCGGGACGACGCCGAGATCCGGCCCGAGCTCCCTGACACCGCCGTTCCGGCTGGGCGCACGATTTTGAACCTAACGGGCCTGGCTGACACCTCATGGCACCCCGCCTTTGCCTCCCGCGCAATGCCGCTTGCCCCGGTCCCCGCCCACCAGCGGACCGGCCCCGGCGAAGCTCCGGCTTCCGTATCCCCGGGCGCCCTGGCGGAGCTTATCGTCCGCGGCCCGGAACGAATCGCCCTCACCGGACCGAACGGCGCGGGCAAGACCACCCTCCTGCGCGCCATCGCGGGCCTGGCCGAATCCCCGGGAATCACCGTGCGGCTAGGCGCGGTCACCGGGTACCTGCCCCAGCGCCTCGATATCCTCGACGACTCGCTGAGCGTGGCCGGCAACGTGCGGGCGGCGGCCCCGGCCGCGTCGGTGAACGAGGTCCGGGCCAGTCTGGCCCGGTTCTTGTTCCGCGGCGACCGGGCCGACCGGCTCGCTGGCACGCTGTCCGGCGGCGAGCGGTTCCGCGCCGTCCTCGCCGCCCTGCTGCTCGCGCAGCCCGCGCCGCAACTGCTGCTGCTCGACGAGCCGACCAACAACCTGGACATGGCCTCGGTCAGGCAGCTATCCCAGGCGCTCGCGGGCTACCGCGGCGCGCTCCTGGTGGCCAGTCATGACCTGCCGTTCCTGCGCACCGCCGGGATCAGCCGCTGGCTCCGGCTCGACCGCGACGCCGGCCTGACCGAGATCGAACCCCAGTGATCGTGCCCGATGACCCTTCCGGTTGGCCGGCACGTCCGGAGTCCGCTAGACTGCGTGGGCGGCTCCGGGTACGGGGCCGATGCCATTGGGGTATGGGGTAATTGGCAGCCCGACAGGTTCTGGCCCTGTTAGTCTAGGTTCGAGTCCTGGTACCCCAGCTGTCTGGTGTGATAGCGCGGACGTTACGCGCCCGCGCTCACGCTGGATAATCGGTACACGGTGTCTACGGAACAGTGCACGGCCCCGTCGTCTAGAGGCCTAGGACGCCGCCCTCTCAAGGCGGTAACGCCGGTTCGAATCCGGTCGGGGCTACCAGTATTACCGCGACCCCGGACCTTTATCAGGTCCGGGTTTTTGCGCTGATCAGAGCGGGGACACGGCCGGCTCCGGGTCAGGTATCGATGTCCGTGTTCCCGGCACATCGGCATCCCTCCTGAAGCCGATCCTACGATGACGCGGGCCGGCCCCCTCCAGACATGACGTCCGTTCCGCTGGGTAGGGACTGCGAGGCCTAGAGGAATCCAGTTTTCGCTGACCGGAGGGTGTAGCCGCCGATGACGGAACCGCAGACCGAGAACAGCCCGGCTCTGGAGGAAGCGAGCCGCGAGCTCCGGGCCGCCGTGCACGACGCGCAGGTCGCCTTCGACTGCATCGCCCTCGGCGACCTCGACCGCGCCCACACCCACGCGCTCACCGCCAAGGTCGCGGCCGACGCCGCCGTTACCGCGCTGGCCGCGGAACTGGGCCATCCGAATCTGGGCCATCCGAATCTGGGCCAGCCGGGCCAGCCAGAAAACCCCTGATCCGCCGGTGGAGCACGCGGTCATACCGGCGCCGTTCCAGTTCGCCGTAGCGAGCGGGCCCGGGTTTGCCTTCCCGCCGGGCACGGCGATCAGGTACGCCGATTCCGGCCTCACGGCGGTCGTCGAGCGATTCTGCGCGCAGCTCACCCGGCGCACTGGCGTACGCCTAGCGCCGGTCCTGGGCGCGGCGGCGGATGGACCGTCCGTCACCATCGAGCTCCGGGCCGCGGGCGCACTGGATGAGCTCCCCGGCCCGGCCGGCCTCTCAGCGGCCGGCGGCGACCCCGCCGACGAACGGTACTCGCTGCTCATCGACGCCGGCCGGGTCGTCCTGCGCGCGGCGGAACCGGCCGGCGTCGCGCGCGGCCTCACCACGCTGCTCCAGCTGGCGGCCACGGCGCCGGCGACTGACGCGGGGGAGGTCCGGGTCCCGGCCGCGCGGATCCTGGACGCGCCGCGCTACGCCTGGCGCGGCCTGTCGCTCGACGTGGCCCGCACCTTCTTCACCGTCGGGGAGATCCGGCGGGTGATCGACCTGCTGGAGTTCTACAAGCTCAACGTGCTGCACCTGCACCTGACCGACGACCAGGCCTGGCGCCTGCCGATGGGCCGGGCGGCCACGGCATCAGTCACTGCCGGCTCGCCCCCGCCGGGTGACGACTTCTACAGTGAGGACGATCTCCGGGCGCTAGCCGCCTACGCCGCGGGCCGCTTCGTCACGATCGTTCCCGAGATCGACACCCCCGGGCACGCGACCGCGCTCATGCGGCTGCACCCGGAGCTGAACACCGGCCGCAACGAGGTCGACTACGAGGTCCTGCCCGGCCACCCGCGCCACGCCGTGTGGCTCGACCCGGAACTCCCCGCGACCTTCGAGCTGATGGAGCAGGTCCTGGCCGGGGTGGCCGCGATCTTCCCGGGCCCGTACCTGCACATCGGCGCGGACGAGCCGCGCGGGATGCCGGACGAGGCCTACACGTCGTACGTCCGGCGGCTGCGCCGCCTGGTCCGCGCCCTGGGACGGCGGCCGCTGGGCTGGCAGGAGGCGGCCCGGGCGGGCCTGCGCCCCGACGACGTGATCCAGTTCTGGCTCACCGGCTTCGACCTCCCGCCGCACGTGAAGCCGCACATCCGGGCGCAGGTCGAGGCCGAGCTCGCGCTGGCCAGCCGCGACGTCGAGGCGGCGGTGTCGGTGCCGGTGCCGGTGATCGTCTCACCGCTGCCCTACTGCTACCTCGACGTCCCCTACGCCGAGCCGCCGTCGTCCGGCGCCGCGCTGGCCGACGCTGGTTTGGCCGGCGCTGGTTTGGCCGGCTCCGCGCTGGCCGGCTCCGCGCTGGGTCACGCCGCCCAGGCGGACCGGCTGAGCCGCCTGGGCCTGCGCGTCTATGCGCCCAGGACCGTCGCCGAGTCGTTCGGATGGGACCCCGGCGAGGCGCTCGGGCCCGGCCGGGCCGGACAGGTCGCGGGCGTCGAAGCCGCGATCTGGGCCGAGGCCATCACCGGCTTCGACGACCTGTCCTTCCTGCTGCTGCCCCGGCTTCCCGGCGTCGCCGACAAGGCGTGGAGCGCGCCGCCGTCCGGTCCCTGGCCGGCCCACCGCGACCGGCTCGCCCGGCACGGCCGCCTGTGGGCCCAGGACGACCTCACGTACTTCCGCGCCTCCACCGTCAACTGGGGTTAGGCGGGCTCGAATCCCAGGTCAAGCAGTTCCTCGAAGAAGCCGCCGATCTGCCGCTCCCGGACGACCAGGTGCCCGGCGATCGTCCCGCCGAACTCCCAGCCCGCCGCCTCGGCCGCGCCGACCATGAACCCGAACAGCTGCAGTCATGGTGAACCCGGTCACGGAGTGCATAACCTTCCCTGGGCTGGGCACGTAACGGCCATTCAGACCTAGGGGGTCCCTGATGTCCACCGAACCTCAGCCCGTGCCGCAGGGCACCCCGCCGCGCCATGTGCCGGGAGACGAGGTACCGCCTCCGTCCGAGGCGCCCGTCCTGCCCGGGGCCGTGTACCCGGCCGAAGACGCGGTACTGCCCGGAGCTGCCGAACCGGGGCCCGGCCCGGACCCCGCACAACCCGCCCCGGCGGAGCCGGCGCCAGCACCAGCGGCGCCCCCGCTCAAGATCAAGCGCACCCGGACGAGCGGGCTCTGGGTGGCGGTGGGTTTCTTCGCCATCGTCCTGCTGCTCCTGCTGATCTTCATCCTGCAGAACGGCACCCAGGTCAGCGTCAACTACCTGGGCGCGCACGGCCACCTGCCGCTCGGCGTGGCCCTGCTCCTCTCGGCCGTCTGCGGCGTCCTGCTGGTCGTCCTGGCCGGCACCGCGCGGATCAGCCAGCTGCGGACTGTGGCCCGCCGGCACCGCCGCGCCGACACCAGGCGCGCCAAGGCCGCCGCCCGCGGCACTCGCTAGGCAAGGACCCGCGCGATGCGCCGCGCCGCCTCGTGCAGCCGTCCGGGGGTGTGCGCGGCGTAGCCCAGCACGATTCCTGGCACCCCGGGACGCTGGCGGTGCCAGGACAGCGGGTGCACGAGGACCCCGGTCCGCAAGATCGCCTCAGCCAGGTCCGCGTCGGAGCCGGCTGAGCCGCCCGGACCGCCCGGAGTGCCCGGGCCGGAGAGCCCGGGGAACGTGACGAGCAGGTGCAGCCCGGCCGCGATGCCCTGCACCCGGGCGGCCGGCAGGTGCTCGCGCAGCGCCAGCAGCAGGGCGTCGCGCCGGCTCCGCTGCCGCTTCCTGACCAGCCGGATGTGCTGCTCGAGCTCACCGCTGGCGATCAGCCGGGCCAGCACCAGCTGCGGCAGGGCCGGGCTGCCGAGGTCGCTGGCGTACTTGGCCTCGACCAGGTCGGCGTGCAGCCCGGGCGGCGGGATCAGCCAGCCCAGCCGCATGCCGGGGGCCAGCGTCTTGGACGTACTGCCCGCGTAGGCGACCAGGCCGGGCGCCGAGGCGTGCAGCGCCGGGACCGGTGCCCGGTCGTAGCGGTACTCCGCGTCGTAGTCGTCCTCGACGATCACGGCGTCCGCCCCGGCGGCCCAGTCCAGCAGGTCGCGGCGGCGCTGCGGGGCCAGCACCACCCCGGTCGGGAACTGGTGCGCCGGGGTGAGCAGCACCGCCCGGGCGTCACCGCGGGCCAGCTCGCTGACGTCCAGCCCGTGCTCGTCCACCGGCACCGGCACCGGCCGCAGGCCCCAGTAGGCCAGGTCGTCCCGGGCCCCGCGCGAGCCCGGGTCCTCGACCGCGATCTCGCCGTGCCCGTGCCGGCCCAGCACCCGGGCCAGCAAGGCCAGGGCCTGCGCGACCCCGGTGACGATGATGATGTCGCCGGGCCCGGTGCGCAGTCCGCGAGTCCGCGCCAGCCAGCCCGCCAGCTCGGTCCGCAGCGCCACGGTGCCGCGCGGGTCGCCATAGCCCAGGTCGGCCACGCTGGCCCGCTCGAGCACCAGCCGCTCGGCCCGCAACCAGGCGGCGCGGGGGAACCCGGAGAGGTCGGGTACGCCGGGGGAGAGGTCGATCTCCGCCCGCTCCCGCCAGCTGGCCGGCACCAGCAGCGGCCCGGGCGCCGCCGAACCGGAGATCTCCAAGGATCCAGGAACCTCCCGCGATCCAGGAACCTCCCGCGATCCAGAAACCTGCGGGTACTCAAAAGCCTCAGAGGACTCAGAAATCGTCAAGTTTCCGAAAACCACACCGACCCCGGTGGCCTCTTTGGACCCAACGGCCGGGCGGGACACGCCAAGGACTCGCGTTCCGGTCCCGGGCCGGCCGCTGACCAGACCCTCATCGGCGAGCCGCTGGTAGGCCTCGACGATCACGCCGCGGGATACGCCCAGGTCACCGGCCAGCATCCGGGTCGCGGGCAGCGGCGCCCCGGTTCCCAGCCGCCCGTCCATGATGGCGGTCCTGATGGCGTCGGCCAGCCAGCCGGTCAGCCCTCGAGACGGCGCGTCCTCCCGGCTGAGCTGAAGGAAATCGGCACCCTGTTTTCCGGCCGAAGGCATTGGTCCACTATAACCGCATCTCAATGGCTCTGTTCGCTGGACCATGGCCTTCATACCGTGGCGTCATGCCTGATCTGCCAGCCTCCGTGGCTCCCGGCTCATGGGTGCCCGTCACGAACGTGACCTATGGGCCTCGTGCCCCGGCACCCGCCGCCGGCCCGCGCCGGGGCACGGCGGCCGGGGTGGCCGCGGGAGCCGCCGGCATGGTCTTCGTGGGCGGCAGCGTAGCTGTTTCCAAAGTGCTGGCCGGGGCGCCGGTGTTCACCGCCGAGGCAGTTCGCTATGGCGCCGCCTGCCTGCTCCTGGTCGCCCTGGCCAAGCTCACGGGCCGAAAAATCACCCGGCCGCGCGGGACCGAATGGCTGTGGCTCACCGGCATCGCCGTCACCGGCCTGGTGTTGTTCAACCTGGCCCTGGTCGAGGGATCCGGCCACGCCGAGCCCGCCGTCCTCGGCGTGGCCGTGGCCTGCGTCCCCGCCGTACTCGCGATCATCGGCCCGCTCCTCGAAGGCTCCCGGTCCACAGCCACAGCCAAAGCCATCACCGCCGCCCTGGTGGTGACGTCCGGCGCCGCCCTGGTCCAGGGCCTCGGCCGCACCGACGCCACCGGCCTGGCCTGGGCGGCCGTGGTCTTCGGGTGCGAAGCCGCGTTCACTCTGCTCGCCATCCCCGTCCTGAAAAGGCACGGCCCGTGGGGAGTATCGGTGCACGCCACCTGGCTCGCCACCGCGATGTTCGCGGTGATCGGCGCAACCAGCGAAGGCCCGGCCGCCGTCACCGAACTAACCCGCCCCGACTGGCTCGCGGCCGGCTACCTCGCGGTCGCGGTCACCGCGGCCGCCTTCGTCCTGTGGTATTCCAGTGTCAGCCGCCTGGGCGCCAGCCGGGCCGGCCTGCTCACCGGGATCGCCCCGGTCGCCGCGGCGGGCAGCGGGATGCTGCTCGGCGGACCCGCACCCCGGCCGCTGGTCTGGGCGGGCATGGCGGTCGTCGCGGCCGGCCTCACCCTCGGCTTCCGGAAGGGGACCCGTTAAATGCACTTCCAGCACGCCGCCGCCATCTGGCGCGACTTCCCGGCCCTGGTCCCCGGCGTCCTGTACGCGGAGAACATTACAGCCGACAAGGAGATCAGCACCGCACGGTACGAAAAAACGGCCCGCACCAGACTGGCCAGCGGCCCGGAGAGCGAACTGCCCGAGATCGGGGCCTGGCGGCGCGCCTTCGCCGCGATGGGCCTGAAGCCGACCCAGTACCGCTGCGCCTCGGAATCGCTGCTCCGCCGCTTCCGCAAGGAAGGCGCCCTGCCCCGGCTGCACCCACTCGTCGACTTGTGCAACGCCGTCTCGCTGGCCTTCGCCATCCCGGTCGCCGCCCTCGACGCCGCCCAGATCACCTGGCCGCTGGAAGTCAGGTACGCCAACGGAGACGAGGACTACCTCACGTTCGGCAGCGAGGTAGAGCACCCGGCGAAAGGCGAGGTGATCTTCGCCGACCGGGCCGGCCAGGCGCACGCCCGCCGCTGGACCAACCGGCAAAGTGGCCGGTCCGCGGTCCGCGGCGCGACCAGCAAAGTCCTCATCGTGGCCGAGGCCCTGCACGAGGGCGCCAGTAACGACGTCCCCGGACTAGTCGCCGCCCTAGCCGCCGAAATCGGGGAGGCATGGCAGGCGGCCAAGCCGCGGACCGCCGTTCTCACCGCCGCCGCACCCACGTTCCAGCTAGAAACCTAAGGCAAGCCCCTCCACCGGCAGCGACCCGGCCGCGGCCAGCCGGGCGTGGTCGGCCTCCTGGCCGGGCCGGGGCGTCCCGGCCCGGCCCCGGTAGCGGTCCAGCGCGACCGCGCCGCGCTCGTACGCGCCGATCGCGGCGGTCGCCGTCTCCAGGCCGACCGGGCCGTAGAACAGCCCGTGCGGCAGGATCACCAGGTTGGCGGCGAACCGGTGGCCGCCCACGTGGGTGGTCTCCCAGACCTGCCCGGGATGCCGGACGGACAGGGCCCGGGCCAGCGGCACCCCGTACCGCGAGCAGCACAGGCTGCGCTTGGCGTGCGTGCAGACCAGGAACACGGGCTCGCCGGCCGGCGCGCCGAGCGCCGGTGCCCTCCCGGCGGCCAGGTCCTTCAGGTCCCGTTCGGCCAGCTCCGGGGCCGACGCGGACACCGTGGCCCGCCGCAGCCACGGCCCGCGGCCCGCGGTCCAGCCCAGGAACACGGTGCGCGCGTCGCCGACTCGCTGGCGCCCCGGCTTGCGGATCAGCTGCACCCGGATGCCCGAGTTCCCGGCCGCGGTCAGCAGCGCTCCCAGCGGCGCGGGCACGGCCGCGTCGACCGCCTCGTGCGGCCACGGGCCCGGATGCTCGACCAGCAGCCACGCCCGCGACGCCTCCGGCGCCGAGGCCATGGACCCTATGTTCCCGGCGTGGCATTCCGCGCCGTGCTCGCAAGAAAAGTTCACTCGGGTCAACCCCTCATCTCATCGTGCCCGTTCATGCTAGTTGCGGCCCGGCGGTCCCCCCATCACCAGCTGCGCGCCGTGCTCGTCGGACCGCCCGGGCGCACAGGGTGTAACATCAGTCGCGTGTCACGGTGGTATCGGCGCTTTACCCTGGCTCCAGGCGGAGCCGGGCGTTCGTGCTTGCACTGATCACTGCCTGGAGCCAGCTAAGACCAAGGGTGTGCTGGCTCCCGTGCCCCGGGCAGCGGCCCGCCCGGGAGGAGAGTCGCTCGATGTCGAGCACCAGCGATACCCGGATCACCGGCTACGAGCCGCTATTTTCCCCTGCGGCCCTGCTCGACGAGCTGCCGCTGACCGACGAGGCCACGGCCACCGTGGAGCACAGCCGCAGCGAGGTCCGCGCCGTGCTCGATGGCGAGGACGACCGCCTGCTCGTGATCGCCGGGCCCTGCTCGGTGCACGACCCCCGGGCGGCGCTCGAGTACGCCGCCCAGCTCCTCCAGGCCCGCGACCGTCATCATCAGGACCTGCTGATCGTGATGCGGGTCTACTTCGAGAAGCCGCGCACCGTGACCGGCTGGAAGGGCCTGATCAACGACCCGGGCATGGACGGCGGCCACGACGTGCACCGCGGCCTGCGCATCGCCCGGCGGCTCCTGCTGGACATCGTCGAGCTCGGCCTGCCGGTCGGCTGCGAATGGCTCGACCCGATCACCCCGCAGTACATCGCGGACACGGTGACCTGGGGCGCGATCGGCGCCCGGACCACCGAGAGCCAGGTCCACCGCCAGCTCGCCTCCGGCTTGTCGATGCCGGTCGGGTTCAAGAACGGGACCGACGGGGACGTGCAGGTGGCGGTGGATGCCTGCCGCGCGTCGGCCACCGGGCACACGTTCTTCGGCGTCACCCACAACGGCGTCGCCGCCGTGGTTACCACGGCGGGCAACCCGGTCACCCACGTGATCCTGCGCGGCGGCCGGTCCGGCCCGAACTACGAGGCCAGCGACGTGGCCAAGGCGCTGGACCTGATCGCGGGGGCGGGCCTGCCGCGACGGCTGATGGTGGACGCGAGCCACGGCAACAGCGGCAAGGACCACCGCCGCCAGCCGGCCGTGACCGCCGCGATCGCCGAGCAGGTGACCGCGGGCGAGCGCGGCCTGACCGGCGTGATGCTGGAGAGCTTCCTGGTCGAGGGCAAGCAGGAGCCCGGCTCGCCGGACACGCTCACCTACGGCCAGAGCGTCACTGACGCGTGCATGGACTTCGGCACCACCGCCGAGGTCCTGCACGGGCTGGCCGCCGCCGTCCGCTCCCGCCGCGACGCCTGATTTTTGACCGAACGAGCCCCCGCCCCGACCCGGTTCCCCACCCCCACGTCCTCCGGAAGGCGCCCCGGCCGGCGCCTTCCGGAAGGGGTCCCGGGTGCTACCCGGCCACGGTGGGCAGGCGGGTAAGGGCATCGTCGATGCGCTCCTGAGAGAGCTCGAAGTCTTCCATCTCGCCCGACAGGTAGCGCTGGTAGGCGGCCATGTCGAAGTGCCCGTGGCCGCACAGCGCGGTCAGGATCACCTTCGGCTCGCCGGATTCGGCGCAGCGCTTGGCCTCCTCGATCACGGAGGCGAGCGCGTGCGTCGGCTCCGGGGCCGGGATGATTCCCTCGGCCCGGGCGAAGGTGATCGCGGCCGCGAAGCACTCCCGCTGCTGCCTGGCCTCCGCCTCGAACAGGCCGAGCTCGTACATGTGCGACAGCAGCGGGGACATGCCGTGGTAGCGCAGCCCGCCCGCGTGCACCGGGTCCGGGATGAAGTCGTGGCCGAGGGTGTGCATCTTCAGCAGCGGGGTGAACCCGGCCGTGTCGCCGAAGTCGTAGGCGTACCGCCCGCGGGTGAACGACGGGCAGGCGGCCGGCTCGACCGCGCGGATGACCGGGTTGATCCGCCCGGCCAGCTTCTCCCGCAGGAACGGGAAGAACAGGCCGGCGAAGTTGGAGCCGCCGCCGGTGCAGCCGACGATCAGGTCGGGCGCCGATTCGCCCGCCACCGCGAACTGCTTGAGCGCCTCCTCGCCGATCACCGTCTGGTGCATCAGCACGTGGTTGAGCACGCTACCCAGCGCGTACCTGGTGTCGGCGCTGCCGCCGGCCGCCTCGACCGCCTCGCTGATCGCGATGCCCAGGCTGCCCGTCGAGTCCGGGTCGGCGGCGAGTATGTCCGCTCCCGCCTTGGTGGTCCGGGACGGGCTGGCGTGCACGGTGGCGCCCCAGGTCTCCATCATCGTCCGCCGGTACGGCTTCTGGTCGTAGGAGGCGCGGACCATCCAGATCTCGCAGTCGATACCGTACTGCGCGCAGGCGAAGGACAGCGCGCTGCCCCACTGTCCGGCGCCGGTCTCGGTGGTGAGCCGCTTGGTGCCCTCGGCCGCGTTGTAATACGCCTGCGGGACGGCGGTGTTCGGCTTGTGCGACCCGGCCGGGGACACGCCCTCGTACTTGTAGTAGATGCGCGCCGGGGTGTTCAGCGCCTTCTCCAGGCGGTGCGCCCGGTACAGCGGGGTCGGCCGCCACAGCCGGTAGACGTCGCGCACCACGTCCGGGATGTCCACGTAGGAGTCGGCGGACACTTCCTGCCGGATGAGCTCCATCGGGAACAGCGGCGCGAGGTCCTCCGGGCCCACCGGCTGACCCGTTCCGGGGTGCAGCGGCGGCGGCATCGGCGCGGGCAGGTCGGGCATGACGTTGTACCACCGGGCCGGGATCTCGGACTCATCCAGAATGACCTTGGTGCGCTCAGTCACGACAACCTCCCGTTATCCAGTCAGACACCTTGTCCGAACTGTACTCCGCTGTCCCACTCGCCTCCGGGCGCCCGCAGTCGGTGTCTTCCCTCCTCACTCGTCGCAAGCTCCTCGCTCGTCAGTCAGACACCGACGCGCCCTTCGGCTCACCGCTAGCCGACCAGGGTCTTGACCGCGGCGGTCAGCTCGGCCATCGCCTTCTTCGCGTCGGCGAAGTACATGCTGGTCTTGGGATCGAAGTACAGCTCGTTCTCCATGCCGGCGTAGCCGGTCCCCATCGAGCGCTTGACCACGATGATCGACTTGGCCTGGTCTACGTCCAGGATCGGCATGCCGGAGATGTCGTTGCCCGGGCGCCGGGCAGCCGGGTTGGTCACGTCGTTCGCCCCGATGACCAGGGCCACGTCGGCCCGGCCGAACTCCGGGTTGATCTCGTCCATCTCCATCAGCTGCGGATACGGCACGTTCGCCTCGGCCAGCAGCACGTTCATGTGACCGGGCATCCGGCCAGCCACCGGGTGGATGGCATAGCTGACCTCGATGCCGCGCTCCTCCAGCGTCTTGGCCAGCTCGGCCACGCCGTGCTGGGCCTGCGCCGCGGCCAGGCCGTAGCCCGGCACGATGATCACCTTGGACGCGTAGGCCATCTGGATGGCGGCGTCGTCGGCGGCGATCGAGCGGACCTGGGCGTCGGCCGCCACGGCGGCCGCGACCGCGCTGTCCCCGGTGCCGAACCCGCCGACGATGATGTTGGCCAGCGACCGGTTCATCGCGTCGGCCATCAGCTTGGTCAAGATGCTGCCGGACGCGCCCACCAGCGCCCCGGCCACGATCAGGGCCCAGTTGGCGATGACGAACCCGGCCATGGCCACCGCCGTGCCGGTGAACGCGTTCAGCAGCGAGATCACCACCGGCATGTCGGCCCCGCCGATCGGCAGCACCATCATCACCCCGAACGCCAGCGAGGCCAGCACTACTACCAGGAGGGCGGGCAGGCTGGCGGTGGTCAGCATGAACGCGGCCGCGCCGATGGCCACCACCGCCAGGGCCACGTTGAGCAACTGGCCGCCCTTGAACGTGATCGGCTGACCGCCGATGATGCCCTGGAGCTTGCCCGCCGCGATGATCGACCCGGAGAACGTGACCGCGCCGATGATGACGTCGAGCAACGTGAACACGGTGGTGGTGCCGAGCACGCCGCCCGCGTTGGCCTCGGCCTCGATGTACTCGTAGATCGCGATCAGCGCGGCTGCCCCGCCCCCGACCGCGTTGAACGCCGACACCAGCTGCGGCATCGCCGTCATCTGGACCGTCCGCGCGGTGTACAGGCCGATCGCCGAGCCGATCAGGACACCGGAGATCAGGACGATCCAGCCGGTCGCGGTGACCGTGCCGTAGTGGATCATCAGGATGAGCGTGGCCACGCCCGCGATCACCATGCCCGCCATGGATACCTGGTTGCCCCGGCGGGCGGTGGCCGGGCTGTTCATCAGGTGCAGGCCGATCACGAAGCACGCCGCCGCCAGCACGTAGACCAGCTGGATGCCCCCGGTGAACCCGCTCATGATCTCGGCCTCCCGTCAAGCTCGGGCTGCGGCTGCGCCGGCACCTGGGGCTGGGCCTTGCGGCGGAACATCTTCAGCATCCGCTCGGTCACCACGTAGCCGCCGACCACGTTGGCGCTGGCGAAGACGGCGGCGATGAAGGCCAGGATGTAGCCCACCACGGTGTGCGCCGTCACCCCGATCAGCAGCGCGCCGGCCAGCACGATGCCGTGGATCGAGTTGGTCGCCGACATCAGCGGCGTGTGCAGCGTGGCCGGGACCTTCCCGATGACCTCGAAGCCGACCAGCAGCGCGAGGATGAAGATGGTCAGGTCAGTGACTAGGGCCGTCGACACCGGCGCCTCCCTCGGCTCGCTGGAGCAGGCTCGCTACACCCGGGTGCACGACCGCGCCGTCGTGGGCGATCACCACGCCGGCCTGGATCTCGTCGCTGGTATCGATGGCCAGCTCGCCGTTCCTGGTCAGGTGCAGCAGCAGCGCGGAGATGTTCCGCGAGTAGGCGGCCGAAGCCGCGGCCGGCACGGTGGCGGGCAGGTTGTCCGCGCCCACGATCGTGACCCCGTTGCCGGTGACGACCGTCTCGCCGGGCTGCGAGCCCGACACGTTGCCGCCTAGCGCGCTGGCGCCCATGTCGACGATGACCGAGCCGGGGGACATGGCCTTGATCGCGTCCTCGGTCACCAGCAGCGGCGGCCTGCGCCCCGGCACCTGCGCGGTCGTGATCACCACGTCGTGCCGGGCGATATGACCGGTCAGCTCGTCCTGCTGGGCCTGCCGCTCCGCGTCGGTCAGCTCGCGGGCGTAGCCGCCCTCGCCCGCCGCGGAGCCGACCGAGGTCAGCTCGAGGAACGTGGCCCCGAGCGAGGTGACCTCGTCCTTGGAGCTGGGCCGGATGTCGTAGCCGCTCACCACCGCGCCGAGCCGCCGGGCGGTACCGATGGCCTGCAGGCCGGCCACCCCGGTGCCGAGCACCAGCACCTTGGCCGGCCGGGCCGTGCCCGCCGCGGTGATCAGCAGCGGGAAGAACCGGCCGTACTCCCCGGCCGCCACCAGGACGGCCTTATAGCCGGCCACGTTGGACTGGGAGGTGAGCGCGTCCATCGGCTGCGCCCGGGACAGCGTCCGCGGCAGGCCGTCCAGGCTGATCACGGTCACGCCGCGGGCGGCCAGCGCCGCCGCCAGCTCGGGGTCGGCCAGCGGGGCGAGCATGCCGACGACCGCCTGGCCCTTCCTGAGCTCGCTCAGCGCCCCGGGCGACGGCCGGGTGACGGTGAGGATCACATCGGCGGTCCGGTAGAGCTCGGCGGCGCTGACGATCGAGGCACCCGCGTCGGCGTAGGCGGCGTCGGGCAGCCAGGCTCCGTCCCCTGCCCCACTCTCTACCAGCACGTCGATCCCAGCCGGCTGCAGCCGGCCGATCGCGTCCGGGACCAGGGCGACCCGGCGCTCGCCGGGTGAGGCCTCCCTGATCACAGCTGCCTTGATGCGCGCGACCGTATCCATATCCCCGGATCTCCCGTTCTGCGGGTGCCGCCGGACCCGACCATATCCATCATGGCCCAGCCCGGTGAGGGCCTTGCGCCGCAGCCCGGCGGCCCGGAGATCGTTCCGGTAGCCAGCCTGCGGCTAAGGGAACATTACCGGTGGCTACCGACTGGACTACGTCTCAGCACGCAGCAGCCTGCTGATCTTGTCGCCGGCCGCGACCACGGCGGCGGCGTGCATCCGGCCCGGCGACCGGGTCAGGCGCTCGATCGGACCGGATACCGAGACGGCGGCGATCACCCGGCCGGCGGGCCCGCGGACCGGGGCGGACACCGACGCCACGCCGGGCTCCCGTTCGGCCGCGGTGGCGGCCCAGCCCCGCCTGCGGACCTGGGCCAGCGTGGTGGCGGTGAACTTGGCCCCCCGCAGCCCGCGGTGCAACCGGGCTCCCTCCTCCCAGGCGAGCAGCACCTGGGCCGCCGATCCCGCGGTCATCGGCAGCGCGGCGCCGACCGGGACGGTATCGCGCAGCCCGCTGCTCCGCTCGGCCGCGGCCACGCAGATGCGCGAGTCCGCGTGCGGCCGGTACAGCTGAGCGCTCTCCCCGGTGATGTCCCTGAGGTGGGTCAAGATGGGCTGCGCGACGGCGAGCAGGCGGTCTTCGCCGGCCGCGGCGGCCAGCTCGCCGATTCGCGGGCCGAGCACGAACCGGCCCTGCGCGTCACGGGCCAGCATCCGGTGGCTCTCCAGGGCGACCGCGATCCGGTGTGCCGTCGGGCGGGCCAGGCCGGTTTCCTTGACCAGCTGGGCCAGGGAGGCCGGGCCGCTCTCCAGCGCCGACAGGACGGAAACCGTCTTGTCGAGGACGCCGACTCCGCTAGAGTTGTTCATGTAATGAATACTGCCGTCTCGGAATGCGAGACGCAAGCCGAAGGGAGAGAGCGTGATGGGCCGTACGCTCGCCGAGAAAATCTGGGACGCCCACGTGGTGCGCAGCGCGGAGGGCGAGCCCGATCTGCTCTATATCGACCTTCACCTGCTGCACGAGGTGACCAGCCCGCAGGCGTTCGACGGGCTGCGCGAGGCCGGCCGTAAGGTGCGCCGTCCCGACCTGACCATCGCCACCGAAGACCACAATGTGCCCACCACCGGGATCGACGGCCGGGGGATGCCGCTCACCTCCCCGACCCCGCTCTATGGTCCCGACAGCCCCTTCGCCGACCCGGTCTCCCGCACCCAGGTCGAGACGCTGCGCAAGAACTGCGCCGAGTTCGGCGTCCGGCTGCACCCGATGGGTGACGCCGGCCAGGGCATCGTGCACGTCATCGGCCCGCAGCTCGGGCTGACCCAGCCGGGCCTGACGATCGTGTGCGGCGACAGCCACACCTCCACCCACGGCGCGCTCGGCGCGCTCGCCTTCGGCATCGGGACCAGCGAGGTCGAGCACGTGCTCGCCACCCAGACGCTGCCCCAGGTCAGGCCCAAGACGATGGCCATCACGGTGAACGGCGAGCTGCCCGCGGGCGTCTCGGCCAAGGACCTGATCCTGGCCATCATCGCGAAGATCGGCACCGGCGGCGGGCAGGGCTACGTGCTCGAGTACCGCGGCTCCGCGATCCGCGCGCTCCCGATGTCGGGCCGCCTGACCGTCTGCAACATGTCCATCGAGGCCGGCGCGAGGGCGGGCCTGATCGCCCCGGACGACGTGACGTTCGAGTACCTGAAGGGCCGGCCGCACGCGCCGTCGGGCGCCGCCTGGGAGGCGGCGCTGGATTACTGGCGTTCCTTGCCTACCGACGCGGACGCCACCTTCGACCACGAGGTGGTCATCGACGCGGCCACGCTCTCGCCGTACGTGACCTGGGGCACCAACCCCGGCCAGGCGCTGCCGCTGGCGTCGTCGGTACCGGACCCGGCTTCGTTCGCCGACCCGGGCGACCGGGCCGCCGCCGAGCGCGCGCTGACCTACATGGACCTCAAGCCCGGTACTGCCCTGCGCGACGTCGCCGTGGACACGGTTTTCGTCGGATCCTGCACCAACGGACGGCTCGAGGACCTGCGGGCCGCCGCCTCGGTGCTCGAGGGGCGGCGGATCGCGTCGTCGGTCCGGATGCTCGTCGTGCCCGGCTCGATGGCCGTCCGGGCCCAGGCCGAAGCCGAGGGCCTCGACGCGGTGTTCACCGCGGCCGGCGCCGAATGGCGTTCGGCGGGCTGCTCGATGTGCCTCGGCATGAACCCGGACAAGCTGGCCGCCGGCGAGCGCAGCGCGTCCACCTCCAACCGCAACTTCGAGGGCCGCCAGGGCAAGGGCGGGCGCACCCACCTGGTCTCGCCCGAGGTCGCGGCCGCCACCGCCGTCACCGGCCACCTGGCCGCACCCGCCGACCTGTAACCGGCCGAACCGTCAAGGGAGCCTGAACCATGGAACCGTTCGTCACCCACGCCGGCCGCGCCGTGCCGCTGCGCCGCAGCAACGTGGACACCGACCAGATCATCCCGGCCGAGTACCTCAAGCAGGTGAGCCGGACCGGCTTCGGCAAGGGCCTGTTCGCCGCCTGGCGCGAGGACCCGTCCTTCGTGCTCAACCAGCCGCAGTACGACGGCGCGACCATCCTGGTCGCCGGAATGGACTTCGGCACCGGATCGTCCCGCGAGCACGCGGTCTGGGCCCTCACCGATTACGGCTTCCGGGCCGTGATCGCCCCCCGGTTCGGCGACATCTTCCGCGGCAACTCCACCAAGGCCGGCCTGCTGCCGGTCATCCTGCCCGAGGCCACCGTGGCCGCCCTGCAGGACGCCATCGAGGCCGACCCGGCCACTGAGGTCGTGGTCGACCTGGACAACCGCGTCGTGCGGGCCGAAGCGGCCGGGATCAAGGCGCCGTTCGAGATCGACAACTACACCCGCTGGCGGCTCATGGAGGGCCTCGACGACATCGGCCTGACCTTGCGCCACGCCGACGAGATCGCCGCCTTCGAGCGCTCCCGCCCCAGCTTCCTCCCCGTCACCGCCTAACCCGGCAACCCAGTACCGAACGACAGCCCCACCAGTCCCGCCACCGCGCCGAGCCTGGTGGGGCTCCTTCGTATCGCCCGTTCTCCCTCCCGCCGAGCCCCCCATAAGCCTCAAGAGTCCTATAGGCCTCATATGTCCCATATGCCCCCAGCCGGGCCTGGTCCGGCTCGGCTCGATGCTCCATCGATCCGGTGATGACCGGCTCGATGCTCCATCGATCCGGTGCGCAAGTCGGCACCGCGGCTGCGTGGCCGGCGAACCAGGCGCCGCGGGGCGTCAGAAAGGGCTGCTCCCCGCCGATCACGCTTCTGACCTAGGGGGTAAGCGCAAGGTGATCGATAACCGGTATTTGATTACATTGCGTATAGCCGCCGGATGCAAGGACGTGTCATATTGCCCGACACGCCGGCCAATGTGGCCGTGGTTATTGTGCAACGGCGTTTGATCGCCTACTTTCGGGCAGGTCAGAGGTCGCGAACCCTAATCGGAGCCCACGCGACCTGTGGGGGAAGCGCAGGAGTGAACCATGAACAAGCGTGATCTGATCGACGCGATCTCGGAACGGCTGGGAGACAAGAAATCCGCGACCGAAGCCCTGAACGCGGTGCTTGAGACCATCCAGTCCGCGGTGGCGAGCGGCGACAAGGTCGCCATCACCGGGTTCGGCGTCTTCGAGAAGAGCGAGCGTCCGGCTCGCACGGCCCGTAACCCAGCCACCGGCGCGGCCATCGAGGTGCCGAAGTCCTCGGTGCCCAAGTTCCGCCCCGGCGCGGACTTCAAGGCCCTCGTCAACGGCGACAAGTCGAAGGACTAAGGCCAGGAAGTAAGCAAGGGCTAACGGCCGCGGGCGGCATCTGGGGGAGCACCCCGGACGCGGCCCGCGGCCGTCCCGGCATAATCGCCGCAGCCCAGCATCAAGGCAAGCCCAGCACCGCGCGAGGGCCCGCCGCCACGGCAAGCCCAGCACCGCGAGTTGCTAAGCGCAGGCCAGGACGCTTGCGCAGCGCAGTCTGGATGATCCGGTCGACCAGCTGGGGCAGCGGCAGCCCGGAGGCGGCCCACATCATCGGGAACCCCGAGGCGGGCGTCATCCCCGGCATGGTGTTGATCTCGTTGACCAGCACCTGCCCGGTCGTGGTGTAGAAGAAGTCGACCCGCGCCAGCCCCTCGCAGGAGATCGCGTCGAACGCCGCGCAGGCCAGCCGCCGGATCTCCGCAACCGCCGAATCGGGAACCGGCGCCGGGATCCGCATCGTGGTCGCCGAGGCCAGGTACTTGGCCTCGAAGTCGTAGAACTCCGAACCAGGATCCACCACGACCTGGCCCGGCACGCTCGCCTCGGGCGGCCCGCCGTCGAGGCCCTCGAGCACCGCGCACTCGACCTCGATCCCGTCCACGGCGGCTTCGACCAGCACCTTGGGGTCGTGCACGCGGGCCGCCTCGATGGCCTCTTCCAGCTCCTCGAAAGCGGACACCCGGGTGATCCCGATGCTCGAGCCGCCGCGGGCCGGCTTGACGAACACCGGCCAGCCCAGCTCGGCGATCTCGTCCAGGATCCGCTTGCGCTCGCCGGAGCCAGAACCAGAACGCCACTCCCGGTCGCGCACCACCACGTACGGGCCGGCCGGCAGGCCCCGGGCGGACATGAGGAGCTTCATGTACTCCTTGTCCATGCCGGCCGCGCTGGCGAACACGCCGGCCCCCGCATACCGGGTGCCGGTCATCTCGAGCAGGCCCTGGATGGTGCCGTCCTCGCCGTAGGCGCCGTGCAGCAGCGGCAGCACGACGTCCACCGCGCCGAGATCCCGCGGCACCGAGTCCGGGCTCGTCACCCGCAGGCCCGAACCAGCGGACCCGCCCACCGGGGTGATCTCCGACCCGGGGACGGCGACCGACTCAACCGAGGGTACCGAGCCAGGAGACAGCGCCAGCCGGGCCGGGTCACCCGACACCAGCACCCACCGCCCGTCGGTGGCGATGCCGATGGGCAGCACCTCGTAGCGGTCGTGGTCGATGGCCGACAGGATCAGGCCCGCGCTCGCGCAGGACACGGCGTGCTCGGTGCTGCGGCCGCCGAACACCACGGCGACCCGGATCTTTTCCTGCCCCACGCGTCCTCCCGGCTCAAAGCTGAGCGACCAGGCTATGGCCTGCTGAGGGACTCGAGGGCCACATACGCATCAGAAATAAGGTCTTCCGCGTCCTCCAGGCCGATGGAGAAGCGTACCGCGCCCGGATCGATGCCCCCGGCCGCCAGCGCCCGGTCGTCCAGCTGGCGGTGGGTGGTGGAAGCGACGTGGCTGACCACCGTGTGCGTGCCGCCCAGCGAGGTGGCGAGCTGGGAGAGCCGCAGCTTGTCGGCGAACGCCATGCCCGCCTCGCGCCCGCCGTGCGGTGTCACGGTCACGATGGCGCCGAAGCGCACCCCTTCCGGGCCCGCGTCGAACAGCCGCCGGGCCACCTGGTGCCCGGCGTGCTCGGGCAGCCCGGGATAGTCGATGCGCAGCACGGCCGGGTGGCGGGACAGCGCGGCGGCGAACACCGAGGCGGTCGAGCAGGCCCGCCGGACCCGCAGCGGCAGCGTCTCCAGGCCCCGGCGCAGCAGGAACGCCTCGTCCGGGGCCAGCGAGGCGCCGGTGTCCACCCGGATGCCGCGGATGTTGCTGATCAGCTCGATCCGCCCGGTGACCACGCCGCCGGTGACGTCGGAGTGGCCGCCGATGTACTTGGTCGCCGAGTGCACCACCAGGTCGGCGCCGTGCTCGAGCGGCCGGCAGATGACCGGCGGGGCCAGCGTGGAGTCCACCACGAGCAGCGCCCCGGCGTCGTGCGCGATCTCGGCCAGCTTGCGCAGGTCGGCCACGGCCGTGGTGGGGTTGGCGATGGTCTCCGCGTAGATGATCCGCGTCGTCGGCTGGATGGCCGCCTGGACCGCGTCCAGGTCGGTGATGTCGACGAAATCCGTCTCGACCCCGAACCGCGACAGGACGTTGCGCAGGAACGAGTAGGTGCCGCCGTAGACGGCCCCGGAGGCCACCACGTGCGCGCCGGCCCGGGCGAAGGTCCAGAACACGCCGCTGATCGCGGCCATCCCCGAGGCGAACGCCTGGGCCGCGGGCCACCGCGGCAGGTTCACCCCCTCCAGCGCCGCGACCGCGCGGGCGAACGCGTCCACGGTGGGGTTGTCGATCCGGCTGTAGGTGTAGCCGGGCAGCTCGTCGTTCAGGACGGCCCGGTACTCTTCGGACGTACCGAACGAGAATGCCGCGGTCCGGTACACCGGGGTGCCGAGTGGCTGCTGAGCAGGCGTCGGCGGAGCCGGGAGGTGCACTGCCCGCGTGTTCTCGCCGTTCTGCTTGCGGACTATTTCCACGGAATCAATCCTGCCGGTCTAGGCACCGCCGGCAACAAGTCAACCCATCCAGAGTGCCGGTTCACGGACCGTACCACTCTGGCTTGGCCGAACGTGACGCTAGCAGCGAGGCCGCCTGCTCGACGGGCAGCCCGTCCCGCATGACGGCCTCGACCACCTCGGTAATCGGCATCTCGACGCGGTGCTCCCGGGCCAGCTGGAGCACCGGGCCGCACGATGCCACCCCTTCCGCGATCTGGTTCATCGCGGCGGACGCCGAAGCCACCGTCATGCCACGCCCCAGGTACTCGCCGAACGTCCGGTTCCGCGACAGCGGCGAGCTGCACGTGGCCACCAGGTCGCCCATCCCGGCCAGCCCCGCGAACGTCTGCGCCTGCGCGCCCAGCGCCGAGCCGAGCCGGGCGGTCTCGGCCAGCCCGCGGGTGATCAGCGTGGCCCGGGTGTTGTCGCCCAGCCCCATGGCCACCGCGATGCCCACCGCGATCGCGATCACGTTCTTGACCGTCCCGCCCAGCTCGCAGCCGGTCACGTCGGTGTTGGTGTAGGGCCGGAAGTACGGCGTGTGGCACGCGCCCTGCAGCGCCACCGCCCCTTCCTCGGAACGGCAGGCCACCACGGCCGCGGTGAATTCGCGCCGGACGATCTCGCCCGCCAGGTTCGGGCCGGCCACCACGGCGACCCGCGCGGGATCCGCGCCGGTCACCTCGGCGATGACCGAGCTCATCCGGGACCGGGTGCCGAGCTCCATCCCCTTCATGAGGCTGACCAGCAGCGCTCCGGGCGGCAGCAGCGGCGCCCACTGGGCCAGGTTGGCCCGCAGCGTCTGCGCGGGCACGGCGAACGCCACCATGTCCGCGCCGTCCAGTGCCTCGCGCACGTCGGAACAGGCGTCCAGCGCCGCCGTCAGCGTGACTCCCGGCAGGTAGTCCGGGTTCTCGTGCTGCACCGCGATCACCTTCGCGAGCGCGGGCTTGCGGCTGTACAGCACGGTACGGGTCCCCGCGTCGCA
>Ga0136846_1235131_pt1 | contig 25127 bp, 18 predicted proteins | sample HopSoiMetagenom2_FD_96841 | JGI IMG/M metagenome (GOLD analysis project Ga0136846, IMG submission 96841) | Grasslands soil microbial communities from Hopland, California, USA - 2 Assembly 2016 (version 4) | ecosystem: Environmental > Terrestrial > Soil > Grasslands | place: USA: Hopland... | reverse complement strand
TGATCAACCGGGTCGGCGTGACCGCCGAGATCATCGGCGCCGCCCTGATCATCGTGCTTCTGTTCACCCACTCCGAGCGCACTCCCCAGATCACCTTCCACACGGGTACCGCACTGGAGTCAGGCCTGTTCGGCGCGCTGCTCGTGGGCTCGTTCACGGCGGCGTACGTGATGATCGGCTTCGACAGCGCGGGCGAGATGAGCGAGGAGACGCACAATCCCCGGCGTACCGCGCCCCGCACGATCCTGACCGCGCTCGCCTCGGCGGGCCTGCTGGGCGGCCTGATCATCCTCGCCGGCCTGCTCGCCGCACCGAGCCTCACCGACGGCCGGCTCGGCGTCGAGGGCCTGAGCTACGTCCTGACGAGCAGCCTCGGAGACGGGGTGGGCCGCGCCCTGCTGGCCGACGTGGTGGTGGCGATCGCGGTGGCGACGCTGGCGATCCAGACGGCGGCGAGCCGGATGCTGTTCTCGATGGCCCGCGACGGCCAACTCCCGTTCTCGGCCCGCCTGGCCAAGGTCAACCCGCGCACGGGCATGCCGAGCGCCCCGGCCGTGGTCGTCGGCGTCCTGGCGGCCGCCCTGCTCCTCCTCAACTTCGCGTCGCCGGAGGCGTTCCTGGCCATTGGCACCACGTGCATCGTGATGCTGTACCTGGCGTACGCGATGGTCACCGGCCCCCTCCTCGTCCAGCGCGTGAAGGGCACCTTCACCGCCGACGGCACCGACGAGACCGGCAAGCCCCTCTTCTCGCTGGGCCGCTGGGGCATCCCGGTGAACGTCCTCGCCCTGCTCTACGGCCTGTTCATGACCGTCAACCTGGCCTGGCCCCGGGCAGCGGTGTACGACCCGGCGGGCGGACACTGGTACTTCCAGTGGTTCACGGTGTTGTTCTTGGTGGTCACGGTGGGGGGTGGGGTGCTGTACCGGCAGCTGCGGGCACGACGCGTGCACTCCGCGGAGCCTGATCCGGCGCTCTCCGCGGCGACTCCGTAGCCTCGACCGCCGTAGCTCGTCGACCACCCCTGATGCGCTTTCCGGCTCCTGGCAGGAGCCGGAAAGCGCATCAGGGCGTATCCGGACACCGGTCAGCGCGCTTGAGTGACGACGACCTGAGCGTCGCTCCGGCCCTGCGCCTGGGAAACGATGTCCGCGATGTGCGAGCCGAATGCCAGGGTGACGTGCGGGTGTGCGGCCGTGGAGTACATGTAGATGTCGAGGGTGAGCTCCTCCGGCCGGTCGAAGGCGAGCAGGACGCGCCACCATGCCGCACGGGCCAGGTCGGTGAGGGTGCCGAGGTCGCCTTCGGAACATTCGGCGGCCAGCGCGTAGACGCCCAGGGTCAGCGCCGCGACCACGGTGGTGCCGGGATCGACGTGCTTCCGGTCGGTGTGCCAGCCGAGTGCGGTGGGTGAGAGCTTCGCCAGGCGGGTGACGGCCCGCGCCGCCACGTCCGCAGGGATCACCTCGACAGCCCCGGTGAGAGTCAGGGCGGCGTGCATGATCTCCCTGGCGTCGGCGTGCGTGCCGCTCAGGTTGGTTCGGGACAGGTGCGGGCAGTCTTCGGCGTCGAGGTAGAAGCAGGGACCGCAGCGGGGCGCGGTCTGGCACACCCGGCAGTCGTGCTCGCTCACGGCCCCCCATCCGTAACCCTGCTGGGCCATGGGTCCCACGGTGGCCCACAAGTCGCTGCGGTGCCCCCAGAGAGTGTAGGAGACGCCCGCGCATCCGGCGAGGAAGGTGCGGTCGTCCCTGGTCAACGCTCCGTCGGCGACCTTCGCGGCAACGGCCGGCAGGAGGTGGCCCAGGCCAACGAGCCAGGTGACCAGGGTGTCGGTGCCGTGCCGGCCGTCGCCGTAGAGGCGGGCACCGTTGCCGACGTCGCCGGTGTAGGTGTCGATGGCGAGGTCGTGAATGTCGTTGACCATCTTGGAGATGCTGAAGTAGGCCCGGCCCGCGTTCGACACGCAGGCCCGGTCCGCCAGCGTGGGCAGCCCCATGTCCAGGGCGTACCACTCGCAGATCATGGCGTTCGCCGACGGGTAGTACGGGACTTCCGACCGCAGGACGGGGACACCCAGTTCGGGATACCCGGTGATGCACCTGCCGCGGTGCTTGGCCATGACGCTGGACTTCCGGGCCATCAGGATGTGCCGTACGGCAGCGGTGAGCGACAACTGCTGCTGGGCCGCGCGGATTTCGGCGATGGCTATGGCATGCCAGTCCTCGAGTTCACCACGGACGTATTTGCCCCAGTCGGTCGTCGAGGCGAGGTCGCAGTACATGCCCTGGCGGGCCGCTTCGCGGTCCGGTTCGAACACCCGCCAGGCAAGCAGCCAGCCGAACAGGGTCTGCGGCACGAACAGTTGCACTGGTATGCGTATTTGTGCCGCCAGTCGTTCGATCATCGTTCGGGGAACGGGTTCCTCCAGATCGAGCGGACAGCCCTTCTTCTTCCACTGCTCCCCGCACTGACTCGCCAGCTGAAGCCATCCTCGCTGGGACCCGTCCCGGGAGGGCTGCTCATGGGTGCCGTGACGGGGCGCGTACGCCTGCATCGCCCGGTGCCACAGCTGGATCGTCCGGCGTACGTCGGTGCGGTCCGGCCGGGAGAACGCCAGACCGGAGGCGAGGTCCCCGTCGGCCGCGGGCGCGCGGTGCCGTTCCGCCGCCGAGAGCTTGGACCAGTACGCCTTGCGTACTCCCTGCATGATGATGCCGTCAGGCTCACGAGAGGCCGGACCTGGCTGGTTCGGGACCCGTCCTTCGGGGGTCAGAGTGTCGCCGGGCAGCTCAATCATCTGAAGCACTCCTTCGATCGAGGCTCTGTGGTAAATGCACAGTGCGTGTCAGCGAGTGGTGCGAAGTCAGGAGCTCGGTGGTTCGGAAGGGGGGGAATGGGCTCGTACCGCGGCGCGGCTCCGCTCAGTCGCCTGCGCGCGGACCGCCGTAGAGGTGGGCCGGGAGAATCTGCCCGAAGTCGGCCACGGAGGGGACGGTGGTCGGTAGCATCGATTCCACCGATCGGGCCGGCTCCGCCCGTGGCAGGCACTGCCTCGTCCTCAGAAGACGCGTCGAGCATGGCGGGACCCCGTATCGTCCGGGCCGGCCGGATCCGACGGACCACGGGACACTTGCGCGGCGCCGGGCGGTGCTGTGATGCGGCGCGTCCCTGTGGGGCGGCACCGCGCCCCACAGGGCGAGGGGAAGAAGGACCATGGAATTGCCCTCGCGCAGATCGTGAGTCGGACCCTGGTCCACATACATCGCCTCACGCACCCGGCCCGCAGGAAGAGCACGCCACTCCAAGGCGGCATGTGCAACCTGGACGAGCTCTCTCACTGTGCCATCAGCAAGCCATGAGCGGAAGCACACTCAATACGCAGTGATGCGTACGCGGCCTACGACGTGCGCCCCGGAAGACGGATACATACGTCGTCTACTCGCCCATCCGGACACGCTACGCTTTTCACCTCGAACACGCGCCATCTGTACCTACTCCCGCGAGACGCGCGCTTCTCAACACCCCGTCCGCGCCCTGGCCAGATGTACGGCGGCCGTGATCGTCCCGGTGGGGGCGCGGCGCCGACCTGACGCGCCCTCAACCGTAGGGTCGGAGTCGCGGGACGAAACCCGTCTTTCCGGCGGATCACCATCCGTGCGCGCCCGCCGGCCGGGCCGGCTCTCCGGCCCGCCCCGGATCGTCCGGGCATCAGTACTATTCAAGCCAAGAGGCGCAAAGAGGGCGCATCGCTTTTCGGACGTACCGCGGTGCCCCCGTCCCGTCGGCGCCCCGACGTAGGCTTCGTCGTGATGAGACGCCGCACCCCTCCCCCGCCCTCTCCCCTGCCGCAGCGCGACGGGGTGGATCCGGTACGTGTGCGTTTGCCGGCCGGGGACGAGTGGGCGACCGTACGGGATCATCTGGTGGCGCGGCTGGCGGCCGGGGCCGGGGTGATCGACGGGATGCTCGACGCCGGGCGGATCGTGGGCATCGACGGCCGTCCGGTTCCGCGAGACATGCCGTACGTGCCGGGGATGTTCGTGTGGTTCGACCGGGACCTGCCCGACGAGGAGCGGGTGCCGTTCGAGGTCGGCATCGTGTACCGGGACGAGCACATCGTGGTGGCCGACAAGCCGCATTTCCTGGCCACCACCCCACGCGGCAGTCACGTCGCCGAGACTGCCCTGGCGCGACTGCGGAAGCAACTGGGCGTCCCGGCTCTCGGCGCGGCGCACCGGCTGGACCGGCTGACGGCCGGGCTGGTGCTGTTCGTCGTGCGGCCCGAGGAGCGCGGCGCGTACCAGTCGCTGTTCCGGGACAAGCGAGTCGCCAAGGAGTACGAAGCCGTGGCGCCGTACGTCCCCGAGCTGATTCTTCCCCGTACCGTGCGCAGCCGAATCGTCAAGGAGCGCGGGGTGTTGGCGGCCCGTGAGGTCGAGGGCGAGCCGAACGCCGTCAGCCGCGTCGACGTTCTGGAGCACCGAAACGGGCGGGCCCGGTACCGGCTGACACCGCGTACCGGGCAGACACATCAACTCAGGGTGCACATGAGCTCGTTGGGGGTGCCGATCCTCGGTGATCCCCTCTACCCCGTGGTGACCGACCCCGTGGCGGTCGGTGACTTCCGGCGCCCGCTCCAACTGCTGGCGCGAGGGCTGGAGTTCACCGATCCGGTCACGGGGCGCGAGCACCGGTTCGCCAGCCCGCGCACACTGCGGGCCTGGTCGTCCTACGACGACTGGGCGGGGTAACCCCGGTATTCGGTCGGCTCAGTCGCCGCGCCACCAGCGCAGGAGGCGTCCGAACAGCCCGGACCGGCCGGCCGGTTCGGGTGTCGCCACCGGCGCGGCGGGCTCCGCGGTCGCGGGTTGCGGAACGACGGGCTGTGGCTGCACGGCGCCGACCGGCATGTTCTTCGAACGCTGCGGCGGCACAGGGTTCATGGAAGGCTGCTGCATGACGTCCTGCGGAGGCCTCGGCATGAACTTCACCGGCAGTTCCACCAGATGCCGGTTCGAGATGGACGCCCGCCAGTTCAACTCGTCCTCGTCGCAGTCGAGTTGGATGTCGGGAACGCGGCTCAGCAGCGCGTCGACGCCGACATCGGCGATGGCGCGGCCAATGTCCTGGCCCGGACACTCGTGGGGACCGCCGCTGAACGCCAGGTGGGAGCGGTTGCCCTGCATGTTGGCCTTGAGGTCGGGACGCACGCGCGGGTCGACGTTGCCCGGCGCGATACCCAGGATGAGGCCGTCGCCCTTGCGGATGCGCTGGCCCCCCAGCTCGGTCTCCTGCTTGGCGAAGTACCCCAGGATGGCACTGAACGGCGGCTCGTCCCACATGGACTGCTCGACCGCCTGGGGCACCGTCATCTGACCGCCGTTGAGCCGGGCGCGGAACCCCGGGTCGGTGAGCACCACCCGCAGTACGTTGGCGAGAAGGTTGGCGGTGTTCTCGTACGCGGCGATCAGCACAAGGCGAAGGTGGTGGCCGACCTCCTCGTCGTTGAGCCTCGCCGGGTGATTGATCAGGTGGCTGGCGAAGTCGTTCCTGGACTCGACGCGGCGGCTGGCAGTGAGCCGCATCAGGGCGTCCATGATGTATTCGTTGCTGGCGATCGAGGTCTCGGTGCCCTTGAGCAGGTCGCGGGCGGCCTGCACGATCCGGTCGTTGTACTCCTCGGGCATACCGAGAACCTCGCACATCACCGCCATCGGCAGGTGTTCGGCGAACTGGGCGACCAGATCGGCCGTGCCCTTCTCGCAGAACTTGTTGACGAGGTGCTGGCTCGCCCGGTTGATGTGGCGGCGGATGCCCCGGTGGTCGATGGTCGACATGGCGCCGGTGACCGCGCCGCGCAGCCGCAGGTGCTCGTCTCCCTCGGCGTGGCTGCACATGGGCTGCCAGGCGATGATCGGCATGAGCGGATGATCGGGCTTGATCGTGCCGTCGTTCAGGGAGGTCCACAACCGGGGGTCGCGGGAGTACTGCGAGGGTGTGCGCACCATGTGCATGTTCTCGCCGTGGCCGAGCACGACCCAGACCGGTACGTCGTCGTGAAGCAACGCGGGGGCCACCGCGCCGTGTTCGGCGCGGAGTTTCTCGTACACGGTTCCCAGGTCCTCCGCCTCCGGGCCGTACAGCCGGCGCAGTCCGCCGGGGCCGGTGCCGAGGCCGAGGCCGTGGGCAGGGCACCCGGGGGGCGGATCGAGGGTGGTGTCGTGCGTGCCGGTGGGGGAGTAGGGGTCAGGCGTCACTGTGATCGCTCCGAAACTGAAGTGGATTCGGTGTGAGAAGAGTTGACGGTTTGTCAGACGTGTGGACGGCGAAGTGCGGGTTTCGGGTGGTGGCTCGCCGAGCGTGGAGTGCCGCTGTCAGACCGACGCCTTCGTCATCTTGATCGAGTGCAGAAAGCGCATCAGCGTCATCAGCGTGTCCCGGCTGGAGGCCCGACGGCGGGCGTCGCACTCCACGATGGGGATGTCCGGGGCCAGGTCGAGCGCCGAGCGCAGGTCCTCGATCGGGTAACGGGGCGCGTCCGGAAAGGCGTTGACGGCGATGACGAAGGGCACGCCGCACTCCTCCAGTCGCCCTATGACGTCGAAGCTCACTTCCAGGCGCCGGGTGTCGATCAGGACCACCGCGCCCAGGGCTCCTTCGAACAGGCCGTTCCACAGGAACCAGAAGCGTTCCTGGCCCGGGGTGCCGAACAAATACAGCACCAGTTGGTCGGTGATGCTGATGCGGCCGAAGTCCATGGCCACGGTGGTGGCCGTCTTGGAATCGGAGCCGTAGTTGTCGTCGACGCCGATGCCGGCCTGCGTCATGGTCTCTTCGGTGGTCAGCGGCCTGATCTCGCTCACCGAGCCGACCATGGTCGTCTTGCCGACGCCGAATCCGCCCACGACCACGATCTTCACCGCGGCCTGGGTACTTGACGGCAGGCGGTCCTCGGTCCGTGGACCAGGGATGGTGTCAGAGCTTTTGAAGTCCATGCATCACCGCTTCGAGGAGGGAACGGTCGGCGAGCGACTCACGGATGATCGGGTAGCGCGCCTGGACCAGTTCGGCCGTCAGCAGCTCGGTGAGCAGGACGGTCACCACGCTGAACGGCAGATTGAGATAGGCCGAGAGTTCGGCCACGGACAGGGGGTCCTTGCAGAGCCGGAGCAGCACCGACTGCTCCGGCGAAGCGGAGGGCGGGGGCTCGGCGCGCGCCACGATTAACGTGACGAGGTCGAGGGAGGCGCGGTCGCCCCCCTGAACGGCGCCGGTGATCACGTAGAGCCGTTCCGGGTTCTTCCGCTTCCCTTCGTTGCCGTCCGCGTCTTCCGTGTCCGCCGGCCTCTCGCGGAGGGGCTCCGCCGGAGGTTCCTGCTTGACGGGATAGCGCCGTCGGCGCTGTGGAGGAGTCATACGGGGTGCCCGTTCCGCCGGGGCGGACTGGTGAGGTGCGCGCCGATTCTCACGACGAGGTCGCGCATGTGGTTGCTCATGTTGCCGGGTTCGGCGACCACGTTGGCGAGGACCGCGAGGTAGGCGTTGGGGCCGGCCGCCATCAGGTAGAAGTAGCCGCCGGTGACCTCGATGATGACCATGCGCATGGTGCCGTCGCTGTCCGGGATCTCGTGCGCGACGGCGCCAGCGAGGCTCTGCAGGCCCGCGCAGGCCGCGGCGACACGGTCGGCGGCGTCGGGGTCGCCGCCGTAGCGGGCGATGCGCAGGCCGTCGGCGGAGAGCACCACGATCTGCTGGATGCCCGGTACGCCGTCGGCAAGCTCCTTGAGCATCCAGTCGAAGTTGGCTCGCTGCTGGATCACTTGAGGTTCTCCTCGTCGTCGGCCTCAGCGTGGGCCGACCGCTGGTTGGTCGCGTCGTCCGGGTGGCCGGAGAACGTCGTCGGGTCGTTGGGGTTCCTGGTGAAGGCCGTGGGGTCCGGGTCGCCCTTGAGGCCCTCCATGAACGCCTCGACCCACAGCCCCGGCGGGGGCTCCTCTTCCTTCTTCTTCGGCTCGGGCTCCCACAGTTTCCGCAGCTCCGGGTCGGCCGCGATCTCGGCCTCGGAGGCCCTGGAGCGGGCGTACCGCTCGGTGATCGAGGTCGTGACCCGGCTGCGGCGCTGCGGCAGACCGTTGTCGGTCCACTCGGTGACGACCGGGATGTCGTCCTCCATGGAGACCGACGCGGGGATACGCGGGCCGGTCGTGGGCCGGCGCTTCTTGGGCGGGCGCTTGGGGCCTTCCAGCGCACCGAGTTCGATCTTGGGCGCGGCGGTGGCGCCGATGCCGTGGGCGAGCCCGGGGGTCCCCTCGGTGGTGAGCATGTCGGCCGGCACGACCAGAACGGCACGGACACCGCCGTAGGCGGACTGCCTGAGCGAGATCTGCATCTTGTACGACTGACAGAGGCGCCCTACGACGGCCAGGCCGAGGCGCGGCGACTCGCCGAGGTCGTTGAGGTCGAAGCCGGCCTGGGCGCGGGCGATCATCTCCTCGGCGCGCCGGCGGGCCTCCTCGCTGAGGCTGACGCCGGCGTCCTCGATCTCGATGGCGATGCCGGTCTGCACCTCGGTGGCGGTGACGTGCACCTTGGTGTGCGGCGGCGAGTAGCGCGTCGCGTTGTCGAGGAGTTCGGCCGCCGCGTGGATGAGCGGTTCGACGGAATTGCCGTCGACGTTGACCGCGGCGATGGACTTCAGCTCGATGCGGCGGTACTCCAGGATGCGCGACATGGCGCCGCGCAGCACGCTGTACAGCGCGACGGGCTGGGGCCACTGTCGTCCGGGCCGTCCGCCGCCGAGCACGGAGATCGAGTCGGCCAGGCGGCCGATCAGCGCGGTGCCGTGGTCGATGCGCAGGAGGTCGTCGAAGACCTCGGGGTTGCGGCCGTGGTCCTCCTCCATCTCCCGGAGTTCGTTGGCCTGCTGGTGGACGATCGCCTGCACGCGCCGGGCGATGCTGACGAACGCGCGCTGCGAGCCGTCTCGCATGGACTCCTCGCGGTCGACGACTTCCAGGACCTTTTCCAGCACGTAGCGCTGCGGCGCCGTGAGCTGGTTGAACGGGGAGGTCGGCAGTGCGAGTTGGCGCATCACCTCTCCGGGTGAACCGACGCGAGGCAGCAGAAACAGCACGTACGGCAGGACTTCCGAGCCGAGTCGCTCGACGTCCTCGTCCTGGGTGACGATGCGCCGTTCCAAGTACATGGTGCGACGGGCGTGCTCCGCACGCAGCTTACGGACGGTCCGGCCACGGCGGACGGCTTCACCGGCGACCGCGACGACCAGGAGCGTGGCGACGGCTCCGCACAAGCCGACGGCGGTACGGGCCGGACCCGACACCAGGGCGACAGCGGCTCCGGTCGCGCCGGCCATTGCTATGGCAGGCAGCAACAGCACGCGCGCGTAGGGAAGTTCACGGCCACCGGGAGGCGATTGAACACTCACCATGTATGCCCTCTGAGACAAATCGGCTGGGGGTTGGGGGTGCTAGCTGTGGGGTAGATCTGGGAACTGTCTGGATCTTCGGTATTTTTGGGAACAAGCGCACGAATACGTCTCAACTCGGTGCGCTGCGGGCGAGCTTAGTCCGACCGGATCAACGCCGTGTCATATTCGGCAAGCATCTGAAATACCCCCCGCAACTGGAGTATTCTCGGCCCATTTACACGCTGCGGATGCAATCGCACACGATGCGTCACGACGAACGGATGTACGAGAACCACTCACCGTGACGGGTGAATACAGGCCCCCACAGGGCCCGGGAGCGCCCTGCCCTCAGATTCCGGCGATGCGCAGCGCCGCGTCAGCGGTGGCTTCCGCGAAGACCGGGACCGGGCGCTCGGGGTCGGAGCGGTGCACGAGGATGACGCCCTCGATGAGCCCGAAGAGCAGATCGGTCAGCAGATCCAGCTCACCCTTGGCGAGCGCACCCCCGGCGGCCGTCGCCGCGAGCAACTGCCGGTAGGCGTCCTTGAGTTCCGCCCGCACGGCGTGGAAGCCCGCGAAGCGTTCGGCGGCCACCTCGGGAAGGAGGTAGAGACCGCCGAGGTTGTACGGGCCGCCGCAGAGCAGCTCGACATCGGTGCGGCACAGGTCCCACAGCCGGTCCTCGGCCGGGGTCGCGTCGTCGGCGAGCAGCCCGCGCGCGTACGTCAAGGAGGGCGTGACGGTGGACTCCAGGAGCTCGGCGAGCAGCTCTTCCTTGCCGGAGACGTAGTGGTACATGGACGCCTGACGCATCCCCGCCCGCTCCGCGATGATCCGGGTGGTGGTGGCCGCGTAGCCGCGGACGGTGAACAACTCGGCGGCGGCGGCGAGCAGTTCGGCTCGCGGGGCGAGCCCGCTGTCCGGCCGCTGCGCGGCCCGCGGTCGACCGACCCGCCGTCCGCCCGACTCGCCCGGCCCACCCGTCGTTCCCATGTGTTCGATCCTCGCACACCGCCCGGCCCGGCGATCTTCGTGAGCAACGAGTAACAGAGTGGAAACACGCGGGCAATTACGGCGTCGCGCCGTCCGCCTAATTTCTGTCGGGCGACAGAAATCAAGAACCTGGGCAAGCAGCACGACAAGCAGCACCTGAAGCAACACGAAAAACGCCACGCGAGACAGCACGCCACTCAGCACGACTTCGGAGCCGGAGGACCCTCGATGGGGACATCGACCACGTACGGAGCCCGCGACCACGCCCGCGCCCAGGAGGGCGCCCAGGCCGAGGCCATGCCCGTCGTCCCGGCCGCCGACTGGCCGGCGCCACCCTGCGCCGCCGGCCATCTGGTGTGGGCCGAGACCGTGGCGGGCGGCAACTACACGCACCGGGTGCTGGCCCGGGGCACCGAGCTGCGCCTGACCGACCTGCGCGGTGACGCCTGCGCCCATCTGCTGCTCTTCGTCGCGGACCGGCCCTGGGAGCGGCTGAACGTCGCCGACACGGTCAAGGTGCAGTGGAACGCGTACCTGGGTGAGGGGCAGTTGCTCCTCTCCGACCAGGGCCGTGTCCTCGCCTCGCTGGTCGCCGACACCTCCGGCCGCCACGACGCGCTGTGCGGCACCTCCACCCTCGTACGCAACACGAACCGCTACGGCGACGGCACCCCGCAGTCGCCCTCCCCCGCCGGCCGTGAGCTGTTCAAGCTGGCCGCCGCCAAGAACGGCCTCGAGCCGCGCGATCTGCCGCCCTCGCTCTCCTTCTTCCAGGGCGTGCGGGTACACGAGGACGGCGCCCTCGACTTCACCGGCTCGGCCGGACCGGGCGGCAGTGTGACGCTGCGCGCCGAGCAGGACGTCACCGTGCTGATCGCGAACGTCCCGCACCCCGCCGACCCGCGCGACGACTACGTCAGCACACCCCTGGAGGTGCTGGCCTGGCGCGCCGAGGCGACCGGCCCCGGCGACCCGCTGTGGGAGGCCACGCCCGAAGGCCGCCGCGCGTTCCTGAACACCGCCGAATTCCTTGCCGCGAGGGGGCTCGCATGAGCACGCCGACCGTCCGGAAGTCCGTCGTCGCGGCCCGCGCCGCCTGGTCGTCCGTCGTCCGCGCCGGCGGCACACTGACCATCACCGACCTGCACGGCAACCAGGCCGTCGACTTCCTCGTGTACGACGCCCACGACACGTCCGTGCGCTACAGCGCGCCCGACACGATCCACGCGCAGGGCGGTGTCTTCCTCACCACCGGCAGTGTCCTGATGTCGAACGAGCACACGCCCCTGATGACCGTGGTCGCCGACGACGTCGGCCGGCACGACACGGTCGGCGGCGCCTGTTCCAAGGAGTCGAACTCTCTTCGGTACGGCCACCACACCTGGTCGCAGCACGCGTGCGTGGACAACTTCCTCGCCGAGGGCGCCAGACACGGCCTGGGCAAAAGGGACCTGGTCTCCAACATCAACTGGTACATGAACGTGCCGGTGGAGAAGGACGGCACGCTGGGCATCGTCGACGGTCTCTCGGCGCCGGGGCTCTCGCTCACTCTGCGCGCCGAGTGCGATGTCCTGGTGCTCGTCTCCAACTGCCCCCAGATCAACAACCCCTGCAACGGCTTCGACCCGACCGCCGTGGAGATGACCGTCACCGAGGCGGGTACGGAATGACCTTCGACACGCTGCTGGTCGCCAACCGGGGCGAGATCGCCGTCCGCATCATCCGTACGGCAAGGGAGTTGGGCCTGCGCACGGTCGCGGTGTACTCCGACCCCGACCGCTCCGCCCCGCACGTCCGGCTCGCCGACGAGGCGGTGCGTCTCGGGCCGGCGCCCGCGAAGGAGTCGTATCTCGACGCCGACCTGGTACTGGCGGCGGCGAAGGTGACCGGCGCGGGGGCGATCCATCCCGGGTACGGATTCCTGTCCGAGGACGCCGACTTCGCCCGGCGCTGTGAGGACGCCGGGATCGTGTTCGTGGGGCCGACGCCGGGGCAGCTGGAGCTGTTCGGCGCGAAACACACGGCCCGCGCGGCGGCCGAGGCGGCGGGCGTGCCGCTGGCGCCGGGCACAGGTCTGCTGGCCTCCCTCGACGAGGCGTACGAACAGGCTGCCGCCATCGGCTACCCCGTGATGCTGAAGGCGACCGGCGGGGGCGGCGGCATCGGCATGTCGGCCTGCGCCTCGGCCGCCGAACTCGCCGACGCCTGGGAGCGGGTGCAGCGCGTCGCCGCCGCCTCCTTCTCCTCGGCCGGCGTCTTCCTGGAGCGGCTCGTCGAACATGCCCGTCATGTCGAGGTGCAGGTCTTCGGCGACGGCGAGGGCCGGGTCGTCACCTTCGGCGACCGCGACTGCTCGCTCCAGCGCCGCAACCAGAAGGTGGTGGAGGAGGCCCCGGCCCCCGGGCTCCCCGCGCACGTGCGCGCCCAACTGGCTTCCGCCGCACGTGACTTGTGCGCGTCGGTCGGCTACCGCTCCGCCGGAACAGTGGAGTTCGTGTACGACGCGGCACGCGAGGAGGCGTACTTCCTGGAGGTCAACACCCGCCTCCAGGTGGAACATCCGGTGACGGAGGAGATCTACGGCGTCGACCTCGTCGCGTGGATGCTGCGGCTGGCGCGCGGTGAGCGCGATGTCGTACGGGATCCGGGCACCCCTCGCGGTCACGCCGTCGAGGCCCGCGTCTACGCCGAGGACCCCTCGCGCGAACACCGGCCCAGCGCGGGCCTGTTGACGCGGGTGGAGTTCCCGGGCGGGGTGCGGATCGACGGCTGGGTGGAGACGGGCACCGAGGTGACCACGTCGTACGACCCGATGCTCGCGAAGGTGATCGCGTTCGGCGCCGACCGGGCGCACGCGCTGCGCCGGCTCGACGACGCGCTGGCCCGCACCCGGGTCGACGGCATCGAGACGAACCTCGGACTGGTGCGGGCGGCGCTCGCCGACCCCGACTTCCGCGCCGCGAGGCACTCGACGGCGACCCTCGCCGGCGTGAGCGATCCGACGTCCCGCATCGAGGTCGTCTCCGGCGGAACGCTCACCACCGTCCAGGACTGGCCGGGCCGCACCGGCTACTGGCAGGTGGGCGTGCCTCCGTGCGGCCCGATGGACGACCGTTCGTTCCGGCTCGGCAACCGTGCCCTGGGCAACCACGAGGGCGCCCCCGGCCTCGAATGCACCCTCCAGGGCCCGTCGTTGAGGTTCACGCACCCCACGACGGTATGTGTGACCGGGGCCCCGGCGCCGGTCACCCTGGACGGCACGCCGGTCGCCCAGTGGGAGCCGGTGACGGTACCGGCGGGCGCCGTGCTGACGGTCGGCGCCCCGACGGAACAGGGCCTGCGGACCTACGTGCTGTTCGCGGGCGGCGGCCTGGACGTGCCGCCGTTCCTCGGCAGCGCGGCCACCTTCACGCTGGGCAGATTCGGCGGGCACGGAGGCCGGGCGCTGCGGACGGGCGATGTCCTGCACGGCGGTGCGGCGACGGAGTCAGGAATCCCTGTACCCCCGTCCGACCGCCCGGAGTTCGCGTCCCCCTGGCACCTCGGCGCCGTCGAAGGCCCGCACGCGGCACCGGAGTTCTTCACCGAGGAGGACATCCACGACTTCTACGCGGCCGACTGGAAGGTCCACTTCAACTCGGCCCGCACGGGCGTACGGCTGGTGGGTCCGAGGCCCCGATGGGCGCGCACCGACGGCGGTGAGGCGGGCCTGCACCCGTCCAACATCCACGACACGCCGTATTCGGTGGGCGCCGTCGACTACACGGGCGACATGCCGGTCCTGCTGGGCCCGGACGGCCCCTCGCTCGGCGGCTTCGTGTGCCCGGCGACCGTTCTGAGCACGGAACGCTGGAAACTGGGCCAGCTGCGCCCCGGCGACACGGTCCGCTTCGCACCCGTGGACACAACGGGCGTACAGCGGGCGGAAATTGTGGACGGCGGGGTACTGGCCCGGGACGGCGACATCACGTACCGCCGCAGCGGCGACGACAACTTGTTGGTCGAATTCGGGGCCATGCAGCTGGACTTGGCGCTCCGCATGCGCGTCCACGCCCTGATGGAGGCGGTGACGGAGCTGGACCTCGCCGGGGTGACGGACCTGACCCCGGGTATCCGCTCCCTCCAGATCCAGGCGAACCCGGCCGTGCTCCCCCAGCCCGAACTCCTCGCCGCGATACGGCGAACAGCCACGGCCCTGCCCCCCGCGGACCGCCTCACGGTCCCCTCCCGCACGGTCCACCTCCCCCTCTCCTGGGACGACCCGGCGACCCGCGAGGCGATCGCCCGCTACATGGCGGGCGTCCGCGACGACGCCCCCTGGTGCCCGTGGAACATCGAGTTCATCCGCCGGGTGAACGGTCTGGACTCGGTCGACGACGTGTATCGCACGGTCTTCGACGCGGAGTACCTCGTACTGGGCCTGGGAGACGTCTACTTGGGCGCCCCGGTGGCCACTCCGCTGGACCCCCGCCACCGGCTGGTGACGACGAAGTACAACCCGGCCCGCACCTGGACGGCGGAGAACTCGGTGGGCATCGGCGGCGCCTACCTCTGCGTCTACGGCATGGAGGGCCCCGGCGGCTACCAGTTCGTCGGCCGTACGACCCAGGTGTGGTCCGGCTGGCAGCAGCGCGGCGCGTTCGAGCCGGGGTCACCGTGGCTGCTGCGGTTCTTCGACCGCATCAAGTGGTACGCCGTCGAGCCGGACGAACTCCTGGAACTGCGCGCCGACATCACCTCGGGCCGCTTCGTCCCCCGCATCGAGGAGGGCGTGTTCTCCCTCGCGGAGTACGAGGAGTTCCTGACGGAGAACGCGGAGTCGATCGCGGAGTTCCGCGCCCGCCAGGGCGGGGCCTTCTCGACGGAACGGGACGCGTGGGAGGCGGCAGGCGAGTTCACGAGGGCGGAAGCGGCAACTGGACCTCCGGCCCCTTCCCCCGAAGTGACGATCCCCGCCGGGGGTCACCTGATCGAGGCCGAGTTCGCCGCATCGGTATGGCAGTTGAACGTGTCCCCGGGCGACGAGGTGACAGCCGGCCAGCCGCTCCTGGCCCTGGAGGCGATGAAGATGGAGTCCCGCATACACGCCCCGATATCAGGAGTGGTCCACCAGATCCTGACGAGACCGGGCGCCCAGGTGGAAGCAGGCACAGCACTGATAGTCCTGACCCCGGCCCCCTGACAACTCGCGGCCCCGCGTCCCATCCTCGGGGGCGCTGCCCCCGACCCCCCGCTCCTCAAACGCCGGAGGGGCTGAGTAGTTCAGCCCGTCCGGCGTTTGAGGACGAGGCCCCTTCAGGGCCGAAGCGGGGTCTGGGGGCGGCAGCCCCCAGGGACGGGACGGGAAAGGGCGGCGGGGGCGAAACAAACAGCCCCGACCAGCCCGCAGCCGACAAAGGAGCACCCATGTCGACCCCCACCCTCACCCGAGTCCGCATGGCCTACGCCCGCATCGCCACCGTAGACCGCCCCGAGGTCTGGATCGACCTACGCCCCCTCGCAGAGGTCGAGGCCGAAGCCACCCACATCGACGCCCGCCTCGCCGCAGGCGACCCCCTCCCCCTCGCCGGCAAACTCTTCGCCGCCAAGGGCAACATCGACGTCCAGGGCCTCCCCACCACCGCCGGCTGCCCCGCCTACACCTACCACCCCGAGGCCGATGCCCCCGTGGTCGCCCGCCTGAGGCACGCCGGCGCCCTCCTCCTCGGCACCACCAACCTCGACCAGTTCGCCACCGGCCTGGTCGGCACCCGTTCCCCCTACGGCCCCGTCCGCAACGCCCACGACCCGACCCGCGTCAGCGGCGGCTCCAGCTCCGGCTCAGCCACGGCCGTGGCACTGGGCCTCGTCGACTTCGCCCTCGGCACCGACACCGCGGGCTCGGGCCGCGTCCCCGCCGCCTTCAACGGCATCGTCGGCCTCAAACCCACCCGAGGCCTGGTCCCCACGACCGGCGTCGTCCCGGCCTGCGCGTCCCTCGACTGTGTGACCGTCTTCGCCCGTACGCTCCCCGAGGCCGAGCAGGCACTCGCGCACATGGCGTCCCCGCCCGCCCGCGACCTCCCGCCCCTCCCCCAACGCGCCCCCGGCCCCTGGCGCGTGGCGGTCCCGCCGCTCGCCCAACTCGGCGAACTCGACCCGGGCTGGGCACAGGCGTACGAGGCCGCGGTGGCCCAGCTCCGCACGGCCGGCGTCTCCGTGCAGGAGCTCGACCTCACTCCGTTCACCGAGGCGGCCGCGATGCTGTACCAGGGCGCGTTCGTCGCGGAGCGCTACACAGCCGTGGGCGCGTTTGTCGACAAGTTGATCGCCGAGGGAGGCGAGGCGGGCGCGACCCTGGACCCCACGGTCGCCGGCATCATCACCCGCGCCCGCGACATCCCCGCCCACCAGCTCTACGCCGACCAGGAGCGGCTGGCCGCCCTGCGCACCCGGGCACTCGCCGAACTGGCCGACGCGGACGCCCTGTTGCTGCCCACAGCTCCCGGTCACCCGACTCTCGCGGAGGTCGCCGCGGATCCGTTGGGCGCCAATGCCCGGCTGGGCCGTTTCACGAACTCCACCAACCTCTTCGACCTGGCCGCGGTCGCCGTTCCCGCGGGCGAGGTCGACGATCTCCCGTTCGGTGTGATGCTGATCGGTCCGGCGTTCACCGACGACCGTCTCGCCACGATCGCCCGCCTGCTTCAGCCCGAGGCCCGCCTCGCGGTGGTCGGCGCGCATCTCGCGGGCCAGCCGCTGAACCCCCAACTCCTCGCGCTGGGCGCCCGATTGGAGCGGACGACCACGACAGCCCCCGTCTACCGGCTGCATGCCCTCCCCACGACCCCGCCAAAGCCGGGCCTCGTCCACGTGGGCGAAACCGGTGGAGCGGCCATCGCGGCAGAGGTGTGGCACCTCCCCGCCGACGGCCTCGGCCACTTCCTCGCGGCCCTACCCCGCCCGATGACGCTGGGCCGGGTCGAACTCGCCGACGGCACCCACGTGCCCGGCTTCCTGTGCGAACCGGCGGCTCTCGAAGGCGCCGAGGACATCACGGCGTACGGCGGCTGGCGCGCGTACCTGAACAGCCGCCCCTGAGCACCGCCACCGACAAAAGGGCGACGGGCAGGCGGGCGGCGGACCGACCGAGCCGCGGGTGAACCACCCTGGCCGGGCGCCCTGCCGTTCACCGCCACCCAACCAAGCCGGCCCAACCCAAGCCCAGCCCCACCCAGCCCGACCCAGCCCGTTCCGCTTGCTCAGCCGACCGACGAGTAGGCCACAACCCCCCGCAGCAGCCCCTCCACGGCCTTGCGCGCGTTCTTCGCCACCGTCGACGACTCGCCGCCGGACACCGGCGCGGCGGCCGAGATCTGTCCGAGGACGTCGATGACCTGCTTGCACCACCGCACGAAGTCACCGGCCGGCATCTCCGCCTCGCGCAGCACCTCGTCGAGGCCCTTGCCGGAAGCCCACTCGTAGGCCGCCCAAGCGAAGCCGAGGTCGGGCTCGCGCTGGCCGACGCCCTCGCTCTGGGTGATCCGGAACTCCTCCTCCAGCGCGTCGAGCCGGCCCCAGATGCGGACCATCTCGCCGAGCGCGGCCTTGGCCTTGCCGGAGGGCACCTTCGGTGCCATGGCGTCGTCGGCGGCCCGGGACTCGTACACCAACGCCGAGACGCAGGCGGCGAGTTCGGCGGGCGACAGCCCGTCCCACACGCCCGCGCGCAGGCATTCACTCGTCAGCAGGTCCAGCTCGCCGTAGAGCCGGGCGAGCCGTTTGCCGTGCTCGGTCACCTCGTCGGAGCGCAGATAGTCCAGCTCGGTGAGCAGGGCGACGATGCGGTCAAACGTACGGGCGATGGTGTTGGTGCGGCCCTCGATGCGCCGCTCCAGCTGCGAGGTGTCGCGCAGCAGCCGGTAGTAGCGCTCGGCCCAACGAGCGTGGTCCTCACGGTCGTTGCAGCCGTGGCAGGCGTGGGCGCGGATCGCGGTGCGCAGCCGGGCGATCTCGCGGTCGTCGGCCGCCTGGGACCGCTGCTTGCGGGCCCGCTCGGGCGGGATGTGCCCGGCCTTGGTGCGCAGCGCGGACGCGAGGTCGCGACGGGACTGCGGCGAACGCGGGTTGAAGGACTTGGGGACCCGCATCCGCTCCAACGGCTCGACGGGTACCGGGAAGTCCATGGACGCGAGCCGCTTCACCTGCCGTTCGGACGTCAGCACCAGTGGGCGCGGGCCGTCGTGCTGCTCGAAGCCGCGGTGGCCGTTGGACCGGCCGGCGGGCAGCCCGGGGTCCAGGACGAGGGCGAGGCCCGCGTACTTGCCGGTGGGGACGTGGATGATGTCTCCGGGCTTGAGCTTCTCCAGCGCGACGGCGGCCTCGGCACGCCGCTGGGCGGCCCCCTGCCGGGCCAGATCGGTCTCCCGGTCCTTGAGTTCGCGGCGCAGTGCCGCGTACTCCTCGAAGTCGCCCAGGTGGCAGGTCATGGACTCCTTGTAGCCGTCCAGGCCCTCCTCGTTGCGCTGCACCTGCCGGGAGATCCCGACCACCGACTTGTCGGCCTGGAACTGCGCGAACGAGGTCTCCAGCAGCTCGCGCGAGCGGTGCCGCCCGAACTGTTCCACGAGGTTGACCGCCATGTTGTACGACGGCTTGAAGCTGGAACGCAGCGGGTACGTGCGCGTGCCGGCCAGTCCCGCCAGGTGGTCGGGGCTCATCCCGCGCTGCCACAGCACGACGGCATGACCCTCGACGTCGATGCCGCGGCGGCCGGCGCGGCCGGTGAGCTGGGTGTACTCGCCGGGGGTGATGTCGGCGTGCTGTTCGCCGTTCCACTTGACGAGCTTCTCCAACACGACCGAGCGGGCGGGCATGTTGATGCCGAGCGCGAGGGTCTCGGTGGCGAACACGGCCTTCACGAGGCCCTGGACGAAGAGTTCCTCGACGACCTCCTTGAACGTGGGCAGCATGCCCGCGTGGTGGGCGGCGATGCCTCGCTCCAGGCCCTCCAGGAACTCGTAGTACCCCAGTACGTGCAGGTCCTCGGTGGGGATGGACGCGGTGCGCGCCTCGACGACGGCCCGCACCCGCTCCCGCGCTTCGTCGTCGTTCAGCCGCAGTCCCGCGTACAGGCACTGCTGAACGGCGGCCTCGCAGGCCGCGCGGCTGAAGATGAACGTGATGGCGGGCAACAGCCCCTCGGCGTCGAGCCGTTCGATGACTTCGGGGCGGCCGGGCGTCCACACGCGTGAGCGCGATCTGCGCTCGCGCTCACGGTCGGCCTCGCGCATGGCGCGTCCGCGTTTGCGGTCCTGGAAGGAAGGCCGGCTGGCCTCCATCCGCGCGAGCCGCGTGAGGTCGGGGTTGACGGCCTTCCGGCTGCCCTCGCCCTCCTCGAACAGGTCGTACATCCGGCGTCCGGCGAGCACGTGCTGGAACAGGGGCACGGGCCGGTGCTCGGAGACGATCACCTGAGTGTCGCCGCGCACGGTGTCGAGCCAGTCGCCGAACTCCTCGGCGTTGGAGACGGTCGCCGACAGCGAGACGAGGGTCACCGACTCGGGAAGGTGGATGATCACTTCCTCCCACACGGCACCGCGGAAGCGGTCGGAGAGATAGTGCACTTCGTCCATGACCACGTAGCCGAGGCCCAGGAGGGTCTGCGAGCCCGCGTACAGCATGTTCCGCAGCACCTCGGTGGTCATCACGACCACCGGGGCATCGGAGTTGACGCTGTTGTCGCCGGTGAGCAGGCCGACCTTGTCCGCGCCGTAACGACGGCACAGGTCCGAGTACTTCTGGTTCGACAACGCCTTGATGGGTGTCGTGTAGAAGCACTTCTTGCCCTGCTGGAGGGCGAGATGGACGGCGAACTCGCCGACGATCGTCTTGCCCGATCCGGTGGGGGCGGCCACCAGCACGCCCTTCCCGGCTTCGAGCGCCTGGCAGGCCTCGATCTGGAAGGGGTCGAGGCCGAAGTCGTACATCTCGCGGAAGGACGCGAGCGCGGTGGCCTGCTCGACAGCGCGCTTGCGTGCTGCCGCATACCGCTCGGCCGGTGAGAGGTCCTCTGTCATCGTGCTTTCGAGACTACCGGCCCCCACTGACAACAGGACGATCATTATCCGGATCGATGCCTGGTAAACACGGGATCCGCGCAGCTCAGGCAACGGGAGGCGGCCGGGGCGCCGGGTGGGCGCCCCGGCCGCCTCCGCGTCGGGGTGTTGAGGAGAAGCCTCAGGTCACGTCGTCGTAGCCGTTGACCCGGTCCGTGCCCGTCTGTTCCGGCAGGGCGCGGTGGGCGGAGACGGTCTCGACCCCGCCGATGTCCTCGGGGGTGAGGTCCAGGTCGGAGGCCTCGTCGTCGCCGGGGCCCGCCTCGTCACGCCGGCGCTTGCGCCGGTCGTTCGTCAGCGAGAAGGCCACCGCGCCGAAGTACAGGACCCAGATGGGTCCGGCGAGCGCCATCATGGTCAGCGGGTCCGTGCTGGGCGTCGCGACCGCCGCGAACACCGTGATGCCCATGATCATGGCGCGCCACCAACTGGCCATGCGCTTACCGGTGAGAATCCCGGTGAGGTTGAGCATGATCAGCAGCAGCGGGAGCTCGAAGGAGAGACCGAAGACGATCACCATGCGCGTGACGAGGTCGAGCAGGTCGTCCAGCGGGAGCAGGTTGTCGACGCCGAACGGCGTGAACTCGATCAGGACCTTCGCGGTGGTGGGGAGCACCCGGTAGGCGAAGTAGGCGCCGCCGAGGAACAGCGGAACGCCGGACGCGACGAACGCGTACGCGTACTTCTTCTCGTTCTTGTGCAGGCCCGGGGCGACGAACGCCCAGAGCTGGTAGAGCCAGACCGGCGAGGCAAGCACGACACCGGCCATGAGCGACACCTTCAGCGCGAGCGTGAAGGGTGCGAGCAGACCGTTGATCGTGATCTTCGCGCAGGGGTTGCCACGCTGAGTCTGCTGCCTCGCCAGCTCGGAGAAGGATGACGGGCATCCGACCGAGTCGAGCACCGGCTTGGTGAAGAAGTTGATGATGTCGTTGTAGAAGAAGGCGGCCACAACCGTGACGATCACGATGGCCAGCATGGCCTTCGCGACCCGGTTGCGGAGCTCGCGGAGATGCTCCACGAGAGGCATCCGCCCCTCGGGATCCCTCTCCTTCTCCTCCGTGTTGCGGGCAGACTTGAGCAACCCACGTCCTCATCTCATGCGGCAGGGCCGGAGGTGTCCGGCCGTGCGTCAGCGTCAGCGCTGGGTCGTGTCCGTCGGCTCGGTGACCGGGCGCGAGCTCGTCACGTCACCGGGGGCGGCCTTGATGGTGCGCTGTGCCGGGGGCTGCTCGTCGGTGTGCGGCGGAGCGGTGGGGGCGGTTTCCTGGCCCTCCGACTTCATCGCCTTGGCCTCGCTCTTCAGGATGCGCGCGGACTTGCCGAGCGAGCGCGCCATGTCCGGAAGCTTCTTCGCGCCGAACAACAGGATGATGACGACGAGGATGAGAATGATCTCGGGAGCTCCGAGCCTTCCGAACATAAGTCTTTACCTTCTCACCGAGGCGGCTGGTGGGGTGCTGTCCGATCGTTCGGACAGGTGTCCGACCGTCGTGTTCACAGCGATCGTAACGCTCGGGGGTAAACCTGAGGCAATCCCTTTGCGTACTCCCGGTTTGCGGTCGGGCCTCGTTTTCCGGCCGCGATGAGAGCGTACCTGCCGACCTCGACAAGGTGACAGGGCGAAGTCGCCCAAAACACATCAACCCATGGACTCACAGCAGAGCCGCCGGGCAGTCACAACGCATCAACAGAGCGTGCCGCGTGCGCGGCGGCCCGTTCCAGATCCTCCGCGGCCCGGTTGATACGCCGCGCCGACTCCGCGACCTGCCTCCCCAGCCGCTGCGCCTCCAGAAAAACCCGGACGCCAAGCACACCAAGAACAACAAGCCCGAGAAACCCCACAGCGACAGCGAACATCGGCCAGAACATGCCCCGAGCCTAACCGCCCGGCACCCCCTAGCCCGCCCGGCACCTCCAGCCCGTCCGGCACCTTCCAGCCCGTCCGGCGTTTGAGGACAAGGCCCCTTCAGGGCCGAAGCGGGGGTCTGGGGGCGCAGCCCCCGGAAAGGGACGGGACGGGTAGGGGCGGCGGGGGCGAAAACCCCACCCCGCACCACCCGAACCGCACATCCCGCAGCGCGCCCCTCAGGCCGGCCCGGCCAGCCGCAGAGTCCGGACCCCACCCCCGGTGAGCAACTCAACGACCCGCTCACCGGCCGGTTTACGGACAGTCACATCGCAGTCGGGACAGGTGAACGAGTAGAACGTGGTCCGACTCGACCCACCGATCGCCAGACGCAAAGCGCTCGCGGTGAGCTCGAAGTTGCCACGACAGTCCGGACAGGCGGCCCGGAACACGACAGGGGCCACCCTCCTCATGCCCGCGAAGGCCGCCGCCACGGTCATGTCCCGCACACCTGACATCGGAGACACACCCGACCTCGGAGACTCGCTCAACGCCCCTGCTCCCGTCCGCCGTACAGCCCGTCCTGACCCCCGTGCCCCCCAGGTCCGCCGGCCGGTGTCCCGGGGGCGGCCGACGGAGCGTCGTACGCCGCCAGCGCCTCCTGGGCGGCCTGCCGGGCACTGTCCGCGAGGTCCTGCGGCGAGACGATGCGTCCGTCACGGCCGAGCCGCAGCGCCAGGCGCCGCAGCGACGCCGGATCGGGGGTGCGCAGGGTGATACGCAGCCCGCCCTCGGGAAGCTCATCCGCGCTGTCGTGCGGGTAGTACTCGGCGACCCAGCGCCCGCCCGGGCCGACCTCGACCACCACCTCGGGATCCTCGGCGGCGGGCTGCACCAGCCCCTCCGACAGATCCCGCAGCTCTATCTCGGGCGGCGCGGCGGGCTCGTCGAGGATCCTGATCTCGGCGACCCGGTCGAGGCGGAAGGTCCGACGCGCCTCGGAGCGCCGGCACCAGGCCTCCACGTAGGTGTGCCCGACACTGACCAGACGGATCGGGTCGATCTCCCGCTCGGTGAGCTCGTCGCGCGCCGGCGAGTAGTAGCGGATCCACAGGCGGCGGCGCTCGGAGATCGCCCGGTCGACGTCCGCGAACACCCCGCCCTCCGACTCGAAGGTCACCGACAGCCGCGCACTGGCCCCGGCGGCCTCGCCGGCCGCCGTCTCCACCTTGGCGGTGGCCCGAAGGAGCGCCTGCCGGTCGCCCTCGCGCAGCCCGGGCAGCGTGGACACCGCGCGGGCGGCCACGAGAAGGGCGGTCGCCTCGTCGGCGGCCAGCCTGAGCGGTTCGGCGGCCTCCTCGCCGAGGGCGGCGGGGTTGTGCCACCAGATCCGCTCGCCGTCGGTGTCGATGTCGAGCAGATCGCCACCACGGAAGCTCGTGCCGCACATGGGCAGCACGTCCAGGTCCGAGACCAGCTCGTCCTCGGTGATCCCGAACGCGCGGGCCACGTCGCCGACGCGCGCGCCGGGCCGCTCACGCAGGTAGGTCACCAGGGACAGCATGCGTCGCGTCTGGTCGATGGCGTTCACGGGCCTGGCCGGTTTGCCTGCCACTTGCTTGCGCTCCCCCTCAGCCCTTGGCCACGGCACGCAGCCGGTCCACCACGTCGGAACGCAGCTCGGCCGGCTCCACGACCACCACGTCCGGCCCGAACTCCACGAGCCAGGCATCCAGCCCGTGCCCGTACGGAATCTCCAACTCGTCCCAGCCGTCGCCGAGTTCCCGCACCGCCGACGCCTTCGCCCGAAGGGGGTAGCCGGCGCCCGTCCGCAGCCGGATCAGCGCGGAACGGTCGGCGGTCTCCCCCGCCCAACTGGCGACGGTTTCACGGACCGTGACCACATCGGGCACCTCGGCGGTGAATTTCGCGCTGCGGCTGCGGACCTTGCCGGTGATCCGGGAGAGCCGGAACACCCGTTCGGCGCCGCGGTCGCGGTCCCAGCCCGCCAGATACCAGTGGCCGCGCCAGCACTCCAGCGCCCACGGCTCCACCTGACGGGGCTCCGGGCGGACGGCGGTGGCCTTGCGGTAGTCGAAGAGGACCGGGCGCCGGTCCCGGCAGGCCAGCATCAGCGGTTCGAAGGCGGCCTCATGCACCGGAATGCGCGGCTCCAGGGCGCCATGGGCCTCGTAGGGGTCGACGTCCTCGGGCAGTCCGGCCGCGCGCAGCTTCTGCAGTGCGCCGCTGGCCGCACCGGCGAGGCGTGCCTGCTGCCAGACCTTCGCGGCCAGGCCCAGGGCGGCGGCCTCCTCGGCGTCGAGGGTGATGGGCGGCAGCCGGTTGCTGTCACGGCCGGCGCGATACCCGACCTCACCGTCGAGGTTCTCCACCGTCTCGATGACCAGCCCGAGTTCGCGCAGATCGTCCTTGTCGCGCTCGAACATCCGGTTGAAGGAGTCGTCGCTGCCCGCTTCGAGATAGGCCTCGATGGAGTCACGCAGCTCGCGCTTGCTCAGCGGCCGGCGCGTCCCGAGCAGACACAGCGCCAGGTTCATCAGCCGCTCCGCCTTGGCAATGGCCATCGACGCCCTTCGTCTTCCCTATGGTGCTTACGACGGATGACCGTACCGCTCCGAAGTGTCGCGGCAAAAGCCGAGGGCCCATGCCCGGACAGGCATGGACCCCGAATGATCGACTTCGGTCAGACCCCGTACCTGTCTCGTACGACGATCCGACGTGATTCCGATCCCATTCG
>Ga0136846_1238576_pt1 | contig 25150 bp, 24 predicted proteins | sample HopSoiMetagenom2_FD_96841 | JGI IMG/M metagenome (GOLD analysis project Ga0136846, IMG submission 96841) | Grasslands soil microbial communities from Hopland, California, USA - 2 Assembly 2016 (version 4) | ecosystem: Environmental > Terrestrial > Soil > Grasslands | place: USA: Hopland... | reverse complement strand
TGGGTGTCCATCAGGCCCAGCGTCGTGTAGAGCTGGAAGAACGGCAGCAGGAACACCGCCGGGGGCGTCATGCGGTTCGTCAGCAGCCAGAAGAACACGTGCTTGTCGCCGAGGAACGAGTAGCGCGAGAACGCATACGCGGCCGGCAGCGCGACGACCAGCGAGATGACGACGTTGATGGCGACGTAGATCAGCGAGTTGACGTAGCCCGAATACCAGGACTCGTCGGTGAAGATCGTCCTGTAGTTGCCCCACGTGAAGTGGTGCGGCCACAGGCTGAACGCCGCGGTGATCTCCTCGTTCGTCTTGAACGACATGTTGACCATCCAGTAGACGGGCAGCACCGCGAAGACGAGGTAGGCGATCAGCAGGAGCGTGCGCTTCTTGAATCGACGGTCATCCATTGGACACCTCGCCTTCGGAAACCGTGCCCACGCGCTGCATCCAGTTGTAGAGGATGAATCACAGCAGCAGGATGATGAGGAAGTAGATCAGCGAGAAAGCCGCGGCAGGCCCGAGGTCGAACTGGCCGACCGCCTTTTGCGTGAGGTATTGCGACAGGAAGGTCGTCGAGTTGCCCGGCCCGCCTCCCGTCAGCACGAAGGGCTCGGTGTAGATCATGAAGCTGTCCATGAACCTCAGCAGCACGGCGATCATCAGCACACCTCGCAGCTTGGGCAGTTGAATGAAGCGAAAAACTGCGAACTTGCTGGCGCCGTCGATGCGCGCGGCCTGGTAGTAGGCATCAGGGATGGCTCGCAGGCCGGCGTAGCAAAGCAAAGCGACGAGCGGTGTCCAGTGCCACACATCCATCAGCAGCACCGTGAACCACGCGTGTGTCGCGTTGCCGGTGTAGCTGTAGTTGAAGCCGAGCTTCGCGAATGCCGCGCCCATGAGGCCGATGTCCGTGCGGCCGTAAATCTGCCAGATGGTGCCGACGACGTTCCAGGGAATCAGCAGCGAAATCGCCACGACCACGAGCACAGCGGACGCTTGCCAGCCTTTGGCCGGCATCGACAGCGCAAGCATGATGCCCAGCGGAATCTCGACCAGAAGCACCGCGAAGGAGAAGGTGATCTGCCGCAGCAGTGCACCTTGCAGGTCGTCGTCGCGCATCACGGCCTTGAACCACTCGGTGCCGACGAAGACGCGGCGTTCGGGCGAGATGATGTCCTGCACCGAATAGTTCACGACCGTCATCAAGGGAAGGATGGCCGAAAAGGCGACGCACAGGATGACAGGGAGGATCAGGAACCAGGCCTTTTGATTGATGGGCTTCATCGGTTTGACTCCGCAGCCGGCGCCCTCACCCCAGCCCTCTCCCAGAGGGAGAGGGAGGAATGCAGATGAAGTGATGGCACGAGTCCGCTGAACTGCTCCCAGAAGGGGAAGGAATGCAAATGACGTGATGGCACGAGTCCACTGAACTGCTCCCTCTCCCTCTGGGAGAGGGCTGGGGTGAGGGCAAACGTACTCACGCGATCAACTCCTCATACTTGTAAAAGCAAGTGTGGCTTCCCAACACGTTGAGCCACACGTCGTCGCCCATGGCCGGCTTCTTCGCTTCAGGACTGAGCCGCGCCCGAATCACCATGTCGCCGCTGGTCGCCGTGAGCAGCCAGTACGTGCCAATGTCCTGCGCCTTCCGCACCTTGGCGGGCAACGAATCGGCCTGCCCCGGTTGTGCGAGTTGCACGTATTCGGGCCGCACCCCCAGCGTGAAATCACCTGCGCAAGCCAAAGCCGGATTCGTACGCCCGCGCAATACATGCCCGCCGACGAGGATTCCGTCGCCTTGCACTTTGGCCGGCAGGAAGTTCATGCCGGGCGAACCGATGAAATTGCCGACGAAGGTGTGCTGCGGACGCTCGAAGAGGTCGGACGCCGACCCCACTTGCACTGCCCGTCCGCGCGTCATCACCACCACCTGGTCGGCAAAAGTCAGCGCCTCCACTTGGTCGTGCGTGACGTAGACGAGCGTGAGCTTCAGCTCGTGATGAATCTGCTTGAGCTTGCGGCGCAGTTGCCACTTCAGGTGCGGATCGATCACCGTCAGCGGCTCGTCGAAAAGCACCGCACTCACGTCTTCGCGCACCAGCCCGCGGCCGAGCGAGATCTTCTGCTTGGCATCGGCCGCCAGCCCCGCCGCGCGCATGTTGAGCTGCGCGCTCATCTCGAGCATCTCGGCGATGACACCCACACGCTGCTTGATCTTGTCGGCCGCAACACCGCGATTGCGCAGCGGGAACGCGAGGTTCTCTGCCACCGTCATCGTGTCGTAGATCACCGGGAACTGGAACACCTGCGCAATGTTGCGTTCCTGCGGCGTCTTCTTCGTGACATCGACGCCGTCGAACTTCACCGTGCCCTGCGAGGGCGTGACGAGGCCGGAGACGATGTTGAGCATCGTCGTCTTGCCGCAGCCGGAGGGACCGAGCAGCGCATAGGCACCGCCGTCATCGAATCTCATCTTGAGTGGCAGCAGCGCGTAGTCTTCCTCGCGCTTGGGGTTGGGCTTGTAGGCGTGAGCCAGGTCGAGATCGATGCGTGCCATGTCAGCGCACCTCCTGCGGTGCAACGAGCAAGTTGCCGGCGGCGTCGAAGACGTAGACCTGCAACGGATTGAGGTACAGCTTGATCGCCTCGCCCAGCATGAATTGATGAACACCGGTGAGCTGCGCCACGAGTTCGCCGATCGCGGTCTCTACGTGCACGAAGGTGTCCGAACCGGAAATTTCCGCGAGTTCGACCTTGCCGGGCAAGGCAAGATCACCGTCGCGTTGGCGCACACGAAGCGCACTCGCACGAACGCCGATGGTCAGCACTGGTGTGCTCGACGACGGCAGTGGCACCGACAAATTGACACCCGCATGCAAGGTCACGCCAATGGTCGCTGCCGTGCCCGGCAGCAGGTTCATCGGCGGATCGCTGAAAGCGCGGGCCACGCGGATCGACTTCGGCTTGTGGAACACATCGGCCGTGGGGCCGTACTGCAACAACTCGCCGGCATCCAGCACTGCCGTGTAGCCGCCCAACAGCAAGGCCTCGGTCGGCTCGGTGGTGGCATAGACCACCGTCGATTCGCCGGTCGCAAACAACTGTGACAGCTCCTCGCGCAACTCTTCGCGCAGCTTGTAATCAAGGTTCACCAGCGGCTCGTCGAGCAGCATCAAAGGCGCCTTCTTCGCCAGTGCACGCGCGAGCGCCACGCGCTGCTGCTGACCACCCGACAACTCGGCTGGCAGGCGCATCAGGAAAGGCTCGATGTGCAGCTTCGCCGCGAGCTCGCTCACGCGTTGTGCAATGCCTTTTTCGCCACGCAACTTCAAGGGCGACGCGATGTTGTCCGCCACCGTCATCGACGGGTAGTTGATGAACTGCTGATACACCATGGACACGTTGCGATCACGCACCGGCTTGCCCGTCACGTCCTGGCCGTCGGCCAGCACGCGGCCTTTGGAGGGGGCATCGAGCCCGGCCATCACGCGCATCAGCGAGGTCTTGCCGGCCTGTGTGGCGCCCAGCAGCACCGTCACTGCACGCGGCACCAATGTGAGGTCGAGCGGATAGAGGTGGGTCTGGGCGCCAACCTGCTTTTCGATGCGTTCAAGCATCAGTTCCATGTCGTCTCCGAACGCGCCTTGTTCGCGCCTGCCATCTGCGCGGCGATGGGTTCCCAATTCGATGTGCACCACTGCGCGACAGCGCTGCGCTGCTCGACCGTCAGGTGCAGGCCGAGCTTGCTGCGTCTCCACAGCACATCGTCGGCGCTGCGCGCCCATTCGTGGTCGTGCAGGTAGTTCAGTTCGGCCTCGAAGAGGCCTGGTGCCACTTCGGCGCCGAGCCCGTCGCGCAGCAGCACCTCGACGCGCGAGCCGTAGGCGCGAGACAGTCGCCGGCACAGCATCGGGGTCAGCTCGGGGTGGCGCAAGGACAGCATCTGCTCGAAGCGGGCGATGTCGGTGTCGGGTCGCCGAGCGGCTCCAATCCAGCTGCTCAGATCGCCGCCCGGAAGGAATGCGCCGCGTGTCCATGCGCCGCGCGTAGCGCCCAGCGGCGCGGCGAGCATGTCGGCGGCTTCTTCCGACAGCTTGCGGAAGGTGGTCATCTTCCCGCCCCACACGGTCAGCAGCGGCGCCGACTGCGTGTCGAAGTCGAGCTGGTAGTCGCGCGTCACGGCCGACGCATCGATGGACTCGTCTTCGAGCAAGGGGCGGACACCCGCATAGCTCCACACAACATCAGCCGGCGTGATCGCCTTTTTCATGTAGCGGCTCGCCTGCTCGCACAAGTACGCAATCTCGCTCTCGTCGATGCGGGCCTGACCGACCGCGCCGCGCTGCTCGATGTCGGTCGTGCCAATGAGCGTGAAGTCCCCTTCGTAGGGGATGACGAAGATGATGCGGCGATCGGGGCTTTGCAGCACGTAGGCGTGATCGTGATCAAAAAGCTTTCGCACGACGATGTGACTGCCCTTGACGAGCCGCAGCGATTTCGAATCGATGACATGCGCGTGCTCACGCAGGAACTGCGCAGCCCAGGGGCCGGCGGCATTCACGAGTGCGCGGGCCGTGATCGAGCGGTGCTGGCCATCGGCACTTTCAAGCGTGGCATGCCAGCCGTCCGCCGCGCGTTTCGCATCGACGCAACGCCAGCGCGTCAGGACCTCCGCGCCGCGCTCCACGGCGTCGACGGCGTTCAGCACCACGAGGCGCGCGTCGTCGACCCACCCATCGGAGTAGGCGAAGCCTTTGCTGTACTTCGGCTTGAGCGGCTCGCCGATTTCGCCCTCGCGAAGATCGATGGTGGCCGACGCAGGCAAGACCTCGCGGCGCGCGAGATGGTCGTAGAGGAAAAGGCCAATGCGCATCATCCACACCGGCCGCATGCTCGGGTCATGCGGCATCACGAGGCGAAGCGGATGGATGATGTGCGGAGCGCTCTTGAGCAGCACCTCGCGTTCGGCCAGCGCCTTGCGTACCAGCGAGAACTCGTAGTACTCGAGATAGCGGATGCCCCCGTGAATCATCTTTGTCGACGACGACGAGGTGTGCTGCGCCAGGTCGTCCTTTTCGCAAAGCAGTACCAACAGTCCGCGGCCGGACAGATCGCGCGCGATGCCCGCGCCGTTGATCCCGCCGCCCACAACAAGGACATCGAATGCATCGCCGCGGCTTCCTGCGGGGCGGTTGCCGGGGCCAGGGCCCGGGACGGACGAAGACGGCGCGACCGTTCTGCGGATGGCGTCCGTGCCACTCGCAGAAGGCGCGTTGAGCGGCCAGCCATTGAGCTGATTCAAAAAGGAGTCTCCTGGCCGAAAGAAACGAATATCGTGCGGTGTTCGTTTTTGTTCGTTTTAGGTTCTTCATTTTCGTTTTATCGCACGAACGAACCAAATGCAAGCTCGCAATCCACCATGGATTTCCCGTACTCACTCGCTACGCTGCGGGCACATACACACTGTCAACAATGCCGCCCGAATGACACCGAACCCGCGCCAATCCTTGCTCTTGGATGAGGTGCGCGCTCGTGGCGCGATGTCAGTCGAAGCCCTGTCGGAGCAGTTCGGAGTGACGCTGCAAACGGTGCGCCGCGACGTCAAATTGCTTTCGGATGCCGGCCTTCTTGCGCGTTTTCACGGCGGCGTGCGGCCGCCCAGCTCGACGGTCGAAAACATCGCCTACCGGCAGAGGCAGCAGCTCAACGAAAGCGGCAAGCTGCGTATCGCCAAACGCGTCGCGAAGGCGGTGCCCCATGGCTGTTCGCTCATCATCAACATCGGCACGACCACCGAGGCGATCGCGCGCGAGTTGCTGCATCACAAGGGTTTGCGGGTCATCACGAACAACCTGAACGTGGCGGCGATTCTTTCGGACAACCCCGATTGCGAGGTCATCGTCGCCGGCGGCGTGGTCCGCTCGCGCGACCGCGGCATCGTTGGTGAAGTCACGGTCGACTTCATCAAGCAGTTCAAGGTCGACATCGGGCTCATCGGGATCTCGGGCATCGAAGCCGACGGAACGCTGCGCGATTTCGACTACCGCGAAGTGAATGTCGCCCGGGCCATCATCGAACACTCGCGCGAGGTCTGGCTTGCGGCAGACCACAGCAAGTTCAACCGGCCGGCGATGGTGGAGCTGGCGCGGCTGAGCCAGATCGACAAGTTGTTCACCGACGCCCACCCGCCTGCGCCGTTTCCGGCGTTACTGACCGAGGCAGGCGTCCAATTGACCATCAGCGATTCGTAGACCGGATGTCTTCCATGACAGGCAAGAACTACCTCCTCGCCCTCGACCAGGGCACCTCCAGCTCGCGCAGCATCGTGTTCGACCGGCAGGGCCGCATTGTCGCGATGGCGCAGCGCGAGTTTCGCCAGATCTATCCGCAGCCCGGCTGGGTCGAGCACGATCCGAAGGAGATCTGGGACTCGCAACTTGCCACCGCGAAAGAGGCGCTCGCAAAAGCCGGTATCGGCGCGAGCGAGGTCGCGTCCATTGGCATCACCAACCAGCGCGAAACCACGGTTGTGTGGAACCGCAAGACGGGCGAGCCGATTCACAACGCCATCGTCTGGCAGGACCGGCGCGCCGAGCCTGCTTGCGCGGCCTTGCGCGAGCGCGGCCTCGAAGGACTCTTCCGCGAGAAGACCGGCCTCATCATCGACGCGTACTTCTCGGGCACGAAGCTCAAGTGGATCTTCGACAACGTGCGCGGAGTTCGCGACGCCGCCATGCGGGGAGAACTCGCTTTCGGCACGATCGACTCGTGGCTCGTGTGGCACCTGACCGGCGGCGAGGTGCATGCGACAGACGTGAGCAACGCGTCACGCACCTTGCTCTTGAACGTGCGCGACAACGGTTGGGATGAGGAGCTGCTCAAGGTCCTCGACATCCCGCGCGAGGTGTTGCCTGCGGTGCACCCCTCCAGCCATGTCTACGGGAACACGCGTGCCGACTTGCTCGGCGCATCGATTCCCATCGGCGGCGTGGCCGGTGACCAGCAAAGCGCCCTCTTCGGCCAGGCCTGCTTCCAGGCCGGCCTCGCGAAGAACACCTACGGCACCGGGTGCTTCATGCTGATGCACACCGGTTCACGGTTCCAGACATCGACCAACGGGTTGATTACCACGAGTGCCGCGCAGCCCACGACAACGCCCGAGTTCGCCCTGGAGGGCAGCGTGTTCATCGCCGGCGCCGTGGTGCAGTGGTTGCGCGACGGGCTGCATGCGATCAAGGGCAGCGGCGAAGTGCAAAACCTCGCCGAGACTGTGCCGGACAGCGGCGGCGTGATGTTCGTCCCGGCCTTCACCGGCCTCGGCGCGCCCTACTGGAATGCGGATGCGCGAGGCGCGATCGTCGGTCTCACGCGGGGCAGCACGGTCGCGCACATCGCCCGTGCGGCACTGGAAAGCATCGCGTTCCAGAGCGCGGCATTGCTGACGGCGATGAGCCGTGACGCGGTCGCAGCAGGCGGCTCGCCGGTGAGCGAGCTGCGCGTCGACGGCGGCGCCTGCGTCAACAACCTCCTGATGCAATTCCAGGCGGACCTGCTTGGCATTCCCGTCGTGCGACCGCAAGTGATCGAGACGACCGCCCTCGGGGCCGCCTACCTCGCCGGCCTGAGCTGCGGGATGTACCCCAACCTCGATGAACTCACCGCGCAATGGAAGGTCGAGCGCCGCTTTCACCCAACGATGCCGAGGGATCGTGCGCAGGAGTTGATGCATCGGTGGGAGCGCGCGGTGAGGCAGACAGTCGCGATCTAAGAAACGTATGCGGCGCGCTGATCCGCCAAGAAGGACCGATCAATCTGCTGCGCCAGCAGATCGAGGTCACGCTCACTCACGCCGCTCGTCACAAAGTGCCCCTTCCAATTCGCAACGACCTTCGCAACTGTCGCAATTTCCTCGCGCGCTTCAGCCTTGCTCAACATGAACGAAGCACACATCGACATTGCATTTTCGAGCGTCGAATCGGCCTCGTTGGCGCCCACACGCATCTGTTGATAACCCAAGGCCTGCCCCGAAGGCAGCACGTCATAAGCCGGTGACAGCGCGAACTGTTGCGCGTCGTCCATGAGCAATGCGTGATTCTTCTCGTGGTCGTCGGTGTTGTCGATGAGGATGTTGAACACCATGCGACGAAACAGCTCGCGCATGTGCGCCATGTTCGTTCCGTTCGCGGGGATTCCGCGGCGGCGCAAAAGCTGGGCGAGCTCGGGATATCCGATCTGCTCGCCGGCTGCTTTCAACGCGACGTTCGCCGTGATCGCATGCAGGCGTTGATCGCCCACGCGGTCGAAGCGCTTGACGGCCACCGCGTGCCCGTCATGAAGCCGAAGCGCCTGCGTTGGCGCCACCCGTATTCGCGCCCGCGCGGCGAGCGTCATGGATGCGTGCTCGACCAAGGGTGTATCGGTCGAGTCGCCATCGGAAAACTTCACGACCCATTGATGACCGTCGATGGCAATCAGTGCTTTCGGTCGCGCGCCGCCCATCGTCCCGCCTGGGGCGATCAGTCGTTTTTGAGCTTCGGGAATCGGCTCGTTGGCGAGCACCTTCTTCACCAGTTCATCAATCGCGGCCACATTTTCCAATGACGGCATGGGTCCGAACCGTCGCGCAGAGTAGGTTTCGGGCGATGTCGACACACCCAATGCACCGAAGCGATCGTCGCCTGCGAAGTACAGGTATTCGAGCAGCGACAGGCGGGAGGGCTTGTCGACGAATCGAATCACGCGCTCGCCCCACCGGTCGGGCCTCGCATCATCGACCGCACCCGCAGCAGTGTCCTTCTCGCGAGGCAGGAATTCCTGGTCGATGAGGGGGAGGTCTTCACTCAGGGCGAACCCTCTCGCGAGCCAGCTGGCGTCATACCGCAGGGAGACTCCGCGCTGGGTTCGAGCCGTGTTGAGTTGCCCGATGTAGATCGGCGCACTTGGCTGCGCCAGCCACCACAGGTGGAGCTGGTCAGTCGGCCGATAGGCTGCATTTGCCTTACTCATCGCCGACTTTCTTGTCGCGCAATCGCGCATTGACGGACGCAGCGGAACGAACGGCTCGGCGCTTCATCGCTTCACGAACGTCCATTTCCAATGCCCCACGGTCATTGTTGGGATCGGCCAGCTCGGGCAAGGCTTGAACGCGCCCCATCAACCACAAAGCAGTTGCATAGATGCCCGCGCTCACGCCCGGGTCTCCCTGCTCCATGCGAATCAAGGTCGGTGCTGAAACGCCCAGCCGCTGCGCCCAGGCACGCTGCGATTCCTTGCGGCGCACTCGTGCGATGGCAAGGTTTTCGCCCAGACGTCGCAGCGCTTCTACTGCGATGGGCGGTAAAGAGACTAGAGCTGGCGTCGTCTTTGGCATAACATAAATGTTATATAAGTTGGCTGATTGGTCAAGTTTATGTTATTCAGAACGCAGTCAATCATGCCCTGTCGTAGGATGACCAGCCATCATTCACGGAGGCTTCACGATGCATTTCGGCTACACCATCGTCTACGTCAGCGACGTGGCGGCGTCGCTCGATTTCTTCGAGCGCGCATTCGGGCTCTCGCGTCGCTTCCTGCATGAATCCGGCGGCTATGGAGAGCTCGCGACGGGCACCACCGCGCTCGCCTTCGCCCAACACGAGGTGGCCCGCAGCAACCTCGGCTGTGACTATCTCGCCGCCGGCGCGAGCGGCAGCCCACTGGGCATGGAAGTCGGCCTCGTCACCGACGACGTTCAAGCCGCTTTCGACCGTGCCGTGCAGGCAGGGGCGCAGGCGATGGCATCGCCCGTCAACAAGCCCTGGGGACAGACCGTGGCCTATGTGCGATGCCCCGATGGGACGCTCGTCGAGCTGTGCACCGCGATGTAGTCGATCGAGTGCAGAGACATCCTGCGCCGTGCTGACCGCCTCTTCCAGCTTGTGCAACTCATTCGCGGCCGGGCTTGTCGACCGCCGAGCTCCTGGCCGAGCGGCTGGAGGTGTCAGCGCGAACGGTGTACCGCGACGTGGCCGACCTGCAGTCTCAGGGCGTGCCCATCGAAGGCGAGGCGGGTGTGGGCTACCGCATGCGGCCAGAGTACGACCTCCCGCCGCTAATGTTCACAAAGGACGAAGCCGGCGCCCTCGTGGCCTCGGTGCGCGTCGCGCAGCCGCGCCTTGACGCGGCACTGGCGTTCCATGCGGACGACGCCTTGTCGAAGATCCTCGCGATCCTGCCGAGGGCCGCACGGGCGGCCGCTAAAAGCCTCGCGGTCTATGGGCCGCCCGTCGGCCCGGACCGTGCCACGCGCGATTGGCTCGAAGCATTGGGTCGGAATCTCATCAACTGATCGTCGCTGACAAAGGACCAGCGTAAAGCCAAATGCTCCGCCAAAATCGGCTCACCATTGGACTGACATAGTCAAACTGTAAGTACTTGCAGGTTTACACCGTGTGCGCGATGGTGAGAATCCAGACCACTCAAGGGAGAGGATGCGAGTAACTGCAGAAGCAGTACCCGTCTGCTCGGCAACCACGCTGAGCTTCAACATATCGCAGGCACATCTGCGATATGTCGCATGGTGCATGCCAGCACTTCCTCCCCTTGCCGATGTCAACGCGTCGTGCTTCTCAGTTGCGTCTCGTCCTTTTCTTCTGGTTGTCGCGTACGGCTATTTCCCGGTGCGCTGGCAGTAGCTGATCTCAATGGAATTTGATTGCGAGCTCTCACTGGCAATCAATATGGGCTCGCCGTCCTCATGTTGCCTTCCCATATCGGGGAGACGGTGTCAGGCGCTGGGCAGATGGCAAGTGGCCAGAAAGATCCTTTTCGGGCCAATTCGTAAGCTCTCCATTTTCAGGTGAACAATGAAATCAAAACTTCTCGCAATTTCTGCAGTGTCAGTGTTGAGCGCAATTGCATTTCACGCCAATGCAACCAACTTGTACGCCCCAACCGTCTCTACCACGACCGTTCTTGATGGTGTGTCTGTTGACCTGTACGGATCCCTCGCCGACGTCGGTTCGAACGCACGACCATGGACTGCCGAGCTTTATGCGGGCGCTGGTGAATGTGTACGCTTCTTCGTCACAACCACAACATTTGATTCCGAGCTGACAGTCATCGCACCGAACGGTTCGGTCTATCGCGACGATGATGGAGGTGGCTCTTTGCGGCCCCTCGTTAAGATTGCAAGTGCGCCCAACTCCGGGTGGTATACCGTCCAAGTGGCTCACTACCTCGGCACTCCAACAAATGCTAACTTCACCTTGAAGTATGGACGTTACAACGCAGGCAACATCAATTGTTCCGGCGGTACGGTTCCTGTGTCTTCCGGCATAGAACCCGGAGCTTACAAAGCCCAATCAGTAGCGCCGGTGGTTGCTCCCAAGGCAGCCGATGCTCCCTGACTATTTCCAATTGCTTGTGCAATTGACTTCGGCTTGCTTGGACAGATAAGCCGAAGTATCTCGATCTGAACTTGCTCTGGGTGGCCGTTCATTTCTCATTGCGAGAAACGGATGGCAACCTCTGACGTCTTTTGAATTCTTGAGCAGTTCCTTCCTCGACTGAGAGGCTGAGTGGCCGCGCAGCTTTCCCGGAAAACTTCTCATCACCCCCTCGCGGAAAATCCGCTACGCTGTTCTTTGCAGGCCACGCGCCGCGGCGACCCCGTGCCTTGGGCCTCGCTTTCAGGTCCCCGCTGCCATCCGCAGCGAAGGGGACGTGCGCATTCGACATGAGCGTGGAGCATTGCGATGAGCCAGCACGAACCGTTGCGTCTGCACGTGCCGGAACCCACCGGGCGACCGGGTTGTCAGACCGATTTTTCCTACCTCAAGCTCGCCCGTGCGGGCGACGTGCGCCGACCCCCGGTCGACGCGGCGCCCGCCGACACCAGCGACCTCGCCCACACGCTGATTCGCGTGCTCGACGAAGCGCATGGCGCCATTGGTCCATGGGACCCGCACGCCGATCCGCAACTCCTGCGCCGCGGCCTGCGCGCGATGATGAAGACCCGCATCTTCGACGCGCGCATGCTGATTGCGCAGCGGCAGAAGAAGATCTCGTTCTACATTCAGTGCCTGGGCGAAGAGGCAATTGCGACGGGGCACGCCCTCGCGCTGCAGCACGGCGACATGAGTTTTCCGACCTACCGCCAACAAGGTCTCTTGCTCGCGCGCGAAGACGTGTCGATGGTCGACATGATCTGCCAGTTGATGTCGAACGAGCACGATGCGCTCAAGGGCCGGCAGCTTCCGGTGATGTACTCCGTCAAGCGCGCCGGCTTCTTCAGCATCAGCGGCAACCTCGCCACACAGTTCATCCAGGCGGTGGGTTGGGCGATGGCGTCGGCCATCAAGGGCGACACGAAGATCGCGTCGGCATGGATCGGCGACGGCGCCACCGCCGAATCTGACTTCCACACGGCCCTCACCTTCGCCCACGTGTACCGCGCCCCGGTGATCCTGAACGTGGTCAACAACCAGTGGGCGATCTCGACTTTCCAAGCGATCGCGGGCGGTGAAGCGACAACGTTTGCTGCACGCGGCGTGGGCTGCGGCATCGCCTCGCTGCGCGTGGACGGCAACGACTTTCTCGCCGTGCTCGCGGCCTCGCGCTGGGCAGCCGAGCGTGCGCGCAGCAACCTCGGGCCGACGCTGATCGAATGGGTGACGTATCGCGCCGGTGCGCACTCGACTTCGGACGATCCGTCCAAGTACCGGCCCGCCGACGACTGGGTGCGCTTCCCCCTTGGCGACCCGATCATGCGGCTCAAGAACCACCTCATCGGCATCGGCGCGTGGACGCAGAAGGAGCACGAGGACGCGCAGGCCGAACTCGAAGCGCAGGTGCTGGCCGCTCAAAAGGAGGCAGAACGCTACGGCAGCTTGCTGGACGGGCAAATCCCGCCGCTCTCGACAATGTTCGAGGACGTCTTCAAGGAAATGCCTGCGCACTTGCAGGATCAATATCGACAAGCCCAACAGGCGGGGGCATGAACATGCTCAAGAAGGCCAAAACGAGCGCGATCGAGCAGGACATCAGCGACGTGAAGAAGTCGCCGATGACGATGATTCAGGCGCTTCGTTCAGCAATGGACGTCATGCTCGAACGCGATGCGAACGTCGTGGTTTTCGGCCAGGACGTAGGCTACTTCGGCGGCGTATTTCGCTGCACCGAAGGGCTGCAGGCCAAGTTCGGCAAATCGCGTGTCTTCGATGCGCCCATCTCCGAAGGGGGCATCGTGGGCGCCGCCGTCGGCATGGCGGCGTACGGGCTGCGTCCGGTGGTCGAGATCCAGTTCGCGGACTACTTCTATCCTGCGTCCGATCAGATCGTGTCCGAAGCGGCGCGGCTGCGCTATCGCTCCGCAGGCGACTTCACCGCGCCTCTCACCATCCGCATGCCCTGCGGCGGCGGCATCTACGGTGGACAGACGCACAGCCAGAGCCCGGAGGCGCTGTTCACGCATGTCTGCGGCATTCGAACGGTGATGCCATCGAACCCGATCGATGCGAAGGGGCTGCTGATCGCCTCGATCGAGAACGACGATCCCGTGGTCTTTCTGGAACCGAAGCGGCTGTACAACGGACCTTTCGACGGGCATCACGACAGACCGATCGTGCCGTGGTCCAAGCATCCGCTGGGCGAAGTGCCCGAGGGGTACTACACGGTGCCACTGGACTCGGCGTCGGTGTTTCGGCCGGGAAAGGATATGACGGTGCTGACGTACGGAACGATGGTGTTTGTGTCGGAGGCAGCGGCCAGCGAAACTGGCATCGATGCCGAGATCATCGACCTGCGCACGCTTTGGCCACTGGACTTGACGACCGTGGTCGAGTCGGTGAAGAAGACTGGCCGATGCGTGGTCGTGCACGAGGCGACGCGCACGAGCGGCTTCGGGGCGGAGTTGGTGTCACTGGTGCAGGAGCATTGCTTCTATCACCTGGAAGCCCCGATCGAGCGCGTAGCGGGGTGGGACACGCCGTATCCGCATGCGTTGGAGTGGGCGTACTTTCCCGGTCCCGAGCGAGTCGGCCAAGCCTTGAAGCGCGCGATGGAGGCATGATGGGCATTCACACCATCAAGATGCCGGACATCGGCGAAGGCATTGCAGAAGTCGAACTCGTCGCGTGGCATGTGAAGCCGGGCGATGTAGTCGATGAAGACCAAGTACTTGCAGATGTCATGACGGACAAGGCGAATGTGGAGGTTCCGTCGCCGGTGAAAGGGACTGTGTTGGCGTTGGGCGGCGACGTGGGGCAGGTACTTGCGGTGGGCTCGGAGTTGATTCGCATCGAGGTGGCAGAGACCGCTGAGGCTGGCGCGGTGGAACGGGCGACGAAGGTGGGTGCCATGTCTGCGGCTCGCCCCTCACCCCAACCCTCCCCCCAGTCTCCCCAGAGGGGCGAGGGAGTCCGGCCCGAGGCCGCGAGTGCTGCGCCGTCTCAGACGAGACGCGTTTCGACCGGAGGCTCCTTGGAGGAGCCTGTGATGCACGTATCGGAGATTCAACGAAGCGACCGCCCCATCGCCACTCCCTCGGTGCGCCGCCGCGCGTGGGAACTTGGCATCGACCTTCAGTCCGTCAAGGCCACAGGCCTCGGCGGCCGCATCATGCACGGCGATCTTGAAGCTCACGTCGCCAAACACGGCTCTTCAACCCCGTCTCGGGCACTGGCAGGAGAGCGGCAGGATGAAGGCGTCGTCACCATCACCACGACCCCGAACTACGCCGAACGGAACGACGAACAGCAAATCCCGGTGATCGGTGTGCGGCGCAAGATCGCGCAGAAGATGCAGGAGTCCAAGCGACGCATCCCGCACTTCACCTATGTCGAGGAGGTCGACGTCACCGATGTCGAAATCCTGCGCTCACAACTGAACATCAGGTTCGGTGCCCAGCGCGGCAAGCTCACCCTGCTGCCCTTCCTCGTCCGCGCCGCGGTGATCGCCTTGCGCGATTGCCCGCAGATCAACGCGCGCTTCGATGATGAGGCCGGGATCGTGACGCGCCACGGCGCCGTGCACATCGGCGTCGCGACGCAGACGGCGGCGGGATTGATGGTGCCGGTTCTCAGGCATGCGGAAACTCGCGACCTGTGGTCCTGCGCATCCGAAGTCTCGCGGCTCGCCGACGCAGCGCGCGCCGGCAAGGTCACGCGCGACGAGCTGACGGGGTCGACCCTCACGATCACAAGCCTCGGAGCCTTGGGCGGCATCGCGTCAACGCCGGTCATCAACCATCCCGAAGTTGCGATCGTGGGCGTGAACCGCATCGTTGAACGGCCGGTATACCGCAACGGCACCATCGTTCCACGACAGTTGATGAACCTGTCCTCGTCCTTCGATCACCGAGTGGTCGATGGCATTGATGCCGCGAAGTTCGTGCAGGCGATCCGCTCGCTGCTGGAAGTACCCACGACCTTGTTCGTTGAATAGGAGCGGATGAAGTGCGAAGGCGACGCACAAGCGTCCCGTTGGCGTCAAGGAATGCAGATCAGGAGCGGAGCAATTTTGCGAGTTCGTGGATTGCCACTGCGCTCAGCCCCAGAAACACCACGATGGCGATCACGAGGCCCTTGAAGCCGAAGCCTGAGCCGCTGCGACGGCGTGCGACACGGGCATTGAGTTCGCTCGGCACGTGGTAGCCGGAGAGCACGGAGTAGCCCGTGGTGTGCGTGAACTCACTGGGGCGCTCTTCGGCAGGCTCTTCGTCCCAAGCAAAGATGTGTGGGTGGCTGCGCATGAGGACCATTGTTCGACTTCGAAGAAAAAAGGGAATGCCGCAGATGAGGGCCCCTTATTCGCGGAGCGGGGAATTCCCTACGCCCAAGTGAAAGTCCGCGCAAAGCGCAGCCATGGCTTGGCCATGGCGAGCATTTGCAACGACGAGCATGGGGCTTTGGCGTGATGAGCGGGCGTGACCGAAATACTCTCAGCCTCTGCCTCGCTACTGGCGTACGCCCTCGATGGAAATCAGCAGTCGCACCTTGTCCCCGACGAAGGGCAGGCCAAAGGTGCTGCCGTAGTCGCTGCGCAAGATGTCGGCCTCGAAGTCGCCGCCGCACACCTCGCGATTGCGCATTGCGTCAACGCGGCAGGCGAAGTTGGAGGCGTTCAGCGACAAGGGTTTGGATACGCCGCGCAGCGTGAACTCGCCGCGCAGGGAGTTCAGGTGATCGCCGTCGAAGTGCAACTGCTTCGCGATGAAGTAGGCTGTTGGATAGGCATCGGTCGAGAGAAAGCGGCCGCCGCGCAGCACGTTGTCAAGTGCTGGCACGCCGCTTGACACCGAGCCGGTGGCGATGCTGACGGACACCTCGCCGTTGGCCTTGTCGCGGTCCAGGACGATGCTGCCCTCGACCGTGTCGAAGCGGCCGCGATGTGTGGAGGTGCCGAAGTGCCGCGTTTCCCAATACACCTTGGTGTGGGACGCATCGATCGTGTAAGTCACCGGCTCCGCATTCGCCGAGAAGGCGGGCATGCAGGAGGCTGCGAAAAGAACCGATCGAAGGACATTCATCGCAGCACCTCCGTCGAATTACTTACTGCTTGACCGCTTCCACCTGGATCAGCAGGCGAATGTTGTCGGGCAGCCCGTATTGCAGGCCGTAGTCCATGCCCCACTGGGTGCGCGCAATCGTGGTTTCGAAGTCTCCGCCGCATACCTCGCGCTTGAGCAGAGGGTTGTTGTAGCAGTTGAAGTTGGTGGCTTTGAGCGTGACCGGCACGGTCTTGCCGAGCATCGTCAATTGGCCTGCGACGCCGGAGACTTTGTCACCTTCGAAGTTGAATTTGTCGCTCACGAACTTGACGCTCGGCGCTTGGGCGGCATCGAAGAAGTCCTTGCCCTTCAGGTGAGTGTCGAGCGCGGGAACACCCGTGCTGATCGACGAGGTGTCGAGCGTGATCTCGGCCTTGCCGACCTTGGCCGCGCGGTCGAAGGCAACCGTGCCTTCCTTTTTGTCGAAGCGGCCGCGCAGCGTCGAGGTGTTGAAGTGCTTGGCTTCGAAGGTCACGAAAGTGTGCGTCGGATCGATCGCATAGGTCGCGGTTTCTGCCTGGGCGATGCCGGCCAGGGAAAGGACGGCAAGGGCGAGGAGGGCTTTCTTCATGGCTTGGTAAGGATGGTGGAGGTGGAAAGAATCAGAGCGTGGGAACGCCCGTGAGGGACAACTTGAATTTCACTTGCACATCGTTTGCGACCATGGACGTGTCTTTCCAGTCGCCGTCGCCGATGCGAAAGTCGAGCCGCTTGATGGTGAATGCGCCGGAGGCCGTGGTGTTGGTGCCGGCCTGCGCAAGCGCCACCGGCACGATGACATCGCGACTGGAACCCTTGATGTTGAGCTTGCCTGCCACATCGAACTTGCCACCGCCCAGCGCCTTCACGCTGGTCGACTCAAAGGTCGCCTGAGGAAACTGCTTGATCGAAAACCAGTCGGGCTTGGCGAGCTCGGCTTCTGTCTCGGCCGCGCCGAGCGAGGCGCTCGCGAGATCGATGGTCAGCGCGATCTTGGCGGCGTCGGGCTTCTTCGGATCGAAGGCCACTTGCGCGTCGAACTTCTTGAACTTGCCGTCGACGGGCACGCCCATCTGCTTGCTGGTGAAGCTGATCTCGCTTTGCGCGGGCAGAAGCTTTTGCTGCGCGCAGGCTGGCATTGCGGTCGATGCGAGCAGGGCCAATGCGACGGTCGCGAAATAGGTCTTGGTGGAGGTTTTCATTCGGTCTGTTCTCTCTTCATTGCTTCTGGAGCCACATGCGCGACAGGATGTTGTCGCGGTCGATGAAGTGATGCTTGAGCGCCGCAGCGACGTGGGCGAGGACGACGATGGCCATCAGCCATGCAAGCCGCTCGTGCCAAGGCTTGATGGCTTGGGCCAAGGCCTTGTCGACCGGCACGAAATCCGGGAGGGGAAGCACGCCGAAGGCCACGATCGGGAAACCCGCCGCTGAGCTGTAGGCCCAGCCGACCAAGGGCACGGCAAAGAACAGCACGTACAACACGTTGTGCGCCGCATGGGCCGCGCCGCGTTGCACGGGCGACATCGGCAGATCGGCCGGCGGCTTGTGCATGAGGCGCCAGGCGAGCCTCACGAACGAGAAAGCGAGGATGGTCACGCCCGCCCATTTGTGCCAGTTGTAAAGCTTGAGCCGCTGCGGAGAAAGCGGCAGGTCAGCCATGTACAGACCCAGGGCGAAAGAGGTCACCAGTCCGAGCCCGAGGAGCCAATGCAGCACGATGGCAGTGCCGGTGTAGCGCGATGGTGTGGAGTCGGTCATGGCGGGTTGTTGAAACTTTAGTGGTCTTGGCGACATACGAGTCTGACGGGCACGACGGACGCACTTTAGGTGTACGGCGTGTGTGGGCATTTCATCCGGCTTGTCGGAGGCATTCAAATTTTTGAACGAAGAGCCGAACTGTCACGAAACGTCAATACCCACATCAAACATTTCAGGCTCCCGCTCGGATGTCTTCGGTCCTGCGCCTTCAATTGCGATAGGCGTGGCGTCAACTTCACCGCGTAATGCCTCGGATACGGCAGATCGATTTTGAGTTCCGTCTTGATTCGACCCGGAAGTGACGATGCAAGCTATTCGTATGCCACCGGTCTACACTCGAGGTCCAAGCTGTCTAGACCACTTCCATCATGGCATTCGAAGCCTGTGTACTGACACCCGGCACCATACCGCTGCTCGTTTCGTTCCCTCATGTGGGAACCGACATTCCGTCCAGTATGGCGCGGCACATGACGCCGGCCGCACTGCTTCTTGCAGATACCGACTGGCACTTGCCGCAACTCTATGCCTTCGTGCGCGAAATGGGTGCGAGTACGCTGGTGCCGCGTTATTCGCGCTACGTGATCGACCTGAATCGACCGCCCGAGGACATCAACCTGTACCCTGGGCAGGACACGACGGGGCTTGTGCCGATCGACACCTTTCGCAAGGAGGCGATTTACCTGCCGGGCGAAGAGCCTGACGAAGCAGAGATCGCCGAGCGGCGCGATCTGTACTGGCGCCCGTACCACGAGGCGCTGGCATCGGAGCTGGCGCGGCTTCGCGCAGCGCACGGCCATGCGGTACTGTGGGACGCGCATTCGATTGCGAGTGTGCTGCCGCGATTTTTCGAAGGCCGGTTGCCCGATCTCAACCTCGGCACCGCCGACGGAAGCTCCTGCGCACCCGACGTGCAAGCGGCAGCCGAATCTGTGCTCGATGCGCAAAGCGTCTTCACCCACGTGACGAATGGGCGATTCAAGGGCGGCTACATCACCCGGTACCACGGCCGTCCGGAAGACGGCGTTCACGCGCTCCAGATGGAGATGTGCCTGCCAACGTACATGGACGAGACCGCACCGTTTGCCTATCGGCCCGACTTGGCGACACGCGTGCAGCCATTTCTACATCGCATGCTCGATGCCGTTGTGAAAGCGGCGGCGTAGAGGGGTCGCGCCGATCGCATACGACAGTTCGGCCGGGTGGTCGATGTTCCAGAGGCACAAGTCGGCCTGCCTGCCGACTTCGATGCTTCCGTGAGTTGCCTGCAAGCCCAGTGCTTGCGCCGCATGGCGGGTGACGCCGAGCAGTGCCTCGGACGGGGTCATGCGGAACAGCGTACAGGCCATGTTCATCATCAAGGGCAGATGCGTGGTCGGGCTGGTGCCGGGGTTGCAGTCCGTCGCGATCGCCATGGGCACACGGTGCTTGCGGAAGAGGTCGATGGGCGGCACGCGCGTGTCGCGCAGGAAGTAGAAGGCGCCTGGCAGCATCACGGCCACCGTCCCGGCGCGCGCCATCGCTTGAACACCGGCTTCGTCGATGTGTTCAAGATGGTCCGCAGAGAGTCCGCCGAATTCCGCCGCGAGGGCCGCACCTTGCTGGTTGGACAACTGCTCTGCGTGGAGCTTGACCGGCAGCTTGTGCGCTCGCGCCGCCTCGAACACGCGTCGCGTCTGCGCAGGGCTGAAGCCGATGGTCTCGCAAAAGGCATCCACGGCATCGGCGAGGCCTGATCGTGCCGCCTCGGGAATGATGCGGTGCACGATCTCGTCGACGTATTCTTCGGCGCGCCCTTCGAACTCGGGCGGCAATGCGTGAGCGGCCAGCAGGCTCGTGCGAACGTTGATGGGGAAACGCTCGCCGAAGTGGCGGGCGACCTGCAGACACTTCAACTCATGTTCGAGCGACAGCCCGTAGCCTGACTTGATCTCGACCGTCGTGACGCCGTGGCGCATGAGACTTTGCAGGCGCTTGGCAGATTGTTCGAAAAGGCTCGTTGGGTCGGCCTCGCGAGTGAGCCGGACCGTGGACCGAATCCCGCCGCCGGCTCGCGCAATCTCTTCGTAGCTCGCGCCCTGCAATCGCAGTTCGAACTCGCGTGCGCGGTCGCCTGCGTAGACCAAGTGGGTATGGCAATCGACGAGGCCGGGCGTGAGAAGCGCGCCTTGGCCGTCGCACTCGGACGCAGCGGCCAGCGTGGCTGGGAGCCGATCCATCGGGCCGACAGCCTCCACACGACCCGCCTTGACGGCGACGAAGCTGGACGGCGAGACGGGGCAGGCATCGTCGGTGCACGAGACGATGCGCACGTCCGTGATCAGAAGGTCGACAGGTGCGTTCATGCGGTCATGCCTCGTCCAGCAGTTGCTTGCGAGCTGCAAGGAATGCCCGGCGCGAGTCGGCTTGCAAGGCATGCTGGCCGTCGCGCACGCGGCACTTTCCGCCAACCCACACTTCGCGCGGTGCGGTGTCAGGATGGCTCGCGAAGATGTGACTCGATAGTGCTTGCGAGGCCGTCAGGCCGTTCGCGACCTCGTGGGACAAGACCGCGAAATCTGCACGCTGGCCGGGCGCGAATCCGGCGATCGGCCGCGCGCTCGCACGCGCGCCACCGGCGACTGCGTCGAGCCAAAGACGCTCTGCCACGACGGGTCGCGTGGAAGATGCAAGAACATTGCGCTTCTGGCTGGCCAGCCGTTGGGTGTATTCGAGCAGGCGCAATTCCTCTGCCGCATCAACGGTGGCGTGGCTGTCCGAGCCGATGCCCCAGGCGCCGCCGGCCTCGAGGTAGCGCGACGCGGGAAACACGCCGTCGCCGAGATTGGCTTCTGTGCTCGGACACAGCCCCGCGACCGCGCCGCTTTTTGCCATGGCGGTCAACTCCGCTTCGTCAACATGCGTCGCATGTACCAGGCACCAACGCTCGTCGACGTCGGCGTGATCGAGCAACCATTGCACCGGCCGCGCGCGACTCCAGGCAATGCAATCGTCGACCTCGCGCTGCTGTTCGGCGATGTGAATGTGAACCGGGGCGCGCGGGTCCATGGCATGCAGGCCCTGGACCACTTCGTTCAACGCCTGGGGCGGCACGGCGCGCAGCGAGTGCGGTGCGACGCCGACCGTCGCATCGCTCGCATGCACACGCTCGACGATGCGCAGTAAATCGTCGACATCGTTGATGAACCGGCGCTGCCCCAGCACCGGCGGCCTGGCACCGAACCCGCTGGCTTGATAGAGCACGGGCAGCAGCGTGAGCCCGATGCCCGCGCGCTTGGCTGCGGCGACGATGCCGAGCGCCATTTGCGCAGGCTCCGCGTAGGGCCGACCGTGCGTGTCATGGTGCACGTAGTGGAACTCGCACACCGACGTGTAGCCGGCTCGCAGCATCTCGATGTAGAGGTGCGTGGCGATGTCTTCGAGAGACTGCGGACTGAGTGCGCAAGCAAAGCGGTACATGTGCTCGCGCCACGTCCAGAAGCTGTCGTCGGCCGACGCACCCACTTCGCGGCGGTATTCGGTAAGGCCGGCGAAGGCGCGCTGGAAGGCGTGTGAATGCAGGTTTGGCATGCCAGGCACGACGCAACCGGGCGCACGTGGAATTCCCGCGATGCCGGCGGCATTCGGCGTCACGCTGATCAAGCTTCCGGCCGTATCCCACACCAGCAAGACATCATTCGCCCAGCCCTGTGGGAGCAAGGCGTGCGGCGCAAGTAGCGCTCGGGCCGTGTCAATGCGTTGCGTTGTGCTCATGCTGCATCCCGGCAGAGCTCATGCAATTGCACAAGGAGAAGTCGCGTGTCGGCGGTTTGCGCGCAGGCCTTGCGTGACGGTGCTCCGCAACGCCAAAGTGCACCCTGGCCTTCTCGGAGGATTGTTGTCGGCATTGCGTCAGCGTCGATCGTCACCTCGCCCCGCGCGCAGTACACGAACGACGCCGGAGCGAGCTCGATGTTGCCTGCGCCCAAGTCCTCAGTGACATCGGCGCGCCATTTCGATCTGCGAACCATGACGTTGAAGTCGATACAGCCACCGTCGATCAGTGCGGCCCCCATGGGCACCTCGCCTGCAAAGCGGAACGGCTCGAAGGGCGTGTTCAGCCTCATGTCGATGGCGCCATCTTCGGACCTTAGCTGCATGCCGCGTCCTTGCAACAGCACGATGCACCGATCGATACCGGGGAAAGCCGAAAAGGGCGCATCGCGGGCGATCTCTGCCACGCTGATGCGCCAGTCGAAGTCGGCGAAGTTTGCATCGACCGGCCCCACAGCAATCTCGCGCGTGAGGCCCGCGCCGTTCTTCCAGGGCTGGACAGTCGTCTCGCGCAAGTCAATGATCGTTGGCGACACGGGCATCAACGACCGATCATCGGCAGGTTCAGCCCCTGCACATGCGCCGTCTTGACGGCGAGGTCGTACCCCGCATCGGCGTGCCGCATCACGCCCGATCCGCTGTCGTTCACGAGCACTCGCGCCAGACGCTTGGCCGCTTCATCCGTGCCGTCGGCGACGATGACCATGCCCGAGTGCTGCGAGTACCCCATGCCGACGCCGCCACCGTGGTGGATGGACACCCATGTCGCACCGCCCGCCACGTTGAGCAGCGCGTTCAGCAGCGGCCAGTCGGACACCGCGTCCGTGCCGTCCTTCATCGCCTCGGTCTCGCGGTTGGGGCTCGCCACCGAGCCGGTGTCGAGGTGATCGCGACCGATCACGATCGGCGCCTTCAGTTCACCGCTCTTCACCATCTCGTTGAAGGCGAGACCCGCGAGGTGCCGCTCGCCAAGCCCGAGCCAGCAGATACGCGAAGGCAACCCTTGGAACGCGATGCGCTCCGCCGCCATGTCGAGCCAGCGATGCACGTGGTGATTGTTCGGGAAGAGCTCCTTGAGCTTGGCGTCAGTCTTGCGAATGTCCGACGGATCGCCCGACAGCGCGACCCACCGGAACGGCCCTTTGCCTTCGCAAAACAGCGGGCGGATATAGGCGGGCACGAACCCGGGAAAGGCAAACGCGTTCTTCACGCCCTGGTCAAAAGCAACTTGGCGGATGTTGTTGCCGTAGTCGACCGTCGGCACGCCCATTCCATGGAAGTCGAGCATGGCCTGCACATGCACGGCGCACGATTGCGCAGCCGCCTGCTGAAGCCGCTCATGCTGCGACGTATCGCGCTGGGCTGCGCGCCATTGCTCCACGCTCCATCCCAAAGGCAGGTAGCCATTGATGAGATCGTGGGCCGAGGTCTGGTCGGTCACGATGTCGGGTTTGGCCCCACCGGCTTTCGCGCGGCGGACGAGCTCGGGAAGAATCTCTGCGGCATTGCCCAGCAGGCCGATAGAGATCGCTTCGCGACGGCTCGTGTGATGCGCGATCAATGCGAGTGCGTCTTCGAGATCCTTGGCCTGCTTGTCGAGATAGCGCGTGCGCAAGCGGAAGTCGATGCTCGACTGCTGGCACTCGATGTTGAGCGACACCGCTCCCGCGAATGTGGCAGCCAGCGGCTGCGCGCCACCCATGCCGCCGAGGCCCGCGGTGAGAATCCAGCGCCCCGCCAGATCGCCGCCATAGTGCTGACGTCCGGCTTCGGCGAAGGTCTCGTAGGTGCCCTGCACGATGCCTTGCGTGCCGATGTAGATCCACGAACCGGCGGTCATCTGGCCGTACATGAACAGGCCGCGGCGATCGAGTTCGTTGAAATGCTCCCAGGTGGCCCACTTTGGCACGAGGTTCGAGTTGGCAAGCAGCACGCGCGGTGCGTCGGGGTGGGTTTTGAACACGCCCACCGGTTTGCCCGATTGAATCAACAGCGACTCATCGCTTTCAAGAACCCTCAGGCACTCGAGGATTTTGTCGAACGACGCCCAGTCGCGGGCGGCGCGGCCGATGCCACCGTAAACGACCAGGTCCTCGGGGCGCTCGGCAACGCCGGGATCGAGGTTGTTCTGGATCATGCGGAATGCCGCTTCGGTGAGCCACGACTTGCAATTGAGCGTCGTGCCCTGCGGTGCGCGTACGACACGGCCGGGCGCACTTCGGGCGTCTATGGCGGTGCTGGCGATCTGGTTCAGGTCATTGGAATGCATGCGAGTCCTCGCGGGAGTCTTCTCGAAAATTCTTGGATAAGATGAAGTGGTCTAGACCACTTTAGCGGCAGCATGCGTGAAGTCGTGAGCGCCGTCAAGTTCCGACATGCTGCGCGGAGATCCCGGGGCCCGGGGGAGTTTAGATCTATGCACAAAAAGCATGGCTACTTGCCAAATCCGTCATTGCCATGCATTCAGGGTTAACCCTAAACTGCGCTCATAGGGTTTTCCCGTAATTCGAGGAATCGATCATGAGCAATACCGTCACTCTTCAGTTCTCCCTTCGCACCGTCGCTCCCCGCTTTGCGCAACCCATTGGCCGCAGCGTCGCCAGCGCAGTTGCCGCGCTTGCATCCTGGATGCGCCCCAGTGCGGAGAGCCCGGCAGAAGCCGCTGCCCGCCTGCGCAGCATGGCCAACCAATACAGCTCCCAGCCAAGCTTTGCCGCCGACCTGCGCGCAGCGGCGGACCGCCATGAGCAACAAGCCGGCATTCAGTAAGGATTTGGCCCGGAATAAGTTCCCGTTTTGGGGGGCGCTGGGCGGGATGCGATGCAAGGCACTCCGAGCGCCGTGTGGCGAGCCACACACGTGAAGCAACGCCGCAGCGCGCCCGCCCTGCGCCCCCAAAACGGGAAATTGTTTCGGGCCAAATCCTAAAAGCATGCGCACCGCCTTCTCCTTGAACATCAAGTGGAAGGGCGCCATCGGGATAGGGGCCGATCATCGCTGATCGGGCCCCTCCCACACCACCCGGCATGCGGGCCCGCACCGGGCGGTTCGAGAAGTTGAGGTCATGAGAGTTTG
>Ga0136846_1225631_pt1 | contig 25153 bp, 28 predicted proteins | sample HopSoiMetagenom2_FD_96841 | JGI IMG/M metagenome (GOLD analysis project Ga0136846, IMG submission 96841) | Grasslands soil microbial communities from Hopland, California, USA - 2 Assembly 2016 (version 4) | ecosystem: Environmental > Terrestrial > Soil > Grasslands | place: USA: Hopland... | reverse complement strand
GTCGACGCGGGGACCGCTGCCATGCTCGTGAACCTCGGGCCGATCCTGATTGCGTTGCTCGCGGGCGTCCTGCTGCGCGAGGGCTTCCCGCCGCGCCTCCTGGCCGGCTGCGCGATCGCCTTTGCGGGCACCGTCGTGATCGGCGAGGCCACGTCAAGCCACGGAGTTGCGCCGAGCTGGAGCGCGCTCCTGTGCGTCGCCGCCGCACTCTTCTACGCGGCCAGCGTCGTCGCGCAGAAGCCGCTGCTGAGCCGGGTGTCGCCGCTCGCGATCACCTGGGTCGCGTGCACGTTCGGGGCCGTCGTCTGCTTGCCATGGAGCGCAACGCTCGCGCACGAGTTGCCAAGGACCCACACGGCGGCGATCGCGTGGATGGTCTATCTCGCCCTCGTGCCGCTGACACTCGGCTTCCTGACGTGGGGCTACGCGCTTTCGCGTACGACCGCCGGCCGCCTGGGATCGACGCTGTATCTCGTCACGCCCGTGGCGATCGGCCTCGGCTGGCTGCTGCTCGGCGAGGTCCCTCCGGCGGCCGCGCTCGCCGGCGGAGCGCTCTGTCTCGTCGGCGTGTACGTCGCGCAGCGCCGCTAGCGCCGCGGCAGCAACGTGCGCAGCTCGTCGATCGTGTCGGCCTCGTCCGCGTTCTTGTCGGTGCGGTAACGCTTGACGCGCGCGAACCGCAACGCCACACCGCCGGGGTAGCGCGTCGAGGCCTGCACCCCATCCAGGGCGATCTCGACGACGAGCTCCGGCCGCACGAACACGGTGATGCCGCGCCGTTCGCGCTCGCGCGCCAGCAGCTCTTGCGTCTGCCAGCGGAGCAGCTCATCGGTCAATCCCTTGAATGTCTTGCCCACCATCACGAACGTGCCGCCGACGGGATCGCGCGCCCCGAGATGGAGGTTCGACAGCCAGCCCTCACGGCGCCCGTGCCCCCACTCCGCACCGAGGACGACGAGGTCGTACGTTCGCACCGGCTTGACCTTGCGCCACGCCTTGCCGCGGCGCCCGGCTGCGTAGAGGGACGCCGCATCTTTGACGACGACGCCTTCGTGACCGGCCGCGAGCGCGTCGTCGAGCACCCGCTGCGCCTCGCCTGCATCTGACGTAATCGTTCCGGCGACTTTCAGCTCGGGCGCGAGCGCCGCGAGCCGGGTGGCGCGTTCCTCGAGCGGCACGTCGAGCAGATCCTCGCCGTCGAGGTGCAGCACGTCGAAGACGAAGGTCGCGATGCCCTCGGGCCGCGCATCCGAGTCGATGCGCGCAACCGTGTCCTGGAACGCCGCCGGCCCCTCGCTGCTCATCCACAGGGCCTCGCCGTCGAGAACCGCCTGCTGCACGGGCAGCTCCAGCACCGCCCCGACGATTCCGGGGAGTGCGTGCGTGATGTCGTTCAAGTTGCGCGTGTAGATACGGACCTCCGTGCCCCGGCGATGAATCTGGATGCGGATGCCGTCGAGCTTCCACTCGACCGACGCGCGCTCGAACCCGGCCATCGCGTCGACGACGGTCTCTGCGGTGGACGCCAGCATCGGCAGAACCGGCTGAAGCAGCTCGAGCCCGACGGCGCGCAGCCCTGCTTCCCCGTCCGACAGCGCGATCTGCGCGGTGCGCGTCAGATCGCCCGAGAGCATGAACGCGCGGCGCGTCAGCTCGAGTGGCACCCCTGCGGCCCTGGCGACCGCGTCGACCATGATCCCTGCGAGGGCTCCCTGCCGCAGCTCGCCCGTGAGCAGCCGCCGGATGAAGTCCGCTTCCGCGGGAGTCGCATGCGAGAACAGTTCCGAGAGGACGTCGCGGCGCTTCGCGGCCGAACCGGCTCCGGTCGCGCCCTGTATCCGCGTGATCGAGGCGTCGAGGTCCGCCACGGTCAGCGACGGCGTCGGTGCAGCAGTGTGCTCGACGGCCGCGATCGACGAGTAGCCGATGCCGATGCGCCCCTGGCGCGGCACGCCGGAGAGCAGCCCTGTCGCAATCGGCACCTCGTCGCGGTCGAGCTCCCGCAGCAGCGCCGCGAGCGTCGACACCTTGCTCGAGCGGGAGCTCGTGCCCGCAACCGCATGCGACGCGGCGACGAGGTCGGCGAGCAGCGTCATCAGTCGGGGAGCAACGGCATCGCGACGCCGGTGTCGCGGCCGAGCAGGACTGCGCGCTTGATCGCATCGAGGCCGAAGCGCGTTCGGATCTCGTCGATCGCGACGTCGAGCTCGACCTCCGAACGGCGTTCGTACGGAAGCGGCAACTGGACGGGCGTGTCGTCGGCGAGGTTCGAGACGGCCACGCCGACGAGCGTAAGCCCTCGCCGCTCGATCAGCCGCGCCTCCGCCGCGAGCAAGCCGCGCGCGACATCGAAGAGTGCCTGCGTCTCGGCGGTCGGCTCGTTCAGCGTGAGCGCTCTCGTCGCGCGGGTGAAGTCGTCGAACCTGAGTCGCAACGTGACCGTGCGTCCGATGCGGTGCGCTGCGCGCATGCGCCGTGCCACGCGGTCGACGAGCCCGAGCAGGACGGCGTCCACCTCTGCGGGCGACCTACGCCGGCGGCCGAGCGCGCACTGCGCGCCGATCGACCGGCGGCGCCGACGCGGCGCGACGCGTCGCGGGTCGCGGTTGTGCGCGAGCGCGTGGAGCTGCCGTCCGGCGGCTCGGCCGAGGATCGAGACGAGTGCGCCCTCCGACATGGCGGCGACCTCGCCGACTGTCGTCAGCCCGACCTCGTGCAGCCGGCGCGCGGTCACGTCGCCGACCCCCCACAGCCGCTCGACGGGAAGCGCGTGCAGGAACGTCAGCTCGCGGTCGGGCGGAACGAAGAGAAGCCCGTCCGGCTTCGCCACGGCGCTGGCGACCTTGGCCAGGAACTTCGTGCGTGCGATGCCGACCGTGATCGGGAGGCCGACACGCCGGCGGACCTCGCGCCGCAAGCGGACGGCGATCTCGGCGGGGCTCCCGGCCAGGCGCCGCATGCCGCGCACGTCGAGGAACGCCTCGTCGATCGACAGCCCCTCGACGACCGGCGTCATGTCGTCGAAGACGCGGTAAACGGCCTTGCTCGCCTCGCTGTAGGCCGACATCCGCGGCGGGACGACGACGGCATGCGGGCACAGCCGCCGCGCAGTGCGGCCGCCCATCGCAGTGCGGACGCCGAATGCCTTCGCCTCGTAGCTCGCCGCCAGGACGACTCCGGCGCCGACGATCACGGGCCGGCCGCGGAGCCGGCGGTCATCGCGCTGCTCGACCGACGCATAGAACGCGTCGATGTCCGCATGCAGGATCTCCGCCTGATCCATGAGAACGTATGTTCTCATGGATCAGGGAACTTCCGCGACTTAGTGGCTCTGAGCCACTAAGTCGGGGGAGTCAGCGCCTGCTCGCACCAGACTCGCGAGCTGATCGCGCACGCGTTCGATCTCGGCGCTGTACATCTCCAGCTCGCCTGGGTCGGCGCCGCGGCTTTCCCGGAGCTTGCTCACCAGGACGAGGCCCTTCAGATGCAGGACCAGGTCGTCGAGCACGTCGAAGCCGCCTTGCTTCATCACGCCGCCTCCTCGAGGACGACCAGATCGGCTTCGACGGGCGCCGCCTGCGCGGGGCGGGTGGAGCGGACGAGCGCCACGACGATCAGCGCGCCGGCGAGCAGCAGCGCCGTCAGCACGTACAGACCGGTCTGGAAGCCGTGGTCGAGGGCGGCGCCGGTCGAGGCGACATGCGCATCTGCGTAGCTCCTCGTCGACGTCGCCGCGATCGCGCTGACCGCTGCGATCCCGATCGCGCCGCCGATCTGGCGGCTCGTGTTGATCAGGCCGGACGCGACGCCCGCGTCGGAGCGGTCGACGCCGGTGAGGCTTGCGATCGTCACGGGCACGAAGGAGAGCCCCATGCCGGCGCCGCCGAGGACGAACCACGGGAACAGATCCCAGAAGTAGTGGCCGCCGACCGGGATCTGCGTCAGCGCCGCAACGGACACGGCCGAGGTGAGCAGCCCGAGCGTCAGCGTCGGCCGCACGCCCAGCCGACCGACGACAGCCTGAGCCAGGTTCGACATCACGACGACGGCGAGCGCGAACGCGCTGAAGGCGGCGCCGCTCTGCACGGCCGAGTAATGGAGCACGTCCTGCAGGTAGAGCGTGAGCAGGAAGAACTCGGAGAACGCCACCGCGCCGACGATCGCCATCGCGACGTTGGCCGCGGAGAGCGTGCGCGACCGGAAGATCCGCAGCGGCAGGAGCGCGGACCGCGAGCGCAGCTCGATCACGACGAACGCGACGACCAGAGCAGCCGACGCGGCGAGCAACGTGAGCGTCGAGGCGGCTGCCCAGCCGTCGGTCGTCGCACGCGTCAGCGCGTAGACGAGGAGCATCAGGCCGGCGGTGATCGATGCAGCGCCGGGCAGGTCGAAGTGGCGGTTCGCGAGGTCAGCACGGCTCTCGTCGAGCAGCACCGGAGCGAGCAGGATCGCCGCGACGCCCACAGGGACATTGATGAAGAAGATCCAGGACCAGCTCAGGTACGACGTCAGCACGCCGCCGAGCAGGACGCCGACCGCCGCGCCGCTTCCCGACGCCGCGCCGTAGATGCCGAGAGCGCGATTGCGCTCGCGACCCTCCGCGAAGATCGTGAACAGGAGCGACAGGGCCGCCGGCGCGAGCAACGCGCCGCCCAGGCCCTGCAGGGCGCGAAATGCGATCAGCGAGCCCTCCGACCACGCGAGGCCGCAGAGGAGCGAGCTCGCCGCGAACACGCCGAGGCCCGTCATGAACAGCCGCCGCCGTCCGAGCAGGTCGGCGAGCCGGCCCCCGAGCAGGAGCGCTCCGCCGAACAGGATGGCGTACGCCGAGATGACCCACTGGAGATTCGCGCTCGAGAAGTGCAGGTCGGACTTGATCGACGGCAGCGCGACGTTCACGATTGCGACGTCGAGGATGACCATGAACTGCGCAGTGACGATCAGGGCGAGGGCGCTCCAGCGGCGTGCGTTCTTTATTTCGGGGCTCACGTATTGACCTCCACAATCGTTGATCTTGTCAATCTTATAGCAGAACAACGGTTGCGCGCGCTACGCTATTCCCGATGAGTGTCACGAGCCGGCATCGGCTTCCGGAGGAGTTGGTCGCCTCGAGCACGTTCCTGCTGAAGCGCCTGGGCTTCTCGGCAAAGGAACGCGGCTTCAAGGCGTACGAGCAGGAAGGCCTCCACCCGTACCACCATGCAATCCTGCTCGCACTCGACCAGGGCTCGCACGAGACCCAGGGCGCGATCGCGGACGCGCTGGGCTACGACCGAGGACAGCTGGTCGGCCTGCTCGACGAGCTCGAGGAGCAGGGCCTCGTCGAGCGGCGGCGCGACCCGAACGATCGCCGGCGTCACCTCGTCCAGCTCACGGCCGACGGCAAGCGCACGCTGCGGCGGCTCCGTTCGATCGCGCGCGAGCTCGAAGACGAGTTCCTGGACCCGCTGAGCGAAACGGAGCGCGAAAAGCTTCATGTTCTGCTGCTGAAGCTCGCCGAGAAGCACGAGCCGCGCTGCGCGCCCTACATACCCAGCTGAGCCGTCACATGGCGACGATGGCCGATCTCGACGAGCTCGCGCTGTCGCTGCCGCAGACGACGAAGGAGCTGAGCGACGACGGCCGTCCGTCGTACCGCGTGCACGACAAGCTCTTCTGCTGTCAGCGCGGCCGGCGCAAGGACGCCGTCGACCCCGATACCGGCGAGCGCCTCGACGACGTGCTGATGTTTCGCGTTCCCGACCTGGACGTGAAGGAGCTCCTGCTCGGCGACGAGCGCGGCGTCTTCTTCACGACGCCGCATTTCGCCGGCTATCCGGCGGTGCTCGTTCGCATCCCGGAGCTGGAGCGCGTCGACCGCGACGAGCTGCACGACCTGGTCGCCGAAGCCTGGCTCACCCGCGCGCAGAAACGGCTCGCGAAGGCCTGGCTCGCCGAGCAGGCCTAGGCAACGAACGAAGAGGAGGCAACCGATGGGACGGATCGTCGTAACCGAGTTCATCTCCCTGGACGGCGTGATCGAAGCCCCCGGCGGCGGCGAGGACTACAAGCACGCCGGCTGGACGTTCGAGTTCGATCGCGGCGAGGAGGGCGATGCCTTCAAGCTCGACGAGGTCCTCGAGGCGGACGCGCAACTGCTCGGCCGCAGAACCTACGAGGGCTTCGCGGCGGCATGGCCGAACTACACGGACGAGGTCGGCTTCGCCGCAAAGATGAACTCGATGCCGAAGTACGTCGTCTCGAAGACGCTCGAGAGCGCGGACTGGAGCAATTCGACGATCCTCAGCGGCGATCTGGTCGACGAGATCACGAAGCTGAAGGACGACGTCGACGGGGTCATTCTCGTTGCCGGCAGCGCTCAGCTCGTCCAGGCGTTGATCGAGCACGACCTCGTGGACGAGCTGCGCTTGATGGTCTTCCCGATTGTGCTCGGAGAGGGAAAGCGCCTCTGGGGCGAGACGTCGGACAAGAAGCGATTCACGCTCGCCGACACGAAATCCGTCGGCGAGGGAATCGCGGTGCTGACGTTCCGGCGCTGAGCTAGAAGGCGCCGCCGCGGCTGCGGCGGCGCGCACGACGGGGCTGATCCGCGTCGATGACGGAGACGTCCGTCGCGGTTCGAGTGCCGTCGAGCTCGCGAACGACGAAGCGGACGGCCAAACCCCCGCAACGCCCGACGGGCGCGGCTCCATCGACGAACGCTGCGCGGTCGACCGGCAGCCGCTCGCCGTCGTCGCTCAACAGGAAACCCTCGCCACGCTCCTCGTGGAACCAGATCATCGTGCCTTCCATGTGGCTTTCTCCTCCTGAGCGGTTGGGTCGCGCGCGGTGACCGCGCGCGACCACTTGACCGTGTGTCCTACGCCGCAGGGGCGGTCGAGACGTCGTACGCCTCCATACCCTTGCTGCCCTCGCGCTGCTCGAACACGACCTTCGCACCTTCCGAGAGCGACTTGAAGCCGCCACCGGTGATGTTGCTGTGATGGATGAACAGGTCCTTGCCACCCTCATCGGGCGTGATGAACCCGTACCCCTTCGCATCGTTGAACCATTTCACGGTTCCGGTTGCCATAAAAACACCTCCCTTGCCATTTCACGAACGGGCAAGGAAAGCGCACTGCCTAACCGAACTCGCTCTGTTCCTCATCCACGCTAGCCGATTCTTCGACCGGCTGCTCGCCGGCTTTCCGCGCTGCGGCGGCCGCCTGCTTGGCCTCCCGCTTCAGCGTCCGCTTCTCCTCGACCCTGCGCTCGCGCTGCAACTTCGCCATCGTCGTCTGTCGCTTGCTCCGCATATGCCTCCTCGGTCCGGGCTACGAGCCTACCGCGCGCGAGCAGGTTGGCGCTACGCAGCGGCCTGCTCGAGCTCCTCGATCACGAGCTTCTTCATCCCCATCATCGCCTGCATGACGCGCTGCGACTTCTCGGGGTCGGGCTGATCGAGCAGCCGCGGCAGCGCCGTCGGCACGACCTGCCAGGACAGGCCGAACCTGTCCTTCAGCCAGCCGCACGGGCCCTGCTCGCCGCCTTCGGAGAGCGTCTCCCAGTAACGGTCGACCTCCTCCTGGGTCTCGCAGAGCACCTGGAACGAGATCGCCTCGCTGAAGGTGAACTGTGGACCGCCGTTGAGCGCGACGAACTCCTGGCCCATCAGCTCGAAGGAGACGGTCATGACCGTCCCCTCAGGCCGCGGTCCGGCGGAGCCGTAGCGGGCGATCTTGCCGAGCCTGGAGCTCGGGAAGACCGAGGTGTAGAACTTCGCGGCATCCTCCCCTTGCGTGTCGAACCAAAGACAGGTCACGAGCTTGTCTGCCATCTCGCCGTCCTTTCGTGTTGAAGACATCTCCGCCCCCTGAGACCGGCCCCGCGCCGAAAACTCATCGCCGCCATGTTCACAGTTGAGGAGCGGGAAGAGACGCGGCGGCGGCTGCTCGAGCTGGCCGAGGCCGACGACGACGTGCTCGGCGCGGCGATCACCGGGTCGCATGCGGCCGGAAAGGCGGACGAGTGGTCGGACATCGACCTCGCGCTGAGCATTCGCGGCGATCTCACGCCCGCGCTCGAGCGTTGGACCGGCGTGCTCGAGCGCGACTTCGGGGCGCTCAACCACTGGGATCTCCCCTGGGCGACGTCCGTCTACCGCGTCTTCTTGCTCCCGCACTGGCTCGAAGTCGACATCTCGTTCACTCCCGCGGCGGACTTCGGCCCCCGCGGCCCGAACTGGCAGACGGTCTTCGGCGAGACGGCGACGGTGGAACACAACGCGCCCGTGCCGCAGGACGACCTCGTCGGGCTCGGGTGGCACCACCTGCTGCACGCGCGCATGTGCATTGCTCGCGGGAAGCCGTGGCAGGCGGAGTGGCTGATCAGCGGCGCCCGCGACCACGTGCTCGCACTCGGATGCCTGCGTCTCGGCCTGACGACCCGCTTCGCGAAAGGCGTCGACGCACTGCCGCGCGAGCTGACCGAGCCGGCGGAAGAGGCACTCGTGCGCTCCCTCGACAACGAGGAGCTCGTGCGCGCGCTCGCAGCGGCGATCGGCGCATATCGCGCCGAGCTGCAGCAGACCGACGCCGAGCTTGCGGGCCGCCTGGGTCCGCTGCTCGACGAGCTACTCGTATTCGAGTAGGTCCCCTGGCTGGCAGTCCAGCGCGGCGCAGAGCGCCGAAAGCGTGGAGAAGCGGATCGCACGCGCCCGGCCGTTCTTCAAGACGGAGAGGTTGACGACGGTCACGTCCACCTGGTCGGCGAGCTGCGTCAGCGTCAGCCCGCGCTCCTCGAGCAGCCGGTCGAGCCGCACGGCGATGCGGTGATCGCCCATCAGATCGTCGCGTCGACGTCCTCGCGCAGGCGCACGCCGTACGCGAACACCTCCGCGAGGACGAAGGCGCCCACGCCGGCGAGCATGGCCCCGAGGGGCAAGTCGAAGGTCGGCGCCATCGCGTCGCCGTACCGGGCGTGGGGCAGCGTGTTCACGAGGCCGAAGCGCAGGCTCTGCTCGATGGCCGCCGCGACCGGCGCGCCGAGCACGAGCAGAAAGCCGAGGCCCCGCAGGCGCGTCACGTTCGCCCGGCCGAAGGGATCGTCCCCCTTGGCCGAGGCGGCCAGACCGCGAAGCAGCCAGAGACCGACCGCAATGAGGACCCCGATCGTCACGGCGGGGCCGAAAGCGAGCAGCTTCTGCTTCGTCGTGGGGTGAACGAGGTCGACGGCGACCGTCGGGTTGTCGGTCATGACGACGCCCGTCGGGAGCCCCGCCTGGGACCTCGGGTACTCGGCGTGGACCGAGACGTGACTCTCGGTGAACAGACTGGCGACGGCGGCGACCGCCCCGAAAGCGAACAGCACGATCGCCGCGTTCACGACGAAGTACGCGATCCGCGCGTTCCAGTCCGGGGTGTACGGGCGCTCCATATCGAAAAACGATAGTATCGAATTTCGATATGTCAAGCCGGGGACTACTCGGCTTCGACGGCCGCCAGCGGCTCTGCGCCGTGAACGGGGACGGACGCTTCGGAGCGGATGAGCGTCGCCGCGACGACCGCGGCGAGAACGGCGAACGCCGCGCCGATCATGAAGGCGAGGTGATAGCCGCCGTTCAGCGCCGCGAGCGGACCCTCGCCCGACCCGACCAGGCTGGCCGTCCGCGCCGCGGCGGCGCTCGCGAGGACTGCCAGGCCGAGCGCGCCGCCCATCATGAAAGACGTGTTCACGACACCGGACGCGAGCCCCGCCTCGCTCGGCTGGACGCCGCTCATCGCGGCGAGCAGGATCGGGTTGAAGGTGATCCCGCCGCCGATGCCGAGGGCGATCGTCCCCGGCAGGATGTCGACCACGTAGCTCGCGTCGACCGGTGCACGCGCGAAGAGCAACAGCGCGAGCAGGTAGAAGCCGAGCCCGGCCAGCAGCGGCGGCTTGATCCCGAAGCGCATGACGAGCTTGTCCGAGAGCAGCAGGGACGCCAGCCCCCAGATGATCGTCGCCGGCAGGAAGGCGAGCCCGACCTGGAGCGCGCTGTAGCCGAGGACGCGCTGCAGGTAGAGCGCGGAGAGGAAGAACCAGGCGAACATCGCCGCCGCAAGGAGCATCCCCGTTGCGTTGGCGCTCGCCATGTTGCGGACCTTCCACAGGCCGAGCGGCATCAGCGGCGCCTTGGCGCGGGATTCGATGAAGAGGAAAGCGGCGAGCAGGAGGACGGCAGCGCCGAGCATCCCCACGGTCTGGGCCGACGTCCATCCCTGCTGATGCCCGTTGACGATCGCGTAGACGGCCAGCATCAGCGACGCGGTGATCGTCACTGCGCCGGCGACGTCGAGGCTGCCGCGCCGCGTCTCCGCGTCCGCGGGAAGCAGCGCGCGACACGAGAGCAGCGCCGCGATCCCCACCGGAACGTTGACGAGGAAGATCCAGTGCCAGCTGAGGAACTCCGTCAGCGTCCCGCCGAGCAGCACGCCGGCAGCTCCGCCGCCCGAGAGGACGAAGCCGATCATCCCCATCGCCTTCGCGCGTTCGGCCGGCTCTGTGAAGAGGATCAGGATCAGCGAGAGCGCGATCGCCGAGACGACCGCGCCGCCGAACCCCTGCACGGCGCGCGCCACGATCAGGAACGTCTGCGAGCTCGCCAGCCCGCACAGCAGCGACGCGATCGTGAACTCCGCGATGCCGAAGAGGAAGACGCGTTTCTGGCCGTACAGGTCGCCGAGACGGCCCGCGAGGAGCAGGAACCCGCCGAACGTCAGCAGGTACGCGTTGACGACCCAGGCGAGCGACGACTCCGAGAACCCGAGATCGGTCCGGATCGACGGCAACGCGACGTTCACGATGGTCGAGTCGAGCACGATCATCAGATCGGCGAGGCAGAGGACGTAGAGCGCCAGCCAGCGCTTCCTGGTCGAGAGATCCGTCACGGCAGATGAGTTTCGCGGGGCAATGCGGTCTTTAGGACGTGGACTGCGACGTCGGCCACGTTCCGCGCGCGGACCTCGCGACGGTCGGCGCGCTCGCGCGCGCAGCGCTCAACGCCCGCCGGCAGGGCGAACGGCTGCGCGTCGTCAATGCGTCTCCGGGCCTGCACAGCCTGATCGAGCTCGCCGGTCTCGGTGGAGCCCTACTCGGGCGGGGTCAGGGGGAGGCCGAAGAGCGGGAAGAGGCGCTCCGTGTCGAGGAACGCGGTGAAGCCCGCGATCCCTCCGCCTGACAGCTCCAGCACCTGGAGCGCCCACGGCTCGAAGCTCCCACCCGGGCCGCTCGGGCGGTACTGACCGAAGGCCGGGAGCCCGTTGGCGACGGTCGGGATGAGGCGCGAGCCACGGCAGCCGGCGCCTGGGCCCGTCCACCAGCTGAGGATGTCGTCGCGGCCGAGCAGCCACATCTCGTACGGCGGCATCGACTGCTTGGCGTCCTCGTGCAGGAGCGACGTCAACGCGTCCATGTCGTAGCTCTCGAATGCCTCGACGTAGCGCTTGAGCAGCGCCTGCTGCTCCTCGTCTAGCGGGTTCAGCGCCTCGCTCGGAGTCAGCTCGCTTTCGTCCAGCGACGCGCGGGCGCGCTGGAGCGAGCTGTTCACCGAGGCGACGCTCGTGTCGAGCAGCTCCGCGACCTCGTTCGCGCGCCAGCGCAGCACCTCGCGCAGGATCAGCACGGCGCGCTGTTGCGGCGGCAGGTGCTGCAGGGCGGCGACAAACGCCAGGCGCAGGGTCTCGCGTTCCTCGGTGAGCTGCGCAGGGTCGCCGTCCGACGGCAGCACCCGGCCCTCCGGGATCGGCTCCAGCCAGCTCGTCTCGGGCCGCGTCGTCAGCGGGCTGTCGAGCCCGCCGGGATCGCCCAGCTCCAGCGGGCGGATTCGCCGCTCCTTGCCGTTCAGCACGTCTAGGCAGACGTTCGTCGCGATCCGGTAGAGCCAGGACTTCAGCGCGGCCCGGCCCTCGAACCGCTCGAGCCCACGCCAGGCGCGGACCATCGTCTCCTGCACCGCGTCCTCGGCGTCGAAAGCCGAGCCGAGCATGCGATAGCAGTAGCCCGTGAGCGCCCGACGATGGCTCTCCAGCTCTCGCTCGAGCTCGCGTGACTGCGCGGCCGTGGTCACCGGCTTAGCCTACCGATGAGTTTTCGCATCGGCCTCTGTCTAAGGGACGTGATCGCGAATTTCAAGGAGGCACAACAGTGACTGACACGACCGATACCCGCACCCGCTGGCTTGCGCTGTACGTGCTCTGCCTTGCCAGCCTGATGATCGTGCTCGACGTCACGATCGTCGGCGTCGCACTCCCCTCGATCCGTGACGACCTCGGCTTCTCCGAGACCTCGCTGGCCTGGGTCGTCAACGCCTACCTGCTGACGTACGGCGGCTTCCTGCTGCTGGGCGGACGGCTCGGCGACCTCTTCGGCCACCGGCGCCTGTTCATCATCGGAATCTCGGTCTTCACGCTCGCCTCGCTCGCGTGCGGGCTCGCGACGAGCCAGTGGTTCCTCGTGGCAGCTCGATCGGTGCAGGGCGTCGGCGGCGCCGTCGCGTCCGCCGTGTCGCTCTCGCTGATGATGGGCCTCTTCACCGAGCCGGCCGACCGCGCGAAGGCGATGGGGATCTTCGGCTTCGTCGCCTCGGGCGGCGGCAGCATCGGCGTGCTGCTCGGCGGCGTCCTCACCGACGCGCTCAGCTGGCACTGGATCTTCCTCGTCAACTTCCCGATCGGGATCGTGGTGGTGCTGCTGACGCTGCGCCTCGTTCCGAGCGCTCGCGCAGTGGCGGCCGAGCGGCGGCTCGACGTGGCGGGCGCGATCACGGTGACGGCGTCGCTGATGCTGGCCGTGTACGCGATCGTGAATGGAAACGAGCAGGGCTGGACGTCCGTGCAGACGCTCGGCGTCCTCGGTGCCGCCGCGCTCGTGTTCGCCCTCTTCCTCGGGATCGAGTCGCACGTGCATGCCCCGCTGGTGCCGCTCCGCCTCTTCCGCCTGCGCAACCTGTCGACGGCGAGCGGCGTCGGGGTGCTGTGGTCGGGCGCGATGTTCGCCTGGTTCTTCATGGCCGCGCTGTACCTGCAGCTGGTGCTCGGCTACAGCCCGCTGCAGATCGGCCTCGCGTTCCTGCCGGGCAACGTGATCATGGGCGCGCTCTCGATCGGTGTCTCGGCGAAGCTCGTCATGCGCTACGGGATCAAGAAGCCGCTCGTGGTGGGGCTGCTGCTCGCGTCGGCCGGACTGCTGCTGCTCGTCCGCGCCCCGGTCGACGGCAGCTTCGTCGCCGACGTCCTGCCGAGCATGATCCTGCTGGGGCTCGGAGCCGGGATGGCGTTCAACCCTGTGCTGCTGGCCGCGATGGGCGACGTCGATCCCGCCGAAGCGGGCCTCGCGTCCGGCGTCGTGAACACGTCGTTCATGATGGGCGGCGCCGTCGGCCTCGCGGTGCTCGCGAGCGCCGCGGCATCCCGCACGAACAACCTCCTCGACGCGGGCCAGAGCGAGATCGCCGCGCTGACGGGTGGCTACCACCTCGCGTTCCTGCTCGGAGCGATCTTCGCGGCGGCCGCCGCGGTGATCGGCGCGACCCTCCTGCGCGAGCCGGCCACTGCCTCGGCGCACGAGCCGGTCGGCGAACCGGTGCCCGAGGGCTGCTGACGCGAACTGCCAGGGTCAGACCCCGAGGGGTCTGACCCTGGCTTTACTGCGGTTGCGGGACGATGCGGATGTACGGCCGGGGAGATTCCCAGTCGCCGAACGTCTCCTTCGCTTCCTCGTCGGAGACCGACCCCGCGATGATCACGTTGTCGCCCTGCTGCCAGTTCACCGGCGTCGCGACCTTGTGCTTCGCCGTCAGCTGCAGCGAGTCGATCACGCGCAGCACCTCGTCGAAGTTGCGGCCGGTCGTCATCGGATACACGAGGATCAGCTTGATCTTCTTGTCGGGCCCGACGACGAAGACGTTGCGCACGGTCTGGTTGTCGGCGGGCGTGCGCAGATTTGGGTCGCCGGCGACGTCGGACGTGAGCATCCCGTACGCCTTCGACACCGCGAAGTCGGCGTCGCCGATGATCGGGTAGTTGGGTGCGGTCCCCTGCGTCTCCTCGATGTCCTTCGCCCACTGCGTGTGGTTGTCGGTGGGGTCGACGGAGAGCCCGATGATCTTCACCCCGCGCCTGTCGAACTCCGGCTTGATCTTCGCCATGTAGCCGAGCTCCGTCGTGCACACCGGCGTGAAGTCACGCGGGTGCGAGAAGAGCACGGCCCACGAGTCACCGATCCAGTCGTGGAAGCGGATCTTCCCCTCTGTCGTCTCGGCCTCGAAATCCGGGGCCGTGTCGCCGATCTGCAACGCCATGTAAACGTCCTCCCTCTCGACTTCCAAAAGTGAAGTATTTACCGTAGCTTCCACCCTATGGGCAAGGCGGAGACGTTTCAGGCACTGCATGAAGGCGAGCCGTTCGTCATCCCCAACCCCTGGGACGCCGGGTCCGCGAAGGTGCTCGCGAAGGCGGGCTTCAAAGCGCTCGCGACGACCAGCTCGGGATTCGCGTTCACGCTCGGCCGGCGCGACGGCGACGTCACGCTCGACGAGGTGATCGCGCACACGGCAGCCCTCGACGGGGCGACCGACCTGCCGGTCGCGGTCGACCTCGAGCACGGGTACGGCGCACATCCGGAGGACGCCGCGCTCGCGATCACGCGCGCCGGCGAGGCCGGCGCGGCGGGCGGCTCGATCGAGGACTACGACCCGGCAGGACATCTGTACGAGCTCGGCCAGGCGACCGAGCGCGTCGCGGCGGCGGCCGAGGCGGCGCACGCTCTCGGCTCTCCGTTCATGTTCGCGGCACGCGCCGAGAACCACATCCGCGGCAACCCCGACCTCGACGACACGATCGAGCGGCTGCAGGCCTACGAGCGCGCAGGCGCCGACGTTCTCTACGCACCTGGCTTGCGCACCGCGGACGAGATCCGCGCGATCTGCGGCGCGGTGACGAAGCCGGTGAACGTGCTCGCGCTGCCCAACCTCACCTTCGACGAGATCGCCGCCGCCGGGGCGCAGCGCGTGAGCGTCGGCGGGGCGCTCACGTGGGTCGCGCTCGCGGGGCTCGTCTCCGCCGCAGAGCGGATCCGCGACGATGGAGACTTCGCGGTGCTCGGCGAAGGCGTCAAGATCGGCGAATGGCTCTGAGCCACAGCCCGGCACCCGCGCGCTACGACCGCATGCAGTACCGGCGTTGTGGCCGCAGCGGCCTGCTGCTGCCCGCCGTGTCGCTCGGCCTGTGGCAGAACTTCGGCGGCGAGCGTCCGCTCGAGGAGAGCCGGGCGATCCTGCGCCACGCGTTCGACCTCGGCATCACGCACATCGACCTGGCGAACAACTACGGCCCGCCGTACGGCTCGGCCGAGGAGACCTTCGGCCGCATCATGCGCGACGACCTGCGTCCGTACCGCGACGAGCTCGTCATCTCCACGAAGGCGGGCTACGACATGTGGCCCGGCCCCTACGGCGAGTGGGGCTCCCGCAAGTACCTGCTCGCCAGCCTCGACCAGAGCCTGAAGCGCATGGGGCTGGACTACGTCGACATCTTCTACTCCCACCGCTTCGATCCCGACACGCCGCTCGAGGAGACGCTGGGCGCCCTCGACACGGCCGTCCGGCAGGGCAAGGCGCTGTATGCGGGCATCTCGTCCTACTCGGCGGACGACACGGCCGCGGCGGCGCTCGTCCTGCGCGAGCTCGGCACGCCGCTGCTCATCCACCAGCCGTCGTACTCGATGCTCAACCGCTGGATCGAGCCGGACCTCCTCGACACGCTCGAGCGCGAGGGCGCCGGCTGCATCGTCTTCTCGCCGCTCGCACAGGGGATGCTGAGCGACAAGTACCTGAACGGCATTCCCGCAGGCTCGCGCGCGAGCCGCAACGGCTCGCTGTCGCCGGACCTGATCAGCGAGCAGGCGCTTGCGAAGATTCGCGAGCTGAACGACATCGCACGCCGGCGCGGGCAATCGCTCGCGCAGCTGGCGCTCGCCTGGACACTGCGCGACCGGCGCATCACCTCGACGCTCGTCGGCGTCAGCACCCTGGAGCAGCTCGACGCGAATGTCGCCGCGCTCGACAACCTCGAGCTGAGCGACGAGGAGCTCGCGGACATCGACCGGCACGCGACGGAGAGCGGCATCAACCTCTGGGCTTAACGCCCGCGCAACACACAACTGCCGGCCGGAAGCCGATACTTCGCACATGCTGCGCTTCCGCAAGCCTCCGCGGTCGCTGATCCTCTTCCTGTTCGCAGTCGTTGCGATCGGTGCCGCGTTCGGCCATCTCATCAACGCCCTCGGCTTCGCCGCGTTCTTCTTCTTCGTCGCGGGGATCGACCCGAAGCCCGCCTGGAAGTTCTGGTACGGCAAGCCCGGCAACCAGTACGACGGGAAAGGCTGGCGCTTCAACAGCTGGCAGCGTGTCGGGATGACGTCGCCGAAAGAGATGCGGCAGTCCCCGGACATCAGGAACTGAAGCCCGCCTCCAGGGGAAGCGATCCGGGCGCTCGCGCGTCCTAGGTTCGAGCAACCCAGAAGGAGGCCAAGATGGCCGCAGTCGAAGATCCCGTCGCAATCGACGGGCAGAAGCTCGAGCAGTTCGTGTTCCGCGCCGTCGACGAGGTCGGTGCCACGCTGAACGCCGCGCTCGTCGTGATGGGCGACAAGCTCGGTCTGTACCGCGCGCTCGCGGGTGCAGGCGGGCTGACGCCGGACGAGCTCGCGAGTCGCACGGGCGTCGCCGAGCGGTACGTTCGCGAGTGGCTCAACGCACAGGCCGCCGGAGGCTACGTCGAGTACGACGGCGCGGCGGGCACGTACACCCTCCCGCCGGAGCAGGCGGTCGCGCTCGCCGACGAGACGAGCCCCGCCTTCCTGCCGGGGTTCTTCCAGGTGGCGCTCGGGAGCGTGATCGACTCGCCCCGCGTGACGGAGGTCGCTCGCAGCGGCGAGGGCGTCGGCTGGCACGAGCACAACCACGACGTGTTCGACGGCATCGAACGCTTCTTCCGGCCGGGCTACAACGCGAACCTCGTCCCGTCGTGGCTGCCGGCCCTCGACGGCGTCGTCGAGAAGCTCGAGCGCGGCGCGTCCGTCGCGGACATCGGGTGCGGGCACGGCTCGTCGACGATCCTGATGGCGCAGGCATTCCCGAGCTCGACGTTCATGGGCTCGGACATCCACGAGGGCTCGATCGAGACGGCGCGCAAGCGCGCTGAGGATGCCGGCGTCGCCGATCGCGTCACGTTCGAGGCATCGCCCGCGGGTAGCTACTCGGGACGAGGCTATGACCTCGTGACGACGTTCGACGCACTGCACGACATGGGCGATCCCGTCGGCGCCGCGCGCCACGTGCGCGAGACGCTCGCCGAGGGCGGAACATGGATGATCGTCGAGCCGATGGCCGGCGACCGCGTCGAGGACAACCTCAACCCGGTCGGCCGTGCGTACTACGGCTTCTCGACGTTCTTGTGCACACCCGGATCGTTGTCGCAGGACGTCGGGCTTGCGCTCGGCGCCCAGGCAGGACCGGCGCGGATCAAGGAAGTCCTCTCCGAGGGCGGCCTCACACGGTTCCGCGTCGCGGCAGAGACGCCGTTCAATCTCGTGTACGAAGCGCGGCCTTAGCGGCGGCATCCCGGGCGCGGCGAGCGGCCTCGTCGCGCCCGGCGCCGTCTGCAAGCGCGACGAGGAACGCGGCCGCGAACGCGTCGCCGGCACCGAAGGGCGACGTGCGCTCCACGCCGTAGTCGTCTTTGAGGCACACGATCTCGTACCGGTCTTCGAGCCCTTGCACTGCCGCCGCCTCTGCCTGCGTGGCAAAGACGACGCGCGCGTCGAAATCGAGCCGCGCGAGTCGCGCCGACGCAAGATCGACGGCCGTCCATTCGCCCTCGAAACGCTCGAGCGCGGCGATCCCCGCTTCGCGCGAGCCGTCCTGAAAGAGCGCGAACCCGGAGACCAACAACGCATCGCCGCGGAGCGGCGACGGGAGATCGTCGGGCGACAGGCGTGCGTTCGCTCCGCGGTCGGCCACGACCGCACCGCCGAGCGCAACGGCAGTTCCCGTCGCCAGCTCGTCACGCCCCAGCGACGCCTCGATGCCTTCGCCCTCGAGCGTGCCGAGTATGAGCTCGGCGGCAGGGTCCCGGCCGACCCGTCCGACGACCTGTGCGTCGGCACCGAGACTCCGCGCGATCAGCGCCGCATTGACCGCGGAGCCTCCCGCCCGTAGCCGCACGGTGCCGTGCGCGCGCTCAGCCGGTCGCGGAAGCCGGTCTGCGACGACGTCGACCATGACGTCGCCGACTGTGACGAGCTTCACGCTGAGCGGATCTCCTGCACGACCGGCGACGAGGCGAGAGTGTCCGCGCGCTCCGGTGCCAGCGACGCGCCGAAGGTGTCGACGACCGCGCGCGCCTCGGCGTACGCCGCAGCCGCGTCGTCGTCGCGGCCGAGCGCGTACGCCGTCCGGCCCAGCGCAGCAAGCGCGTTCCAGCGCGCGTAGGGGCTCACGATCCTCTCGGTGAGCTGTGACGCCGAACGGAGCGAGGCGAGAGCATCTTCGGGACGCCCCAACCCCGCGAGCGCCTGCCCGAGGATCGAAAGCGAGCGCGCCTCGTACTTCGTCCGCCTCGTTCGACGTGCGACGTCAACGGCCCGCTGCGCCCACTCGACTGCCGCCTCGGGCGTCTCGGCTACGAGCGCAATCTCGGCACGAGCCGCAAGCAGCCGGCCTGCGATCAGCCACCTTGTCCAACCGGTCGCGTGCTCGGCCGCTTCCCACCGTTCGTCCCATGCGGCCTGCGCAGCGCCGACGTCGCCGGCGAGCAGATCGGTCTGGATCAGATCCGAGCCGGCGAACTGCTTCGGCATTCCGAACTGCATCCCGGCGGACAATTCGAGCGACTCCTCAGTTCGGTTGCGCGCCTCGGCGAGGTCGTACACCTCGCGGTACGCAAGCGCCGAGTAGTTGAGCACGACGCGGCGCGATCCGCCGAGCTCTTTCTGGAGCTCGAAGAGCTCGTCCCAGATCGCAATCGCTTCCTCGTGACGCCCGAGCCCCGCGAGCGCCAGCGCTTCGAGCCCTTCGCCGCGGAGAACGGCCTCCGGGCTGTGGACGTCGCGCGCGAGCGCCCGCGTTCGCTGCGACAACGCAAGCGACGGCTCGTAGTCGCCACGCCACGCGTGGGTGTTGGCGTGCAGGTGAAGCATCTGGGTCAGGTAGAAGGGATGGGCTCCGGGCACCCACACCTCGAGTGCCTTGTTTCCCAGCTCGAGAGCTTGATCGAGGTCTCCCTCCGCGCCGCGCATTGCGAGCCCCTCGCTGTGAGCGGCGAGCGCCGCAGCAAGCCCGGCCTCGTCACCGAGCTCGCGCGCGAGCTCAACCGCCTCGACAGCCGTCTCGATCTCCTCGGCGTCGCGCTCCGTCCAGAGATACGCCAGCGCCAGGCCTAGCAGCGCGGCAAGTCGATCCGCTCCGGCGAGCTCCGGGACGAGGGCGCTCAGCTGCTCGACCGCAGCTCTGTACTCGTCGAGCTCCACGAGCGCCAGACCGCGGTGCAAGCGGATCCGGCGCCGCAGGTCGTCCTCGTCCGCCAGCTCCTCCGCGCGGGTGTACAGATCGATCACTGCGCCGCGCGCCCAGCTACGGCGCGCCCGATCCGCTGCGTCGAGGAGATACGGGATCGCGCGGCTCGGCTCACCGGCCTCGCGCCAGTGGTACGCGAGGATCGTCGACAGTGTGTCGCTCATCAGCGAGCCCTCGATCTGCCGGGCGACGGCAGCGTGCAGCTCCCGTCGAGTTGCCCGCGGAACCGTCGAGTACGCGACCTCGCGGATCAGCATGTGCTTGATCGTGTACTGCGAGTCCCCGGCGAGCTGACTCGCGTTGTCTCGACGGACGAAGTCGCGTGCTTCGAGAGTCTGCAGCGCGTCGTCGACATCGAGGTTCGGCGCGATGGTCGAAAGCACGCGACGCCAGAACGTGCGGCCGATGACGGCGGCAGCGAGGAGCGCGTCGCGCGCGCCGTGCGGCATTGCGTCGATGCGAGCAGCAATTGCCTCCCGAACCGTCACCGGCAGCTCGTCGGTCGTCCCGAACTCGGTGACGGACGCGGCGAGCTCTTCGAGAAAGAGCGGATTGCCGCCTGCGACACCGACGAGCCTGTCGGGGGCCACGCCCGCTGCGAGATGGCCCGCGAGAAGACGTGCGGAGTCGTCCGAAAGTGGTTCCAACGGAATCGTCGTCTGCGCGCCCAGGCCGGCGCCCCAGCTCGGCTGTGCGTCGAGCAGCTCGGGGCGTGCCGTCGCGATCAGCGCCGCCGGTGCGTCGCGCACGAACTGGCCGAGGTACGTCACGAGCTCCAGCTCGCTTCCGTCAGCCCAGTGAAGGTCCTCGAACAGAAATACCGTCGGTTGTTCGAGCGACATGCACTCGACAAAGCGGCGCGCGGCGAAGAAGAGGAGCCGCCCGTCGCGAACTTCGTCGTCCTGGCCAAGGCCGAGCAGCAGCAGGAGGAAGCGCAGGGTGTCGGCGCGCTCGTCGTCCGGCAGCAGCTCGTCGATGCGCGCGCGCAGCTTCGCGCGCGCGATGTACGGCGGATCGGAGCCGAGGATTCCTGCGGCCTCGCGGACGAGCCGCCCGAACGCCTGATACCCGCTGCGTTCCTCGTACGGAAGGCAGCGGCCGCGGACGACCCGGCCGTTGCCCGAGCCGACGAAGCCGGCGAATTCACGGCAAAGCCGCGACTTGCCGATCCCCGGCGGCCCGACGAGGGTGACGAGATGCGGCCGCCGTTCATCGGTCGCGCGGCCCCAGAGAGAGCGGAGCAGGTCGAGCTCGCGGTCACGACCGATCAGCGGCGCGCTGCCCAGCGGACGATCCGCGGGCGCGGTGACGGCCTCGACGGCGACCCACGCCGAGACCGGCTCGGCCTTCCCCTTCGCGTCGATCGGGTCGAGCGGCTCGTATCGGATCGCCTGGCGGGTCGCGCGATATGTCTCCGCCCCGACGATCACGCGGCCGCGCGGCGACGCGCTCTGCAGCCGCGCGGCGGTGTTGACGACGTCGCCGGTCGCGAGCGCCTCGCCGCTCCGGGCCTGGTCGACCGAGACGATCGCGTCGCCCGTATTGACTGCCGCGCGCGCGGGAAGCTCGAGCCGCTCGAGCACGCGCATGGCCGCGCGCACTGCACGCTCCGCGTCGTCCCCGTGTGCGATCGGGGCGCCGAAGACGGCCATCACTGCGTCGCCGATGAACTTCTCCACGACGCCCCCGTAGTGCTCGATGCACTCCCTGGCCACGCGGTGGTACGCCTGAAGCACGTCACGGACGTCTTCGGGATCGGCGTTGTCCGCTCGCGCGGTCGAGTCGACGAGGTCGACGAACAGGACCGACACGAGCTTGCGCTCCTCCTGCGGCGGCGCGCCACCGGCGAGCTGGGCACCGCAGCTGCTGCAGAACCGCGAGCCGGCGGTGTTGGGCTCGCCGCAGCTCGAGCACAGGATCTCGACGGCGGACATGCTCCTCAGTGTCGCCCACCGAACGCGTGCGTTCAAACTAGGGGCGATGGATTTTCCGGAGCTCATCCGCTCGCGGCGGACGCACAAGTCGTTCGGCGCCGACTCCGTCCCGCGGGAAACCCTCGACGAGCTCCTCGAGCTGGCGCGCTGGGCTCCGAACCACCGTCGCACCAACCCGTGGAGGTTCCGCGTGCTCGGCCCCGAGACGTTCGGCCGGCTCAAGGAGGCCGCCGGCCCCGCCGAGGCGCCGAAGTTGGAGCGTGCGCGCACGCTCGTGCTGGCCTCGTGCGTGCTGACCGGTGACCTGGAGCAGGACGAGGAAGACGTCTGCGCGACAGCCTGCGCGATCTACGCGGTGCTGCTCGCTGCGCACGCGCGCGGCCTCGCAGGCTACTGGCGGACGCCGCGGATCCTGCGGACGAAAGCCGGCCGCGAGGCGGTGGGGCTACCCGACGGGGAGCGCTTCCTCGGGCTCATCCACCTCGGGGCGCCGCGCGGGAACCCGCCGCCGCCGGAGCGTGCGCCGTTGGAGGCGTACCGCACCTACCTCCCGTAGGTAACTTGGGTGCATGGCGGAAGTCACCTCTGAGACCAGTTCGCACGACGTCGTCTGCCCCCACTGCAAGAAGACGTTCACCGCTGAACTGATCGCCGGTCAGACCGAGCGGCACCGCGGATTCAAGTGCCCGCACTGCAAGCTGTTCGTGCCCGCGAACCGCGCGCCCTCCGGGTAACCGAAGCTCTCTAGCTGGTGGAACCTCCCGGTTCCCCCAGACCCCCTCCACCGGTCCGCTTCGCGGACGTGCGCTTCGCGCATCACTCGTTCAAGGGATCGCCGGCACGTGCCGATGCCGTGTTCGTGGCCGTCGACGCTGCCGCCTCCCGCTCGGGCCGAGAGGGGTCGAACCCGCTCGCTCGGCTCGCCGCCGTCCCGGCCTGGCTCTGGGTGTCCGGGATCGTCGCCGCGAGCTTCGGCGCCCGATTGATCGCCGCCGCCGGGCGGCCGGTTCCGCACTACCTCCCCGACGAGTACATCTACCCCTCGCTCGCGCGCAGTTTCGCGGAGCACGGTCAGCCGATGATCCGCGGCGTCGCCGTGCACTTCCCGGCGCTGCTCGACCCGCTTTTGACCGCGCCCGTCTGGCTGTTCACGCACGACCCGGTGCGAGCCTACGGAATCACGCAAGGTCTGCACGCGGCCTTCGTCTCGGTCGCCGCCGCCCCGGCGTACCTGCTCTGCAAGCGGCTCGGGATTGCGCCGTGGCTGGCCGTGGCCGTTGCAGCCCTCGCGGTCGCCGTTCCCGACGGCGTGTACGCGTCGAGCATGCTCGCCGACCCGCTTGCCTACCCGCTCGTGCTCTCGACCGTGTACCTCGGCGTCTGCCTCGTCGAGCGCTCGACGGTCGGACTGCAGCTCGCGTTCGCGCTGTCGGGCGCGCTCGCCGTTCTCGCGCGAATCCAGTACGCGGTCGTGCCGATCGCGGTCCTCGCGGCCGAGCTGGTCGCTGACCGCGGTCGCCTGCTCACCTCTTTGCGCCGCGTCTGGCTCGCCGTCGTGCTGCTCGTGGCCCCGCCGGTCGTCCTCTTCTCGACGCTCGGCTCGCAGCGCGTCCTCGGCGTCTACTCACATGGCGACCACGCGCTCCACCCGGGCACGCTCCTGCAATGGGTCGGACGGGAGGGCATGCTGCTCGCGTACGCGAGCGGCTGGGTGCTCGTTCCCGGCGCGCTCGCAGGGCTCGGACTCGCGCTCGCGCGGCCGCTTCGACGTGCTGAGCTCGCGTTCGCCGTGACGACGGTGCTGCTCGCGGCCGCGCTGCTGCTCGAGGCGGCGCAGATCGCAGGAACCGACTCGCAGCGCTTCCAGGAGCGGTATCTGTTCACGCTCGTTCCACTCTTCGCGGTGGCGTTCGGGCTGTACGTGAAGCGCGGACTCCCGCTGCGAATCCCGGTGGGCCTCGCCTCGGCGGCGCTGCTGCTGCTCGCGGCGCGCGTGCCGCTCTCGGGCTACGCCGCCGCGCACAACAAGGACGACTCGCCGACGCTCTGGGCCGTACTCCGCTTCGAGGCGATCGTCTCGGTCGGCAACGGCGCGCTGGCCGTCGCGCTCGTCGCGGCCGTGCTGTCGGCCATCGGAGCGCTCGCCGCGTTCAGGAAGATCCCGGCTGCCGTCGCCGTCGTCGCCGCGCTCGCCGCGTGCTGTGCCCTCTCTGCCGGCGCGTCGTCGTACGACCACCTCAGCAGCACGAGCCTGCGCCACTCGCTCCCGCCCGACCTGCGCTGGGTCGACCATGCGCGCCTCGGCCGCGTCGACCTGCTGGCGCCGCCGGGCGCCCGCAAGGAGCAGTCGTGGGAGCAGCTCTTCTGGAACACATCGGTCACGCGCCTGCTGCTCCTCGGCAGCCCGCCGCTCGACCAGTTCGACACCAAGACCGTGCGCGTCGCGCGCGACGGCCGCATCCTCGTCGACGGCCGCGTCGACCGCCGGCCGCTGCTCGTGCAGACGTACGCCTCGACGGTGCAGATGACAGGCGTGAAGCGTGTGAAGCACGATGTGATCTTCGACCTGTACCGCCCGATGGGGACGCCGCACCTGAAGCTCGTCGCCGCCGGCCGCTTCGCCGACAAGTGGCTGGCACCGCGCGGAGCGATCACCGTCTGGTCAAAGCGTCCAGGCACGCTGACGCTCGTCGTGACAATGCCGCGCGGGACGCGGGTGACACCGGTCCGCTTCAACGGCCGCCTGGTCCGGGTGCAGCCCGGCAAACGCACCACCCTGCGCTTTCGCGTCCCCGGCGGCGGCCCGTGGAGCCTTCACTTCAACAGCAAGACCCAGGGCTACCTCGATGATCGCGCGGTCAGCGTGCTGGCTCCGGTCGTCGCTTTCCGTGCGAAAGCTGCGCTTTCGCACGGCTGAGGGTTACGCCGCTTCGCGGGAAACGTGCGCGGCAAAGCCGCGCACTCCAGTAGTCATCGGCGACGGTGGTCGTCCACGGACGGCGGACGCTTCGGCGTCGCCATCCGTGTCAGTCCGGCCTCCGGTTAGTGCGGCTTTGCCCGCACTAACCTCCGGCCCTTCGTGCGTGCGGTCGTCGCGCGGTTAGACGCAGTCCTTCAAGCCTTGGGCTTCCGGAAGTGACTCGAGCTTCTTCAACGTGTTGTTCTCGATCTGGCGGATGCGCTCGCGGGTGACGCCGAAGGCACGGCCGACTTCCTCGAGGGTGCACGGCGGCATGCCGAGCAGGCCGAAGCGCAGCTCGATCACCTGGCGCTCGCGCTCCGGCAGCGCCGAGAGTGCGTGCTCGACGTCCTCGCGCCGCAGCGACAGCGTCGCCGTGTCGAACGGGGATTCGGCGGACTCGTCCTCGACGAAGTCGCCGAGCTCCGACTCCTCCTCCTCGCCGATCGGCTTCTCCAGCGAGATCGGCAGCTGGGACATGCGCAGGATCTCGCGGACCTCCCCGGTCGTCATCTCGCGCTCCTCGGCGATCTCGTCGGGCCGCGGTTCACGGCCGAGGCGCTGGACGAGCTGGCGCTCGATGTGCACGACCTTGTTCAGCTTCTCGACCATATGGACGGGAATGCGGATCGTCCGTGCCTTGTCCGCGATTGCGCGCGTCACGGCCTG
>Ga0136846_1209513_pt1 | contig 25171 bp, 16 predicted proteins | sample HopSoiMetagenom2_FD_96841 | JGI IMG/M metagenome (GOLD analysis project Ga0136846, IMG submission 96841) | Grasslands soil microbial communities from Hopland, California, USA - 2 Assembly 2016 (version 4) | ecosystem: Environmental > Terrestrial > Soil > Grasslands | place: USA: Hopland... | reverse complement strand
CTGCGGTGCCGGCGACGCCAGAGCGGGCGTAGCTCAGGGGTAGAGCACAACCTTGCCAAGGTTGGGGTCGAGGGTTCGAATCCCTTCGCCCGCTCCAGTTTTTCCTAGAAAAATCAGCGCCTTAGCAAACGCCCTCCGGGGCGTTTTCTGCTTCCCCGGCCCTGTCAACACCAGCGGGGAAGCAGGGGGGAAGCAAAAGGAAGCATGTTGCGGTGCACAATAGTCTGGCCTTGGCCAGCGCTGCCGCCATGCCCGACTCGCATCTTCCGTCGCAAACGTCATGCCTCAGCCCTCGCTTTGCGAACCGCCACCGTACCCGCCCGGTGGCGATAAGTCGTGCGCGTCTTGCGGCCCGGATACCTGCTGGATATATTACTGGAAGCAAGATGGAGATCAAGCGTGGCCATCAGTTCACAACGACGCGCCATCCAGAACTATCGCTCTCGCCTCAGCGAGCGTGGCCTCGCGCGCTTCGAAGTCCTCGGCCTCGAGACCGATCGCGACCTGATCCGTACCCTCGCACGCCGGCTGGCGGAAGGCGGGCCGGAGGCGTCGCGCCTTCGCGCTGCGGTCAGCCAGGGTATCGCCGGCGAGCCTCCGAGAAAGGGCGGCATTCTCGCCGCGTTCCGCCGGTCGCCGCTCGTCGGAGCGGATCTCGACGTTTCGCGTCCCCGGGAGGAAGGGCGCACGGTCGATCTCTGATGCGCTACCTCCTCGACACCAATATCATCAGCAACATCGTCAAGCCGGTCCCGTCGGACTCGCTCGTCGCGTGGATGGCGGAACAGCTCGACGAGGGCCTCTTCATCGCGTCGCTGACCGTGGCCGAAATCCGCCGCGGCATCCTGGAGAAGCCACCGGGCCGCAAGCGCGATCAACTTGAGGCATGGTTCGCAGGCCCTGAAGGCCCCTCCACCCTCTTCGCAGGCCGGGTTCTCCCGTTTGACGAGAAGGCGGGACTCGTTTGGGCGAGACTCATGGCCGAAGGGACGGCGGCGGGGCGCCCACGCAGCGCGCTGGACACCATCATCGCCGCGGTTGCCGAGGCGAACGGCTGTATCGTCGTGACGGACAACGAGAGGGACTTCGCCGGGGTTGAGGTTCTGAATCCGTTGCGAGGCGGGGGATAGCCGCGGAGCGGCTCGATTTCGTCGGGTGCCACCGTTATGTGAAGCTGAAGCAACAGTTCGCGGCATCGACCTTCTCTTGCCCGATCTTCGCTGCCTGGTCGCTCGTCGACCACCTGGATCATCGCACTTCTCAAGCGTTCAATCGGCGGAGACGGGTTGGTTGCCTCTGAGCAACACCCTTGTCGCGGGTTCCTGACGCTGGCCGTGACCGCCGCGGCGTCAAGCCCGGCCCGCACCGGACCGTGTTGGGCCTGACGCCGTGGCCTCGTTGCCCCGGCCCTTTGCCTCCCCGCCCTCGATTGGAGGGTGATCGCAACGGAGGCAACCATGTCCTATTCCCTCATCACCGACGAGCAGCGCGCCGAACTGCTTGCCAATGGCGCGGACCGCGGCCGGCGAAGAGATCGATCCGTCTCCCGTCGTCAAGCTCTTCACTCCGGATGCCGGTGCCACCTGGCTCCTCACCGAGCTCGATCCGATCGATCCCGATCTTGCCTTCGGCCTCTGTGACCTCGGTCTCGGCTACCCCGAACTCGGCTATGTCCGCGTCCCGGAAATCGCATCGGTCCGTGGTGCACTCGGTCTCCCGGTCGAACGCGACCTCTTCTTCAAGGCCGACCGGCCGTTGAGCCGCTACGTCGAAGAAGCGCAGCGTCTCGGGGTCGTCCGGGCCTGATGCATCTCCAGCGCTCTGCCTTCGGGCAGGGCGCCTCTTTCTGGTCCGACTCTCCGGGTCTCAGGACATGCGGCGGCCGGGACGGCGTCGCCTCACACTGCGACGCTGGCCACCGTCCCGCTCTGGTCTTTCCCCGACGGTGCGGGGTGGGCGTCGCTTGCCTATAGGCCCGCCGCGCCGATCCGCAACGCGCGTGCCGCGCGTCCTCCACTCCGTTCCGGCCCCCGGCGCTCACGTCGCGCACGGCCGCGACTGCCCCGACCAGGTGCGGACCGTCTCCCTCGGCGGGCCTGCCGGCCGCTCTCCGCCGCCCACCCCGCTTGCCGGGGAAGGCGCGGTGATTTTGCCAATGGAGAGCGACCATGACGATGATCATCCGCGATATCCCGCTGTCGAAGCTCGCCCCGTCGGCGCACAACGTCCGCCGGACCGGGCGCGAGAACGGGATCGAGGCGTTGGCGGTGAGCATCGCTGCGCACGGCTTGCTGCAGAGCCTGTCGGTGCGGGAGGTGCTGGACGGGGAGGGGGCCTCGACCGGCAAATACGAGGTGATCGGTGGCGGCCGGCGCCTTGCCGCCCTGAAGCTTCTGGCGAAGCGCAAGCAGATGTCGAAATCCGCCCCTGTTCCCTGCCTCATCATGGACGGGGAAGGCGAGGAACTGTCCCTGGCCGAGAACGTGGTGCGTGAGAACCTGCACCCGGCTGACCAGTTCGAGGCCTTCTCGCGGCTGGCGGACGAGCACGGCTTCGGGGCGGAGGAGATCGCCGCCCGGTTCGGCGTGACGGCGCAGGTGGTGCGGCAGCGGCTGAGGCTCGGTGCCGTCAGCCCGAAGCTGATGAAGGTCTATCGCGACGGTGGGCTGACGCTTGACCAACTGATGGCCTTCGCCATAGCCGAGGATCGCACCCGGCAGGAGGATGTCTTCGACCGCCTGTCCTGGAACCGGGAGCCTGCCTTCATCCGGCGCGCACTGACCGAGGGGAACCTCTCCGTCCGCGACCGGCGGGCCGTGTTCGTCGGCGCGGCCGCTTACGAGGACGCAGGCGGGACCATTCTCCGCGATCTGTTCACCGAGGACGGCGGGGGCTGGTTCGATGATCCCGCCCTGCTCGACCGGCTGGTTTTGGAGAAGCTGGAGCTGGTGGCGGAGAAGATCCGGGGAGAAGGTTGGAAATGGGTCGAGGTTTCTATCGACTATCCCTACGCCCACGGCATGAGCCGGTCCTATCCGCAGCCGGTGGAAGTCCCGCCCGAGGAGCAGGCTAGGCTCGACGCGGTGTCGGCGGAATGGGACCGGCTGGCCCAGCAGTATGACGGGATCGATGATCTGCCGGACGACGTTGCCGCCCGCCTGGATGCGCTGAACTCAGAGATCGAACGGTTGTCGGCACGACGGCAGGCCTATGAGCCGGATGTGATCGGGCGAGGCGGCGCATTCGTCGTTCTGAACCATGACGGCACGCCCCGGGTTGAGCACGGGTTCATCCGGCCTGAGGACGAGCCGCAGCCCGAGGAGGGTATGGACCCTGTCGCCGAAGATGAAGACGCAACCGTGAACGAGGTCGGTGGGGCGCCGGACGACGATGAAGAGGGCGAGGACGATGTGAAGTCGCTGTCGGACGGTCTCGTCCGCGATCTCACGGCGCATCGGACGCTGGGGCTGCGGCTCGCCCTCGGCGAGAACCCCGACGTGGCGCTCCTCGCCGTCACGCACGCGCTGGCTGCGCAGACCTTTTACAACGGATATGACGAAGGCACTTGCCTCGACATCCGGCCGCGCTCAGCGCCCTTGGGTGGAGATGCGGACGGAATCGAGGATACGGCGGCGGCGCGGAAGCTGGCGGAGCGCCACGAGGCCTGGGCCGCACAGACGCCGACAGACCTTATCGGCCTGTGGGGTTTCATCGTCGGCCTCGACACTGACAGCCGCTTGGCCTTGTTCGCGCATTGCGCGGCTCTGACCGTGTTTGCGGTGAGGATTCCCTGGAACCGCAAGCCAAAGACCTGGGCGACAGCGGATGTGCTGGCGCAGGCGCTGGACCTCGACATGACTGCGCACTGGTCCCCCACGGCGCGAAGCTACTTCGAGCGCGTCACCAAGGCGCGCATCCTTGACGCGGTGCGTGAAGCCGTGTCGGAGGAAGCGGCTGATCGAATATCGGGCATGAAGAAGCCGGGAATGGCCGAAGCCGCGGAACAGCTTCTGGTGGGAACCGGATGGCTGCCGGCGCTGCTTCGAACGGTTGATGCGGGTCGGAGCGAGAGCACCGGCATGGTCGAGGGTGAGACGTTTGCGGAGGCTGCCGAATAGGAGCCTTGGCCGGGGCCACAAGTGGCCCCGGTTTCCGCCCAGATGAAACTTGGCCGATGTTCTTTACATAAGTAGGATGCCGAAGTGGGGCCTTGCATTCGGACCCAGTGTCTGGTTCGTCCCTCTTGTTGCCGTTTGGAGGTCTACTGCGTTCCGCGAAGCAAACTACCCTTTGGCCAAGTCAACTCTGAAAGGTAAATTTCTGGAGTTAGAGAAGACCAAACCGAGATTCAGGATCCTATGGAATCGACCTTCAGTTAGTCGACATTTGATTTGAAATGAAGTAGTTAATCTCGCGCACACATTGGCAAGCTCAAGCCCAGACCATTGCACCTGTGGTCGGCTGATTGACCCAATACCTCTGACAGCCACGCCTGTGCTGCGAGACAATGCCCGAGAATGGAGAGTTGCCATATTGCCTGAATCAAGCGGATCCTGGGGGGCATATCGAGACTATCGAATAGAAATTGATTGAGATTGATATTTTTGTATGCGAATATTTTAGGAGCAATTCCGAACAATAATGGTCAATCATGGCAAAGAAAACATGGCATATACCAATAGTCAAGACTGAATATTTGGAATATTGGAACGAAGTTTGGGTGACTAACAAGCCAAGCAAAGAGGCAAAGAGGCTTCATATAAAAGGTGATTTAGGAATAACTAAAACAGTAGAAGCAAGTTCTAAAGCGGATGCCATTGCTTCAGTGGAAAAAAATTATCCTGGATATACTATCATTAAAGAAAGCATACAAGGATTCTAGGATGCTGCGATGTCATCCTGATAATCTGGTTGGCAGCAGTGGCTCAAAGAAGCGTGAAGGTGGTCAATTTCCAGTATCGGTTCGGCGCACAATGACACCTTGCGATCCACTTCAGCCGGCTTCATTCTGTAGAAATTGCACGCGGCAAACATCCAGTGGACCGGCCGCGGTCTTCCGATAACGCGGTGATTGACGACGCCGCTTTCGGTGGCCCGGCGGCCCTTTCTGCCGGATCGACTGCGGCGACCACTTGATTGCCGGCCCTGATGGCAGGCTGCCGCCGATTAGCCCCTGACCGTCGCCCGCCTGGTAAAGCGGGTGATCGGTCGGGTTTTGGAGTTCATCCCGTTTGCTCTTGCGGCCCCTCTGTCGTTTCCCGCAGAGTGAGGAAATATCGGGGTACGCATTTTGAAATCGGGTTCAGCATTGTTGCCGGGGATGCTGGTCTCGCTGCCAGGGCGGCGCGGGGTCGGCACGGTCGTCTCCGCAGGTCGTGTCGACTGTCGGATCTCACTGTTCCACTCCATCGACGAATCGGTTCTGGAAGACCTGCCGACAGCTGCCTTGTCGCGGGCGCTGCTGGCGCCGGAGACGCGTGTCTATGTACGAGACAAGGACGCTTGGCGGGTCGGTCGGATCAAAGACTACGACGCTGTACCCGTCCCTTGGATCGAATACGTGGTCCGCTTCCCCAACGGGTTCATGGCCGACGTGGGAGAGAACCAACTGAGCGTGCGGGTGTTCGAACCACACGCGAATCCGGCGGAAGTCCTGGCGCGCGGCGGAGGCGAAACGCAGTATTTCCACGACCGACGTTGGAGCGCGCTCGCCACCTCCGTCACACTGAGGGCCGCCGCAGAGGGGCTCACGGGAGCACTGTCCAGCAAGATCGAACTGGTCCCGCACCAACTCGCCGCGGTCCGCCGGGTGCTGACCGATCCGACCCCGAGGTTTCTCCTCGCCGATGAGGTCGGGATGGGGAAGACGATCGAAGCCGGCATCGTTGCGCGGCAATGCCTGATCGACGACCCGACGCGGCGAGTTTGCGTTTTGGCGCCAGGCCCTCTGGTCAACCAGTGGCGCCGTGAACTGCTGGACCGTTGCGACCTGAGGGACTTTGCTGTCCAGATCGAGATCAGATCGCATGACGCGTTCCCAGAAGAGGCGACCACGCCCGACCTTCTGATCGTCGATGAAGCCCATAACCTGCTGGACGACCACGCCAAGCTGGGGCGGCTGCTGCCGTTGGCCTACGCCGCGCCGCGACTGCTCCTGCTCTCCGCGACCCCCGCCTTGGGCGATCCCCACCAACTGCTCGACTTGCTGCACATTCTCGACCCTGGCGCCTATGGGTCCAACGATCTGCCGAAGCTCGAAGCCCGACTCGAACTTGGGCGGGACCTCGGTCGCATATTGCTCAGCCTCGCGGACGGCGCCCCGGCGCTTCTAGTGCAGCGCGCCGTCCGGGATGTTGTCGCGCGATTGCCGGAAGATCCAGTCGTGGCCGACCTCGCCAGGACATTGACGGACGGCGGCGCGCACTCTGAGGCGTTGGCCGACCTTCGGCAACACCTCGCCGACACCTACCGCGTACATCAGCGTCTGATCCGGGCCCGCCGACGCGACGCCATGGTATACTTTCGACCCCGCGGCATTGCGACGGGCGGCCGCCGGGACCACCTGCGCGAAGAGGTCGACGAAGACCTTCGCTGGCCCGAGATCCTCGTGGGCCTGGAAGACTGGCGCGACGCGACGCGGTTCCGGGCGGAGGATGCCGGCGACGTCTCAACCGTGACAGCAATCGATCTAATGCGGGCGATCGAAGCCATTGGGTGTGGCGACGCCTTGATCGACCTCTCGGACGCGCCGCAAAGCCTCCATGCCGCCCTGTCTCAGGAGCCGGGCGACCGGCCAAGGCAGAATGTTGCCTCGGACGTGGTGCGTGCGCTCTGTCAGCGGCTCCGTCAGGAAGGGGAGCGCAGCCCGAAGATCGTCGCCTTCGCCACGAACCGCGAAACGGTTGATAGCGTCTTCGCTCGCCTATCGGCCGATGGAATCACGGCACTGCGCCTCACCGTCAGCGACAGCTCCGACACTGTCCAGGACATCGTCCAGACCTTCGAGGACAACACCGCAATCGCGATCTTGTTGTGCGACCGCTCCGGGGAAGAGGGACTCAACCTCAGCTTCGCCGACGCGATCCTGCATCTGGACCTTCCTATGTCTGTCACCCGGATGGAGCAACGGATCGGACGCCTCGATCGGTTCGGTCGGTCCAAGGCGATGCTGCGGCAGCGCGTATTGCTGCCCAGCGACGATGACAACAGCCCCTGGGCGGCCTGGCTGGAGGTCCTTGTCGAGGGCTTCGAGATCTTCGAGACTTCAGCCAGCGACGTCCAGTTTATCCTGCCGGAACTGGAGGCCGATCTGGCAGAAGCCTTTCTTCACCGTGGCGCCGCTGGGCTACGGGAGATGATCGGCCAGGTGCGCGAGCGCGTCGCCGCTGCACGGCGCACAGCCGACGAGCAATATGCCCTTGACGCTGTGGCACTCTCCGATGACGGCGCAGATCTCGCAATGCGGATCGAGGACGCTGAAGCGGATGAACCCGCCCTCCAAGCTTCAGTGGAACGCTGGTTGGTCTCCACGCTGCAACTGAAGCGTGACGTTCCTGATGTCGGCAGGGTTGCTTATGACTGGGGGCGGGACACCCTGATTCCCAAACTCCCGTGGAAGGCGGAGTTCGGAGCCGATGGACAACGTGTATCCACCTGGCACCGAAGGGTTGCGCTGCATCATGATGCCAGCCTGTTGCGGCCCGGCGCGCCCCTGATCGACGCCATGGAACGGCACCTCCGGTGGGACGACCGTGGGTCCGCCTTCGCAACCTGGCGCGTAGACCCCACCCTCTCTGGCGATGACATCGCCTGGACAGGGTTCCGCTTCTGCTACGTCATCGAGCCCGCACTGGCGCAGGATCTCGGGGTATTCCGGCACGCGGACCACGACGGATTGTCGCGTCGCGCCCAGGCCTTCCTTCCCCCATGGGTGCAGGTACTGCACATGGACGTCGATGGTGAGGACCCACCCTCCAGCCTGCTGCCAATCCTGCTGCGTCCCTACGAAAGCGACGTCCGCCCGCAAGGTGGGCGCGATATTAACCTCTGCAGTCGACCAGGCTTGATGGAGACGGTGATGGCTCCAGCGGCTTTTGCCCGCCTCTGTCGGAGCGCGCGGGCGGCCGCAGAGGTCCGAATTCGCCAGGACGACGCCTTCAAAACCCGCGTGGAAGCCGCCGTGCAACGCGCCGGCCAGGACGGGCGGAGGCGAAGGCGCTTCGACGGCGAAGCGTGTGACACCGAGGTTGAGGCCCTTCTGGAGGCCGTCAAGGCACCTCGCCTGCGTCTTGATTCAATGGGTTTCTTCGTCCTCTCCCGTAACCCGCCTGCGAGGATTGCGTGAGACTTGAGGGCGATAGCGCGTTCTCCGCGCTCAAGCGGTTGCTCGCCGGGGAGACGCAGACGCCCTGGACGTCGCCGGACATTCCGGCTTTCGACCGGCTTCGCAGGGCGTGGTTGGAACCGTCAAGCCGGTCTGTTATCGAACTGGCGATCCTGCTTCGACAAGCTCTCGGATATGAGACTGCCCGTCGGCTGGGTGCGTCCGCGAACGTGGTTGTCGGGCGGGGGTCGCCTCTACAAACGTTTGCCGACTGGGAGGATGTCGGCCTCGATGCTCAGAGTTTGAATCTCGGATGGCTGATCTCCGCGCGGAGTTGGGCCCCGCCCTGGGCGCCCGGCTCGGGCGTCGATGGTCTGGATGGCTCGGCGGCCGCGGAACGTCCGCGTGCCAGCTTCGAGGCCGCGCCGCCCGCAGGAGACCCCTTCCTCCAAGCGGTCGGACACACGACCTACCAGAGTGTGGGACAACGGGCCGCCGTTCGTGCCGCCCTCACCACCCCGCCGGGGGGGACATTGGCTGTGGGCTTGGCCACAGGCGAAGGAAAGAGCCTGATCTTTCAACTGATTGCCCAGATCGGCTTTGCCAGTTCGGCTCACCAGGGGGAACCCGGGCTCACCTTGGTGGTGACTCCGACTGTCGCGCTCGCCATCGACCACGAGAATGCCGCGATCGAGAAGGGATTCGAGGCCCCGATGGCCTATCGGGGCGGCGACGTCGAGAGCAATCGGAACCTCATCGCACGCATAGAAGACGATACGGTGGGCCTCTGCATCGCTTCACCGGAAGCCGTCTGTGGGCCGTTGCGCCCGGCGTTGACCGATGCAGCAGCGCGAGGGCGCCTCCGCGCCGTCGTGGTGGATGAGGCGCACCTGATCGACGGTTGGGGGACCGGGTTCCGCACCGAGTTCCAGTCGCTGTCAGGAGTGCGTCAGCAGTGGATGCGGGTGGCCCCAGCCGGCACGGCGGCACGGACATTCATGCTGTCGGCGACACTCACCGCCGCGACCCTCGAAATGCTCCGCACGCTTTTCTCTGGACCTGGGGAATTTCAAAGCCTGTCGGCCCTGCGACTGCGCGCGGAGCCTGACTACTGGACGGTCGCTTGTTCGTCGGAGCCCGAGCGGCAGATGCGGGTGCTGGAGGCCGTGCATCACGTCCCGCGCCCGGCCATCGTCTACGTCACTCGGGTCGACGACGCGAAGGTCTGGCGAGAGCGGCTTCGGCAAGCAGGATTCGATCATGTAGGGATGGTGCACGGCGAGACTCCCAATGCCGAACGAGAACGCATCCTCCTCGGATGGCGTCGCGGCGATGTGGATTTGGTTGTGGCCACCTCTGCCTTCGGCCTTGGCATCGACTACCGCCACGTCCGGACCGTGATCCATGCTTGCATCCCCGAGAGCCTTGATCGGTTCTACCAGGAGGTGGGGCGCGGCGGTCGTGACGGCCGCTCGTGCCTTGCGTTGACTCTTCATACACCCGGCGACGCGGGCATCGCTGAAAGAATCAGCCAAGCGTTGGTGATCAGCATAGACCGAGGTCGCCAGCGTTGGGGGTCGATGTTCGAACGCCGCGTCCGAACAGGGGAACCCGACACCTATCTCCTACCGCTGGACGTTGCGCCCAGCCACGAGCCCGAAGACATCGACATGCGTGGCGAACGCAACAGCGACTGGAACGCGCGGGTCCTCACCCTGATGGCGCGCGCGGGGCTGATACGGTTGCTGGGCTCACCGCCCTCGAACAACGAGCGCATCGGCGCCTACGAGCAAGTTCGCGTCGTTGACTTCGACCATCGTCACGAGCCGACGTGGCTTCGGAGGGTTGAACCGGTGCGGCAAGCGCTCGGGGCCGCGAGCCGGAAGAACTTCAGCCTGATGATTCGGTTTTTGCATTGTAAGTCGTGTCCGGCGCCCCTGTTGCTTGACCTCTACGGCGCGGGCCCAGAAGCTCACGCCTGCAGCCGATGCGCGGGCTGTCGGGTGGACCCGGGCCTTCGGCGCCCCGAACGCCCGCGTCTCGAGCTGGACGCACCTTGGCCCGCACCTGCGCCGCTGTCTGGCACGCCGCGTGCTCTGCTGGGTACGGGCGGGCGGCTAATCGTCTGGTACGATCCCAGCGACCAGGACCGTGCATTTCGTCGACGGTTCGGCGAACTCGTGCGGGCCTTGCAGCGAGCAGGCGTATCCAACATCGTATTGGTCGAAACCGCCGCGGGCCTCTCGACGGAGGCTTGGCGCACCTGCAGTCACGTTCCGATCTTCCTGGCCCAAGTCCAACGAATTACGCAGCGCCGCCTCCCCGCAGGGCCGGAACTGGTGGTCCTCGGCGCCAGCGCCAACCTTGAGACGCTCGATCTTGCGCCCCGCCCGGTCGGCGCCGAACAAATTCTGTTGCTTCCGGAGACGCTTGACGATCCGTCCCGGCCAGGCGTTGGGCTGATGTCGAGCTATTCAGGTCGAAGCCGGTCCTTCGAGGCCTTCTTCAAGAGAGTGTGCACATGAGCGTCATCAGCCGGATGGAAGCGACGCCGAGCCGCGTTAGAATGCTCGTCTCAGTCCTCAATGAACGCGGCGCGGGTGAGACCGAGGAACGATTGCGCGCTTTGTGTTCGCCCGAGACGTTGCTCCGCAACGTGCAGAATCCGACTGAGATCTTTCGCCAAACCCTTGGCGCAGCTAAGGACCTCGGCCTCATCGAGACCGTGGGCGACAAGCTCAGCGTCCGTCCGGGCGTGGTTTCTCGCCGCGATGACCTCGCAGACGCCGTCTTCCTGGCGATTGAGGCGGTCCTGCTGGCGCCCGAGGCCGAACAAGACCGTGGCCAATCCGATTTCGCGCGCGCGCTGGCATGGTTCCTCATGCAGTCGCCGAAGCGGCCAATGCTCTTGAGTGTGAACTACAAAGATTCGATCGGGCAGCAATTGACGGTGCCGGACGAGGTTCGGTTCGACCTAACCAACCGCGATCGCTGGAACAGTTTCCATTACTGGTGCCGTTACCTCGGTTACGGAGAGGTCATTGCGGGCCGCGCCATGGTGGCTGACCCCAGTCGCGCCCTGTGGCGGCTGTTACCACGGGCGTTGGGCGATGAACGCGAGGCCGCCATTCTCCCGCTTCTGGGCAGCCTGGCCAAGGTCTCGCCGGTCTTCGAGAACGGCCGGATCCGTCGCGAGTTGGAGGCCGACGCGAAGCCGGGCGCCCAACGCGAGCCTCAGCGGCTGTCGCAGTCGACGAGCTTCGCGCTCTTCCGATTGGAACAGGATGGGCGATTGGCTTTGGACGCTCGCGCCGACGCACCTGCGATGATCCTCGACTTGGGTAGAGACGCACCGCGTCGGGTCAGCCATGTCGCTTTGAGGGATGCCCGCGCATGAGGGAAATTATCTGCTGGGCACCTGCCGGCGTCCACGACGTGATAAACACCGAGGCGGAAGCCGTCTCCCCCGCCATTTTCAAGGCGGTCCACACCGCTTCGGCCTTAAAGGTCGCAGGCCCGATCGGGACCCGCTTCCAAGACCTGCTCCCGGAGAACTTCACCAGCCTGTCGCAAGAATTGCTGCTGGAGGAGTTCCTTCGGCCCGACGCCTCCTACCGAAGGATGGCCGTCTTTGGCCGACCCGGATCGGGGAAGTCCCACCTCATCCACTGGCTCAAGTTGCATATTCCTTCGACCAGGGACCGCCTGGTCGTTGTGGTGCCAAAGGCCGGGACCAGCCTGCGCTCGATCTTGGAGATGTTGATCACCGAACTCCCCCCAGAGCGGCAGACGAGCTTCCGGGATGCATTGAACCGGACAGGGGAGGCGATCGCGACCCGGAAGGGGCAAAAGGAGCGACTGCTGAACGAGATCGCCTATGCCCTAGGCGAACTTACACCCTCGCCGGGTGGCGGCGACCTAGACCTGCAACGCGAACTGATCAAGGATCTGCCATATCTCTTCCAGGACGTTCACTTCCGCGAGAAGCACTTCTACCGAGAGGGAAACATCGTTTCGGAACTGGTCGACCACGTCTTCGCAGCACCCACCGCGTATCGGCCGGCGGAGCAACGCCGGAGTTTCACCCAGGCTGACCTCCCGATCGACCCACTGGCCTTTCGCGATGCCGCCGTCCTAGCAAAGAATGCCCTCCTGTATCTCTATTCCCTTCCGGAAGCCGCCAAGGTTGCGGTGGACCTGATTGAGCGCTGTCTCGATGTGGCAATCGGCCGGACGCTGAGCTTCACAGGCGATCGGCTAGTGAGCCTGATGGAAGAGCTCCGCCACCACCTGCTGAGCCAGGACCGCGAACTGGTTCTGCTGATAGAAGACTTCGCCCGCGTGCAAGGTCTGGATAGGGCGCTGCTCCAGGCGATGATCGTTCAGGGCGATAACACCAACAAGCTGTGCAAGCTCCGCTGGGCGATCGCGGTGACCACCGGTTTCTTCGAACAGGTCGTGGACACCGTGTATACGCGCGTGACTCACTTTGTGAACATGGACAGGTCCGCCGGACGCCGCGGAGGTGATAAGATGGATTCCCCCGCGCTCGCGGAGTTCACCGGGCCATATCTGAACGCTGCGCGGCTGGGTGCCCCGGCTCTGGAGACTTGGGAACGGGACAGGCCTGACACCTCCCTCGAAAACGCCTGCACGGACTGTAACGAACGGGCCGTCTGTCACGAGACGTTCGGAGTCAGCCCTCAGGGCTACGGACTTTACCCGTTCACGAGCCGCGCCCTATGGAACATGGCGCGCCGAGCGGACGATCAGGTCGAGGAGGCATTCAACCCGCGTACCTTGCAGACGGGCGTGTTGCTGCCTGTCCTGGATGAAGCTGCCTCGACTCTAGCCACGGGCCATTTCCCGCCAGAGACCCTCTTGGCCAAGCTCGGGGGACATCGCACCCTCGACGCCGCAGCGCGGCGTGAACTTCGACGGTTGGCGAGCGGTGAGGAGGGCCGACTCGGCGCGCTGCTCGAGCTGTGGGATGGTTCCGGGCACCTGGTCAACCTGCCCGCCTCCTTACGGGAAGCGTTTGGTGCGCCGGCAATCCCCGAAGCTGGCGAAGCCGCGCCCGACCCAAACGAGGAGGATCGCGTCGGTGTAATGGTCGCGGCTCCCGTCATTGATCACCGGAGCCGCGAAGAGAAGGAACTCGAGGCCTGGGCCAAAGGCGCCGGCCTCGACAAGGCTGTCGACAAGTTGCGGCCGCTGCTCTTCGATGCGATCGCCGACGCCATCGATTGGGACGACATTGGCCTGGAACGCACCAGTTTCTGCGGGACGGAGGGGGCGCGACCCTTCCGGCGCCGCTCCGTCACGTTCACGCGCCAGGGCACGAAAGGCCTTCCATCCGACGTGATGTTGGAGATTCCTGGCACAGCAGCCGGCGCCGCGGAATTCGATAAGGTCGCGATCGCCCTGATCGGGCTGTTGCGAGCGGAGCGGGAAGGCCACTGGGACTTCATCGGAGGGTCCAACGCGCTGGCAACCTACCTCCATTGCCTCGACGGCTGGCGCAGCGAGGTCATCGGGCAGTTGCAAAAGCTCACCGAGGTGCGCGAGGGGTGGGATCACGCCGGCGCCGCGGCCGAGCTCCTGGCGATCGGCAATGTAATTAACGGGCGGCTCAAGGCCAATGCCGATCAAATCGCCGATCTCGCCGCCCTACTGGCCCCGGAGTGGCCAACGGAGATCGCCCCGGACAGCGCCGAGTTGAAGCGCCTCTATGACGCCCTGGCGCAACGCCAGCCGGAGCTGCGGACATTGCTGCGCGCGCTCTGTTCAAGCAGCAAGGGCGGCGAAGTGGGCACCCTTGTGGACCCCGGAGTCGCCCTGCGTGCTCTGCGCCGACTTCGCGCGAATGGTTGGCGGCTCGACCAGAACCCGCCCGAAGGGCTGAAGTTCGAGCCGTTCAAGCGGTGCGCGGAGCTCTACAAGAAGACTGCCGGCGCCCTGGAGGCGGCCGCGACGACGGAATGCGCCGCCCGACTGACCTGGCTGAACGAGATGGAGGCCGCCTTCGGCCCCGAGGCGAAGCGCTCGACCATCCTCGCCGAGTTCTCGGCGTTGAGGGCTGCGTTCGGTGACGCTGGACTTGCCGGGCCCGCCGCGGAACCCTTGGATGAGGCCTTGAAGTCCCTGGGCAACGTCTATTTCGACGACGCGCTCGCAGCGGCCCGTGGGTTGCGAGACGCCGAGGATCCACTGCGCATGCTGCCGGCCTTTGCGCGCGCAAGAGCGTCTGCAGTCCAGCACGGCCGCTCAGTTATTGAAGCAGCAACTGCCTTCCTCAGCCAGGCCGAGAGTCGTCTCGACGAACAAGCCAATAAGTACGCCGCCCAAGGTGAGGCGGTTCAGGCCGATATTGAAGCGATCGAGGCGGCGCTCGACTCAATCGTCCAAACCCTGCGCATGTTGGAGCCGATCGATGTTACTTGAGCGGGCTGCACGGCTGAACGCCGCACTTGCGAAGCACCTGGAGCTCAAGACCGCAGGGCAGCAGGGACAGGTCTATAGCACCCGAGCCAGGCAACTCAAGCCGCTGGCAGAGACGCTCTCGCGGTCGCAGCGGGACTGGATGGCGATGCGCGGGGCGGGACTAATCTCGGCGCCGATCGATGCGAAGCCCGGCCTCAGGTCCCAGGCGCAGGACTTGCTGGGCCGGTTCAAGGCGGACCCTTCCGTCCTCGCCGAGGCGGACGACACGTTCCGGTTCCAATTCACGTCGGGGGTGACTAACGCGGCAACCGAGTTCGACGTTGCTGCCCGCGAAGCCTGGGCCGCGCATATGGCGACGCGGGCCGACTTTCCGCGCGACGACGTGCTCAACGCCCTGGACGCCATTCCAGGCTATCGAGCGTCGGTGCAGCGTATCCGGGCGGCCGCCGCCACCTTCCAGAAGCTTCGCAATCGGACGCCGGTTGCGACGGAACTGTCAACGGCGATCGCGCAGGCGGAGGCTGCCCGCCAGGACAAGGACGACGGTCTGGCGGCGATGCAGGGGGACGACCTGCCCGCGGAGGTGCTGTCGTTCTTGCGCAAGACAGGTCAGGGCGGTGCGTCCCTCGCGGATCTTTCGGCACAGGTGCAGAGTTGGCTCGAGGCAAGGAAGCTCTCGAATGCCTTCCGGATCGTGCCCATGAGCCAGCGCTGAGATGCGTGATTTCCGTCTCCTTGAGGCCATTGAGCACATCGAACTCCGGGCGCTGCGCTGGGGGTTCGCCGATGGATCGTTGTCGGAGACGGAGGCGGCCACGCTGGCCGCCGAGTTGCTCGGCGCGGATGATGGCGATGAGGCGCTGGATAGCTTGCTCCGACGGCGGCTCCTGCTCGAAGTATGGGGCCCCGGAGACGAAATCCGGATGCGGTCACGCTTCGCTGAGACGGTCCGGCTCCTGAGCCGCGCTCGCCAACTGTTCCCCGGCCGGCCATGGACGGCGGCGCCGCGGCTCGTCTCCGACTATCGCCTGGATATCCGCCGTCGGCGGTACCCCCGCCGAGACCGTCCGGCTCACGAGGTGTTCGACCGGGTCGGCGGCCGCGTGAGGTCTCCCTTCCGCACGGCGGTATGGTCGGCCCTGACCGGTGATGGGCTCGAGTTGGCCGATTTTCAGGAGGCCGCAGCACAACGCCTAATCGAGGCCCGCGGCGACACGGGTCTTATCGTCACGGCGGGCACCGGCTCCGGAAAGACCCTGGCATTCTACCTGCCGGCGCTGCTCCGAATCGCCGAGGTGGTGCAGATCGGGCAGAGTTGGACCAAGGCGCTCGCGATTTATCCGCGTACCGAACTGCTGAAGGACCAGTTCGCCGAGACCTATCGGATGGCCCGCCGATTGGACACCGTGATGGTGGCGTCGCGACGTCGTCTGACCATGGGAGCTTACTTCGGTTCAACCCCGGGCCGAGCCGACCGGCAGGACATCGCCCGGCGGGGCTGGCGACCGCGCCAAGGCCACTTTGTGTGCCCTTGGCTGCCCTGTCCTCGCTGCGGGGACGACCTCCTGTGGCGGGAGGAGGACATTGCCGAAGCGCGGGAGCGACTGTCCTGCGCCGCCGCGCGATGCGACCTCCAGATCACCGACGCTGAGATCGTCCTCACCCGTGGAAGCTTGAGCCGGACGCCGCCCGACCTGCTGTTCACCACCACAGAGATGCTCAACCAACGCCTTTCGGACCTCAGCGCGCGGCGACTGTTCGGTGTCGGTCTGGCAGCTGGCCGCAAGCCGCTCTTCGCGCTCCTCGACGAGGTGCACACTTATACAGGCGTGTCCGGCGCCCAGGCGGCACTCACTCTGCGCCGTTGGCGGCACGCGATGGCAGCGCCTGTCACATACGTGGGACTGTCGGCGACCCTACAGGAGGCCCCCCAGTTCTTCGCCGACCTCACGGGTCTTGACCCGTCTAGGGTGCAGGAGGCAACGCCGCAAGCGATGGTGGAAGAGGGAGCTGAGTACCAGGTGCTGCTGCGAGGCGACCCGGCCTCGCAGACGTCCCTACTCTCCACCTCGATCCAGAGCCTCATGCTGATCGCGAGAATGCTGGACCCCCAAAGGGATGGCCTTTCGGGCGGCGCGTTCGGCAGTCGGGTCTTTGCCTTCACCGACAACCTAGATGTGATCAACCGCCTGTTCGACAGCCTTCGGGATGCCGAAGGCTTGGACATTTTCGGCCGTCCCCGCCCGGGGGCAGCACCCCTGGCCGCCCTGCGGCTGCGTCCGCCGGCTCTGACCGACCAGATTCGTCGGGAACGTGAGGGGCAAGTGTGGCGCGCGGTCGAAACCATCGGCCGTCGACTGGACCGTCCCCTTCTCGTCGGCCGCACGACATCCGAGGACTCCGGCGTATTGGCCGATGCCGATGTCGTGGTCGCCACCGCCTCCCTCGAAGTCGGGTACAACGACAGCCGGGTCGGCGCAGTCCTGCAGCACAAGGCGCCTAAGGACGCCGCCTCGTTCCTGCAACGCCGCGGTCGAGCTGGGCGGGCTCGGGGGATGCGCCCCCTGACCTTGACGGTGCTCAGCGACTACGGCCGCGATAGGGTCGCCTTCGACGCCTACGAGCACCTGTTCGACCCGGCCCTGCCGCCTCAGCGACTGCCGATCAGCAATGACTACGTGCTGCGCATGCAGGCCACGTACGCAATGTTCGACTGGCTCGTGAACGAGTCTACAGCCACACGGGGGTGGGCGTGGGACGTCCTGAGCCGGCCGCCCGACCCCGAACGGCCAGCAGGTGGAGGCCTCCGTGAGGACGCCAAGCGCCGCCTCGTGCATCTGATCGAGGGCAACCAAGCAGCGATTGCCCGGCTCTCGCGGCATCTTCAGGACGCCCTGAAGATTGATTCGGCGACCGCCGAAGGCTTGCTCTGGCGTCCTCCCCGCGCGCTGCTCCTGGAAGCGGCGCCCACCCTGGCGCGCCGGCTGCACCGGGACTGGCGCAAGGCCCACGGTGTAGACAAGCACGACCTAGATTTGCAGACGGACTGGCACCCGCTACCCGACTTCGTGGCCCGCACCCTGTTTACCGACCTCAATCTTCCGGAGGTTACGGTCATCTTGCCGCCGGCAACCGTCCGGGACCGCGAGAAACAGAAGACGATGGCCATCGCCCCGGCTCTGACCGAATTGGCGCCAGGCCGGGTCACTCGCCGGTTCGCATTGGAGCACGGGGGGCTCCACCATTGGTCGCCTCTTGACCCGGACGGCGGCGACCAGGGCATCCCAATCTCCACGTATGCCGAGGTGGCGGAGCCGTTAGGTGAATTCCAGGCGGACGGTCACTCCGTTGCAGTGTACCGGCCCTGGCAGGTGCGCCTCAGCCATGCCGCCAAACACGTGGCAGGCCCCACCTCGAACGCCTGGCTGAATTGGCATAGCGGGTTTATCCCGCACGGAGAGCCAATTGCCGTCGACCTAGGGGCGCGAAACCCCTGGCGGGTCGCTATCCCGCAGCTTTCTACTTACTTGCACCGTCACCGCAGCCACGTGAGTGTCCGCCGCTTCGCGACTGGTGGCGAGGCGGTAATCCGCCGCCTCACTGGGGACCGACGGGTCCGCTATCAATTCGTTGGGCCCGACAGCGCGCCCGCGGCGGTCGGTTTCGAAATCGAGGTCGACGGGCTCGCTGCCCTACTCGACCTGGCGGAGGCCGAAACCCGCATCCCGGACCTGCCGTCGAGCCTGCTGGCCAGTTGCCGGCTCGGCTATCTGCGCCATCGACTGCTCACCGATCTTCAACTCCCTGCCGAAGTCGATGCCTTCCAGCGTGACTGGCTGCACCAGAGCTTCGTGGCCGCCGTGTTGGTGCGCGCAGTCGCCGACGGCGTCGACCTGACCACCGCCGCCCTCGCGATGCTTGATGATCCGCAGGCGGGCGATCACTTCGCGGTCGCCTTGGCGGCGATATTCCAGGGACAGGGCGTCGCCGACCACCCCGGCGAGACTGCAGACGACGAGGAGGCCCTTGCCGCCGCCGGCGACGGAGCGGTCAGCGTTCAGGCGCAGAGCATGCTCGACCTCTTCCAGCGGACGGAGGTGAGGGACCGTCTCCGCGCCCTGGCGGCAGAAATGTCCCGACCGGCCCCCGAGGCACTCTCACATTGGATCCTCGATACGGTCACCGCGACCACGGCCGAGGCCCTGTTGCAATCCTGCATCGCGCTGGTGCCGCGCCATATCTCGAGCGACTCCCTGGTCGTGGATGTGGACGTGGACGTGAACGCCGGCGCGTCGACCAGACTCTGGATCACCGAGTCCACACTCGGTGGGGCCGGGGTTCTGCAAGCCGTCTTCGAGCGGATTGCCGACGACCCGCGCGTCCTGTTCCGAGCACTGGAGGCCACACTAGCGCCCACCGACTACGAGTTGTCTGCTGAGGGGCTTGAGACCTTCGTCCGCCTGGCGGTCGGCGACACCATGGTCGGAGAGGCCGTCCAGTTGTTGCGCGCCGCCACGAATTACGATGATCGAGAGGTCCAACGGCGGAGCCTGTACAGCCTCTTGAGCGACCGTGGCCTCGACGTTGGCCGGGCCCTCAGCGTGTCTCTCAACGCCCGGCTGCTGACCCCCACCAGCGGATCCGCTCTCGACGCCCTCCTAGTCGACCTCCTCGATCGTTGGCGGGGGTTGGAGTCGCAACTTGGCGTCGCCATCGGGGTGCGCGAAATGGCCTTCGTGTTCGCCCTCGACTCGGAAGTTCGCTCGCGGGTGCGGGTGGCGGCCGATTTACCTCATAGCCTAGGCCCTTCGGAAGCCGCTCGGGTACTGGCGAACCTCCTTTGGTCAAGGGGCGTGGAGATCAGCCAGCGCGCGCTGCAGTCCTACAACCGCTACACGCGACAACGCAGTACCGATCCACGGCTCGCCCGCGCCCTTCTGCAGTTCACTGGCCGACGCATTTCGCTCGGCGCTGACGCCTGGCGCCAGGCGCTCGCCGACACCTTGGCGCAGGAGGGCACCGCGGAACTTTTCGCCCCAATGCTGGAACTCTCCGCACTACGCGCTGCGATTCTGGACGCCCTAACAACCCCGATCGACGTAGGCTATTTGCAGTTTTTCCCCAAGGTCGAGCGGACCGAGCGCGAGGCTGGGGGCCTCGTGGTTGTGCTGGTGGTGCAGGAACAGGTATGAGCTCTCGCGACCTCACCGGACCGGGTCAAACTCGTGCGATCCGCGACGTCCTGCAGTCGCTTTTCGCCGCAGAATTGCTGCGCCCAAGCCGCCGCCTATGGATCGGATTCGGTTGGATCAGCGATATCGAAATCCTCGACAACGAGGCCCGGCAGTTCTCCGCATTGCAGCCGGACTGGCCCGCCGCCGCAATCCGGCTGTCCGCGGTGATCGAAGCTCTGGCCGCCAAGGGGTGCAACGTCGTGGTGTTGATCCGCGATCACGCCAACAACCGCGGCTTCATCGATAGGATGCGCACGCTAGAGGGGGCCGGCGCGGTGAGGTTGATCATCGCTCCGGATTTCCACGAAAAGGGGCTGCTCGGCGACGACTATGTGCTGTCCGGCTCGATGAACCTCACGTGGAATGGAGTCACCGTAAACGACGAGCACGTGCTATTGCGCACAGACCCTGCTTCCGTCGCTGAGCGACGCCTTCAACTCGAAGAGAAGTGGGGGGCGCACCTGTGATCGGCGCCGACACTGTCCAGGCTCACAGCCTCGCCCTGGCTTATCGGTCGGCGCTGGGGAACCACGAGAATCCCCTCCTTGATGTGTTCGAGGCCACCATTTCAGACCCGACCTTCCCGGGTGCCCTGTTCGCCTGGCAGCGCGACGCCGATCAGGCGCCGGTGTTCTACGCCGCGGCGCAAACTCAGGCGCAGTGGCGGCGGTTGCGGCAACTTCTGTTAGCCTTCGTGGGCCCAACGCTCACCGACTTCTCAGGCGCGCCGTCGCGGCTCAACGCAGCGCAACCGCATGAGCGGGTTCTCGCGGGAGCCGACCTAGCGGCGGTTGTCCGCCTGGTCCCGACCCCTCAGACGGCTACCTCCACCATGCGGGCGCTGCGACGCCTCGTGGCGATGGTGGCGCAGACGCCACCGGACGCAGAACCGCCGGTGGAGACCACTGGTCGGTTGCTGGCACGGATCCGCGACCACCTGAACGCCCTGGCGATTGACGACGCGCGGCGTCTCCTCGATCGCTGCCGCAGCGAGCATCGCCTAGACGCCTTGAACCTTAGGTTCCTTGAGATCGAGATCCTGGCGACGGCGCGAGACTGGCGCTCGATCGCCGCCTTGAGTGGCTTCGGCGACCTTTTGCGGACGCGACGCCCACCCGCCGTCACTGCGGCACTCCTCGAGGCCCTCTATTGGTCGAGCTTTGAGGACGCCGCGGCCGACGTCGCCGCGTACACCAGCGGTCCGCGCTCCAGCGCCCGCGACCTCGTCCGGCTGCCTGCCCCTACAAGCATGAGAGTCGGGGCGTGGCGGATCTATGCACTGGAGGCGCTGGCGTCCGAGCCTCCGAACCGCCCACTCGCAGAGGCCGCCCTAGCGGCAGGGATCGATCTGGGAGGATTGGCGGATGCCTTGGTTGTCGTCACGGCGGTGCCCCCGCCGCCCGAGGCGCCACCGGCCTCGGCAACAGCCCAGACCGCCGCCGCGCTCGTCAGCGCGGATTTGAGCGGTGCGCTTTCTGCGGTTGACCAAGCCCGGACCCTGCTGGCCCGCTTGACCGAAGCCGAGTTGGCAGACCTACTGCGGTCGGACCAGCCGCGGCGGGCCCTGACCACAATTGCCGAGACCTTCGGCGCGGAGCCTTCGCCCCCCGACTGGACAGCCTGGCTCGCGGCGCTCGGCCGCAACGGCTTCACCACCGCCCTCGCGGTCGCGCGCCAGGGCGCCCAGGAATGGCGTCCAGGGCTGGGCGACCCAGTGGAGATCACAGGTCTGGCCGAGAGCCTCAATGAGGTTCGAGACGAACCGCCTGCGTCGGACCGCCTGATGGAAGGCCTTCCCCACCTGGTTTCGTGGCTACAACGTGACCCCGAGTTCCCGCGGACGGTGGGTTATATCGTCTACGAGGCCGCTCTCGATCGGCTAATGCTCAGCGGCCGCGCAGCGGCCCCTATGCTGGACTCCGCCGGAGTGTTGGCGAGGGCCATGCTGGCAATCGGCCCTCAGCCGACAGCCTATGCGCGGTTGTTGTCTGACCTGCTGGAGTTCTCGGGCCAAGGCGCTGGGCTGCGCACGGCCTACTGGCTGATCGAACTGATCGAGGAGACCGTCGCGGCGCCGGCCCCGGATCAGCGTGCGCGGGAGCGTTTCTGGCAGGACGCCGTCGCGCGACTCATCCCGATCGCCCCACAGTTGTCGAACCTGCAGCGCGCTAGCCTAGCAGGGCTGGCTGCCTTCCTGGGTTGGGGGGAAACCATTCCAGAAGCCCTTGCCGTCGGACCAGTCGGCGGCGCCGATGCCACCTTGGTGGAGCGTCTGGCCGGAAAGATAGTAGCAATCTACAGCCTAACCGAGTCTGCGATGGCGCAGGCCGCGGACACTCTCAAGGCTCTCGTGCCGGACCTGGATGTCCGAGTTGCCAGCGACCACGGGGGGTCACGGCAACTGCGGGCCCTCGCCGAGAACGCCGACCTTTTTGTGGTCGTCGCCGCATCGGCCACCCATGCGGCGACGGACTTTATTCGCGCAAGGCGTGGCGACCGGCCTCTGACCTACGCGGCCGGTCGCGGTGCGGTCAGTATTTTGCGGGCCGTGGAGGAGTGGGCCCTGCGGCCCCACAGCGGGCCCGAGATCGAATCATAATAATTCAGGACGTTGCGAAACGCTTACTATAGGAAATACTTCCAGCATCATCATCTCTACGTACACCACTGGATCAATTACTTAGTCTATTCATTTTTTCCGAAGACTTTATTCCAATTCCGTCTTCATCGAAGTTGCTCCAGTGGCTACGCGACTGTCAACCCAATCCGCTGATCGCGGCGTCGTAACCACCACAGTACGGGCAATGTGATGACGATCATCCAGATCTTGCCGAGGATTTGTCCCGACAAGAATTGAAGGCTGCCAAAAGCAAGGAGTAGGAAAACCATACTGTCGACCACAAGTCCGACCGCGCCACTGGCAACCACTGCGAGAAGTAGGCCCCGCCGCTGCAACGGCGTGTAAACAATCAGGTCTGCCATCTCCGAGAGCAAGAATGCCGCAGTCGAAGCCAGTACTAACGCCGGCGGCGCGAACGTCGCGGACAGCATGGCGCCGAGGGCGATTGCTGCGATGGACCAGATAATTCCGAGCCGACGCTGCACAAGATCACGCAGAACCAGTGCGAGCCCAACCAGAAGTACGCCGCTCGGCGCGGTTATCCCGGGGGCTACAGGGATCAGGCACGGGCCGCCCGGGACGCAGGTCGTCCCTACATTAGCTACCAGCCAATTAGCGGCGGGAATGCACGCCCCAAATGCGAGTAGGTACGCGAATCCCTCGCGCCTTACTACTGTAGATGACATGCCACAACCCTCTCGCAGCGAAGACCAGTGTACCCGCGTGCGCGGTGTAATTGCACTTTAGTCATGGCTGACCAGGTACGGGACAATCGCGTCGTAACGAGAGATCCGCACGAAGGCATCATCGCCTCGCGCGCCGTCATTCCAATATGGCATAAATCCCCCTGGAAAATGATACGCCTCGAAGCCTGCCATCGCCGCCGGACGAACGTCACGATCCAACTGGTCGCCGACCATAGCCACCCGCGGTTCAGGGGTGTCACGCCTTAGTTGATCGAAAGCTTCTGCGGTCTTCTTCAGCGACAAGACATGGTCTCCAATTAGAGATGATAGGTGGTGGCCCTCAATAATGCGCATGCATCGATCACGTCGCTCCTCAGTCACAATCGTGATTGGGACTTCGGCATTCGCCAGGGCCTGCAAGCCTGTGCGCACCCCCTCTCTCAACGGTGGTAGTGCGCGCAGTCGCTTGGTGAACCGTTCCGCGATATCCTCGAATCCCGCCAAGGTCGTCGATGCGTCGGTTACGGCCCGGGTAGCTGCCAGTTCCGCGCTATCGCCCTGAAGCGCAAGGGAGACTCCACGAACCAGCAGGACCGGTGGGTAGCGCAAACGGTCCGGATGATCCGCCGCGATCCGCTGGTCGATCGATCGAAGAAACGCCAATCCGCTGTCCGCTGCTGCCGGCACACGACGACCAGTTGCCCTCTCTACGTCCCGGAGCAATTCGAGCTGCGCTTGAGCGTACACCGCATTGGTGTCCCAGAGAGTGTTGTCGGCGTCCGTGAACAGATGAACACTAGCCCCCATGATGGTCAGCTCGCCTCAGAGTGATGTTCCGCCGTCTGGCCGTTTGCAACCCTGGCGTGCGTAGGAGTCACTATTGCGAATGTCGCTCCAAACAGAAGAAAGAAGAACAGTAGTACCCACATAGCTAAACGAAGGCATTTGACGCCCGGCGCAATTAACCGAAGCTTATCAGCGACTTTACCTGCTATGAGGTGGGACTCGTAAATGTAACACTTTGCATAATATTCCTTCAGCCGCTTGGGAGTCTGGTCGGCGGTGAGTGTCTTGAATGCCTGTCCCCACTGCTCAGGCGTGGCGGAGTGGATCAACTCATAGAAAAGCATGGACTTCGGAAGTTTAGAGATATCTCCGTTCGTCCAGCTGGACGGCCTATTGAACCGCGGTCTAATGGCTTCTAGGATCAAGAGTACCGACAATGTTACCAGAGTGATGTAAAGAAGAAAGGCGAGATATGTTGCCGCTGGAAACAGCCAATCAATAGTCAAGGTGAAATTTGCAAAACCTGGCCATGCGTATTCGCTCGCGAACCGAGTGAAAACAGCCGCGACAACTGCGCTCAAGAATGCCACGATCGTCAGAAGGCGCGAAGCCTTCCCATCTTCATACTCAGTCAACGATTTGACTTCGGCAAAACTGGCGCGAGCTCCATCGTGAACCGAGTCAATCGCGTCATCGCCTATTGTCCATTCATCGAGCATGGCTCGGAGCGGTTTGGAGCTATCCTCTGGCGATCGCTTCGCTCGGCCCGGCATCAGAAATGACCATCCGCTCACGATGGCAATACTCCTGCCCGAAACCAGTGCCAGCCCTCGGCCCGCAGGGCGCAGGCGGGGCATTCGCCGCAGCCATGGCCCCAGTCGTGCAACTGGCTGCGGTCGCCGCGATAGCAGCTGTGCGTTTGGTCGCGGATCAGTTCGACCAGCGCCGCGCCGCCCAGGGACTCGGCCAGGCGCCAAGTCTCGGCCTTGTCGATCCACATCAGCGGCGTGTGCAGCACGAAGCGCGTCTCCATGCCCAGGTTCAGCGCCAGCTGCATCGCCTTCATGGTGTCGTCGCG